>OGRN01002210.1_pt1 | contig 15338 bp, 9 predicted proteins | sample 1553401 | NCBI WGS metagenome assembly OGRN01 (sample SAMEA2580096, study PRJEB22360) | human gut metagenome | biome: human gut; feature: human-associated habitat; material: faeces | place: Denmark | collected 2008/2010 | reverse complement strand
AAATTTTTAAGTGCAATCCTGTTCGGAGCCTTGATGGTTTTTTCGACAGGAACATTTGTATCTTGTAAAGACTATGATGATGACATCGATCGTATCGACAATACGTTGAACGATTTGAAGTCTAAATTGGATGCTTTGCAGACAAAAGTAGAAGGTGGCAAATATGTTACTAATGTAGCCAAAGATGGTGAAGGCATTATCATCACTTGGAATGATAATTCTACCAACAAGATTGAAACGATTAAAGGCGACAAGGGTGATAAAGGTGATGCTGTAGAAATCACTATTGATCCGACTACCAAGAATTGGAAGATTGATGGTGTTGACACTGGTATCTGTGCAGAAGGTAAAAACGGTACTTCTTCCAATGGCGTCAACGCAAAATCTCCTTCAATTGACCCGACTACAGGAAACTGGGTGGTTTATGAATGGAATGAAGAAAAGCAGGAATATGTAGGTACTGACACAGGTATCTCTGCAAAAGGAGCTAGTGCTTATGTAGTAGACGAAGGTAACTATTACACTTTGAATGTGGCTGCTGACAAAGCAGGTTCTTCTTATACTACTGTGAAACTTCCGAAAACTCCTGTGGTTATTACTGAAATTGAGGTGTTAGGATTGGTTGAGTCTGAAGATGGAGTTGCTTCTATAGTAACAGAAGGAAATAAATTCCAATATAACTATACATTCATTGAGGCATTGACTGATGCACACAAAGAATGGAATAAAGAAGAAGGTGTTAAGAAACTTGCTGCTGGACAAGTTCTTTCTACTTTAGAAAAGAGTAACTTCTTAGTACGTGTAGCTCCTGCTAAACTTGATGCTAGTAAGTTTACTTTCTCTTTGGTAAATTCAAAACTTGCTGAAGCACCTGTCGCATTGGATGCTCCTGTTGCTTGTAATGACCTTTTAGTTAGAGCTATTTCTGGTAATGGTTTGTGGACTATCGCAGCTACTGCTAAGGAAGGACTTACTTATGATAAAGCTGCTGATTACGAAAATGAATTTAAAAAAGGTGGTAAAGCAATTTTATTTGCTCTGCAGGAAAAAGACGGTTTCGCAACTCTGTATGATTTATCATTTGAGAAAAAAAACGATATGGAATTAACTGCTAAGGTTGATAAAGTAAATGCTGAATCTGTTAGCGGTTCACAAAATTCTGAATATGGTAAAACAGAATTGCAAGCATTGAAAAATGAAGCAGGTCAATCCAAAAAGCTTAATGAAATCAGCTTAGGGGATGTAGCAATCACTTTTGATAATGCTGTTTATGACGCTCACTTGCATATTGATAATGCTACCATTCAACGTTGGGGCATTACTAATGTCAATGGTACTTCATTTACTGTAAATAAACGTCCTGATGATGTAACTGTTGCCAACTTCCAAGTACAAGTTCACTATGTAACATTGAAAGGTGAAGTTAAGTCTGAATACATTCCATTCAAGGTTGGTAAGTCTTATGCTAACGTAACGACTCTGGCTAGCAAGAATATTGAAATTTCTGCAACTAACGCTAACAACAAATTTGAGAATTCATTAGACCCAATGTACACTAACTTGGGTGATAATGTAGATTTGTGGAAAGCTGATGTTGATGAATTAGTAATTACTTATGAATACTTCAATGCTGATGGCAAATGGGTAGCTGCTGATGGAACAAACAACGCTGGTAACATTAAGGCAGAACTTGATGAAAAGACTTCTAAGGTTACTGTTTCTATGGTATCTAACACCACTAAGATGGATTTGACTAAATCTTATCGTGTTAAGATTAACTTTGAAGATGTTAACGGTGAAGTATTGAATACAGTATATCAACCTATTACATTCTCTATCCCTGCAATGTCTCACATTTTTGTTCAACAACCAGGTGTCTTTGTAGATGGTGTAGCTTATGCTTATATGGATGCTAAAGCTAATAGAGGCGGTAATGCTGTTGCTGCATCTTATAACGTGAAGGGTGCATTCGTTGACTTGGCAAACAAGTTGGGTACTAGTACATTCAAAGCAAATCTTGATGCTGAGACCAAAATTGTTGATGATTATAGGTCTGAAGGATTGGCTGAATTGAATGATACAGAGCTTGCTAAAGATGATATTGCTACTTGGACTATCACTTTGAAAGATGTAGAAAAGAGTGAAATTAACGGAACTCAAAAGGGATATGGCAAAGAATTGATTGTAAACATCACAAATGTTAAGTATTTGAATGTATATGACTATAAAGATGAAGTTTACACATTCAAGATTTCAGTTTTGTCTCCGATCCTCGAAGGTAAAGTAACCGCTATTGGTGGCGAAGTTATTGTTCCCGCTACAAAACAGGATGGTTATAAAGTTAATGACTCTCATATCAAGGGGTACACTTATAACAATGAAGTTTATAGTATCTTCTCTGACGCAAAAGCACCTGAATACTGGAAACGTAAGGAAATTAATTCTGTAAACTTTGCTACAGGAAATGAGAATGTCTTTACATGTGATGCAACAGGTTCTGACTACGTAGATGCTAAAAACTTGGGTTCAGTAACTGTATACCCGAAGAACTTGAAGGAAACAACTTCTGAAAACATGACTGTAACAGTTAAAGATGCTTGGGGTTATACATTAACCCAAAAAGTGAAAGTAACAGTGAAAGTTGGTGAATAATATTTCATTGATTTTGAGTAAACCAAACATAGAAAAGAGTGACTCTGCAAAGAGCCACTCTTTTTTTATAGAGTAATAGAAAGAATATACATTTAAAGCATAATCTATTCTTCTATGTTATCGTTTGTTAACAGTCATAGCAACTTTAATTATTACATCGTGACCATACATATCCTTGCACTTGATAGTCAATGTAGAAGGAACAGCAGCAGTCGGATTCGTTTCAGAAGACAAAGCAGTAGCCTTGAAACCTGTAATATGCTTATTATCTATAATTACATCAAAGTATTCTTCTTCACCATTTGCATCACTGGTCAAAGTCGCATCTGTAATAATCAGACTTGATTCATAAGGTGTACTTAACAGTCTGCTATATCTGCTATCTTTAGCACTTGTTCCAAAAATGAAGCTGTCAGCAGCAAAGTCAAGACGATCTGTACCATAAGTTAATTTTGTAGACGGCATTGCAGTGGTATAATTACCGTCGCCATCCTTATCAGTATACGGAGCGCCTAATTGTTCGCGAGTAGCCCATGCCCAAGTATAAGTGCTATTATAAATACAGTTGTAGATAGTTTCAAATCTTTCAGCTTCTCTAGTTACATCATCATAACCACCTTCAGAATTCTTCATTGAAGAAATCTTACCATAGTTGTAAACCACTGTAGTGGTATGTTTAACTGAGTTGTTGATGTAATCTTTAACAACTTCCAACGTTTTGTCTCCGGCAACTACTACAGCAACGTCTTTATTTCCATCCTTCTTAGATGTAGCGAATGTTATGTTATAGTTAGCGGCAGCACCTGTACCATAGTTGAATACTTCAGACATCTTCATAGAACCCTTTGTAGCTGTTTCAGCTGTCCAAGCGATACCATTGGCGTCATTCATAGGAATCATGTAACAATTATAGATGCCATCAGTAACCTGTGCAGTTTTAACAGAGAATCCCGCAGGAATAGTATTAGGCAATACCTTAGTCATAGAAACTTTCATAGTGGCTAATACATGTCCTGAAGCATTCTTGATAGTCAATGTTCCATTATAAGTTTTGTTATCTTCATACTTGGTCCAGTCATCAACAGTCGGAACAGTATAAACTTTGGCAACCTTGCTGAAATCTGCCGGGAATGTATTTGGAGCAGCTGTATTGTACAGTACACTATTATTAGCATCAACAAAGATAGCATTGAATGCAGGATTTACATTATTAACCTTGTCTGTAGTCCAAGTAGCAGCAGTCGGAGCAGTTAACTTAGTCAAAGACACAGCAACCTTATCTGACTGAGTGGCAGTAACAGCTTTGTCAGTCGGATTAAGTGCAGTAACAGTAGTGGCAGTAGCATTCCAATCTGTAGCAGCATTACCTAACTGCACATAAAACGCTTTACCATCAGGATCAACTAAAGTACCATCAAAGTTTACAGCATATACACGGAAACCAATAACATCATTAATAGCCGTAGTGCTGTTGATGGTAATTTCTGTAGAAGTACCTTCAACCACTGTATTCAAACCAGAATAAGTATAGCTATTCCATGCATTCAATTCAGACGGTGCAGATTCTACCGCATTAGCCTTATCTAAAACTACATAAATACCACGGATATTTACCGGAGCTGTTACTTTATCATCGGCTGTAGACAAAGCAATTTTGATAGCCTCTCCTTGTACTGCAGGATATGATTTTTTATCTTGACGGTCGTCTATGTTATCTATTTTAACATTTGTATTAACCTTATCTAAAGGAATAATGGTAGTAGCCGCATCACTCCTCCAAGCTAATTCTTCATATGTTACATTAGTACCATCTTCTGCTTTAGTGAAACGATTATGAATATCCTTGACGTTTGTTGCATCAACAAAATAGTTTAAAGACTTTTCACCTACATATTCAGTCCAATCCAAAGTTAAGTCATAAGATGAAATAACTTCTCTTGTTTCAGCAGTAGACAAGGTGTTATTTACCTGTACAGCAAAGAGAATAGATTCAGTATCATTGCCAACTTTGGTTTCTGTTACAGCAGAAAAAGCTTTTTCATCATAATTCTTCAAAGCAACTGTAACTTCCCACAATCCGTTGTTTCCTGCCGCACGGCTTAATAATCCATTATATTTCTCAACTTTCTGAACAGATAAAAATTCATTCAAGTTCTGTCCTTGGCTATTAGTCAAAGAAATCATATCAGGAGTAAGAACCGCATTTGTCGGAGATACACGTACTACAAACTTGTCACCAGTCTGAACTTGTTTACCCTTAGTAAATGTTATAGCATTTGTAATACCTTCACTAAATACGTTTTCTTTTTCAATAGCAGTAGAAAAAGTCAGTCCATCGCCTGTAGGATTAGCAGAATACGAAGCCACCAGTTCTACACTAGTAACCATATCAGCAATCTTGCCTACAATGTCTTCTACTTTCTTAGTAGCAGCATCAACTTTCTCTGCCATATCTTTTAATGCAGCATCTGTGGATTCTTCTACTTCCTTTTTTAATGTCGCAATTTCTGCTTGAACAGCTTTGATCGCTTCTGCCTTTGCATCTGCAACAGCCTTGTCTGCAGCGGCTTTTGCAGCAGCGGCAGCATCACCAGCAGCTTTTGCAGCCCCAGCGCCTGCACATAGTGTCGAGCCAGCAGAACATGGCCGTTGTGCACCGGGTTAAAGGTCCCGCCAAAAATACCTATCTTTTCCATGACCGGTTTGCTCACCCGCCTTTCCACCAAGATGCTGCCTTACAGAATAATCTTTGGCTCCTTCGGATTTTTGCGGTAGAGCACAAAGCGGGTTCCGATCACCTGCACCACCTCTGCGTTCGTCTGCTCGGCCAGTGCGTGGGCAATCTCTCTCGGGAAGCCCGGAGCGGTCTCCAGCACCCGCATCTTAATCAGCTCGCGGGCGCGCAGCGCGTCGTCCACCTGTTTGACCAGCTGCTCCCCGATGCCGCCCTTGCCCACCTGCAGGATGGTCTCCAGCGGATTTGCCAATGTTCTCAGCTTTGCTCTTTGCTTACTTGTCAGCATATTTTGTTTCCTTTCATCTGTGATTGTCGTTGATTTGTTTAAGCTCCTGATATAACTTTTCCAGTGCCTTGCCGCGGTGGCTGATGCCGTCCTTCTCCTGGGCGCTCATCTGGCCAAAGCTCTTTTGACCCACATAGAAAATCGGGTCGTATCCAAAGCCGCCTTCTCCTGCCGGGGCATAGCCAATCCAGCCCTCGCAGACGCCCTCGCAGTCCAAAATCTCCGTCTCGGAAAGCACGCAGGTGATGTGCGCCACAAAGCGGGCGGTGCGCTTTTCCTGCGGGACATCTTCCAGCTCCGCAATCAGTCTTGCGTTCTTTTCGGGATAGGGGGTGTCCTCCCCGTACCAGCGGGCGGAGTAAACGCCCGGCTGGCCGTCGAGCGCGTCGACGCACAGCCCCGAATCGTCCGCCACCGTCGGCAGGCCGGTTGCCCGGTAGACTGCCATCGCTTTCAGGCGCGCATTTTCCGCAAAGGTTTCGCCATTCTCCTCCACATGCAGGTCGGCACCCGCCTGTTTTTGGGTGATGACCTCGATGCCCAGCGGCTCGAGGATGCGCGCAAATTCCTTGACCTTGCCGGGATTGTTGGTTGCCAAAACCAGTTTCATCGCGCCTATTCCTCCTTCGCCATCGGGCTGTCCTCAAACAGCGCCTCGACAAAGTCTTTGGAGTCGAACGGGCGCAGGTCGTCGATCTGCTCGCCGACACCGATATATTTGATCGGGATGTTCAGCTCCTCCTTGATACCGATGACCACGCCGCCGCGGGCGGTGCCGTCGAGCTTTGTCAGGATGATGCCGGTCAGGCCAGCTGCCTCCTGGAACAGCTTTGCCTGGTTGAGCGCGTTCTGGCCGGTGGTCGCATCCAGCACCAGCAACACCTCCTTGGCGCTGCCAGGCGCTTCTCGGTCGATGACCCTGGCGATCTTGGAAAGCTCGTCCATCAGATTTTTCTTGTTGTGCAGACGGCCTGCCGTGTCGCAGATGACCACATCGCAGCCCCTGGCCTTGCCGGCGTTGATCGCATCAAACACCACCGCTGCCGGATCGGAGCCCTCGCCGTGCTTGACCAGATCCACCCCGGCGCGGTCCGCCCAGATCTGCAGCTGGTCGATGGCCGCCGCGCGGAAGGTATCCGCCGCCGCCAGCAGCACCTTCTTACCGTCCTCGTGCAGGTTGTGGGCAAGTTTGCCGATGGTGGTCGTCTTGCCGACGCCGTTGACGCCGATGACCAGGATAATGCTGGGCTTGGTGGCGAGGTTGAGCGCCTCGTCGCCCGCAAGCATCTGGGCGATGATCTCCTTGAGCGCCCCCTTGACGGCAGCCGGGTCGCTCAGGCCTTCTTCCTTTACCTTTTTGCGCAGGTTTTCACAGATGCGCGCCGAGGTCACCGCCCCGACGTCGGCCATAATCAGGCTTTCTTCCAGCTCGTCGAAAAAGTCCTCGTCAATTTTGGTGAAAGAATTGAGCAGTGCATCAACCTTCCCCATCATCGAGTCTCTTGTCTTTTTTAAGCCTTCCGCAATTTTATTAAAAAATCCCATATCCTAACCTCCTCTATCTTACGCCTTCATGCCGAGCCGGCTCTCCAGTTGGGTGATGTCCAGCTCGAGCAGGCGGGAAACGCCCTTTTCCTGCATGGTGACGCCATACAGGATGTCCGCTTCTTCCATTGTTCCGCGCCGGTGGGTGATGGCGATGAACTGTGTCTTGTCCGAAAGGTTCTTTAAGTAACGCGCATAGCGGCTGACGTTGACCTCGTCCAGCGCCGCCTCGATCTCGTCGAGGATGCAGAAGGGCGAGGGCTTTACCTTGAGGATTGCAAAGTAGATGGCGATTGCCACAAACGCCTTTTCGCCGCCCGAAAGCGCCGACAGATTTTTGATGATCTTGCCCGGCGGCTGCACATGAATTTCGATGCCCGACTCCAGAATGTTTTCCGGGTCGGTCAGCTCCAAGCGCGCCTGTCCGCCCATGAACAGCTCGGTGAAGATCTGCTGGAAATGCTGATTGATCTTCTCGAAGCTCTCCGAAAACAGCTGCCGCATCTGGGCGGTCAGCTCCCGAATCATGCTGAGCAGCTCGGTGCGGGAATTTTCCACGTCATCCGACTGCTCCTTTAAGAAGCGGTAGCGCTCGGAAACCTCGCGGTACTCCTCGATCGCCGCCACATTGACCGAGCCGAGCGAGCGGATTTTGGTGCGCAGCTCGGACAGCCTTGCCTGGGCGCGCGGCTCGTCTTCAATCTCAATCGCCGCCTCCAGCGCGTCGGTGCGGGTCATGCTGTACTCGTCCCACAGCCGCGCTATCAGCTTGTCATACTCGGTCTGCAGGCTGACCTTGCGCTCCTCGCACCGGGAAAGCTGCGCTGCCGCGCGCTCACGGCGGGCAATTTGCTCCTTTTCCTCGGTGCGCAGCTGGGAAAGATGCTGCTCCGCCTGGCTGCGCTGCTGCATGGTCTGTTTTATCAGTGTGTTCTGCTGCTCGATTCCCTGCGAGAGAGCCTGTTTTTTCTCCTGCAGCTGCTCGATCTTTTTCTCCAGCTGCCGGCCTGCGTTCTGCAGGGCGTTGACCTTGTCCACCAACGTCTGCACCTGGCTGTCCTGCTGGCGAATCATGCCGTCCAGCTGATTCTGCGTGCCGGTCAGCGACTCAATATCCTTCTGCAGCCCCAAGATCTCAAAGCGCAGAGCGTTGTGCTGTTCGCCCAGCGCCGCCTTGGCCTGTTCCAGATGTTCCTGCTTTTCTTTGGACTCATCCAGCTGGGTGCGCAGCTGCTCAAGCGATTCGGTCACCTGCTCGATGAGGGCGTCCGCGTCCGAGCTGCTGGAACGCAGTTGCTCGAGCTTCTGCTTGACCTGCTGGTATTCGCGGTTCATCTCATCGCGGGTCTTGCAGGCTTCGTCAAAGCTGCGCTGCAGGCGCTTGTGCTCCGCCGTGTAGGTGATCTTGTCCTCCTGGCAGGATTTGATCTGCGCCTGCACCGCCGTCAGCTGGGCCTGCAGCTGCGCTGTGGTCTGCTGCAGCTGGGTCAGCTGGGGCTGGTGCGCCTCGATCTTCTGCTGCAGCCCTTTAATCTGCTGCCCCAGCGTGTGGATTTCCTCCTTGCGGGAAAGCAGGCCGGTCGTCTTGGAGGCCGAACCGCCGGTCATCGAGCCGCCGGCGTTGACCAACTGCCCGTCCAGCGTCACGATGCGAAAACGGTAGCGAAACTTCCTTGCAATCTCGACCGCCGCGTCAATGTCCTGTGCGACCGCAATCCTGCCCAGCAGGTTTGCGACAATGCCGCGATAGCACTCATCGCAGCTGACCAGCTCGTCGGCCCGCGCCACAAAGCCCTCCATCCGCTCGATGCCGTCGGCGGCAAGGCGCTGCGGCTGGATGACGTCCAGCGGCAGAAAGGTGGCGCGGCCGGCCTTGGCATATTTTAAGTGGTTGATTGCGTTCTTAGCCGCCGCCTCATTTTCGGTGACAACCTGCTGCATCGCGTTGCCCAGCGCCGTCTCGATGGCAACCGCATACTGCGGCGACACCGAAATCAGCTGGGACACCGTCCCGACAATGCCCTTGAGCCTGCCTTGCGCCCCAGCAGACAGCACACTCTTGACGCTGTTGTAGTAGCCGTCCAGGCTCTTTTCCATCTCGGTAAGGATGCGGGCGCGATGCTCCAACTGGTCGGACTGCCCGCGCAGACTGCGGCACTCCTCCTCGAGCTGCTGCTGCTGGCGCTGCTGGCGCTGCAGCTTTAACTGGTAGCCGGAAGCGGCGTTGCCCAGCTCCTCCTGGCGCTTTTCGATGTCCGACAGCAATTGGGAACATTCCTCCAGCTCCTTTTGCAGGACGGAGATGCCGTCGTCCCGTTCGCTCTGGGAGTCCTGCAAGGTCTGCATACGGCGGGAGGTTTCCTCCAACAGAGCCGCGGAGGAAACGCGGTTGAGCTTTTGGCGGGTGATGTCCTGCTCGTAGGCCGCGCGCTGCCCCTTCATCTGGGCGATCTCGGTGTTGAGCGCCGCCAGCTCCTCCTCTATCAAAACGATTTCCTGCCGGGCCTGGCTCTCATCGGCCTGCGCCTTTTGCAGCTCTTCCTGCTTGATGCGCAGCTCCTGCTGGTTCTCTTTGAGCCTGCCCTTAAAGTCGTCCTTGTTTTCGGTATAGGTCAAAATCTGGCCGTGCGTTTCCTCGATGGCGTTTGCGTTGTGGTGCAGGTCGTTCTGCGCCACCGCAATCTGCGCGTCGCAGTCGGCCTGCTCGTTTTTCATCTGGGAGACCTGCTGCTGGCAACGGTCGATCTGCACCGCCAGCTCCTGCACCTTCTCGTATCCATCCTGGATGCGCAGCTGGTGCTCCTCCAGCACCGCCTCGATGTCGGCGCAGTTGTTTTTGGCCAGCAGATACTCGCTTTCCTGCTTTTCCAGCTGGGCGCGGGACTGCTCCATCGAGCGCGCCCAGAGAGAAATTTCCAGCGTCTTTTTTTCTTTGGAGAGTTCCAGAAAGCGCCCCGCCTTTTCCGACTGCTCCCGCAGCGGCTCCAGGCGGCCCTCCAGCTCGCCCATGATGTCCTTGAGGCGAAGCAGGTTTTCATAGGCGTTTTCCAGCTTCTTTTCCGCCTCCGCCTTGCGGTAGCGGTACTTGCTGATGCCGGCGGCTTCCTCAAAGATTTCCCGCCGCTGGCCGGGCTTAGAGGAGACAATCTCCTCGATCCTGCCCTGCCCGATAATCGAATAGCCGTCGCGGCCAAGGCCGGTATCCATCAACAGCTCGGTGATGTCCTTTAAGCGTACCGCCGTCTTGTTGATGCGGTACTCGCTTTCCCCCGAGCGGTAGAGCCGGCGAGTGATGGTGACATCGTCCGCATCGACGGCAAGCTGCCGGTCGGTGTTGTCGATGGTCAGCGAGACGCTGGCAAAGCCGGTCGGCTTGCGGTTGTGGGTTCCCAGAAAGATGACGTCCTCCATCTTTTCCCCGCGCAGGTTGCGGGTGGACTGTTCGCCCAGCACCCAGCGCACCGCGTCGGAGATATTGCTCTTTCCGCTGCCGTTTGGTCCCACAACGGCGGTGAGGCCGCGGCCAAAGATCAGCTCGGTCTTGTCCGGGAAGGACTTAAACCCCTGAATCTGTAACGATTTCAGCTGCAAGTTTCCACCTCTCCTCCTTTCTCTCAAACAATCTATTGAAAATCAGTAATATTCTATTCTGCAATCGGACGGCCGATCTGTTTTTGCTGCCGCCACTGCGGCGCCGGGCCGTCCTCGCTCCAATACTCATCGATGCGGCAGATCCTGTCCTCCCGCATCCGAATAAAAGAGACAACATGGTGGGAGCAGCTACGATCCCTTGCAAAGACGCGCCCCACCAGAATGTAGCGGCCGTCCAGCTGTTCCAGGCGCTCGATTTCCCCTTCCCAGCTGCCGGGATATTCGCAGTTGGCGCGAATAAATTCCTGTGCGGTAAAGCACTCGTTTGTACAGTGCCACAGAATTTGGGCGTCGGGGGTAAAATATGCGTACAGCGCCTGCTGGTTCTGCTCCACCACATCCCGGAAAAACTGCTCCACCTTCATCTGTCGTTTCCTCCTGCCCTTCTATTCCGCCGCTGTCACCACAACCTGCAGCGGCTTTACATCCGCCCGGGTGCGAATTTTGACCGGGTTTCGACGGCGCAAGACTTCCAGATTGCAGCGGTGCTGGCCCGCCATCTTGGAGATGGCGTTGGGCGCCACCCACAGCCAGAGCGGCGCTCCCTGCGCAAACCGCTCAGCCTGGCAAAACGCCTGTTTTAAATAGAGCCTGCCCTCGCACAGCTCCCGAAAGGCCGGGTGGTAAGGCCCCGCGACATAGTCCTGCACAAGCGACTCCTGTGCGTGCAGTCCCAGCCGGATCACCTGGATTCCCTGCTCAGTAAAGAAACGAAGCAGACCGCTGCATTCCTCCACCGCCTGCTCCAGCTCCATCGGGCGGTAAAGCCCTTGGCGGTAGAGATTTTCCAGTTCGGTGCCCCGGATGGTGATGGTCGGATAGATGCGCACTGTTTTGGGAGAGAGGGCTGCAATCTGCTGCGCGGTGTTCCAGTCGTCCTCGACGGTGCTCTGATAAAGGCCGGTCATCATCTGCAGCCCCAGCTCAAAGCCTGCCTGTCGGATTCTATCCACCGCCTGGACAACGTCCTGCGCGGTGTGGCCGCGGCCGTTTGCCCGCAGCACCCGGTCGCTCATGCTCTGCACACCGAGCTCGATAGCAGTGACGCCGTACTGCTGCAAAAGGCACAGGATTTCCCCGTCCACCGCATCCGGCCGGGTGGAGATACGGATGCCTGCAAAGCCGCCTTTCCCCAAAAGGGCTGGGCAGCTTTGAGCTGATGGCCTTTATCAAGGGCGGGCCAGCTGCGAGCAGCGAGCCCATATCCCCCCGCTCGATGGCGGTGAAGCTGCCGCCGAAGAAGGCGAGCTCGGTGTCCCGCAGCTTGCCTGCGCGCAGGCGTATCGCCTCCTCACAGGTTGCCCGCACCGTCTGCGGGGTGGGGGCCGTCTGCTGGCCAGAGATACTGCACTGGTTGCAGAAACTGCACTGATGCGGGCAGCCGATGTGCGGGACAAAGACCGAGATGTTGGCGTGTCCCATTATTTGCCCATCAGCTCAAGCGCTTCCTTGGCGGCCATCTGCTCAGCGTTCTTTTTGCTTCTGCCTTCCCCTCTGCCGATGACGTTGGAGTTGAGCATGACATCCACCAGAAAGCGCTTGTCGTGGTCGGGGCCCTTCTCGCCCACCAGCTTATAGACCAGCTTTTCCTCCGGGTTCTGCTGGATGATCTCCTGCAGGATGGTCTTATAATCCTTAAAGGAGAGGCTGTCCTCGTGCTCGAGCATCTCGGTGACGAAGGGCAGCACGAATTTGCGCGCGCTCTCGATACCGCTGTCCAGATAGATGGCGGCGATCAGCGCCTCAAAGGCGTCGGCGATGATGGAAGGACGGGTTCTGCCGCCGGTCAATTCCTCCCCGTGGCCCAGGCGCAGGTATTGCCCCAGGCCGATCTTGTTAGCCATGACGTCCAGCGACTTTTCACAGACAATGGCCGCCCGCAGCTTGGTCAGCTCCCCTTCCGGCACGGTGTAGTTGTTGAACAGATAGTCCGAGACGATGATGGAGAGCACCGCGTCGCCCAAAAATTCCTGCCGCTCGTTGTATTTGATCTGATGTTTGACCTCGTTGGCATAGGAGGAGTGGGTCAGCGCCACCTCCAGAAATGCCGGATTGCGAAACTGGTAGTGGATCGTCTCCTGAAGCTGCTGAATCGATTTCATATGTTCTCCTTTCCCTTTCTCATATCTTCCAAATCCTGCGGGCATATCTCAAAAATCACTGCAAGAGCCTTTGCGGTCATTTTTCAAAAACGCCCACCTTTTCATAAACACCTCAAGGGGGTTTGGTTTCCCGGCAATTGCCCGGCCCAAATCCCCCTGGAGGTTTCCTTGATTAACGGTTGTGATGCGCTTCTTCCTGCTCCTTTGCCTGCTCTTTGAGCTGGGAGAGGTTGTCAGCGATGGCCTCGATAACGCCGTTTTCGATGCACTCCTTGGCCTGACGGATGGCGTTTTGAATTGCCCGCGCATCCGAGTTGCCGTGCGCCTTGATCACCATCTTGGAGATGCCCAGCAGCGGCGCGCCGCCGTAGGCGCTGGCGTCGATCTTGGACTTAAACTCCTGCACCCCATCCTTGAGCAGCAGCGCCGCGATCTTGGTTTTAGTCGAGCGCAGCAGCATGTCTTTGAGCATGTGGGAGAAGAATTTAGCCATGCCCTCGATCAGCTTGAGGACAACGTTGCCGGTGAAGCCGTCGCAGACCGCCACGTCGCACTCGCCCAGCGGCAGCCCTCTGGCCTCGACATTGCCGATAAAGTTGACCGGCGCGTTCTGCAGCTTGTGGTAGGTCTCGCGGTGGACATCCAGGCCCTTGCGCTCCTCGGTGCCGATGTTGATTAAACCGACCCGCGGCGAGGACATGCCCATAATCTTCTGCATATAAACGCTGCCCATCAGGCCAAACTGCAGCAGCATGTCGCTGTTGCACTCGGCGTTGGCGCCCGAATCGATCAGCATGAAGCATCCCTTTTCGCTGGGGATGATGGTCGGGATGGCGGTGCGGCGCACACCCTTGAGGCGTTTGACGATCAGCGAGGCGCCGACAACCAGCGCGCCGGTGCTGCCCGCCGAGACAAAGGCGTCACCCTTGCCGTCCTTGAGCGCCTGCATGCCGACCGCCATCGAGCTGTCCGCGTACTCCTTGAGCAGGGTAGTCGGGTCAGCCTCCACCGGAATCATCCCCTGCGCCTCCAAAATCTCGATGCCGTCCAGCGGCAGATTGTGCTCTTTGGCACACTGCTCAATCTTGTCGCGCTCCCCCACCAGCAGGATCTGCACGCCGTATTCCCGGTGCGCCTGCAGCGAGCCTTCGATCATTGCCAGCGGCGCGTTGTCCCCGCCAAAGGCGTCTACTATGATTTTCATCGTCAAAACCCCTCTCTCTGTTGTCAGTTGGTTGCGGTTTCATCCACCATTTGCAGGTATGCCCGCAGGGAATCCAGACCCCGCTGGGCGATTTTTTCATAGCGAACCGTCTTGTCCCGAACACGCTCGGGCCACGGCGGCAAAATTCCCATGTTGGCGCCCATCGGCTGAAAGTCGGCAACGCTCCCGTCGCTGATGTAGCGGCTCAGCGCCCCCAGCATGCAGTCGGCGGGCAACAGCAGCGGCACTTTGCCCTGCAGGGCGCGCACCAGATTTTTTGCCGCCAAAATGCCGGAGGCCGCCGACTCCACATATCCCTCCACACCGGTCATCTGCCCGGCAAAGTAGATGTCTGGGTTTGCCCGCAGGTGAAAGGCCGGGGTCAGCAGCTTGGGAGAATTTAAAAAGGTGTTGCGGTGCATCACGCCGTAGCGCACAAACTCCGCTTGTTCCAGCCCCGGAATCAGCGAGAACACCCGCTTCTGTTCCGGGAATTTTAAGTTAGTCTGGAAGCCCACCAGGTTGTACAGGGTACCCTCGCGGTTTTCGCTGCGCAGCTGCACCACCGCCCAGGGGCGATGGCCGGTGCGCGGGTCGGTGAGCCCTACCGGCTTTAAGGGGCCGTAGCGCAGGGTATCTGCCCCGCGCTTTGCCATCACCTCGACCGGCATGCAGCCCTCGTAGACCTGAAAATCCTTCCTCTCAAACTCGTGCAGCTCCACCGATTCCGCTGTGACCAGCGCCTGATAGAACCGCTCATACTGCTCCTTATCCATTGGGCAGTTGATGTAGTCGGCCTCGCCTCTGCCATAGCGGGCGGCGAAAAACACCTTCTCCTGATCCAGCGACTCAAAGGTGACGATCGGTGCGGCGGCATCAAAGAAGGAGAGATACTGCGCGCCGCAAAGCCGCTGAATGCTTTCGGCCAGGTGACTCTCGGTCAGCGGGCCGGAGGCGATGATGGTTTTGCCCTGCGGGATCTCATCCACCCGCTGGTGAATCACCTGAATCAGCGGGTGTGCCAAAATCTTTTCAGTGATGTAGTCGGAAAAGCGCTCCCGGTCCACCGCCAGCGCACCGCCGGCGGAGACGTCGGTGTGAGCCGCCGCCTCCATGGTCAGCGAGCCGAGGATGCGCATCTCCTCTTTAAGCATCCCGGCC
>OGRN01002201.1_pt1 | contig 15382 bp, 11 predicted proteins | sample 1553401 | NCBI WGS metagenome assembly OGRN01 (sample SAMEA2580096, study PRJEB22360) | human gut metagenome | biome: human gut; feature: human-associated habitat; material: faeces | place: Denmark | collected 2008/2010 | reverse complement strand
ACGGAAGTGTAAAATGACCCTTTGAAAAAGTTCCCCCTCTGGGGGGAGCTGGCATCGAGCGGACGCGAGATGCCTGAGAGGGTTCCACAATATAGAAGCGAGGGAAAGTATCATGAAGATGAACAAGCATTACAACGAACTGAAGGCCAGCTACCTGTTCGTGGACATTGCCCATAAGGTGGCTGCGTATCAGGAAGCACACCCGGAAAAAGAGATCATTCGTCTGGGCATCGGCGATGTGACCCAGCCGCTGGCAAAGTGCGTGGTGCAGGCCATGCGCGACGCTGCCGAGGAGATGGGCACCAAAGAGGGCTTCCACGGCTACGGCCCGGAGCAGGGCTACCCCTTCCTCAAGCAGGCCATTCAGGGCTACTACGCCAGCCGCGGCACCCAGCTTGCCGAGGACGAGATCTTTATTTCGGACGGCGCAAAGAGCGACCTTGCAAACCTGCTGGGGCTGTTCGATGTAGACAACACCGTGCTGGTACCGGACCCTGTGTACCCCACCTATGTGGATGATAACGTCACCGATGGCCGCAAGATCATTTACAGCCGCACCGGGCAGGAAAATGGTTTCCTCGGCATGCCGGACGAGAGCGTGAAGGCAGACATCATCTATATTTGCAGCCCCAATAACCCCACCGGCGCTGCCTACACCCGCACACAGCTGAAGGCATGGGTGGACTACGCCCGCAAGAATGATGCTATCATCCTGTACGATGCCGCCTACGAGTGCTTCATCACCGATCCCGCTCTGGCACGCAGCATCTTTGAGGTGGAGGGTGCCCGCGAGTGCGCCATTGAGATCTGCTCCTTCTCCAAGATCGCAGGCTTCACCGGCACCCGCTGCGGCTACACCATCGTGCCCCACGAGCTGGAGCGCGAGGGCATGAACCTGAACAAGCTGTGGCTGCGCCGCCAGACCACCAAGTTCAACGGCGTTGCCTATGTGGTGCAGCGCGGCGCCGAGGCCGTGTTTACCGAGGAAGGCATGAAAGAGATCCAGCACAACCTGGACTACTACCGCCAGAACGCTGCCGTGATTGCAGCTGCACTGGACGAAGCCGGTGTGTGGTACTGCGGCGGCAAAAACAGCCCGTACATCTGGCTGCGCTGCCCCAACAACATGGGCAGCTGGGAGTTTTTTGACTGGCTGCTGGAGACCGCCAATGTTGTTGGCACCCCCGGCGAGGGCTTTGGCGAGTGCGGCAAGGGGTATTTCCGCCTGACCGCATTTGGCGATGCCGCCAAGACCAAGGAAGCAGCCGCCCGCATTGTGGCCGCACTGAAAACCCTGTAATAATTACCCGGCTGCCACGCAGCCGAACCTGATAACACGCGGATGATTGGAGGAGCAACCATGACCCCAAGCGAAGAAATTATGCAATTTTTGAAGGACAACCCGACCTTTTATCTTGCCACGGTGGATGGCTATCTGCCGCGCGTGCGCCCGCTGGGCTTTGCCATGTGGTACAAGGACCACCTGTGCCTGGGCATCGGCAAGCACAAGGCCGCATACAAGCAGCTGTTGGACAACACCAACCTGGAAATCTGCACCTGCAACGAAAAGGGCGAGTTTTTGCGCGTGCAGGGTACTGCCAACTTTGACAATACCCCCGAAGCACAGGCCGCCGCATTCAAGATTATGCCGCAGCTGGCCGATATGTACAACGAGGAAACCGGCCTGAAGCTGGGTATTATCTACCTGGACCACCTGTCCGCCAAGCTGTTCTCCATGTCCGGCAGTGTAAAGGACATCATGGCCTATTAAGCGATAAGCAAAATAAGAGAAAAACCAACGCCCGTGCGTTCCGTTTATGGGGAGCGCACGGGCGGTTTATTTTATATCAAAATCAAAGGGTCTTGAGCAAAATTTCTTCCATCGGGCGTTTGGGCACGCAGTAATCGCGGGCATCGTCCAGGTAATACTTTACATTGCCGTTCTGCATGGCAACCAGGTGACTTTTATGGGTGGGGTAGCCGAACGCCACCACGCTGTGCAGGCGCAGATTTTTGCCCAGGCCCAGCAGCTCCTTTACAGAATGCTGGGTGGGCTTGCTCTTGGGCTCCCCGGTGCCGGGAATGGAGACGATGAGGGAGACGTGGAGGTAAAGCACATTCTGCCGCCCCACCTCAGCGGCCACCTGACGGATGGCCTCCAGGAAGGGCTGGGACTCGATGTCTCCCACCGTGCCGCCGATCTCGGTGATGACCACGTCCACCTCCTCCCGGCGGCCAACCCGGTAGATGCGCTCCTTGATCTCACCGGTGATGTGTGGGATGACCTGGACCGTGCCCCCCAAGAAGGCCCCCTCACGCTCCCGGCTGAGGACGGACCAGTAGACCTTTCCGGAGGTGATGGAGGAGTCCACCGTCAAATCTTCGTCGGTGAACCTCTCGTAATGGCCCAAGTCCAGGTCGGTCTCCGCCCCGTCCTCGGTAACGAACACCTCCCCGTGCTGATAGGGGTTCATAGTGCCCGGGTCAATGTTCAGGTAGGGGTCGAACTTCTGGAGGGCCACCTTCAGCCCCCGGGCCTTCAGTAGCCGTCCCAGAGAGGCCGCCGCTATTCCTTTCCCCAGGCCGGATACCACCCCGCCGGTGATGAAGATATACTTTGCCATACCGATCCCTCCCTTGGGTAAGTTGGAAGTTCAAATTTTGACGCGTCAGAACCCGCTGGCCCCGTAATTTTTCAGTGCCCGGGCGGAGGGGTCATCCACGTTGCAGCCCTCCCAGGCCCGATTTGGCATCCAGAAGTCCTTGATCATCCGGGCCTGGCCGGGGTAGTACCGCTCGAACAGGTCCCGATAGAGCAGGCTCTCCCGGGTGAAGGGCGGGCGGTACTGGTATTGGGCGCAGCCCCGAGTGAAAGCTAGGTCGCTGTACTGCGCTCTGGCATATTCCTTCAGATCATCCACCATAGAGTGGCCCACCGCGTCGGAGAAGGCCGCCTTCTCCCGCCACAGGATCTCGTCAGGCAGCAGAGCATCGGACTGGAAGGCCCGGCGGAGCAGATACTTGCCCTTGCCGCAGCGGTTGACCTTCAACGCCGGGTCCACCGACATGACATACTCCACAAAGTCCAGGTCCCCGAAGGGCACCCGGGCCTCCATGGACCAGCCGCTGATACACCGATCCGCCCGGAGCACATCGTACATGTAGAGCTCCTCCACCCGCTTTTCCGCCTCAGCCTGGAAGGCAGCGGGAGAGGGGGCAAAGTCGGTGTACTTATAGCCGAAGAGCTCGTCGGAGATCTCCCCGGTGAGGAGGACCCGCACGTCGGTCTGCTCATGGATGGCCTTGCACACCAGATACATGCCCATGCTGGCCCGGATGGTGGTGATGTCCCAGGTGCCCAGGGCGGCGATGACGATGGGCAGCGCCGTCAGGACCTCCTCCCGGGTCATGTAGACCTCCGTGTGGTCGGCGCCGATGAAATCCGCCACCTCCCGGGCGTATTTCAGGTCGATGGCGTCCACATCCATGCCGATGGCAAAGGTGCGGATCTTCTTGCCCAGGATCTTCGCGGCGATGGCGCACACCAGACTGGAGTCCAGACCGCCGGAGAGCAGGAAGCCCAGAGGGGCGTCCGCATCCAGCCGCTTCTCCACCCCGGCGATGAGCTTCTCCCGGATGTTCCGGCACACGGTCTCCAGGTCGTCCTTCCGGTACACGTCCACGGTGGTCAGGTCGGCGTAGCGGACGAACTCGCCGCCGGCGTAGTAGTGGCCGGGCGGGAAGGGGAAGATCTCCTTGCACATGCCGATGAGGTTCTTGGCCTCGCTGGCAAAGACGATGCCGCCGTCGTAGTCATAGCCGTAAAACAGGGGGCGGATGCCGATGGGGTCCCGGGCTGCCACCAGGGAGTCGGTCCTGCTGTCGTAGAGAATGAGGGCAAACTCCGCGTCCAGCATGGAGAACATATCCAGGCCGTACTCCCGGTACAGGGGGAGGAGCAGCTCGCAGTCGCTGCCGCTCTGGAAGGTGTAGCCCCTGCTCTCCAGCTCGGTCTTGAGCTTCCGCCAGCCGTACAGCTCGCCGTTGCACACCACCATGTCCCCGTCCAGGGAGAAGGGCTGCATGCCGCTCTCGTCCAGGCCCATAATGGCCAGGCGGTGGAAGCACAGCCAGCCCGACGGGGTCTCCACCACGCTGGACATGTCCGGCCCACGGGAGAGAGTCCGGTCGAAGTAGGGGAGGATCTCCTCCCTGGTTCGTGATTTTTTGGTAAAGCCCATAATTGCACACATAATAAAAATACACCTCCGGATGATTTTGCAGCTGCTTCTCCCCTTCGGCCTTCCACCCCTCTTTGTGTCAAAAAGGGGAAGAAACTCCTCCGGGTTAGGACGAATGCTGCGCTCCGCGGTGCCACCTAATTTGCCGCCGGACGGCGGCCCCTTTTCCGGCTCTGACAAGTCGGCGCGATGTAACGGTCGCAGCCCGTTCCCCCTACTGGCGCGGTGCGTTCGGGTTTCCGCTCCGGAGTGTTCTTCCCGCGGCCTCCTGTGCGGGGCTTTCACCATCCCCCGCTCGCTGGGACTGAGTCCCCGCAGTACTCTTCTCCCTCATTGCGTTTAACGGTATTGCCTGAAAAAACGGACAAGGGCGCTGTGGTCCATGCCACAGCGCCCTTGCTGTTATGGGATATTATAGTGACCGCCGCCCCCATTGTCAAGAAAAACTTTCGGCGGGCGTCCCCAATTTCCCTCAGAGGCGGATGGGATAGTTGCCAGTGAAGCATCCGTCGCAAAAGCCGCAGCCAGCGTCCGGGGCGATCTGATGTAGGATCTTCAGCGGCAGAAAGCCTAGGCTGTCCGCGCCGGTGAGGGCGCAAATCTCCTCCGGGGAGCGGTCATGAGCGATCAGGTGCTCACTGTCCGGAATGTCCGTCCCGAAGTAGCAGGGGGCGATGAAGGGCGGTGCGGAGATGCGCAGGTGGACCTGCACGGCGCCGGCCTCCCGCAGCAGGACTACGATCTGGCGGGAGGTGGTGCCCCGGACGATGGAGTCGTCGATCATCACCACCCGCCTCCCCTCCACACAGCTGCGCAGCGCCCCCAACTTAATGCGCACCGCCTGCTCCCGGCTGCGCTGATCCGGGGTAATGAAAGTGCAGCCGATATAGCGGTTTTTGACCAGACCCACTCCATAGGGGAATCCTCGACTCCTCCGCATAACCCATGGCTGCGTCCAGACCGGAATCTGGGATGCCGATGACTACATCCGCCTCCACCGGCCAGGTCTGAGCCAGCAGCCGGCCTGCCCGCCGCCGGGCCTCATAGACGGACTGACCGCAGAGCATGGAGTCCGGCCGGGCGAAATAAATGTGCCTGCCGCCCCTTTGTCAAGAGCTCCCCATACCGGCGGTGCAGATAGCTCATTTATGAAAGTCTATTTTATACTTCCTGCACAAATATGGAGGGCCGTCTGGCTATTTGTCTTAGTGGCGAAGCAAAATTGAGTTGAACTTGCAAAAACATCTTGACATGGAATTGCGGTTCGCGTATAATTTGCCCATAGTTTAGGACAAAGGCGTTCCGAACCAACAGGTCGGCCTGCCTTTGTCCTCTTTTTATTTTAACTTTACTTGAAAGAATGAGAGGAGTGTCCTGCATGTCGTACAGCAAGGAAGACATCATCCGTATGGTAAAAGAAGAGGATGTGGAGTTCATCCGCCTTCAATTCACCGACATTTTCGGTCAGCTCAAGAACGTGGCCATCACCGCATCTCAGATTGAGAAGGCGGTGAATGACCAGGTCATGTTCGACGGCTCCTCCATCGAGGGTTTTGTCCGCATCGACGAGTCGGATCAGTACCTGTACCCCGACCTGGACTCCTTCGCCATCTTCCCCTGGCGGCCCAGCCACGGCAGGGTAGCCCGGCTCATCTGTGACGTCCATGACCCGGACGGAAAACCCTTCGTGGGCGACCCCCGGCACGTCCTCAAGCGGGCTCTGAAAAGGGCGGAGGAGATGGGCTTTGATGCCTTCAACGTAGGTCCAGAGGCGGAATTCTTCCTCTTCCAGACTGATGACGAGGGCAAGCCCACCACCCGTACCAACGACGAGGCGGGCTACTTCGATCTGGGCCCCCTGGACCACGGGGAGGGCACCCGGCGGGAGATCTGCATGGCCCTAGAGCAGATGGGCTTTGAGATCGAGGCCAGCCACCACGAGGTAGCCCAGGGCCAGCACGAGATCGACTTCAAGTACGCCGACGCCCTGCGTACCGCGGACAACATTATGACCTTCAAGCTGGCAGTCAAGACCCTAGCCCAGAAAAATGGCCTCCACGCCACCTTTATGCCCAAGCCCATCTTCGGCATCAATGGCTCGGGGATGCACACTAACATGTCCCTGTTCCAGGGCGGGAAAAATGCCTTCTACGACCCGGATGACCCAAAGGGCCTGTCTAAAGAGGCATATTCATTCATCGCCGGTCTGCTGGCCCACGTGAAGGGCATGGCGGCGGTGACCAACCCCCTGGTGAACTCCTATAAGCGGCTGGTGCCCGGCTACGAGGCTCCCTGCTACCTGGCCTGGTCTGCCTCCAACCGCTCCGCCCTTATCCGTATCCCCGCCGCCCGGGGGCAGTCCACCCGGGTGGAGCTCCGCTCTCCCGACCCGGCCTGCAACCCCTACCTGGAGCTGGCTCTCTGTCTGGCCGCCGGGCTGGACGGCATCGAGAAGGGCCTCACCCCGCCCCCGGAGGTCACCGAGAACATCTTCGACATGAATGCCGCCGACCGAAAAGTTCACGGCATCGACTCTCTGCCCGACTCCCTGGAGGAGGCCATCCACGCTCTGGAGGCCGATCCCTTGGTGCTGGACACCCTGGGAGAGCATGTGGCAGCCAACTATATTGAGGGCAAGCGGAAGGAATGGGAGGAGTACCGCACCCGCGTCTCCTCCTGGGAACGGGAGAAGTACATCATCAATTATTAAAGCGATCCCATCCCAATAGGGGAGTGAACGCACATGGAAAAGATCATTGTGGCCTTTGAGAGCGAAAAGACCGCCCTGCGTGTAAAGGAACTGCTGGAGGGGGGCGGCGCGGCCGCCTGCTTGGTGTGCCGCACCGCCGACCAGGTGCGGCGGGCCATAAACAAGCTGCCAGTGCCGGCGGTGGTGTGCGGCTACAAGCTGGGGGATCAGACGGCGGAGCTGTTCTTTGAAGACCTGCCCCTCTCCTGCGCCATGCTGGTGCTGGCTCACCAGGACCGATTGGATCTTCTGGGGAATGACGACATCTTCCGCCTGCCATCCCCGGTAAGCCGTGGGGATCTGCTGGCTGCGGTGCGGCTGCTGCTGCAAGTGGGGCGCAGGCTGGAGCGGTACGGGCGCCCCTGTCACAGTGGGGAGGATCGGAGACTCATCGACCGGGCTAAGGCCCTGCTCATGGACCGCCATGGCATAACAGAGGAGCAGGCCCATTACTATTTGCAGAAAAAAAGTATGGACAGCAGGACAAAATTGGCCCAGACCGCCCGGCTGGTGCTGGACAGCAAAACGATGGAATAGAGGCGGAGACGAGGTGGTCTCACGGCGACGGTCGGGAGACGGACCGCCGCCGTTTTTATGGAAAGAGGCGAGACGCATGAGGGAAAAAGCGGCTGAAGGGAGAGGGCTGTACCGCCCGGAATTCGAGCATGACGCCTGCGGCATTGGCGCCGTGGTGGACATACAGGGCCGGGCCAGTCATGAGACAGTGGACGATGCCCTGAAGATCGTGGAGAAGCTGGAGCACCGGGCGGGCAAGGATGCCGAGGGTAAGACCGGCGACGGGGTGGGCATACTCACCCAGATCTCCCACGCGTTTTTTGCCAGGGCGGCGGCGGAGGCGAGCATCGCCCTGCCCGGACGGCGGGACTACGGCGTGGGCATGTTCTTCCTGCCTCGGGACGGTTTGAAACGCCGGCAGGCCCAGAGACAGTTCGAACTGGTGACCGAGAAGGAAGGCATGGCTTTCCTGGGCTGGCGGGAGGTGCCCGTGCACCCGGAGATTCTGGGCCAGCGAGCCAGGGACAAAATGCCTAGCATCTTCCAGGCTTTTGTGGCCAGGCCGGAGGAAACGGCTCCCGGCTTGGATTTTGACCGAAAGCTCTATGTAGCCCGGCGGGTATTCGAGCATCTGAGCGGGGACACCTACGTGGTCTCCCTGTCCAGTCGCACCGTGGTCTACAAGGGCATGTTCCTGGTTCACCAGTTGCGGGCCTTCTACCCCGACCTGCAAAGCATAAACTATACCTCCGCCTTGGCCATCGTCCACTCCCGGTTCTCGACCAACACCAACCCCTCCTGGGAGCGGGCCCACCCCAACCGGCTAATAGCCCACAACGGGGAGATCAACACCATCCGGGGCAACATGGACCGGATGCTGGCCCGGGAGGAGACCATGTTTTCACCCCTGCTGGCAACGGATAGGGACAAGGTGCTGCCGGTGGTGAACGCCTCCGGCTCTGATTCCGCCATGCTGGACAACACCCTGGAGTTCCTGATGATGGCGGGGATGGACCTTCCCCTGGCGGTGATGGCCTGCATCCCTGAGCCCTGGCGGAATGACCGCACCCTCTCCCGCTCCCGCCGGGACCTATACCACTACTACGCCACCCTCATGGAGCCCTGGGATGGCCCGGCGGCCATCCTGTTCTCCGACGGGGACGTGGTGGGAGCCGTGCTGGACCGCAACGGCCTGCGCCCTGCCCGGTACTACCTCACCGACGACAGCCGGCTCATTCTCTCCTCCGAGGTAGGGGTGCTGGACATCCCACCGGAGCATATCGTGGAAAAGTCCCGGCTGCGGCCGGGCAAGATGCTGCTGGCGGACCTGAGGCAGGGGCGGATCATTGACGACCAGGAACTGAAGGAGGGCTACGCCGCCCGGCAGCCCTATGGAGAGTGGCTGGACACCAATCTGCTCCGTCTGGCCGACCTGCCCATCCCAAACCAGCGGGTGGAGCGGCACAGCCGGGAGGAACTTAGCCGCCTTCAGAAGGCCTTCGGCTACACCTATGAGGACGTGAACGACACCATCCTGCCCATGGCCCGCACCGGGGCGGAGCCCACCGCCGCCATGGGGGTGGATATCCCCCTGGCGGTGCTGGACAACAGGGATCGGCCCCTCTTCTCCTACTTCAAGCAGCTCTTCGCCCAGGTGACCAACCCACCCATGGATGCTATCCGGGAGGAGATCGTCACCGACACCACCGTCTACGCGGCCGATGACGGGAATCTGCTCCAGGAACAGCCGGACAACTGCCGGGTGCTCCAGATCCACAACCCCGTTCTCACCTCCACCGACCTGATGAAGATCAAGGCCATGAACCGACCTGGCTTCCACGCAGCCACCGTGTCCCTGCTCTATTACAAAGGCACCCACCTGGATCTGGTACTGGACCGGCTGGCGGTGGCGGTGGACAGGGCGTACCGGGAGGGGGCCAACATTGTCATCCTTTCCGACCGGGGGGTGGACGAGAACCACGCGGCCATCCCCTCTCTGCTGGCGGTGTCTGCCATGGAGCAGCACCTGGTTCGCACCGGGAAGCGCACCGCCGTATCTATCCTCCTGGAATCCGCTGAGCCCCGGGAGGTCCACCACTTCGCCGCCCTGCTGGGCTATGGCGCCCGGGCAGTGAACCCCTACTTGGCGGAGGAGACCATCGTGGATCTGATCGAGGAGGGCCTGCTGGACAAGGACTTCCACACCGCAGTGGCCGACTACACCGCCGCCGTCCTCCACGGAGTGGTGAAGATCGCCTCCAAAATGGGCATCTCCACCCTCCAGTCCTACCAGTCTGCCCAGATCTTCGAAGCGGTGGGCATACGGCAGGATGTAATCGACAAGTACTTTACCAACACCGTCTCACGGGTGGGGGGCATCGGCCTGGAGGAGATGGCCGCCGCAGTGGAGCGGAACCACGACCGCGCCTTCGACCCCTTGGGACAGGAGACTGACCTGACCTTGGAGAGCCTGGGGGAGCACAAGGCCCGAGCCGGTGGGGAGGACCACCTCTATAATCCACAGACCATCCACCTGCTCCAGCAGGCCGTCCGCTGGGAGGATTACGGGCTCTTCAAGCGGTACACCGCCCTGGTGGACGATGAGACAAAGCCCCACACCCTCCGTGGCCTGATGGAGATGAAATATCCGGGCGAGCCCATCCCCTTAGAGGAGGTGGAGAGCGAGGATTCTATCGTCAAACGCTTCAAGACCGGGGCCATGAGCTACGGCTCCATCTCCCGTGAGGCCCACGAGTGCCTGGCCCAAGCCATGAACCTGCTGGGGGGCAAGTCCAACTCCGGCGAGGGGGGCGAGGAAGACGACCGGCTGGGGGACCCGGAGCGGTACTCCGCCATCAAGCAGGTGGCCTCCGGCCGCTTCGGGGTCACCAGCGCCTACCTGGTGAGCGCCAGAGAGATCCAGATCAAAATGGGGCAGGGGGCCAAGCCCGGCGAGGGCGGCCACCTGCCCGCCGGGAAAGTCTACCCATGGATCGCTTGGTGCCGCCACTCCACCCCCCCGGCAAGAAGGTCTACCCCTGGATCGCCAAGACCCGGTGTTCCACACCGGGGGTGACGCTGATCTCCCCGCCGCCCCACCACGACATCTACTCCATCGAGGATCTGGCCCAACTGGTCTATGATTTGAAGTGCGCCAACCGTCAGGCCCGCATCCCGGTGAAGCTGGTCAGCGAGGCGGGGGTGGGTACCATCGCTGCCGGGGTGGCCAAGGCAGGGGCCCAGGTGATCCTCATCTCCGGCCACGACGGAGGCACCGGCGCGGCCCCTCGTACCTCCATCCACAACGCCGGTCTGCCCTGGGAGCTGGGTCTGGCGGAGGCCCACCAGGACCTGATCCAAAACGGCCTGCGGTCCCATGTGGTGCTGGAGACTGACGGCAAGCTCATGAGCGGCCGGGACGTGGCTATCGCCTGTATGCTGGGAGCGGAGGAGTTCGGCTTCGCCACCGCCCCTCTGGTCACTCTTGGCTGCGTCATGATGCGGGTGTGTAACTTGGACACCTGCCCCGTGGGGGTGGCCACTCAGAACCCGGAGCTGCGGAAACGGTTCACAGGCAAGCCGGAGTACGTGGTCAACTTCATGCGCTTCGTCGCCCGGGAACTACGGGAGCATATGGCCCGGCTTGGGGTGCGCACGGTGGACCAGCTGGTAGGCCGCACCGACCTGCTGCGGGTACGGAAGCCCGCCGTCAACCAGCGGGCGGCCACGGTGGACTTGTCCGCCATTCTGGACAGTGCTTACGCCGGCTGGCCAAAGACCCACTTTGATCCGGCGGACGCCTATGACTTCCGTCTGGAGGACACAGTGGATCTGCGGGTACTGGAACAGAAGCTGGGCGTCGCCCTTGAGAAAGGCGACCATAGGCGGCTGGAACTGGCGGTGTCCTCCACCGACCGGGCAGTGGGGACTATCCTTGGTTCGGATATCACTCTCCTCCACGGGGAGGCACTCCCCGACGACACCTTTGTGGTAAAGTGTACCGGCGGGGGAGGCCAGTCCTTCGGCGCCTTCCTGCCCCGCGGCCTCACCCTGGAGCTGGAGGGGGACGCCAACGACTACCTGGGCAAGGGCCTCTCCGGAGGGAGGATCATCGTCTATCCGCCCAAGGACAGCCCCTTTGACCCGGCAGAGAACATTCTGGTGGGCAACGTGGCCCTCTATGGAGCCACCTCCGGCCAGGCTTTCCTCAACGGCGTGACCGGGGAGCGGTTCTGCGTGCGCAACTCCGGCGCCGACGCGGTGGTGGAGGGAGTGGGGGACCACGGATGCGAGTATATGACCGGGGGCCGGGTGGTAATCCTGGGCCCCACGGGCCGCAATTTCGCCGCCGGCATGAGCGGTGGGATAGCGTATGTGCTGGACGAGGACCATGACCTGTACCTGCGGCTGAACAAGGAACTGGTGTCCATGGGCCCGGTCACGGAAGAGGGAGATATGGAAGCGCTGCGAGGCCTGATCCAGGCTCACGCAGAGGCCACCGGCTCCCCCAAAGCCGGACGAATTTTGGCCAATTTCGGAGCCTGGTTGCCTAAATTCAAGAAGATTTTGCCCCACGACTACGACCGGATGTTGCGTACCATCGCCTGGTACGAGGCCCAGGGTATGGGCCGGGTCCAGGCAGAGACGGAGGCGTTCTATGTCAACGCCAGAGGAAAGGGGGACTGACCGTGGGAAAGCCCACTGGATTTCTGGAATATGCCCGGCAGGGCAATCCCTGCCAGCCACCGCTGGAGCGGGTGGCGTACTGGAACGAATTCCATCCCCGGCTGGGCCGGGAGGAGCGGCAACGGCAGGGGGCCCGGTGCATGGCCTGCGGCGTGCCCTTCTGTCAGTCAGGGGCGGTGTTGAACGGTATGGTCTCCGGCTGCCCACTGCACAATCTGGTGCCCGAGTGGAACGACCTGGTGTACCGCAGAAAGCTTGGCCGCGCTTTGGAGCGGCTACTGAAAACCAACGACTTCCCAGAGTTCACCGGCCGGGTGTGCCCCGCCTTGTGTGAGGCGGCCTGCACCTGCGGCCTAAACGGCCAGCCGGTGACGGTGAAGGACAACGAGCTGGGGATCATCGAGGAGGCCTGGGAGCAGGGACTCATGTCCCCTCGGCCGCCCGAGACCCGCACCGGTAGGACCGTGGCGGTGGTGGGCTCCGGCCCCGCCAGCCTGACCTGCGCCAGCGATCTGGCCAAGCACGGCTACGAGGTTACCATCTTCGAGGCCTTCCACACCGCCGGCGGCGTGCTGGTGTACGGCATCCCCGAGTTCCGCCTGCCCAAGGCCATCGTGCAGAACGAGGTGGACAAGCTCACCGCCCTGGGCGTGGATCTGGAGACCGATATGGTCATCGGCAAGACCTTCGACATTGACGAAATGTTTGAGGAGGGCTATGAGGCCGTGTTCATCGGTTCCGGCGCGGGCCTGCCCATGTTTATGGGCATCGAGGGCGAGACCCTGGCGGGGGTGTACTCCGCCAACGAGTACCTGACCCGCATCAACCTGATGAAGGCCTACCGGGAGGGGTACGACACCCCCCTGAAGATCTCCGGTTCCGCCGCCATCATCGGCGGCGGCAACGTGGCCATGGACGCCGCCCGCTGCGCCAAGCGCATGGGTGCCGAGCACGTCTACGTGCTCTACCGCCGGGATGAGGAGGAGATGCCCGCCCGGAAGGAGGAGGTCCACCACGCCAAGGAGGAGGGCATCCGCTTCCGCATGCTGACCAACCCCACCGAGGTCCTCGGCGACGAAAAAGGCTGGGTGACGGGCCTGCGGTGCGTGGAGATGGAGCTGGGCGAACCCGACGATAGCGGCCGCCGCTCGCCCGTCGTGAAGGCCGGCTCGGAGTTCGGGATCGCCTGCGACGTAGTCGTCATGGCACTGGGCACCTCGCCCAATCCGCTGCTGGCCGCCACAACCGCAGGGCTCGAAACCAACCGGCGCGGCTGCATCACCGCCGACGAACGCGGCGCCACGTCACGCGAAGGGGTTTTCGCGGGCGGCGACGCCGTGACGGGAGCCGCCACGGTAATCCTGGCGATGGGTGCCGGCCGCACGGCGGCAAAGGCCATCGACGAATATATCCGAAAGCGTTAAACCTTTAAAACACCATACGAACGATGAAACGCATGAAAATCATGGTCGCGGCCATCGCCTTGTGCGGCCTGGCAGCCTGCAGCGACAACACCCCCAAGAGCTTCACCGGCACCATCACCGATGCGTCGATGAACACCGTAACCGTCGAAAATGCCGAGGGGACATTCACCTTCTCGACCATGGATGCCGACAAAAGCGAGGCCAACGGCCTGCTGCTGGGAGCGCCCGTCACGGTCAATTACAGCGGCAAACTCGAAGAGGGCGCGGCCGCCTCGAAAGTGGCCACCGACCCCACCTATGCCGAGGCTGTCGGCAATTGGACGATGCCCGACCCGATCGACCCCGATGGCGTCATGGGCATCCGGATCATGGTCGAAGGAGAGGCGCAGTCGATCAACATGGCCACGCTGCGCTACACGTCGTGGGAATTGCAGGGCGAAGCCGGCAAAATCCTGCTCAAAGGCCAAAGTATCGGCAACGGTCAGACCATCGACTTCACCGAAACGGCCACCATCGCCAAGGATGCCGACGGCATCTATACGCTGACGATCGAGAGCAACGGCGCCGTCTACACCAAAGCCAACGAATAGCCGCAGCCCCCTGCGGTCACACGCGCCTTCCGCAATCCCGGAGGGCGCGTTTCATTTACCGGAGGGCGGCCCCGCAAACAGTTCCGGGAAACGGCTTGTCCAAATAGGTTTTATTCGTTAAATTTGAATCCGTCAACCACACTGCAACTATGGCCAGAATACTCTTCGCAGCCCTGCTGCTCCTGTTCACCCTCCCGGCCGCGGCACAAACGCCCGGCGACTCCATCGCCTTCGTCACCGCCGACTGGCATACCACCGACCTCGGCCGGGGTGCCGCGTGCCGCTACGCCCAGGTCGAGATGTTCGGTTCGCGGCAGAGCATCTCGGTCGTCAGCTACCCCGCACGGCACTTCGCCACGCAGATCGTACAGCTCGACGGCAAGGGTGAAACCACGGGCCGCATGGGCGAAGCCGCCGACGCCACAGCAGCCATCAACGGCAGCTATTTCAACATGAAAACCTTTACGCCCATCACCTTCGTGATGGTCGACTGCCGGGTATTGGGCCGCACGACGCCCGGCGAACTCATGCGCACCAACGGCATCATCGCCATCCGGGACAAACAGGGGCACGACGTCGCCATTTTCGCCTGCGACACCACCCAATACCCCCGCATAGCCCGCCGCTACCGCGCGGCGCTCGCAGCCGGGCCCCTGCTGGTCAGCGGAGGCAAGATCATCGAATACGACTCCGGCGACAGCTTCTATACCCACCGCCACCCGCGTTCGCTGATCGGCAAGCGCCCGAACGGCGAGGTGGTGATGGCCGTGATCGACGGCCGCGCCAAAGGCCAGGCTGCCGGCGCTACGATCGCCGAAACGGCTTACATCGCCCGCCTGCTGGGGCTCACGGACGCCCTCAACCTCGACGGCGGCGGCTCTTCGGCACTCTGGACGGCACAGGAAGGGGTGGTCAGCCACCCCAGCGACAACCGCCGCTTCGACCATGCCGGCGAACGCGCCGTACCAAACGGCATCGTCGCCCGTCCGCGGAAATAAAGGGGCAGTTCTGAAAAGGTGCCCGGCACAGCCCCCCCCGCAAACATCACAAAAAAAACAGCCCCCCTGATCCGGAGGGCTGTTTGCATATCCACGGCGAACCTATTCACCGACCATTTCGGCCACCCGCTCCGCAATCATGGCGGGGGGCGCGGGAAACCAGCAGGGGGCGCTGTTC
>OGRN01002199.1_pt1 | contig 15385 bp, 11 predicted proteins | sample 1553401 | NCBI WGS metagenome assembly OGRN01 (sample SAMEA2580096, study PRJEB22360) | human gut metagenome | biome: human gut; feature: human-associated habitat; material: faeces | place: Denmark | collected 2008/2010 | reverse complement strand
TGATGGATTTAGAACATCACACGAGATTCAGAAGATCGAGACATGGGATTATGAAGATCTGAAAGACATGGTAAGCATGGAAGCAATCGACGAGTTCCGTGCACATGCACTTAACCCGAACCACCCGTGCCAGAGAGGTTCAGCTCAGAACCCGGATATCTTCTTCCAGGCAAGAGAGGCTTGTAACCCATTCTATGATGCACTTCCGGGAATCGTTCAGAAGTACATGGATAAGGTTAATGAGAAGATCGGAACAGACTACAAACTGTTCAACTACTATGGAGCAGCAGATGCAGAGCACGTGATCGTAGCTATGGGATCTGTTTGTGACACAATCGAGGAGACAATCGATTACCTGACAGCTGCAGGAGAGAAAGTCGGAGTTGTTAAAGTTCGTCTTTATAGACCATTCAGCGCAGAAGCTCTGATCGATGCTATCCCGGATACAGTTAAGAAGATTTCTGTTCTTGACAGAACAAAAGAGCCAGGAGCACTTGGCGAGCCACTGTACCTGGATGTTGTTGCAGCACTTAAAGGATCTAAGTTCGATGCAGTTCCGGTTTACACAGGACGTTATGGACTTGGTTCTAAAGATACAACACCTGCTCAGATCGTTGCTGTATACCACAACGATGAGAAAGCTAAATTCACAATCGGTATTGAAGATGATGTTACACATCTTTCACTTGATGCTGGTAAGCCACTTGTTACAACACCAGAAGGAACAATCAACTGTAAGTTCTGGGGACTTGGAGCAGATGGTACTGTTGGAGCAAACAAGAACTCCATCAAGATCATTGGTGATAACACAGACATGTATGCACAGGCTTACTTTGATTATGACTCTAAGAAGTCCGGTGGTGTTACAATGTCTCACCTTCGTTTTGGTAAGAAGCCAATTAAATCAACATACCTGATCCATCAGGCTAACTTTGTTGCATGTCATAACCCGTCTTATGTTGACAAATACAACATGGTTCAGGAACTTGTTGATGGAGGAACATTCCTTCTGAACTGCCCATGGGATATGGAAGGACTTGAGGAGCATCTTCCAGGACAGGTAAAAGCTTATATCGCTAACCACGGAATTAAATTCTACACAATCGATGGTATCAAGATTGGTAAAGAGATCGGACTTGGCGGACGTATCAATACAGTACTTCAGTCTGCATTCTTCAAACTGGCTGATATCATTCCGGAAGAAGAAGCAATTGACCTGATGAAGAAGGCTGCAAAGGCTACTTACGGAAGAAAAGGCGACAAGATCGTACAGATGAACTATGACGCCATTGATGCCGGAGCAAAACAGGTACACGAAGTAGAAGTTCCGGAGTCCTGGAAATCCTGCCAGGATGAAGGCCTGTTTTCACCGGAAGTAAAAGGCGGCAGAAAAGACGTTGTAGATTTTGTTAAAAATATTCAGACTAAGGTTAATTCCCAGGAAGGAAACAGCCTGCCGGTATCTGCGTTTAAGGATTATGTAGATGGCTCTACACCGTCTGGATCTTCCGCATATGAGAAACGTGGCATCGCTGTAGATATCCCGGTATGGAAGCCGGAGAACTGTATCCAGTGTAACCGCTGTGCATACGTTTGTCCGCATGCTGTTATCCGTCCGGTAGCTCTGACAGAAGAAGAGTATGCAAATGCACCAGAAGGAATGGCAGCTATTGATATGATCGGTATGCCGGGAATGAAGTTCTCCATGACGGTATCTGCATATGACTGTACCGGATGTGGATCCTGTGCAAATGTATGTCCTGGAAAGAAGGGCGAAAAAGCTCTCGTTATGGGCAACATGGAAGAGAATGCAGGAAAACAGGATTTCTTCGATTATGGAAGAGAGATCGAGGTAAAACCGGAAGTTGTTGCAAAATTCAAACCGGAGACTGTAAAGGGAAGCCAGTTCAAACAGCCGCTGCTTGAGTTCTCAGGCGCATGTGCAGGATGTGGAGAGACTCCATATGCAAAACTGGTAACACAGCTGTTTGGTGATAGAATGTATATTGCAAATGCAACAGGATGTTCTTCTATCTGGGGTAACTCTTCACCGTCTACACCATATACTGTAAATCCAAAGGGACAGGGTCCGGCATGGTCCAACTCTCTGTTTGAGGATAATGCAGAGTTTGGTTATGGTATGCTGCTTGCTCAGAAAGCAATCAGAAAGAGACTGAAAGAAGAAGTAGAGAATATTGCGGCATCTGACAAGGCTTCTGCAGAAGTAAAAGAAGCATGCCAGGAGTACCTGGATACCTTTAACTGCGGTGCAAGCAATGGAGATGCTACTGATAAATTAGTTGCCGCTCTGGAAGGATGCGACTGTGATCTGTGCAAGGATGTAGAAAAGAACAAAGATTTCCTGGCTAAGAAGTCCCAGTGGATCTTCGGTGGTGACGGATGGGCTTACGATATCGGATTTGGCGGTGTTGACCATGTACTTGCAAGCGGCGAGGATATCAACATCATGGTATTTGATACAGAGGTTTATTCTAATACCGGCGGACAGTCTTCCAAGGCTACTAAGACAGGTGCTACCGCTCAGTTTGCAGCGAACGGTAAAGAGACTAAGAAGAAAGACCTGGCGGGCATCGCTATGAGCTATGGTTATGTATATGTAGCTCAGATCGCTATGGGTGCTGACTTCAATCAGACTGTAAAGGCAATCGCAGAGGCAGAGGCATATCCGGGACCGTCACTGATTATTGCATACGCTCCATGTATCAACCATGGTATCAAGAAGGGTATGAGCAAGGCTCAGACCGAGGAGCAGCTGGCAGTAGAATGTGGATACTGGAACAACTTCCGCTTCAATCCTGCAGCAGAAGGCGCGAAATTCACGCTGGACAGCAAGGAGCCAAAACAGGAAGAGTACCAGGGATTCCTGGACGGAGAAGTTCGTTACAACGCTCTGAAGAGAGCAGATCCGGAAAGAGCAGCAAAACTCTTTGCAAAGAACGAGAAAGAAGCTATGGACAGATATGCATATCTGAAGAAGCTGGTTACTCTGTACGGAGAAGAATAAAGAGATCAGGAAGCTTGAAAAAGCGAAAAGACACGCAAAAACTGGCATTGTACAGTAGAAACGAGAGTACGGACCGAGCGGTTCGTACTCTTTTTCTGTATTTTCTGCACAAATAAAGCCGCAACTGATCAGAAGAAATGCAGGCGGCTTATTACTATTGGGGTTTCATCTTTGTGGAAAGTTCGCTTGACGCTTTTTCGCTCTTTGCTATAATAAGCGTATGGAAAGTTGGGACAATCCATCTATTACATTAGCGTTTATGCTTGCACGGTATTTTGATATGAGCATTGAAGATGTTTTCATTTATGAGGAGGAAAAGCAATGAAAATCCTTATGAAATTTGTTATTGAGCATTTATCAAAGAGGTTTGAGAAAAAGGAAGTTCTCAGAGACATTAACTTCACATTTGAAGAAGGGAAAATTTACGGATTGCTTGGCAGGAACGGCGCTGGTAAAACAACGCTTTTTAACTGTCTGAATCGTGATCTGAAGGTAGATAGCGGCAACTTCTATATAGATACAGACGGAGTCCGCCGTGAGGTAGTGGCAGATGATATGGGGTATGTATTATCTACCCCGACCGTACCGGAGTTTCTTACCGGCAGAGAGTTTCTGAAGTTTTTTATGGACATCAATGAGAAATCCATTAAAAATCCAAAAAGTATTGACGAGTATTTTGACTATATGAGCATTGAACCGGAGGACAGAGATAAGCTGCTCAAAGACTATTCCCACGGTATGAAAAACAAAATGCAAATGCTCATTAACATCATCGCCCAGCCCAATATTCTGCTGCTTGATGAGCCTTTGACCTCCCTTGATGTAGTTGTGGCGGAAGAAATGAAACAGTTGCTTCGCACGCTGAAGCAAGACCGCATTACCATCTTCTCCACCCATATTATGGATTTAGCACTCGACCTCTGCGATGAGATTGTACTGCTCAATCACGGCGAGCTGGAGGTTGTGGAGAAAACCAATCTGGACAGCAGAGAATTTAAGGATAAAATCATTGCGGCACTCAGGGAGGAAGAAAATGAATAAGACACTCAAAATATCTTTTTCCCTGAAAAATACATACCGTGTCAACGGTATCTTATTTTCCTTAAAGCAGATACCGCTTTTAAAGCGGCTGCTTCCGGCAACGCTGTATCAAGTGAAGGGACTAAAAGTTTTTGCGAATATTTTGTCCGTACTGTGGGAAATCGTATCTGCATTTCTTGGCAAGTTCCTTTACTTTATCACGATAGTATGCGGCGTAGGTATCCTTTATAAAGGACTGCCGGAGAATGTGGTGTTCCTGCATATCCTGCTGATTCTCACGGTAATCGGCAGCTTTGAAAAAACACACATTTTTAATCCGACCAAAGATAAATATTATGCAATGATTCTTATGCGGATGAACGCACGGGAATATACGTTGGTAAACTATTTCTACTCCATACTGAAGGTCTTTGTGGGCTTTTTGCCCTTTACGCTTCTGTTCGGTATGGATAGAGGCGTACCGTTGTGGTTTTGTCTGCTCCTGCCCCTTTGTATTGTGGGCATGAAACTGTTTGCGGCGGCGGTTACCCTGTGGGACTATGAGAAAAGGGGATTTGGATACAACGAAAACAAACTGTCCAAATATGTGTGGGGCAGTATCGCCCTGCTTTTAGCTATTGCCTATGCTCCGCCTGCCCTCGGATTTGCCGTGCCGGCAATGGTATCCATGATTCTCTTTTTAGCCTGTATCCCATTGGGAGCAATCGGTCTAAAAAAGGTGCTGACTTTTCGGGATTATTATGCAATTAACAAGGAATTATTGGCAGGATTGACAAATCAAATGGACAGTACTGCACAGGCGCAGCTTGTAAAGCAGGTCAATGAGAAGAAAATATCTGCAGATACTTCTATTACCAGCAGCCGCAAGGGTTTTGAGTACCTGAATGAGCTGTTTATCAAAAGACACAAAAAGATACTCTGGAACTCGACAAAGAAGATTTCCTATGTGTGCGCTTTCATTGTCATTGCCGTACTGGCAGGAGTCTGCCTGCTGCCTGAAGCAAAATCTGCCACCAACGAAATCGTGATGACTTGGCTTCCGTACTTTGTATTTATCATGTATGCCATTAACCGTGGAACGAACTTTACACAGGCGCTTTTTATGAACTGCGATCACAGCCTGCTGGCCTATTCGTTTTATAAGCAGCCGAGCTTTATCCTGCGGCTGTTTCAAATCCGCCTGCGTGAGATCATGAAAATCAATGCTGTTCCGGCGCTGGTTATCGGTATTGGTCTGGCGCTGATTTTGTTTGCTACCGGAGGAACGGACAATCCGCTGAACTATGTGGTGCTGATTGTCTCTATCCTGTGTATGAGCCTGTTCTTCTCGATCCATTACCTTACGATTTACTATCTGCTCCAGCCTTATAATGGAGGAACAGAGCTAAAAAGCGGTACATACCAGATTGTTTTATCAATAACTTATGTCGTCTGCTTTGCTCTTATGCGGCTTCGTATGCCGATTATGATATTTGGAATAATGACGATTGTTTTTTGTGTGCTTTACAGTATAGTTGCAAGTATTTTGGTATATCGTTTGGCTCCAAAAACATTTAGACTCAGGACATAAGACAGCGGCTTGAACTGTTACAGGCAAATCATGTCATCGGACGGCAGAAATGAAAAAGATTTTATCTGTGTTTTCCGCTTGTGGCGGCGATGTAGTCGTTATTGAAGATGTAAGAGTATAAATTTTCTTTTATGGAGGATATCATGAGATTCGAATTATCTCCCGTACCAGCTGGGGAGTTAGAGCAATACAAGTTGGATATGCAGGAAGCCTTTCAGAAAGGCTTTGAAAATAAGTATGGCAAAACAGATAAAGTGGTTTTGCCAGAAAAGGACATTGACCAGTCCTTGAATACCGAGGGAGCAGCTGCTTATAAAGCTGTTGTTGACGGTGAAATGGCAGGCGGTGCGATTGTGGTCATAAATGAAAAAACGCAGCAAAACCATCTTGACTTACTTTTCGTAAAATATGGGATACAAAGCAAAGGGATTGGCAAAAAGATTTGGTTTGAGCTAGAACAGCTATATCCGAACACGAAAGTATGGGAAACTTGTACACCGTATTTTGAAAGACGGAACATCCATTTTTATGTAAATGTCTGCGGTTTTCACGTTACAGAGTTTTTCAACGAGAAGCATCCCATGCCAGATATGCCGGATGACTTTATTGGTGACGGTAACGAGGGAGTGTTTCGATTTGAGAAAAAAATGAATAAAACTGAAACGAAAAGGTGAAATCGAAAAACGTTTTGCTCTTTTTGTGCGTATGTAGATGATACAAGAGAATAGTTTTTCGCATTGCCAGTAATGGAATAATATGGTATGACAATGGAAATAAAACGGCGAATTAAATGGTTCAAAAAGAAGGCTGTTTCCATGACGCTTGAGGAGATGCGGAAAAAGAAGAGGGAATATGGTTTTACCAATGAGCAGATTTCCGATTATATCGGGGTTCCGCTTGCAACGGTGCAGAAAATCTTTGCCGGGGTGGCGGAAAGTCTGACGTATATGGCAGATGGTTTGAAGTCTCAGGGAGAATTTTTGGAGGAGAGTGCAGAGTGGACTTTGCATCGATCTATGATTATGTCCGTTTCCTTTATGAGCGGGATGAAGCTGAATAAATATATATTGCCGCCAGGGGAATCAAAGCTCGGACAGACCGCGCGGTATATTCCGGAGCTGCGTGCCGTAAATCGATATTATCTGGGAATCTGCACCATGGATCTGGTGTGAAATGTGATGGAGGCCGGGGATACAAGAGTGCCTGGACTTCTATTTCCGGATGTGTTCGGCCCTGCCTTGGATGATTTTAATATGGAGAGATTTGCGGTTCCGTATTGACTTTTTAAACGAAAAGTGTAAGAATAGGTTAAATACATCATGAAGAACCAGATAGAGGTGCGGGTTTCATCAGTACGAAAAAGCGCAAGTCCCGGAAAGACTGCTTTTAAGGAAAGGGAAGGCCGCCGAAGAGAAAGGGGATTTCCGGGCCCTGTTTTTCTGGGACGCAGTCAGAAGATGCTGCGGACTGTCACATTTGTGGAGCGCTATCAGGGATAAGAATCTAAGAAAGACAAAAGAAAAAGACCAGAAAAGATGATTATGCCGTGAGCGCACCCGGGGGTGTTGTTCATGGCATTATTAATTTTATTAAGCAAGGAGAGGAAAGTGTTTATGAGAGGGAAAAAGAAAGCTGTGATATGGGGGATGAGTGTCCTTCTGCTGATTCTGGCCTGCAGCACCATGACGGCATTTGCGGCGGATGGAGCTGAGGAGTATGTACCGGACATGTATGCCACCTTCTGGTCGCTGGTTCCGCCGGTAGTTGCCATTGTGCTGGCGCTGATCACAAAGGAGGTATACAGTTCTTTATTTATCGGGATTCTGATCGGAGGAGTGTTTTATTCTGGATTTAATTTTGAAAGGACAATCACCCATGTATTCCAGGATGGGATTGTAGGTGTGCTTTCAGACAGCTACAACGTAGGAATCCTGGTATTCCTGGTTATTCTGGGAATCATGGTCTGTATGATGAACAAGGCGGGGGGCTCTGCGGCGTTTGGACGGTGGGCCAGTGAGCATATCAAAAGCCGTACGGGAGCGCAGCTTGCCACGATCCTGCTGGGTGTTCTGATTTTTATTGATGATTATTTTAACTGTCTGACAGTAGGGAGTGTCATGCGTCCGGTGACGGATAAGCATAACGTATCCCGGGCGAAACTTTCTTATCTGATCGATGCGACGGCAGCGCCTGTCTGTATCATCGCACCGATCTCTTCCTGGGCAGCAGCCGTAACCGGATTTGTAGAGGGGGAAGACGGATTTTCTATTTTTATTCGCGCGATTCCCTATAACTATTATGCGCTTCTGACGATTACGATGATGCTGGCTCTGGTACTCTTAAAGGTAGACTACGGTCCGATGAAGCTGCATGAAGACAATGCGAAAAAAGGAGATTTATATACCACTCCGGATCGTCCGTATGCAGATATGGAAGAGGAAATCGATGAGTCCAAAGGTGGGGTGATAGATCTGGTATTTCCGATCCTGGTGCTGATCGTATGCTGTATTATCGGGATGATCTATACGGGTGGCTTTTTCTCCGGAGTGGGGATCATCGAAGCATTTTCCAACAGTGACGCTTCAGTCGGCCTGATGTTTGGAAGCTTCTTCGCATTTGTGATCACGACGGTCTTCTTTGCGGTGCGCAGGGTACTGAGCTTTGGAGAGACAATGTCCTGTGTACCGGAAGGCTTCAAAGCCATGGTGCCTGCGATTCTGATCCTTACATTTGCCTGGACGCTCAAGGCTATGACAGACAGCCTGGGTGCAGCAGAATATGTAGCCGGGATCGTGGAGTCTGCGGCTGGTGGATTTCTTCATCTTCTGCCTGCAATCATCTTTGTGGTAGGCTGTCTGCTGGCATTTGCGACAGGTACCTCATGGGGAACCTTCGGGATCCTGATTCCGATTGTAGTAGCGGTATTCCAGGGGAGCAATGAGACGATGATGATCATTTCTATCTCAGCATGTATGGCAGGCGCTGTCTGCGGGGATCATTGTTCTCCGATTTCTGATACGACGATCATGTCATCAGCGGGTGCCCAGTGTAATCACGTCAATCATGTGACGACGCAGCTTCCGTATGCAATCACTTGTGCAGTCGTATCGTTTGTTACTTATGTGATTGCCGGGTTTGTGCAGAACGCGTTTATCTGTCTGCCGATAGGAATTGTTCTGATGGTGGGAACGCTGGCAGTAATCAAAAAAATGAATGCATAACAACGAAAAAAGCTGTGAAAAATAATACCAGAAACAAAAAGAACGACATGGATAAAGCCGTGCCGTTCTTTTTATTGCAGGCAGGATTGAAAAGCGTTATAATATGTGGAAATGGGTGAGCCGCTTAGGAGGAGAAAGGAGTCTACAGGAAGGCTATGAATGTAAAGAATATCAAGGCTTATGAGATTATTCAGCAGGAGGAGTTAAGAGGGATCCGTTCCCGGGGATATCTGCTCAGACATAAGAAGAGCGGAGCCCGGGTTCTTTTGATAGAAAATGATGATAACAATAAGGTGTTCAGCATCGGGTTTCGGACGCCGCCGGCAGATAGCACAGGAGTTCCACATATTATGGAGCATTCCGTGCTCTGCGGATCAAAAAACTTTCCGGCGAAGGATCCTTTCGTAGAACTGGTAAAAGGATCGTTAAATACATTTTTGAACGCGATGACCTATCCGGATAAGACCGTGTATCCGGTAGCCAGCTGCAATGATAAGGATTTTCAGAATCTGATGCATGTCTATATGGATGCGGTTCTGTATCCGAACATTTATGAGCATGAGGAGATCTTCCGTCAGGAAGGGTGGAGCTATAAGCTGGATTCTCCGGACGGAGAACTTCAGTATAATGGCGTTGTCTATAATGAGATGAAGGGGGCGTTTTCCTCTCCGGAGAGTGTTCTGGACCGGGTGGTGTTAAATACATTGTTTCCGGACACATCCTATGCCAATGAATCAGGAGGGGATCCGGAACGCATTCCTGATCTGACTTATGAACAGTTTCTGGATTTCCATCGGAAATATTATCATCCGTCGAACAGCTATATCTATCTGTATGGAGATATGGACATGGAAGAGAAGCTTGAGTGGCTGGATCAGGAGTACTTAATCCATTTTGAAAAAGCAGAGGTGGATTCCAGGATCCGTATGCAGGAACCATTTCAGGAAATGGTAGAAAAAGAGCTGCCATATTCCATAGCAAGCGATGAATCTGAAGAGGATAATACCTATCTTTCTTATAACAAAGTAATCGGTACAAGCCTGGACCGGGAGCTCTATCTGGCGTTTCAGGTTCTGGACTATGCGCTTTTGTCAGCACCGGGAGCGCCGCTTAAGAAAGCGTTGACAGAAGCAGGCATTGGAAAGGATATCATGGGATCCTATGATAACGGAATTCTGCAGCCTGTATTTTCTGTGATTTCCAAGAATGCAAATCTGGATCAGAAGGAAGCGTTCGTGGAAAAGATCGAGGAAGTACTAAGAGGTATTGTCGAAAACGGAATGGATAAAAAAGCGCTGGAAGCAGGGATTAATTATCATGAGTTCCGCTATCGGGAGGCAGATTTTGGCAGCTATCCCAAGGGGCTGATGTATGGACTCCAGATCCTGGACAGCTGGCTGTATGATGATGAAAAGCCGTTTATTCATATTGAGGCACTGGATACCTTTGAGTTTTTAAAGAAACAGGTGGGAACCGGGTATTATGAAGATTTGATCCGGCGCTATATCCTGGAGAATCCTCACGGAGCTATTGTGTCGGTGTGCCCGGAAAAAGGGCGGACGGCCCGGATGGACCGTGAGCTTTCGAAGAAGCTGGAGGAATATAAGGAAAGCTTAAGTGAAGAAGAGAGAGAAGAGATGGTTTCCCGGACCAAAGCGCTGGAGGATTATCAGACCGCAGAGGACAGCCCTGAGGATCTGGAAAAGATTCCGGTGCTGGAAAGGGAAGATATCTCTCGCGAAATTGCGCCTGTTTATAACGAAGAAAGAACTGTAGACGGTATTCCAATGGTATTCCATGAGATTGAGACCAATGGCATTGGGTACCTGGATCTTCTTTTTGATATGTCCGGCGTTTCAGAGGAACTGCTTCCCTATGTGGGGATCCTGCAGGCGACGCTGGGTGTAATTGACACCACACATTTTGAATATGGAGAATTATTTAACGAGATCAATGTTCATACAGGAGGTATCGGGACTTCGCTGGAGTTATATCCGGATGTGACAAAGGCCAGGGAAAAAGAGTTCAAGGCTACGTTTGAGATCAAGGCAAAGGCCTTGTATGATAAGCTGCCGGTGGCTTTTGATATGATAGGCGAGATTCTGACAGAGTCAAAACTTTCTGATGACCGACGTCTTCTGGAAATTCTGGAGATGGCAAAATCCAGGCTTCTGATGCGGTTTCAGTCGTCGGGACATACGACAGCAGTGCTGCGGGCCCTGGCGTATGCTTCTCCGTCAGCAAGGCTTAAAGACCTGACCGGAGGCATCGAATTTTACAGAGTAGTCAATCGGATTACAGAACATTTTGAAGAAGAAAAGGAAGATCTGATCCAGAAGCTGAAAGCACTTACAGTCCGTCTGTTCAGGGCGGACAATATGATGATCAGCTATACCGCATCCCAGGAGGGACTGAAGGATCTGGAGAAGCTTGTAGATAATTTGAAACAGAAGCTGTTTACCGATAAGGTAGAAGAAAGCACCTGTATCCTTCATTGCGAGAAAAAGAATGAAGCATTTAAGACGGCGTCCAAGGTGCAGTATGTGGCAAGGGCCGGCAATTTTATCGATCACGGTGCGTCTTATACCGGGGCGCTGCAGATTTTGAAAGTAATCTTAAGTTATGACTATCTGTGGCAGAATATCCGGGTTAAGGGCGGAGCATATGGATGCATGAGCAATTTTAACCGGATCGGAGAGGGATATTTTGTATCATACCGGGATCCAAATCTGAAGCGGACCATGGAAGTCTATGAAGGCATTACGGACTATTTAAAGAACTTTACCGTAAGTCCGAGGGATATGACGAAATATATCATTGGAACCATCAGTAATATTGATCATCCGATGACGCCTGCGGCCAAGGGAGACCGGTCCATGAACCTTTACATGAATCATGTAAGCCCTGAGATGATCCGCAAAGAACGCATGGAGATCCTGGAGGCCGGGCAGGAAGATATCCGGGCTCTGGCTGACGTAGTCGAGGCCGTGCTGGCGGCGGATCAGCTGTGCGTGATCGGCAGCGAAGAAAAAATCGATGCAGAGAAAGAAATGTTTGACACGTTGACAAGTTTTTAACGAGGGACGTACACTTTTGGCGTTGGTGCCTGTCCCCTTTTGCAAAAGTGTACGTCCCCCTGGAGGGAAATATGAAACAAGACTATAAATCTGGCTTTGTTACGTTGATCGGACGGCCGAATGTTGGAAAATCTACGCTGATGAATTATCTGATTGGTCAGAAGATTGCGATTACGTCTAATAAGCCTCAGACTACCAGAAACCGGATCCAGACGATCCTGACTACGGAGGAGGGGCAGATTGTTTTTGTGGACACGCCTGGCATACATAAGGCAAAGAATAAGCTGGGCGAATATATGGTGAATGTGGCGGAGCGTACGCTTAAGGAAGTGGACGTGGTGCTGTGGCTGGTGGAACCGACGACATTTATCGGCGCCGGGGAGCAGCATATTGCCGCGCAGCTTAAAAAGGTGAAGACACCGGTGATTCTGGTGATTAATAAGATCGATAGTGTGAAGAAGGAAGAGATTCTTCCGGTGATAGCGGCCTATAAGGATGTCTGTGATTTTGCAGAGATTGTTCCGGTATCAGCACGAAATGGCGATAATACGGATGTGCTGGTGAAGGAGATCATGAAGTACCTGCCCTATGGACCCCAGTTTTATGATGAAGACACTGTGACAGACCAGCCGGAGCGTCAGATCGTAGCGGAACTGATCCGGGAAAAGGCGCTGCACTGTCTGCAGGAAGAAATTCCCCATGGGATTGCGGTTGCTATTGAGCGAATGCAGAAAAAAAATAAGGTGATGCACATTGATGCGACCATTATCTGCGAAAGAGATTCTCACAAGGGGATAATTATTGGTAAACAAGGAAATATGTTGAAAAAAATCGGGAGCACAGCCCGGTATGAGATTGAAAAAATGCTGGGATGCCAGGTAAATCTGAAGCTTTGGGTCAAGGTGAAGAAGGACTGGAGAGACAGTGAATTTCTGATGAAAAATTTTGGATATCGGGAAGAAGAATAAAATAGCGGATCCATGGGAGAACCTATCCTTAAGAAAATAAACAGAGGATGAGGTGATATTTGTGGAGACACGATACTGGAAAAGATTTCTGAAAACGGGAAAGATTGTGGATTATCTGTACTACCGTGGGATGATGACCTGCAAAGAGATCATGGAACGCTGTGAAGGAGAAGCTTGCGTTGAATCAGATTACGGTAACTGGGATGGTGCTGACAGCGGCGCCGATCGGAGAATATGATAAACGGATCGTGATCCTGACAAAGGAGAGAGGAAAAATATCCGCCTTTGCCAGAGGAGCCAGAAGAGCAGGAAATGCACTGATGGGAGTGACAGAACCTTTTGCCTTCGGGACGTTTGCGATTTATGAGGGGCGGACATCGTATACATTGATGTCGGCCTCTATTTCCAATTATTTTTCTGAGCTTCGCATGGATATTGAAGGCGCATATTATGGATTTTATTTCATGGATCTGGCCGGTTATTATGCAAGAGAGGGAAATGATGAAACGCAGCTGCTAAAGCTTTTATACCAGACGTTCCGCGCCCTCCTGAATCCACATATCCCTAATCTTTTGATCCGATATATATATGAGATAAAGACGGTAACAGTGAATGGAGAGGGGCCCCAGGTGTTTGCATGCATGTCCTGCGGAAAAGCAGAAGGCCCCTGGTATTTCAGCATACGTCGCGGCGGCGTGCTGTGTGAAGGATGTGGGAAATATGAAAAGGACGGAATCTCGCTGCTTCCGTCTACCGCATATACACTACAGTACATAATGGCATCGCCGATCGAGAAACTATACACCTTTGTGGTGACTGATGAAGTGTTGGATCAGCTTGGTCAGATCACCAGAGACTATCTTGGAAAATACGTGGAAAAACGCTTCAAATCATTGGAAATACTGGAAACAATTGTGCGATAAGACTTGAAAACCTGCAGGGCAGCCTGTATAATTATTAACAATTATTGTGTTTATAGAAAAAACACATAGAACTTATAGAAGGTGAGGTAGAGGGAATGGTAGAAAAGACGATGGATAAGATCGTTGCACTGGCAAAATCAAGAGGATTTGTGTATCCGGGATCAGAGATCTACGGCGGTCTTGCAAATACATGGGACTATGGAAATCTGGGAGTAGAACTGAAAAATAATGTAAAAAGAGCCTGGTGGCAGAAATTTGTACAGGAGTCTCCTTATAATGTCGGCGTCGATTGCGCAATCTTAATGAATCCTCAGACCTGGGTAGCCAGCGGACATCTGGGCGGATTCAGTGACCCTTTGATGGACTGTAAGGAATGTCATGAGCGTTTCCGCGCCGATAAGATGATCGAAGATTATGCGAAAGAGCATGGACTGGATATTGGCGACAGTATTGACGGCTGGAGTCATGAAAAGATGGAGGCATACATCGAAGAGCACCAGATCCCCTGCCCGACCTGTGGAAAGCATAATTTTACGGAGATCCGTGAGTTTAACCTGATGTTCAAGACGTTCCAGGGAGTAACAGAAGATGCGAAAAATGTGGTATATCTCCGCCCTGAGACGGCACAGGGAATCTTTGTGAATTTTAAAAACGTACAGAGAACATCCAGAAAGAAGATTCCGTTTGGGATCTGCCAGATAGGAAAGTCCTTCCGGAATGAGATCACTCCTGGAAACTTTATTTTCCGTACCAGAGAGTTTGAACAGATGGAGATGGAATTCTTCTGTGAACCGGATACAGACCTTGAGTGGCATGCATATTGGAAACAGTTCTGCCTGAACTGGCTGAAAACATTGGGAATCAAAGATGAGGAAATGCGTTATCGCGACCATTCTCCGGAGGAACTCAGCCATTACAGCAAAGCGACAACAGATGTGGAATTTTTATTCCCCTTCGGATGGGGCGAACTCTGGGGCATTGCAGATCGTACTGATTTTGACCTGACCCAGCATCAGAATGTTTCCAAACAGGATCTGTCATATTTTGATGATGAAAAGAAGATCAAATATATCCCATATGTAATCGAACCGTCTCTGGGAGCAGACCGTATGGTGCTGGCGTTCCTGTGCAGTGCATATGACGAAGAAGAACTGGAGGGCGGCGACGTAAGGACTGTGATGCATTTCCACCCGGCTATCGCACCTGTAAAGATTGGAATCCTTCCTCTTTCCAAAAAGCTGAGCGAGGGGGCGGAGAAGATTTATACACGCCTGAGCAAGAAATATAATTGTGAATTTGACGAGAGAGGAAATATCGGAAAGCGTTACCGCCGTCAGGATGAGATCGGAACTCCGTTCTGCATTACCTATGATTTTGAGTCTGAGGAGGATGGAGCTGTTACAGTGCGTGACAGAGATACCATGGAGCAGGAGAGAATCAAGATCGAAGATCTGGAAAGCTATTTTGAAAAGAAGTTTGAGTGGTAAAAGTTTTGAACCAAGTGAAAAGGGGCTGTCGCATCAATGATTAGGAAATCATAGATGCGGCAGCATCTTTTTG
>OGRN01002198.1_pt1 | contig 15392 bp, 20 predicted proteins | sample 1553401 | NCBI WGS metagenome assembly OGRN01 (sample SAMEA2580096, study PRJEB22360) | human gut metagenome | biome: human gut; feature: human-associated habitat; material: faeces | place: Denmark | collected 2008/2010 | reverse complement strand
GCGGATGACGAGCAGGTAGTGACCAGCGGCGGGCGCGTACTGTGCGTTACCGCGCTGGGTCATACCGTGGCAGAAGCGCAGAAACGCGCTTATGCCTTAATGACCGATATCCATTGGGACGACTGCTTCTGCCGGAAAGATATCGGCTGGCGCGCTATCGAACGCGAGCAGAACTAACGCGACAGTTTTGCCAATAGCGTTTTGCGCGTGATCCCTAACTGGCGGGCGGCTTCGGTTTTGTTGCCGCCCGTTTTCTCCAGCGCCGCCAGAATCACCTCTTTTTCGACTTCCACCAGCGGCTGAATATCCTGACTTTGTACCAGCGGGATCGGCGTACTGGCAATCGCCAGCGGCAGCTCGCGTTCGGAAATATATTCCCCGGTCAGCAGCACCACCGCCCGTTCCACCGCGTTTTCCAGTTCACGAATATTTCCCGGCCAGTCGTAATGAATCAGCAGATCCATCGCCTGGGGCGTAAAGCCTTTTACCGCCTTGCGATTACGTTCGGCAAAGCGCTGAAGAAAATGGCCAGCCAGCAGAGGAATATCTTCCCGCCGTTGCCGCAGCGATGGTACTTCAATCGCCACCACGTTCAGCCGATAGTAGAGATCCTGGCGAAAACGCCCGGCATTCACCTCTGCGGCAAGATCGCGATGGGTTGCCGCAATCAGCCGGACATCAACCGAAATAGTCTGGTTGCTACCGACACGCTGAACTTCGCGCTCCTGAATCGCACGTAGCAGACGCACCTGCATCATCGGCGAGATATCGCCAATTTCATCGAGAAACAGCGTGCCGCCGTCCGCCTCAACAAAGCGCCCTTCCCGGCGTTTGTCGGCCCCGGTAAACGCCCCTTTTTCGTGACCGAACAATTCAGACTCCAGCAAGGATTCGTTGAGCGCCGCGCAGTTGAGCGTTACCAGCGGTTTTTCGCTACGTGCGCTACTGGCGTGAATCGCCCTGGCGACCAGCTCTTTACCGGTGCCGGAATCGCCGTGGATCAGCACCGTGGCTTCCGATGGCGCGACGAGGGCGATTTCACTGAGCAGGTGTTGCATCGCCGGGCTTTTACCGACCATACCGAACTGGCTGGCAGACACCGCAGGCGTTTCAGCGTCAACACTGTGTGTATGCGCGAGCGCCTTTTCCAGCGTCGCCTGCAGGTTATCGAAATCCAGCGGCTTGATGAGATAATCCAGCGCCCCGGTTTTCAACGCCTCTACCGCCGTCTCGACGCTGGAGTACGCGGTCATAATCAGCACCGGAATCGCGGGGTTTAATGTTTTGATCTTTTTTAGCGTGGCGATACCATCCATCTCTGCCATTCGTACATCGCAAAGCACAAGATCAAAAACCTGTTCCCGCACCTGCTCCAGCGCCTGTCGCCCGCTGTTCGCCAGCGCGACGTTATAGCCCCAGCCGCGCAGCAAAGCCTGCAAAATAGTGCAGTGGCTAATGTCATCATCCACCACCAGAATATCGATATTATCGTGCGTCATCCTTGTGGGTCCTTACGCGTAATATTGACCGGAAGCCAAAGGGTGAACGTTGCGCCTTTTCCCTCCTGGCTTGCGACCTGAATTGTACCACCGTGTTGTTCAACAATATTATGCACAACCGCCAGCCCCAGTCCGGTGCCTTCGGCTTTGGTGGTGAAGTACGGAGTGAAGATGGCTTCAAGCTGATCCGCCGCAATTCCCTTACCGCTGTCGGTAACGCTGATTTTCACGCCCGCGCCGCTTTCGCTGGCCGTCACGCTAATCACGCCATGCTGACCAATCGCCTGAATAGCGTTGAGATAGAGATTCAACAGGACCTGAGTCAGCCTGTCCGGATCGGCCTGAATTTCCGGTAATGTGTCGTTGGCGGTAAAGCGTAACTGGATCTCCCGGCTGTTTGCATCCTGGCTTACCAGCTGTAATGAGTGGCTAATCAGCGTGTTGAGCTCCACCGCCTGCAAAGCCAGATGCGTTGGCTTAACCAGTTCCAGCAGCTCGCTTACCACGCGGTTTAAACGGTCGGCTTCTTTCGCCATCACCTGCGCCAATTGATGCGCTTCTCCCCCTGCTGACGCGCGTTCGGCAAAGTATTTCGCCAGCCCTTTAATCGAGGAAAGTGGGTTACGGATTTCGTGGGCAACGCCTGCCGCAAGATGCCCCAGTGCCACCAGCTTCTCTTTGCGCTTCATTTCATCCTGCAATAGCTGCCGCGAGCGCAGATATCGGCGATACCAGAAGAATGACAACACGCTTGCCAGCAAGACCGTCGCCAGGGCGAAGAGGATAATCAGGGTGTTTCTCTGCTCACGATCTTCAGCACTCACAATGTTACTGGCGTCGAAAGCGATAAAAATTGCTTGTGGTGTCGCGGCATACTGCTGCATATGGCGCATCCGGTGCATTCCAGCAGCAAACATCGGTTGAAACTGGCGATAAATTTCCAGAACAGGCTCGCCGTCTGCGCTATCGATCCGCCGCCACGCTTCTTCATCTCCCGGATGTAACTGCTGCATTTCCTGCGGGGAATAAAGCTGTTTTCCCACCATGCCGGAGTTGCTATGCATCACGATTGTTCCTTGTTCATCCGTGACCGCAAACCAACGTACTCCAGGCTGCCCGGCCATTTCTTCAAGTAAGGCCTGCTGCTGCGCATGATGCATACGCATCCCCATGCCGACGCGCGAGCCGGATTCAAGAGCACGAATAAGTACACTGCCTTTTTCCAGCAGCGTTTGTCTGGCGGCGGCAGTCTCGCGCCCATAATCGCGAATCACTGTCACCGCAAACAGCCCCACCAGCCCAACAATGACCACGGGGAGGATCGCGCTTAACCATTTAGCTAAGGAGTCTTTAGAACGTTGCATAAAACGCATCTTCTTCTTTGCCTGTCCATCCCTTTCTGACAGCAGAAATCATGCCATCTTTTATCAGCGCTTACCCTGAGCTGTAACACAAAGGCTTAAGTTTCAATGAGTAAAAATGACTCGCTACCCGCAGCAGGCGAGTCATTTTTACTCGTTTATCATGCCAGATTACCCGTCATATCAGCGTTTCGCCGTTGGCACGGAAGATGCAATACCCGAAGTAAGACAACCACTGGAGGATTAACCATGAAACGGAACACGAAAATTGCCCTGGTAATGATGGCGCTTTCAGCAATGGCGATGGGATCGACATCTGCATTTGCTCACGGCGGACATGGTATGTGGCAGCAAAATGCCGCGCCTTTGACCAGCGAACAACAGACAGCGTGGCAGAAAATCCATAATGACTTTTACGCTCAAAGCAGCGCACTGCAACAGCAACTGGTGACAAAGCGTTATGAATACAATGCCCTGTTAGCCGCGAACCCACCGGATAGCAGCAAAATTAACGCGCTCGCCAAAGAGATGGAGAATTTGCGTCAGTCGTTAGATGAGTTACGGGTGAAACGAGATATTGCGATGGCTGAAGCGGGTATTCCGCGCGGTACCGGAATGGGTTACGGCGACTGCGGTGGTGGCGGTCATATGGGTATGGGCCACTGGTAAATCAGAACGTTTTCTCGTTGGGTTGCCAGCGACAGAAATCAGAGTTTGCCACCAACAGTAATTGCGAACCTTCGGGCGCTTCCAGCCATGCCACGCTGACATCAACAGAAGAGCGGCTCTGGCGGCGCTCGATATGCGCTATCGCCTGCGAATCTAAATCAGGTTTAATGGTTTGCCCTTCGCAGGTGGTCACGGTCTGTTCCATCGCATGCCAGCGCCCCTGGCGCAGCACGACTCTCCCCTGACGTAAGGCATCGCTAATCTGGCGGATCTGATCAGCACGATAACGGTATAAATCGATTTGGTCGTTAGAAAGCTGCTGCTTTTCCCCATCGGATTCGCGTTGCATAAAGCTCAGATCGCCGCGATCGTCAAAACGCGCGCGAATATTCACCGGGGGTTTGCTGTAAACATTGATATTGATGAGCGTGAGGTTATCGCCCTGCCAGCGATACTCTCGCGTTGTGGTATCGCCACTGCGCCACGGGCTAAACACGGCAAGCAGATGCACATTATCGCCGCTGTCTTTTCGCCAGATGCGTACCGCGCCCTGGTCTTCAGCAAATCCACTGGCGGTAAAGGGAGGAAGTGAAGAGTTGTGACTACAGGCAGTGAGAAACAGAGCGCCTGCCAGCATCAATGATCGACGCCAGAAAGACAAAAGGGGTGAAACCACCCCTTCGTTAAAACTGTTCACTGCCACGCAATCTTACTTAACTGCGTCTTTCAGTGCCTTGCCAGAAACAAATGCCGGTACGTTAGCTGCGGCAATTTTGATTTCTTTACCGGTCTGCGGGTTGCGGCCAGTACGCTCAGCGCGGTGGTTCACTTTGAAGGTACCGAAACCAACCAGTTGTACAGCATCGCCTTCTTTCAGAGACTCAGTAATTGCAGCCAGAGTGGACTCCAGAGCAGCTTTAGCCTGGGTTTTGGACAGTTCTGCTTTCTCTGCAATTACATCAATCAGTTGAGTCTTGTTCATAAGTTATCCTTACAATGTGTTTATCGCTTGCTAAGCATCGAGTGCGACGGAAATGCCAGAATAGCACTCTCCTGCATACACGCACCGATAGCCACTTTTTTTCGCCCCCCAAATGTAGACCAGACGGGGGGCGAAAGGGAAGACTCCAGGTACGACAAATCAGGCGTTAAATCACGTTTTCTGGTCTTATTGCTGAAAAATTATACCAATATTGCTCTCACCCGCCTCACGCAGGTCTGCCCTAAGGCCTTTTATCAGCTCGATATCGCGTTCTTCGCACTCAGCTAAAAGTCGGAATATTTCCCACTGAATGTCCCATTCTTGCTCTACAGCTGGGTTTTCTTTGAGCTCTTCATCGCTCATTTCGCGACCAGCCTGAGTCATTTCCAGCATCGCCACGGTCGTGATGGAAGTCTTACTCACTTCCACCGCGTGTTCGAGCGTTTCGCCACTTAAACGCGAATGGACCAGTTCACTTAACGCCACGCAAGCATCGATTGCCGGATAAACGCCGTACAGATCGAAATCGTCGGCTGAAGGAATCGCTTCTTCAAATTTCTCCAGTTGGCTGTCGAAATTTACTTTTGCGTCTTTGACGGTCAGCGTTTCCCAAATGAGATCGAGAATGCGGCGGTAAATCTGCCCATCGCCGAAGCCGGTTTGCTGACAGAATACGGCGTAATTGGGGTACATACGTTCGCATAAGCAGGCCATAAAAGTGACGTGCTGCCAGCTTTCCAGGCGCTCCAGACGCAGATGAATTGGGTTTTGTAACATGTTGAGTTCTCAAATACGGAAATTATCCGCAGTTTACCTGAATTAGGGCTGATTTGCTGTATAGCGCACGAACGCCGGACGTTCCGAGGCCACCGCGTCCGCCCAGCGCGTTGGCTCCGGCAGACGATAGCCTTTCATGCAGCGTTGTACCCACGCCAGCGCGCTGTCCACGCTGACCCGATGGCCGGTAGCGATAAACAACGGGTTACAGCGCGCTTTGCTGCGCCAGACCCAGGCCAGCTGCTCGCCTTTATCCATCAGCGGGGCCAGCGCGCCCGGTTCGCTGGAGAGCGGTTCGAATTTACCGCAGAGCCGTTTTTTCGCTACGCCAATGGTCGGCACATCCACCAGCAAACCAAAATGGCTGGCGACGCCAAGACGGCGAGGATGCGAGATCCCATGACCATCGACAAACACTAAATCCGGCTTTTGTGACAGCATCTCCCACGCTGCCAGCAGCGCAGGATATTCACGAAAGGAGAGAAAACCAGGAATGTAAGGCATGGTGGTGGCGATGCGGGCCACTTTATACTCCACCAGCTCAAGCGAGGGGTATTTCAGCAGCACCATCGCCGCTCGCGTCACTTCGCCGCCCTGCTCAAATCCGACATCGGCTCCGGCGATCAGATCCGGCGGATCTTTATCGAGTCGATCCTCGCGGATCACAGAAGAAGCCAGTTCAATTTGTTGAGCGCGTAATGACGCGAGATCCATAATCGCTCCTTAGCGGTGATACTGTTCAGACAAGCGATGCACTGCCTCCACAAACACGCCTGCATGTTCTGGCGGCACATCCTGATGAATGCCGTGACCAAGGTTAAAGACATGGCCTTCGCCGTGACCGAAACCGGCAAGTATAGACGCCACTTCTTCTTCAATGCGGGCAGGCGGCGCGTACAGCATCGACGGGTCCATATTACCCTGCAGCGCGACTTTATTGCCCACGCGACGGCGCGCATCGGCGATGTCCGTTGTCCAGTCGAGGCCCAGCGCATCGCAACCGGTTTCTGCCATCGCTTCCAGCCACTGTCCGCCACCTTTGGTAAACAGCGTGACCGGTACGCGGCGACCGTCGTTTTCACGCAGTAAACCATCAACAATTTTATGCATGTAATAGAGCGAGAACTGTTGATAATCGCGCCCGGTAAGCACGCCGCCCCAGGTGTCGAAAATCATGACTGCCTGAGCACCGGCTTTAATCTGCGCATTCAGATACAAAGTGACGCTTTTCGCCAGTTTATCGAGTAGCGCGTGCAGCGCCTGTGGATCGGCATACATCATTTTTTTGATCACGGTGAACGCTTTGCTGCTGCCGCCTTCCACCATGTAGGTCGCCAGCGTCCACGGGCTGCCGGAAAAACCAATCAGCGGCACTTCGCCTTTCAGTTCGCGACGAATGGTACGCACCGCGTTCATCACGTAACCCAGCTCATCTTCCGGGTCCGGAATTGGCAGTTTATCGACATCGGCTTTGCAGGTGACTGGCGAGGTAAAACGCGGACCTTCTCCGGCTTCAAAATAGAGCCCTAAACCCATCGCGTCTGGCACGGTGAGGATATCGGAAAAGAGGATCGCCGCATCCAGCGGATAGCGACGCAGCGGTTGCAAAGTCACTTCGCACGCCAGCTCGGCATTTTTGCACAGCGACATAAAATCGCCCGCCTGGGCGCGCGTGGCTTTATATTCCGGTAGATAGCGACCCGCCTGGCGCATCATCCATACTGGAGTGACATCAACGGGCTGGCGCAGCAGCGCCCGCAGATAACGATCGTTTTTAAGTTCGGTCATTTTGGCTGTTCCTTAGTGCGTCAGGCGGTCAGTGTATCATCACTCATACTCTGCCCGACACATCGCCACTGTATCTTCTATCAGACGGCGCGCTACGGTGCCGGGCGGCGGGAGTAACGGCAAATCGTCATAGCGATACCAGTTCGCCTCAAGCAATTCTTTCGGGTCGATCACGATCTCGCCGCTGTCATATTCCGCCATAAACGCGGTCATTAAAGACTGAGGAAACGGCCACGGTTGGGAGGTCACGTAACGCAAGTTTTTAACTTTAATTCCGCTCTCTTCCATCACTTCCCGCGCGACTGCCTGCTCGAGGGTTTCACCCACTTCGACGAATCCGGCAAGTACTGTATGGACACCGTTACGATGACGGGTATGCTGGGCGAGGAGGATCGAATCATCGCGACGGATGGCAACAATAATGCAGGGGGCGATTTGCGGGTAGTAACGCTCACGGCAATGGCTGCACAGCATCGCCCATTCGGTTTTGCTTGGATACATTTCATGCCCGCAGTAACCACAGTATTTATGCGATCGGTAAAACTCCGCCAGTTGCACGCCACGTCCGGCCAGTTGAAACAGCCCAACATCGAGATCAATGACCTGACGTACCGACCCCATATCGTGACGCCGCTGCAGTTGTACTAACCAAACAGGTTCCCCCTGCCATTCGCCGATTTGTAGTGCGCGCTGACCCACAAGATCGAAATTTGCCGCTTCGCCATATGGCAATTCTCCCTTCGGCAACCATAATTTTTGTTCATGGCTGACGACCCACCAGCCGTGATCTAATTTTTCAATTATACGATCCATAGCTCTTGCACTACCTTTGCATCACTGGCATGTTTAACATGGTTTTTACATTTCTCACAGAGCAGTTTTTGAATACAAACTTGCGGAGTCAATCATGCTTAACCAGCTCGATAACCTGACGGAGCGCGTCAGAGGAAGTAACAAACTGGTTGATCGCTGGCTACATGTACGTAAGCATCTGCTCGTGGCTTACTACAATCTGGTTGGCATTAAGCCTGGCAAAGAATCGTACATGAGGCTAAACGAAAAAGCCCTTGATGATTTTTGTCAGAGCCTGGTCGATTACTTGTCTGCCGGACATTTCAGTATTTATGAGCGCATTCTTCATAAGCTGGAAGGCAATGGGCAACTCGCACGCGCCGCGAAGATTTGGCCACAACTCGAAGCCAATACTCAACAGATTATGGATGACTACGATTCCAGTCTGGAAACCGCCATCGATCATGATAATTACCTTGAGTTTCAACAGGTTTTATCTGACATCGGCGAGGCGCTGGAAGCACGCTTTGTGCTGGAAGATAAGTTGATTCTGCTGGTACTTGACGCCGCCCGCGTCAAACATCCTGCTTGAGTTCTGCGCTGTTAACGCGTAATTTACATTCAACGCCCCGTTTGTGGGGCTAATTTCTTGTCGGAGTGCCTTAACTGGCTGAGACCGTTTATTCGGGATCCGCGGAACCTGATCAGGCTAATACCTGCGAAGGGAACAAGAGTTAATCTGCTATCGCATCGCCTTTGCGGCGATCGTCTCTTGCTTCATCCGTCGTCTGACAAGCCACGTCCTTAACTTTTTGGAATGAGCTATGTCTGTAACAAAACTGACCCGCCGCGAACAACGCGCCCAGGCCCAACATTTTATCGACACCCTGGAAGGCTCCGCCTTTCCCAACTCAAAACGCATTTACATCACTGGCACACACCCCGGCGTGCGCGTGCCGATGCGTGAGATCCAGCTTAGCCCGACGCTAATTGGCTGCAGCAAAGAACAGCCGCAGTACGAAGAAAACGAAGCGATTCCGGTCTACGACACCTCCGGTCCGTATGGCGATCCACAGATCGCCATTAACGTGCAGCAAGGACTGGCAAAACTACGCCAGCCGTGGATCGATGCGCGCGGCGATACCGAAGAACTTACCGTGCGCAGTTCCGATTACACTAAAGCGCGGCTGGCAGATGATGGCCTCGACGAGCTGCGTTTTAGCGGCGTACTAACACCAAAACGCGCCAAAGCAGGACGCCGCGTCACCCAACGGCACTACGCCCGCCAGGGCATCATCACACCGGAAATGGAATTCATCGCCATCCGCGAGAATATGGGCCGCGAGCGCATACGGAGCGAAGTTTTACGCCACCAGCATCCGGGAATGAGCTTTGGCGCACGTCTGCCGGAAAATATCACTGCGGAATTTGTCCGTGATGAAGTTGCTGCCGGACGTGCGATTATCCCGGCCAACATTAATCATCCGGAATCGGAGCCGATGATTATTGGCCGTAACTTCCTGGTAAAAGTTAACGCCAGTATCGGCAACTCAGCGGTCACTTCTTCCATCGAAGAAGAAGTGGAAAAACTGGTATGGTCCACACGCTGGGGAGCGGATACCGTGATGGATCTTTCCACTGGTCGCTATATTCACGAAACCCGCGAGTGGATTTTGCGTAACAGCCCGGTGCCGATCGGTACAGTGCCGATCTACCAGGCACTGGAGAAGGTGAACGGGATCGCTGAAGATCTTACCTGGGAAGTCTTCCGCGACACCCTGCTGGAACAAGCCGAGCAAGGTGTGGATTACTTCACTATCCATGCGGGGGTGCTGCTGCGCTACGTGCCGATGACCGCGAAACGCCTGACCGGTATCGTCTCTCGCGGCGGTTCGATTATGGCGAAATGGTGCCTCTCCCATCATCAGGAAAATTTCCTCTATCAACACTTCCGCGAAATTTGTGAAATCTGTGCTGCTTATGACGTTTCGCTGTCGCTGGGCGACGGCCTGCGCCCCGGTTCTATTCAGGACGCCAACGATGAAGCACAGTTTGCCGAGCTGCATACGCTGGGCGAACTGACCAAAATCGCCTGGGAATATGACGTGCAGGTGATGATTGAAGGCCCAGGCCACGTGCCGATGCAGATGATTCGCCGCAATATGACCGAGGAGTTAGAGCACTGCCACGAAGCGCCGTTTTACACTCTGGGGCCGCTAACTACCGATATCGCGCCGGGCTATGACCACTTCACGTCAGGGATTGGCGCGGCGATGATTGGCTGGTTTGGTTGTGCAATGCTCTGCTACGTAACGCCAAAAGAGCATCTGGGTCTGCCTAATAAAGAAGATGTTAAACAGGGGCTTATCACCTATAAGATTGCCGCCCACGCCGCCGACCTGGCGAAAGGGCATCCGGGCGCGCAAATTCGCGATAACGCCATGTCGAAAGCCCGCTTCGAATTTCGCTGGGAAGACCAGTTTAATCTGGCCCTCGACCCGTTTACTGCCCGCGCTTATCACGATGAAACCCTGCCGCAAGAGTCCGGTAAAGTCGCCCATTTTTGCTCCATGTGTGGACCGAAATTCTGCTCGATGAAAATCAGCCAGGAAGTGCGTGATTACGCCGCCGCGCAAACCATTGAAGTGGGAATGGCGGATATGTCGGAGAACTTCCGCGCCAGAGGCGGAGAAATCTACCTGCGTAAGGAGGAAGCGTGATGTATCAGCCTGAGTTTCCTCCTGTACCCTTTCGTTTAGGACTGTACCCGGTGGTTGACAGCGTACAGTGGATCGAACGTCTGTTGGATGCAGGCGTACGTACTCTCCAGCTACGCATCAAAGATCAGCGCGATGAAGAGGTGGAAGCCGATGTCGTGGCGGCAATTGCGCTGGGCCGCCGCTATAACGCGCGATTGTTTATTAATGATTACTGGCGACTGGCGATCAAGCATCAGGCATACGGCGTCCATCTGGGGCAGGAAGATTTGCAAGCCACCGATCTCAGCACCATCCGCGCGGCAGGTCTGCGACTGGGCGTTTCGACACATGATGATATGGAAATCGACGTCGCGCTGGCAGCACGCCCTTCTTATATCGCGCTGGGACATGTGTTCCCGACGCAAACCAAACAGATGCCTTCCGCACCCCAGGGGCTGGAACAGCTGGCACGGCATGTTGAGCGCCTGGCGGATTATCCCACCGTGGCGATTGGCGGTATCAGTCTGGCGCGCGCGCCTGCGGTGATAGCAACGGGTGTCGGCAGTATCGCCGTCGTCAGCGCCATTACTCAAGCCGCAGACTGGCGTTTGGCAACGGCACAGCTGCTGGAAATTGCAGGAGTTGGCGATGAATGACCGTGACTTTATGCGTTATAGCCGCCAAATCCTGCTCGACGATATCGCTCTGGACGGGCAGCAAAAACTGCTCGACAGCCAGGTGCTGATTATTGGTCTTGGCGGTCTGGGTACACCTGCTGCGCTATACCTGGCGGGGGCTGGCGTCGGGACGCTGGTACTGGCAGATGACGACGATGTGCATTTAAGCAATCTGCAACGACAAATCCTCTTTACCACTGAAGATATCGATCTCCCGAAATCACAGGTCAGCCAACAGCGACTGACACAGTTGAATCCCGACATTCAACTGATGGCATTACAACAACGATTAACGGGTGAGACGTTAAAAGATGCGGTTGCACAAGCCGATGTGGTGCTCGACTGTACTGACAATATGGCGACTCGCCAGGAGATTAATGCCACCTGCGTGGCACTCAACACGCCGCTTATCACCGCCAGCGCGGTCGGATTTGGCGGTCAGTTGATGGTACTGACGCCGCCCTGGGAGCAGGGGTGTTACCGCTGCCTGTGGCCAGATAACCAGGAGCCAGAACGCAACTGCCGCACGGCGGGCGTGGTTGGCCCGGTGGTCGGGGTTATGGGCACTTTACAGGCACTGGAAGCGATTAAGTTATTAAGTGGTATAGAGACGCCTGCGGGAGAACTCCGACTGTTCGACGGTAAATCGAGCCAGTGGCGCAGTCTGACGTTGCGCCGCGCCAGCGGTTGCCCGGTATGTGGAGGATGCAATGCAGATCCTGTTTAACGATCAACCGATGCAGTGTGTCGCCGGACTAACTGTTCACGAACTGCTGGAGCAACTCGATCAACAACAAGCAGGTGCGGCACTGGCGATTAATCAGCAAATCGTCCCGCGGGAACAATGGGCGCAACATATCGTGCAGGATGGCGACCAGATCCTGCTTTTTCAGGTTATTGCAGGGGGTTGAGATGTTACATATTGCGGACAAAACGTTTGATTCACATCTGTTTACTGGCACCGGAAAATTCGCCTCTTCACAACTGATGGTGGAGTCTATCCGCGCTTGCGGCAGCCAACTAGTGACGCTGGCGATGAAACGTGTCGACTTGCGCCAGCACAACGACGCTATCCTCGAACCGCTTATCGCGGCGGGTGTGACCCTGCTGCCAAATACATCCGGGGCGAAAACAGCGGAAGAAGCCATTTTCGCCGCCCATCTGGCTCGTGAAGCGTTAGGCACAAACTGGTTAAAATTAGAGATTCACCCTGACGCCCGCTGGCTGTTGCCCGATCCCATCGAAACCCTGAAAGCCGCCGAAAAGCTGGTACAACAGGGATTTGTCGTGCTGCCTTACTGCGGGGCCGATCCGGTATTGTGTAAACGTCTGGAAGAAGTCGGCTGTGCAGCGGTGATGCCGCTCGGCGCGCCGATCGGGTCGAACCGCGGGCTGCGGACCCGCGACCTGCTGAGGATCATCATCGAGCAAAGCACGGTTCCCGTCGTCGTGGATGCCGGCATCGGAGCCCCGTCGCACGCCGCCGAGGCGATGGAGATGGGAGCCGACGCGGTGCTCGTCAACACGGCGATCGCCGTGGCGGCCGATCCCGTCGCCATGGCCGGAGCGTTCCGCATGGCCGTCGAGGCCGGACGCACGGCTTTCGAAGCGCAGCTCGCGCCGGAACGTGCGGGCGCGTCGGCCACGAGCCCGCTGAACCCGTTTTTGGACAGTATCAAAGAGTTGGAGCAATGACGTACTACGATCTGATTCTCAAATACGACTGGGAAACGACGCGGCGCAAGATCTACGCCTCGACCGATGCCGACGTGGAGCGGGCGCTCGCTCACGACCGGCCTTCGATGGATGATTTCGCCGCGCTCGTTTCGCCGGCGGCCGACAAATATCTCGACGCGATGGCGGCCGAGAGCTACCGCATTACCCGCCGCCGGTTCGGCAACGTGATGCAGCTCTATATTCCGCTCTATCTGGCCAATATATGTCAGAACCACTGCGTCTACTGCGGTTTCAACTGCACGAACAAGATTCATCGGGCCATCCTGACGAGATTCGCGAGGAGTGCCGCGCGATCAAGAAAGACCCGTTCCAACATATTCTGCTCGTGACGGGCGAGGCTCCCCGTTCGTCGAGCGTGCAGTACATGGCCGACTCGATGGAGATCGTCAAGCAGTACTTCCAGCAGATTTCGCTCGAGGTGCAGCCGCTCGAGACCGACGAGTACCGCCTGCTGATGGATCACGGGCTGCACTCGGTCTACGTCTATCAGGAAACGTACAACCGCGAGCGCTATCCGGTCTATCACCTGCGCGGCCGCAAGGCCGACTACCGCTACCGGCTCGAGACGCCCGACCGCCTGTGCGAGGCCGGCGTCTACAAGGTCGGCGTGGGCAACCTGATCGGGCTGGAGGACTGGCGCACCGAGGCGTTCTTCACGGCGCTGCACGTCCGCTATTTGGAGAACCGGTACTGGCGCACGAAGTATTCGATCGCCTTCCCGCGCCTGCGGCCTTATTACGGCGAGGACGGGTTCAATCCCGAGCATCCGACCACCGAGCGCAACTTGCTGCAGCTGATCTGCGCCTACCGCTTGCTGAGCGAGGACGTCGAGCTCTCCATATCGACCCGCGAGAGCGCCGCTTGCCGCGACACGGTGATGCCGTTCGGCGTGACGGTCATGAGCGCCGGATCGAAGACGACTCCGGGGGGGTACGCGCATCCGATCGACGAGCTGGAGCAGTGGGCCGTCAACGACTCCCGGACGCCCGCCGAGGTGTTCGACGCCGTCCGGGCCAAAGGGTTCGAGCCCGTGTGGAAGGATTGGTCGCTTTTCATGCAGGAAGCGAATATTCCCGCGTAAATTTTGCTATATTTGTCACAGTCGAGCCAAGCTGCGGACAGTATTCCGGCGGGGATGGATCTTATCTCACCCATCGATTCCCCGAAGCGGGCTGTCCGCAGTTTTTCGGGGCGGCGGACCAAGGGAAGGAACATGCGAATACTGATTCAGCGCGTACGGCGCGCATCGGTCGGGATCGGGGGAAGCGTCCGATCCTCGATCGGACGGGGATTGTTGGTTTTGGTCGGAATCGGACCGGACGACGGCGAGGACGATGTCCGCTATCTGTGCGAGAAGCTTGTGAAGCTCCGCATTTTCGACGATGAGGCCGGCGTGATGAACCGCTCGGTCGTAGACGCGGGGGGCGATGTGTTGGTTGTCAGTCAGTTCACGCTGTATGCCTCGACGCGCAAGGGCAACCGTCCCTCTTATGTCCGAGCGGCCGGGCCCGAGGCGGCCGTGCCGCTTTACGAGCGTTTCGTCGCCGTGACGGGGAAGCTGCTCGGACGGCCCGTGCAGACGGGCGTGTTCGGAGCCGATATGCAGGTCGAACTGGTGAACGACGGGCCGGTAACGATCTGGATCGATTCGAAACGGAAAGAATATTGACAACGTACAAAGGCGGTAGGATATGACGATCAAGGAGGCGCAGGAACTGGTAGACGCATGGGGCGACAAGCATGCGATCCGTCACAACGAACTGGCGAACATGGCCTTGCTGACCGAGGAGATCGGCAAGCTGGCGCGCGTGATGGTCCGCCGCTACGGCGAGCACGCGGCCGATCCCCGTTTCCGGGGCGAGGCGACCGACGAGATCGGGGATATTCTGTGGGCTCTGATCGGCGTGGCCAACCAGACGGGCGTCGATCTGACCGCCGCGCTGATCCGCGCGCTGGAGCGCAAGAGCGAGGAGTCGGAGGCTCCCTCGGGCCGGAAGGCGTGATTTCGGGCGAACGTTGCGAGGTGGTTGCGGCTTTTCTGCCGATTTTGGTGCGGATCGGAAGGATTGTCGCTTGCTCGGGCGAATGAAAATGAATCGGACAGTTGCATACTTCGAGGTGCCAAGGTTCGTACGCGGATTTCCATATCTGTTGGCTGCGGCCTTGCGGTCGCGGATTGCGTATCCGATTGGGTCTCTATCATGAAGTTTCTTTTATAGATTAAAGGGTTTTCATACGAGGAAACCGGAAACGTCGGGAGCTCGGGAACTCGCGGAGGTGTCGGGGACGTCGGCGAAGCTTTCGAGGTCTGTTGTTTCTTTTGAAGCAAAGACCCGAGAGCGGGGAAGGGCGGAAAACATTGGACGGCAAGGATTTTTCTCGTGCGGCTCCGAAGCGGCGGGACGGCACTC
>OGRN01002197.1_pt1 | contig 15396 bp, 11 predicted proteins | sample 1553401 | NCBI WGS metagenome assembly OGRN01 (sample SAMEA2580096, study PRJEB22360) | human gut metagenome | biome: human gut; feature: human-associated habitat; material: faeces | place: Denmark | collected 2008/2010 | reverse complement strand
CCGCGGCGGGCTCCGCGGGCTTCTCGCCAGCCGCGGACGCCTCGGCAGCGGCGTCCTCGGGCTCTGAGGCGACCTCGCCCAGGCCCTCGGGCACGCGCAGCGTGAACGCCTCGCCGTCGCCCTTGGCGTCGACGGCCGGCACGCGGTCAAGCACCTTGGCCTTGGCAACCTCGATGAGCGCGCTCTGGTACTCGCCAAACTTCTCGGTCGCGCGCACGAGGTCCGCATCGGTGACCTGGTCGCCCTTCACGCGCACGAGCGCGGAGGCCAGGCTGCCGGCAAAGCTGCGCTGCGCGGCCGGAAGGGCATGGCACAGCACGTCGGTTATGTAGTTGATACTTTCTCGCTCTTGCAAGCTGAGCTTTCTTGCCATGTGGGGCACACCTTTCAAACATTCAATAACTCAAGGTCAAAACTCTAGGCAACACCCAGGAGGTGCCCCGGCGCCCCGCAGGCCAGGCAACCCCCACGGCGAGAAGCGCTTCTCGCCGGCAAAGATCCGTTATGACAGAGCCCTCTCCAGCGCGTCGAGCAGCTCGCGGCCGCGCGCGTCATGCGCCGCCAGGCGAACCTCGCGCGCCGGCTCCTGGCCGGGCTCGGCATCGTCGTCCAGGCGCGTCACGTAGACGTCCATGCGCTGCGGCCCGATCTCATCCGCAAACTGCTCTCCCCACTCGATGGAGCACACGCCGTCCGCGCCAAGCACGTCAAACAGGCCGGTGTCCTCCAGCTGGTCGGGGTCATCAAGACGGTAGAGGTCAAAGTGGTAGAGCGGCAGGCGGCCACCCTCGTAGACCATCTCGATGGTGAAGGTGGGGCTCGTCACGTCGTCCGTGATGCCAAGGCCGGCGGCCATGCCCTTGGTGAGCTGCGTCTTTCCGGCTCCCAGGTCACCCGTCAGCACCAGCACGTCGCCCTCGGCAAGGCACTCGCCCAGAGCGCAGCCCACGGCCACCGTCTGGGGCTGCGAGCGCGTCACCACGCTGAGCTCGTCGGCCGTCCGGCGCACCGGGGCCATGTCCTTCCTGGCGTCGTTCTCACTCATCTTGCGTCCTCCTTGGCGGGGTGTTCCTTGAGCCAATTGCCCACGAGGGTCAGGTCCTCTATGAGCAGCGGCTCCCACTCCTGGTGGTAGAGGCAGGCAGCCGGGTGAAACGTCGGGCACACCACAAAGTGGCCGGTCTGGTGCAGGCGGCCCCGCAGGCTCATGACGCCGGCGCCGGTGCGCAGCACAAACTGCGACGCAAAGTTCCCCAGGCAGACGATGACGTCAGGCCAGATGCTCCTGATCTGCTCGCGCAGGAAGGGAGAGCACGCCTGGATCTCCTCCGGCCGGGGGTTGCGGTTTGACGGCGGGCGGCACTTGATGACGTTGGCGATGTAGACCTCCTTGCGCGTGAGGCCCGCGTAGGACAGAAGCTCGTCCAGCTTGTGGCCGGCCGCCCCCACGAAGGGCTCGCCCTGGAGGTCCTCGTTGCGCCCGGGCCCCTCCCCCACGAACATGACGCGGGCATGCGGGTTGCCCACGCCAAACACGAGGTTGGTGCGCGTCTGGCCGAGGGGACACAGCTGGCAGTTGCCCATCAGGTCACGAATCTCCTGGAGGGAGACCTCGCGAGGCCCCTGGTGCTCGTGACCTGGGATGTGCATCACCGACATGCGTCCACCTCCTGCGGCCTAGGTGTAAATCTTCTGCAGGCGCATGCCAAAGTCGCAGACCACCTCGTAGTTGATGGTGCGGCGCTGGGCCGCCATCTCGTCGGCGGTGATGCGCTCGTCACCGTCGGCGCCAATGAGCGTGACCACGTCGCCGACCTCCACGGGGCCGGTGGGCTTGTAGCTGCGCGTGCTGTTGACGTCCACTGCCAGCATGAACTGGTCCATGCAGATGTTGCCCACCTGACGGGCACGACTGCCGTTGACAAGTACGTCCATGTTGTTGGAGAGCTCGCGGGCCAGGCCGTCCGCGTAGCCCACCGGCACGGTGGCTATCTGGATGTTCTGCTTGGGCACGCGGTAGGTCATGCCGTAGCCCACGCCGTCTCCCACCTGCGGGTACACCACGCGCGTCACGCGTCCGCGCACGCTCATGACCGGCTCTAGCTCAATGCGCGGGACCGTGGTCTCCGCAGGCTGCAGGCCGTAGAGGCCGATGCCCACGCGGCACATGTCGTAGTGGCACTCCGGGTGGAGCACCGTGCCGGGCGTGTTGTCGCAGTGCACGAGGCCCGTGGGGAGGCCCGCGCCGCGCAGTGCCGCAACCGCCTCGTTGAAGCGGTTGAGCTGCAGGGCAAAGTCCCAGTCGTCCAGGACGTCGGCCGTGGCAAAGTGCGTGAACGTGCCGGCGCACTCAAGGCCGCGGTGGAAGTCGATGGTGCGGCGGAGCTCCACCACGTCCTGCCTGCGCACGCCGATGCGCGTCATGCCCGTGTCTATGGCCAGGTGGTAGCGGGCCACCCGGTCTGCCGCCGCGGCGGCCTCGCCCAGCGCCAGGGCAAAGTCGGCCGTGTAGACGGAGGGCATGAGGTCGTACTCCACGAGCGTGCCCACGCACTCCGCCGGCGGCTCGGAGAGGATGAGGATGGGCATCTGCACCCCGGCCTGGCGAAGCGCCACGCCCTCCTCGACGGTTGCCACGGCAAGCTGGCTTGCGCCGGCCTGCTGCATGGTCTTGACGCACTGGATGGCACCGTGGCCGTAGGCGTCCGCCTTGACCACGCACATCATCTGGACGCCACGCTCCAGCTGGCGCTTGAACGCCTGCGTGTTGCGCCTCAGCGCGGACAGGTTGACCTCAACCCACGACCAACGCGTGTCCGGGCACTTGACCTTGTCCATGTCCTTCTCCCTCCTGCTGCCCAGACAGACTACGCCTGTTGGCCCTCGGACGCATCCTCGAGGCCGGCCAGGGCCGCGCGCTCCTCGATGGCGTCGGCCGCGAGGCCGATGGAGTCGATGAGGTCGCACGCCATGACGCCGCGAGAGCCCAGGCGCTCGGCGGCGACGGTACCCGCGTAGCCGTGAATCTCGCACACGAGGGCGGCCATGAGCGGCAGGTTCTCGGACTGGCCGCCCACCTGCGCCAGGTAAGAGGCCATCATGCCGGAGAGCACGTCTCCAGAGCCCGCCGTGGCAAGCGCCGCAGGGCCGGGCTTGGGAAGCACCGCCTGGTCGACGCTCACGCAGCCCGTGGCAGAGCCCTTGGAGACCACCACGATCTCGGAGCCGCCGTCGCTCCAGACAATCTGGCGCGCGCACTCGAGCTGCTCGGAGAGCGACGTCGGCGGCATCTCGGCACGGCCGGTAAGGCGGCCGAGCTCCCCGCGGTGGGGCGTCAGGATGAGCGGCGCGTCCCTGCGGGTGAGCTCCGGGAAGTCAAAGAGCCTCCCCTCCGTCAGACGAGAAAGGCAGTTCAGGCCGTCGGCGTCAATGACCAGCGGAGCCTCGCTGCGCAGGAGCGCGCTCACCACGGCCACGGTGCCGCCAGAGACGCGCATGCCCGGGCCCACCAGCACGGCCGAGGCGCTCCTGGCCATCTTGGCCACGCGCTCGGCGGCGTCGGCGGTGAGGACGCCCTCCACGTCGCAGGGAAGCCCCACGACGGGAATCTCCAGCAGGTGCGTCTGACACACGGCCGCAATGGCCTGCGGCACGGCCAGCGTGACGTAGCCGGCGCCCATGCGCGCAGCGGCGCGGGCGGCCATGATCGGAGCGCCCGGGAAGCGAGAGGAGCCTCCCACCACGAGCACGGAGCCGCGGGTGAACTTGTCCACGGAGGCGCTCGTCTCCACCATGACGTCGCGGTAGTCGGCGAGGTCAGTGCGCCAGGCCACGGGGTCCGCCTCCACGCAGAGGCGCTCGGTCTGCTCGGCCAGCGGGGCCACCACGATGGCGCCGCAGACGTCGCGGCCGTCGTCGGCCAGAAGGCCGGGCTTCAGGGCCAGCATGGTCACCGTGAGGTCGGCCACCACGCAGGCGCTGCCGGCCTGGCCGGTCTGGGCGGAGAGGCCGCTGGGGACGTCGACGGAGACCACGCGGCAGCCGGAGGCGTTCACGCACTCGATCCAGATGTCAAAGGGGGCGCGCACCTCTCCGTGAAAGCCCGTGCCCAGCATGCAGTCAAGGACGACGTCGGCCTCGTCCAGGACCTCGTCGAGCTCGTCGCGGGAGGGTCCCACGGTCACGGGCACGCCCGCCTTGACGGCAGCCTGGGCCACCTGGCGCGCGAGGTCGCCGGAGATCTGGTCCGGGTCCATGGGGCACACGGCCTGGACCTTGAGGCCGCGGGCCAGCAGGGCCTCTGCGGCCACCCAGCCGCCGCCGTTGTTGCCCATGCCGCAGAGCACGGCGACGCTCTTGGCGCCCTCAAGCTCCAGGACCTCCTGGGCGGCGGCGTAGCCGGCACGGTGCATGAGCTCGGACACGCTCACGCCCACGCGGGTGAGCTCGACCTCGACGCGCTTGATGTCCTCGACGTTCAGAACAGGCTGCATCTTCTACTCCTTTGGTGCGGCGTCTGCGGGGACCTGGTCGGCGTCCGCAAACGCGAGTGTTGTCTGCTGCTCGGCCGCCACGCGGGAGGCTGCCGCGAGGTGGCCGGTCTCATGGGCGCGGTCCAGCTCGTCGAGCACGGACCTCGCCTGGCGGAAGGAGGTGGCCATCTCGCGCTCCGCGTTGGCACGGGCGTCGGGCTGGGGGCGGACCTCGTCGGTCACCGCCACGGCGTTGGCCACGGCCACGTCACGGGTGTAGGAGATGGAAAGCGCAATCTCCCGCACGCCCTGCTCGGCGGCAATCTTTGCGGCGCGTCCGGAAAGGACCGCCCTGGGCCTTCCGGTGGCGTCGGCGGCCACGCTCACGTCATGCAGGCCCACGCCCTCGGCAAAGCCGCAGCCCAGGGCCTTGAGGACGGCCTCTCGGGCGGCAAAGCGGGCGGCGTAGTGCTCCGCGGGACGGGCGCAGCGCTCGCAGTAGGCACGCTCGTCGTCGGTGAAGACGCGGCGCAGGAAGCTGGGCCTGCGCCTCATGACGCGCTCCATGCGCGAGATCTCAAGCATGTCGACGCCAATGCCCGCCAACGCCATGCGCCTCTTACCTCCCGGAGGGTCCCAAACGGAAGGGCCGCCCCAACGGCCATCTGGGCGTCGGGGCGGCTCCCGCAACGTAAGCCAGTCTTTGATTGTAACGTGTGCGCCTACTCCACCGTGACAGACTTGGCAAGGTTGCGCGGCTTGTCCACGTCACAGCCACGCGTGCGCGCCACGTAGCGGGCAAGGATCTGCAGGTGCACCACGGCAACGATGGGGACGAGAAGCTCGTCTGCCACGGGCGGGATCCACAGCACGTGCTCGCAGAGGGACGCCACGGACTCGTCGCCGTCGGTGGCAACGGCCACGCAGACGGCGCCGCGGGCGTTGACCTCCTGGATGTTGGACACGGTCTTGTCGTGCACGCGGTCTGCCGGGACGATGGCCACCACGGGGAAGCCCGGCTCAAGAAGGGCGATGGGCCCGTGCTTCATCTCGCCGGCGGGATAGGCCTCGGCGTGCAGATAGCTGATCTCCTTGAGCTTGAGGGCGCCCTCGTAGGCGGTGGTGGCGTTGACGCCGCGGCCCAGGAAGAGGGCGGAGGTGGCGCTGCGGAAGACCGCCGCGGCCTGCTTGTCCTGCCAGGAGCGGGAAATGACCTCGCGGATGGCGTCCGGGATGGCCTTGAGGTCCTGGTAGTGGGCCGCGACCTCCTCGGCGCTCATGACGCCGTGGCTCTGGGCCAGGCGCAGGGCAAAGAGGGCGCAGGCCACCATCTGGGCCGTGTAGGCCTTGGTGGAGGCCACGCAGACCTCGGGTCCGGCCTGGACGTAGAGGACGCCGTCGGATTCGCGGGCGGCGGTGGAGCCCAGGACGTTGGTGACGGCAAAGACCTTGGCGCCCATCTCGTGCATCTTGCGGGCGGCGGCCAGCGTGTCGGCCGTCTCGCCGGACTGCGTGATGACAACGCACAGGGTGTGGTCGGTCACCAGGACGTCCTGCTCGTAGTTGAACTCGGAGGCGTAGTCGCAGATGACGGGGACCTTGGCCCAGGTCTGGATGAGCGTGCGGGCAATGAGGCCCACGTGGTAGGAGGTGCCGCAGGCGATGAGGTAGATGCGGTCGACGGCGGCCAGCTCCTCCTCGGTCATCTTGAGCTCGTCCAGAAGGATGCCCTTCTCGCCAAGGCGGCCGGAGAGCAGGCGCTCGATGGCCTCGGGCTGCTCGGCGATCTCCTTGGCCATGAAGTCGGCGTAGCCGCCCAGGGTTGCCGCGGAGGCGTCCCAGTCGATGTCGATGGCGGAGGGCTCGGCCACGGGCAGGCCCTCGGAGTCAAAGACCTCCACCTCGCCGGTCTGGGAGAGGCGGCCGAACTGGCCGTTCTCGAGCTGGATGACGTGGGATGTCACGCTGGCAAGCGGCGTGACATCGGAGGCGCAGTAGGCGCCGTCGGCCGCAGAGGCCACCACGAGCGGGCTGCCGTTGCGGGCGACCACGATCTGGCCGGGGGCGTCGGCGCAGACCGCGGCGATGGCCCAGGAGCCCTCCAGGCGGCGGCAGGCGTTGCGCACGGCGGTCAGCAGGTCTCCCTTGGCGGGACCGGCCCAGGCGTCCTCGATGAGGTGGGCGATGACCTCTGAGTCCGTGTCACTAGCGAACTCGTGGCCGTTGCGCGAGAGGTAGCTGCGCAGCTCGCGGTAGTTCTCGATGATGCCGTTGTGGACGATGGCGATGCGCCCGGAGCAGTCGCGGTGCGGGTGGGCGTTCTTGTCGGTGGGCGCGCCGTGGGTGGCCCAGCGGGTGTGGGCGATGCCGGTGGTGCCCACGAGGTTGGCCGTCTTGCAGCGCTCGTCTAGCACGGCCACGCGACCGGCGCACTTGACGCCGTGGAGCTCGCCGTCGGTGGAGAGGACCTCCACGCCGGCGGAGTCGTATCCGCGGTACTCAAGCGTCTTCAGACCCTCTACCAGGAAGTTCACGGCCTGGTTCTTGCCGGTGTAGCCAACGATTCCGCACATGGGGGACGTCCCTTCTTCTGCGGTGCCAACTGGTGTGCACCACTGGTATCTGCTTTTTAATGCCAGCTGATAATAGCATTGCAGACTGGTATTGCAATTCAGAACCAGCAGCGAACGTAGCCCCTCCACAAAGAAGGCCCACACGGCGAGAAGACCGTGCGGGCCGAAAGCGGGCGTGGGAAGTTGACAAAGGGACTGTCCCTTTGTCAACTACGCCTTGAAGGGGGCGAGGGCCTCGAGGACGATGGCGTTGGCGTTGGCGCAGAGACGCTCGTCGGGAGCCTCGGCCAGGACGCGGACGAGGGGCTCGGTGCCGGAGGCGCGCACGAGCACGCGGCCGTTGCCCTCAAGGTACTTCTCGGCCTTCTCCACGGCAGCCTTGACCCCGGCGGAGTCCATGGCGGCGTCCTTGTCGGTCACGCGGACGTTGTCGAGCTGCTGCGGGTAGAGCGTGACGGGGCGGGTGAGCTCGGAGAGCTTCTCGCGCTCGGCGCGCAAGACCTCCATGACGCGCAGGGAAGTCATGATGCCGTCGCCGGTCTTCTCGAGGTCGCCGAAGATGATGTGACCGGACTGCTCGCCGCCCAGGGTGTAGCCGTTCTGACGCATGCAGGCGTAGACGTTCTTGTCGCCTACCGCGGTCTTCTCGTAGGAGATGCCGGCGGCGTCGAGGGCGCGGAAGAAGCCGAAGTTGGACATGACCGTGGGGACGACGGTCTGCTTGGCCAGGCGGCCGTGCTTGGCCATGTAGCAGCCGCAGACGTAGAGGATGAGGTCGCCGTCGACCACGTGGCCGCGCTCGTCAACGGCCAGGCAGCGGTCAGCGTCGCCGTCGTAGGCAAAGCCGATGTCGAGGTGGTTCTCCACAACGAACTTCTGCAGACCCTCAATGTGGGTGGAGCCGGCGTTCAGGTTGATGTTCAGGCCGTTGGGCTTGTTGTTGATGACGTAGGTGTCTGCACCGAGAGCATCAAAAATGCTCTTGGCAATGTTCCAGCTGGAACCGTTGGCACAGTCCAAGCCGACCTTGACCCCCTTGAAGGAGTAAATACCCAGAGAGATCAGGTATCCCATGTAGCGGTTGCGTCCGCTGACGTAGTCAACGGTGCAGCCGACATGGTCACGGCTGGCAAACGGCAGTTCGGGCCAATCCTGGTCAAAGACGTGCAGCTTGCCGTCGAGGTAATCCTCGACGAGCAACAGCGTTTCCTCGTCCATCTTCTCGCCGTAGCAGTCGATCAGCTTGATGCCGTTGTCGTAGAACGGGTTATGGCTGGCGGAGATCATAATGCCGCAGTCAAAATCATCCACGCGGGCAATGTAGGCCACGCTGGGGGTGGTGGTGACGTGCAGCAGGTAGGCATCTGCGCCGGAAGCGGTCAGGCCCGCCACCAGGCTGTACTCGAACATATAGCTGGAGCGGCGGGTATCCTTGCCAATGACGATGCGGGCAGGCTCGTTGTTGCCATTGCGCTCCCGCAGTGCATTATAATACCAGCCCAGAAAACGGCCCACCTTGTAGGCGTGGTCGGCGGTCAGGTTCACACCGGCCTCGCCACGGAAGCCGTCGGTGCCAAAATATTTTCCCATAGTCCTCTTCTCCTTCTATTGCAACGTTACGTTTTCTCTGATCCCTGAGAGCGCTCTCTCCTTGCTCTTACTCTTTATAATAGCATAAAACCGGAAAAGAATCCATGGGTTTGGGCATTCCGGGATGCTCTGCGCACACTTTTCTGTGCCGGTGCAGTGCCTTTTCCTCTCCCGTGCCGCCGCCCTGTTCTGTTTCTGATATTCGGTATCGGTTCCGGTAACGCTCCCGGTTTTTGCGGGAACGGTCTCGTTTTCTGAAAATTTTTCTTGTCATTTTTGACAAAATTGTTCGCCACTCTGCACAAAATCACAATTTTTCTCTTGACCTACCCCCCCCCGAACTATATTGAAGCTGCGATTTTTTTATGACATTTTCTGCCATAGATCGACACCGTGTAATTTTTGGGAGGACTGTTTATGAGAGCGAAGAATCTTGCATTGCGGGTGCTTTCTACAGCAGCGATGTTGTCCATTGTGACATCCATTGCGGCCCCCGCATTCGCGGCCACCTACTACATCAATGATGGCAGTGTGGATGTTAAGGTCAGCGATGCCGGTGTAGTCACCGTCGAACAAGGCGGCGTGACCTACAAAGACGGCCTTGACAGCGTCGTCATCCGGGGCGGAACCCGCGGCGACAATGGGGACGACCGCGTCGAGGCCGGTACTTCCCCCGCCACGCAGGAAGCAGACGGGAGCAACGCCCCCGCAGTGAACGAGACGGAAGCGCCCAAGAGCGAGAATACCGCCGGGGACACTGCACCGAAGCCGGAAACCACAGCCGCCGGGGAGCGCAAAGAGGGTACTCCGCAGCAGGAGCCCACCGAAGAGGAAGCCGAAGAGAAAGTGACCCCGGAGCAGAAGCCCACTGAAAAGAAAACCGAAGAGAACGTGACCCCGGAGCCTGTCAAGGCAAAGGCAGAAGCTCCCAAGCCCACACAGGAGCCTTCCGCAGAGCAGGAGGAGGAAAAGCAGGAGAAGGAAGATGAGCCGACCGTTCCCTCTGCCCCCGCAGCACAGGCTGACAACAGCAGCACCAGCACCTCCGCAGAGCCGACCGATAATGTCATCACCATTGTCAACAACTTTGCCAAGAAGGCCGAGCAGGTTTTTTCGTTTGTGCTGGACAATGTGAATATTGACCGCAGTCAAGATGGCTATAGAGACCACAAAGCTGCTCTCACGGTAAAGGGCAATGGCGACACGGAAATTGAACTGGATGGAGACAACATCCTGAAGGGTGGTGACAGTCATGCCGGCCTTGAGAAAAACGACAGTGACGGAACGGGCACACTTACCATCAAAGACGATAACAAAGCTGCGGACGGCAGCAAAGCCAGTCTCCTTGCAAAGGGTAAAGAAAAGGGTGCCGGTATTGGTGGTGGAGAATGCCAGGGCACCTCTCATATCACAGTCACTGGCGGAGAAATCACAGCGGTCAGCGGGAGGTTTGCTGCCGGCATTGGCGGCGGTAACTGTTCTAATGGTACAGACATTACCATCAAAGGAGATGCCACTGTAATTGCAAGCGGCGACGCCGGTGCTGGCATCGGCGGCGGTGGTGACGGAGGCAACTACACAAAGGGTTATGGTAAAGTTACCATTACCGACCACGCAAATGTTAAGGCCTGGTCCGAATTTGGTTCAGGCATTGGCGGCGGACGAAACGCCGGTGGTGATATCACAATTTCAGGGGATGCCACCGTTGCAGCAGAGGCCCACAATGATAGCGTCGCAATTGGCAGCGGCGGACAGCTTCTTTCCACCAGCGGCAATTCTGATAACTATAACAGACTCAACACGAACATTACCATCCGCGACAGAGCAAATGTTACCGCAGTTGGTTCCGGTTACCATCCTGCAATCGGTTCTCGGGGTTACGTTCCTTCCCTTGATGGTGTCAGCCATCCTTTTACCACCACCATCAATATCCTGGGCGGCACCCTGAATGTCATCAATAAAGGTAACCTCCAATACTCTTCCTCTAAAGTTCCTGCTATTGGCAATGAAAGTGCCGATGGTGCAAACACAAACGCGGATCTTGTTCTTAACATCAACGCAAGCACTGGCAATACTGTCATCAACGCTTATACCACCGACAGCAATGCGGCAACCATCGGAAAAGGACAAGCTCTTATAAAAGATGACGAACAGATCCAGTACAATGCAGATGGAAGCTCCAAATTTGGCGAAACCGGTTCTGTTATTTTGCATTTGTTCAAGAAGGCCATCGCAAACAAAAGCAATAATCAAATCGAGAATTGGGGCGGCGCCAAATACCCATTGCATGAGATCGATATCACCAAGGGCGAACTGTACGACACCCTGCACAATGCCCAGTGGCTGAAAGACAACGGCTACACCAGTGAACTTGCCACCGACACCAACCATGCATGGAAGGTGGACGAGCGGGTAGAGCCCACGCCGGAGCAGGAGGGCCACGTTTACTATAAGTGCAGTGTGCCCGGCTGCAAGGCCGTGCACGATGAGGTGCTGCCCAAACTGGAACCGAAACCCACTCCGGAACCTACTCCGGAACCCACCCCCGTGCAGCCGGAACCTGCCCCCGTGCAGCCCGACACGCCCGCTGACACCCAAAGCACCCCCAAGCTCTACGTCATCGACCTTGCCAACACGCAGGTGCTGTTTGATGAGACCCGTCAGAACGACACCGTGACCTACACCACAAAGCAGGACGGTGCCAGCCTGACCGGCTCCTTTGAGGCACTGGAGGCCATGGCTGCGGATGGCGTAAAGACCATCGTGTTCCAGACCATCGGCACCAACACCCCCGGCGCGGTGAGCCGTGTCTCGGTCGATGCCCTGCTGCAGCATGGCGGCGAGACCCTGCTGCTGACCCACAACGGCACGGAAGTCCACCTGACCATCGACGGCCAGAACGCTGACGGCCTGCTGCTGCAGTAAGCGCCAACCCCCTTCTGCCGAGTTCCGCATCTTGGCAGAAGTTCTGAATATCCCAAAACCACAAAAGGCCTCGGAAGCGTATTCCGGGGCCTTTTGTGGTTTCTCCTTCATTTTTTACGCTCCCTCCGGCGTTTTTCGCCCCGGAACAACAGCTCTTTTTTCAGCCTTTACTGCATCTTTAGGAAAAGTATGGTATACTTTTCATCTGGAGTAGAATAGATATGGAGGGATCCCCATGAAGCAGAAGACCCGCTGGCACGACGCGCTGGTCCTGGCCGCTGTGCTGTGCGCTGCCTTTCTCATCGTGACCGGCACACAGCAGATCACCGGCCGGATCGATGGCGTTGCATCGATGGTGTTTGTTCTGGCAGTTTTTTTGATCTCGGTCTATACGGATGGTTATGTGTGGGGCGTAGTGGCTTCCCTGATCGGCGTGCTGGCCGTGAATTTTGCGTTCCGCTCCCCTTACTTTGCCTTCAACTTCACCCTGCCGGAAAACCTGTTCTCGGGCATGGCGATGCTGGTGGTGTCCATTATGACCAGCACCCTGACCACCCGCATCAAAAAGCAGGAACAGCTGCGGATGGAGAGCGAGACCGAAAAGATGCGGGCCACCCTGCTGCGGGCCGTCTCCCACGATCTGCGCACGCCCCTTACTTCCATTTACGGGGCCTGTTCCACGGTCATTGAAAATTATGACAGCCTGGAAAAAGAGCAAAAATTAAAACTTCTTGGCGAAGCCTGTTCCGATGCCCAGTGGCTGAACCGGATGGTGGAGAACCTGCTGTCCGTCACCCGCTTTGACGACGGGCAGGTGGCCGTGCAAAAGACCCCCACCGTGCTGGACGAACTGGTCGACACCGTGCTGGTACGGTTCCAGAAGCGCTACCCCAAGGTGCCCGTTACCACCTATCTGCCCGACAGCTTCATCGTGATCCCCATGGACTCGATGCTGATCTCGCAGGTGCTGACGAACCTTTTGGAGAATGCCGCCGTCCACGCCGAGGGGATGACCCAGCTGACCCTGCGGGTGTTCACGCTGGGCAGCCGGGCGGTGTTTGAGGTATCGGACAACGGCTGCGGCATTCCGAAGGAGCGCCTGCGCACCCTGTTCACCGGTGTGCTGCCCGCCGATGCCGCGGCCGACAGCGGCAAGCACGGCATGGGCATCGGCCTTTCGGTCTGTGCCGCCATCGTCAAGGCACACGGCGGCGAGATCCAGGCCGAGAGCAAGGTGGGCGAGGGTACCAGCATCCGCTTCTGGCTGGAGACCGAATCGATCGAGACGGAGGAAAACGAAGATGAGCAATAACAAATTCAAAGTTCTGGTCGTGGAAGATGAGGCCAACATCTGCAGCTTTATTGAGACGCTGCTGGAGACCAACGGCTATCAGGCCCTTGTTGCCAACACCTGCGCCATGGGCCAGACCCTGTTCACCTCCCACAATCCGGACCTTATCATCCTGGATCTGGGCCTGCCTGACCGGGACGGACTGGAGCTCATCCGTTTTGTACGGCAGAAGTTCCTGACCCCCATCGTCGTGCTCTCGGCCCGCACCACCGAGCAGGACAAGATCGAAGCGCTGGATCTGGGAGCCAACGATTACATCACCAAACCCTTTGGCACCGGCGAGCTGCTGGCCCGGGTGCGCGCCGCCCTGCGCACCAACCGCTTCGGCGTGCTGGGCGGGATGCCAGGCGGCGTGTTCCGGGCACAGGGGCTTGAGATCAACTACGAGCGCCGCAAGGTCTTTGTGGACGGTGCCGAGATCAAGCTGACCCAGACCGAATACAACATCGTGGCCTTCCTCTCGGAACATGCAGGCCGGGTGATGACCTATGCCGCCATCGTGCGGGCCATCTGGGGCGATACCGACTGCGGCAGCACCAAAAAGCTGCAGGTCAACATGGCAAACATCCGCAAAAAGCTGGGCAGCGTGCCCGGCCGCAACACCTATATTCTGAACGAACTGGGCGTGGGATACCGGATGATCGACGAGGACACCGATGCCAGGCCCGAAAGCTGAGGACTGCGTATGCTTCCTGCACTGATCATTTTTCTGCTGACCTATCTTCTGATGCTGGCCCTGCCGCAGTACCGGCCTTTTGCCGCGCTGGGCGGGGCCGCTCTGTTTCTGGTTCTGGGCGCGGCGGGCCTGTGGGACTTCACCCTGATGGATGCCGCCCGGGCTGTGGACTTCAATGTCCTGCTGATGATGGCGGGCACCATGGGCACGGTCTCCCTCTTTATTGAGAGCAGGATGCCTGCCCGGCTGGCCGAGCTGCTCATCCTGCGGGTGCCCAACGTGAAATGGGCCGTGTGTATGCTGGCCCTTTTTGCCGGGGTCATCAGCGCCTTTGTGGACAATGTTGCCACGGTGCTCATGGTGGCCCCTGTGGGCCTTGCCATTGCTCGCAAGCTCAAGATCTCCCCCGTACCCGTCCTCATCTCCATTGCGGTCTCCTCCAACCTGCAGGGAGCCGCCACCCTTGTGGGCGACACCACCAGCATCCTGCTGGGCGGCTTTGCGGGGATGAACTTCTTCCATTTCTTCTGGATGGAGGGCAGGCCCGGCATCTTCTTCGGGGTGGAGCTGGGGGCGCTGGCCTCTCTGGGCGTGCTGCTGTTCACTTTCCGTCACGAGACCCAGCCCATCTCGGCCACGGTGGAGACCGAGGTCACTGACACCGTTCCCTCCGCCCTGATGCTGCTGACAGTGGGCCTGCTCATCGCGGCATCCTTCCTGCCCCAGCCTGCGGGCGGGCTGCCGCTGGCGCTCTATGGCCTGCGCAGTGGTCTGGTCTGTGCAGGGGTCTGCCTGTTCGGCATCCTGCGCGCCTGCCTGCGCCGCCGCTCGTTCGCGCCATTCCGGCTGGCGGCCCGGGAGCTGGACTGTGACACCCTGCTGCTGTTGTTCGGGCTGTTCATCCTGATTGAGGGCATCCGCAAGGCCGGGGTCATCGATGCCGCCGCCCAGCTGTTCTACACCCTCTCCGGTGATGATCCCTTCCGGCTCTATACCCTGCTGGTGTTCGTCTCGGTGGGCCTTTCTGCCTTCATCGACAACATCCCCTATGTGGCCACCATGCTGCCGGTGGTGCAGGGCATTGCCGGGCTGATGAACGGCGGTGCAGGCTTCCCGCCTGAGCTGTTTTATTTCGGCCTGCTCACGGGCGCAACTCTGGGCGGCAACCTGACCCCCATTGGCGCTTCGGCCAACATTGCAGCCATCGGCATCCTGCGCAAGCAGGGTGAGCAGGTGCGCACCCGTGATTTCCTGCACATCGGCATTCCGTTCACACTGGCAGCCGTCCTGACAGGCTATGTGTATCTCTGGCTGGTGTGGGGCGCATAAGAGCTGCTGTGGCCGTGCGAGTACCGGCCGCCTGCAAATTCGATCCTGCTGAGCCGAAGGCCTGCGTGCCAAAGCAGCAACAAAAAACGCGCTGTGTCCAACGACACAGCGCGTTTTTGTTGTTTATTCCAACCCGATCTGCTGGGCGTATTCTTCCAGCAGCTCCCGTTCCAGGAAGGGGGTTTTCACGCCCTCACGGTCGCGGTAGGTCTCGTGGCCCTTGCCGATGACGGCGATCAGGTCGCCCTCCTGGGCGTGATCCACGGCGTAGTGGAGCGCATCCAGACGGTCGGGGATCTCCACAAACTTGGCATCGGGGTTGCCCTTGTTCATGCCCACCCGGATATCGGCGAGGATGTCCTCGATCTTCTCAAAGCGGTTGTTGTCCTCGGTCAGGATGGAGAAATCCGCCATTTTGGCACAGGTCTCGCCCATGCCGTAGCGGCGCAGCTTGGAGCGGTTGCCGCCGCAGCCGAACAC
>OGRN01002194.1_pt1 | contig 15407 bp, 18 predicted proteins | sample 1553401 | NCBI WGS metagenome assembly OGRN01 (sample SAMEA2580096, study PRJEB22360) | human gut metagenome | biome: human gut; feature: human-associated habitat; material: faeces | place: Denmark | collected 2008/2010 | reverse complement strand
GCTATCCGGAAGTCAGTCTTTAAATCTGTACGAATCTCCCCTATCTGCATATCATGCTGACAGAAGATTTTCTCAGAAGCCTGGAGGATGTCAGCGGAGTGTCGCAGGTCTATCCGCTCATATACGGGCAGATTACAGTGCCCTGGGAGCCGGATTTTGCAGACATGTGGATGCGCGAGTTCTACGACATGTGGATGTATATACCCTACGAGGATGACCTGCAGGAGTACAAGGACCACCCGGAAAACTTCGGCTCTTTCCTGGTGGGCATCACGGAGTCGGACTTTGACTATCTGACGGACTTTGTGGACGCAGAACTTGACAAGGAGGATTTCCTGGCAGGAAAGACCTGCGTTCTGTACCGGAACAGTCTGGAACTCACCAATGAGGATGTGAAAGGAAGGAAGGTAACCTGCGGGGAATACCCAGTGGAGGGCCTTGCCGGGGAGGCGGACGCTGTCCTGAACGAGGATGCCCTTGGAAACACCCACAGCTTTGAGATCGTCGGCCTGACGGATGAGAGCTATTTTACCGGCCCCATGCTGGGCTGCCCGCCCGTGGTCATTGTGAGCGAGCAGGCGGTGCGGGAGTTTACAGACCACTGCTACGTGTCCAAGGCGGCGGTGCAGTATAAGGAGAGCTACGACGAAGAGACGGAGAGCGCAGTTCTGTCTCTCATGGACGAGAGCCCGGACTTAAAGGACTTTTCCTATACGTCCAGGATCCGCGAGGCGGAAACTGTCAAGAGCGCCCAGGGGAATATGATGGAGGTGGGCATCGGCGTGGCGGCCGTCCTGGCCTTCATCGGCATCCTCAACTACGTCAATACAGTAATTGGCAATATCCAGAGCCGGAAGAGAGAGCTGGCGGCCCTGGAGAGTATCGGCATGACGGACCGGCAGATGAGGCGGATGCTGGTCATGGAAGGGCTTCTGGTGGCGGCGGGCTCCCTCCTTCTCGTGGGCACACTGGGACTTGGGGTCACCTACGTAATTTATCAGTCTATGAACTATATGGGAGCAGATTTCTATGTGCCTCTCTGGCCCGTGGCCGGCATGGTCGTCTTTGCGGTCCTCATCTGTGTGATGGTGCCCCTGGCCTGTGGCCGGGCCCTGATACGGGGCGGCAGCATTGTGGAGCGGATACGGGCTGTGGAGTAGAGAAAGGAGTATTGGTTATGAGGATTTGGATGGAAGAGCAGGCGGGGGAGAGGGATCATTTTGCGGCAAAAATCACACTGTCCCTGGTGGGGCTGGTGGCTGCCGTCATCGCCCTGCCCTGCGGCATCGTCCTGCTTGCCCTGATCCTGGACTGGCCTGTGGCGGAGGTGTCCATGGCGGCCTGTCTGGGCGGGGTGGCCCTGGCGCTGTTTTTCGCAAGGCAGATCGGGAGGAAGGTTCATCAATACTGCACGGTCTTCTGCCAGGACGATGAGGGAAGACTCTTTGCAGTGGATATCCGGAAATTTGTGGGATACCAGAGGGGCCTGCCCGGGTTTATCCAGATGCTCTTTCAGATGCAGAAGGCAAAGACCAATATGAAGAAAAATCACATCCTGGAACGGTATCTGCGCCAGAGCCCCAGCCTCACAGGTGTGGAGACCCAGATCCTGTCTGTAGAGAAGATACGGCCTGCAGGAGACGGCCTGCGGGTGCGATGCCTGGTGGAATACCCCAATAAAAAGCAGGGGAAGAGGAGCTACCTGCTGGTGAGCGGATATGAGAACGAGGGGGAGCTGGCAGCTGCCTTTGAGAGGCGGCTTCGGGGAGCTGTGATGTGATCTGCTAAAAATAAAAGGAAATTTGCAAAAAGGGATTGACCCTCCTCCTGGGGCAGGGCCTACACTGGTATCAGATCCGGATCACAAAGCTGCGGAAAGGGGAAGAGAATATGCTTCAGATTGGTGAATTTTCAAGAATATGCCAGGTGAGCGTCAAGACGCTGCACCACTATGACAGGATCGGGCTCCTGGCACCTGCAAAGGTGGACGCCCTGACAGGGTACCGCTACTATGAGGCGGAGCAGATCGATGTCATGAACTATATCCAGCGCCTGAAGCGCTACGGGTTTTCGCTGGAGGAGATACAGAAGCTGCTCACCCTTTCGGAGGACAGAGAGATTTTGACCATGCTGCGGCAGCAGAAAGAAAAGATCAAGTGGGAGCAGCAGGAGAGGGCCCTCATCCTGAACGAGCTCCAGACACATATTTCTGTATTTGAAAGGACAGGTGACATGATGACATACCAGAAAGGCTACAAGGTTGAAGTAAAGAATTCGCCGGCCATGAATGTGCTGACAAACCGGGCCGTGATGGGCGTGGATGAATTCGGAAAGTACTACAGCCCCCTCTTTGAGCGGGTGCCAAAGGAGCGGGTGACCCCCACCGGAATGAACGGGGCCAGGTATTACGATAAGGAGTTTGACCGGGAGTCCTCGGACATTGAGCTCTTTATCGGGATCAAGGAGAAGGACAAGGCGGATGAGGTGATGGAGCCCTGCCTGTGCGCCATGACGCTCCACAGAGGCAGCTACTCCACCCTCTCGGAGGCCTACGGCGCAGTGGTCTCCTGGATCATTGAGAATGGATATGAGATGGCGGGGGAGCCCTTTGAGCTCTATATCAGGACACAGTTCGACACCCTTTCCCCGGAGGACTGGGAGACGGAGGTGTATTTCCCGGTGAGGGGGAAATAAGATTTTACAAATAATAAGCGGATAGAGGACGTGGAAGTCCGTTTTATTGGACTCGCTTTTTGTTAAAATGGAAATAACAAAAAGTGGGTCTTTTTGTGTGATAAAGAGAGGTCGGAATTTCCGGCAGAAAGGGTGAGTGTTATGAAAGAAATCAGTTTGACGGTGACAGGCATGAGACATTATTACGGAAACGGGATTTTCCGTGTGGGAGATATCCTGAGATGCAGAAAAGAACCGGACAATCCATATGATGAAGAGGCGATACAGGTGCTTCTTCCTCTGTATGGAAAAGTAGGCTATATTGCAAACAGCCCTTATACGGTGGCGAAGGGAACATTGAGCGCAGGAAGAGCATATGACCAAGTGAAAAAGAAATTCTATGTAAAAGTGCTCTATATCTGCAGCAACCAGATCATCTGTAAGGTGGAAGAAGGAAAGAAGGAGGAACTGGAGAAAAAGATAGAAAAACAGATGAGGAAACGGGACGAATGGGAGTTTTGAGAAGAAACGCATGGAAAAACGGCGGATATATGATACAATTATTTGTACGGAATACTATAATTGGAATGTGATGTATGAAAAGAGATAGATCTGACTGAAGGAGAGGTATTGGTTATGGATCGACAAATCTTGCTGCTGGGCGACCCGCGGCTCTATGAGACACCTGAAAATGTTGACAATAAATCTTTTGTTATGAAAAAGAGCCGGATTTTAGGAGGGAGCTATGTTTCGGGGAAAAAAGAAAAACACATCAACGTATAATTCGGCTACCCACATTCCGGCCATACGGTGCAGCATCTGTACCGGGGAGCAGGTGGCCGGATTCCAGGAAATGGCTACAGGAAAGTTTACAGATATCTGCCTGATCCGGGATGAGAGAGATCTCAAGGCCTTCCGGGATGAATACGGGATCAGCGAAAATCAGGAGATAAAAAAGATTTATTGAGAAATACCAGATGACAAGAAGGAGATGACAGCCATGGCAGTGGAAAACGGCGAGTGGGTCCTCCACGGTGCGGACTGGGACAGCCCAGAACGCATCCGGTCCTGGAGAGAGCTGATAGATTATGTGGATAAAACTGGTTTTCTTCCCCTGTTCCAGAATGAAGTGAAGGGATTTTCCGTGGAGGAAAAGACTTCTCCACTGTTCTGGTGGACCGGGGATCCTGAGCAGGACCCCTGGGAATGGCGTGCTATTATTGCCAGAAGTAAAAAGGTGGCCTATGGGAAGTTTTTCAATAAAAAGGCCGGTTTTATTTCCCTTAAGTGGCTCCCGTATTTTGCCAATTACCGGAGAGATGGTTACGATTTTGATGCCAGATGGGAAGACGGACTGGCCGGATACCGGAGTAAAAAGATCATGGATCTTTTTGAGGAGAGAGAAGAGTATGCCTCCCACGAACTTAAGAAAGAAGGAGGATTCGGGAAGGGCGGCGAAAAGAATTTCGGCGGTATCATAACAGAGCTGCAGATGCAGACTTACCTGGTGACGAAGGATTTCCGGCAGAAGCGGAACCGAAAAGGGCAGACCTATGGGATGGCGGTTTCTATCTACGCTGAACCTGAGAACCTGTGGGGATATGAACTGGTGTCTGCAGCGTACCAGGAAGCGCCGGAAAGATCGCGGCAGAGGATTCTGGAACGTGTAAAAGAATTATATCCGGAGTCTGGCGAAAAACAGATTCTGAAGGTATGCAGATAAATCAAGGAGGTTAAAAGCCATGAAAATGAAGGTCAGAAACAAAGCGGCATTTACCGATGCCGAGACATTCCTGGAGAAGGAAAACAAGAAAGTATCCTATGAGGCGGCACTGGAGGGGATCGTGCTGTTGGAAAATGATGGGATTTTGCCGTTGGAGCCTGGAAAGATTGCGCTTTATGGGGCTGGAGCGGACATGACCATTAAAGGAGGAACCGGATCAGGAGAAGTACACGAGCGACATGTGGTATCCATCCTGGAAGGGCTGGAAAATGCGGGATTTACGGTGACAACGAAGCGGTGGATCAGGGAATATGCCGAAGAGTATGAAAAAGGCGAGGAGGCCTTTGCGAAAGAGTTTCAGCGCCGGTTCTTAAAGCCATGGAAACTGGACATGATTAATTTTATGAGTACACTCTACCAGTATCCGTATGGACAGCCGGTAACAAAACAGGATGTGCAGGATTCGGATACGGATACCTGTATCTATGTGGTGGCGAGACAGGCTGGTGAAGGAACAGATCGTAAGCTTGAGAAAAAAGAATACCAGCTGTCCGGTGAAGAAAAGGCCAATCTGACCATGTGTGCGGCGAATTATGAGAAAATGATCGTGGTGATCAACGTAGGATCAGTGTTTGACCTGAGCTTTTTAGATGAGATTCCAGGGATCAATGCTGTTGTCTATTATGCCCAGCAGGGGATGATGGGGGGACAGGCTTTTGCTGATCTGCTCTGCGGAAAAGAATCACCATCGGGAAAGACGTCAGACACCTGGCCGAATAAATATGAAGACATTCCGGGTGCGATGGACTATAGTTATCTGAATGGAAATGTAGACGAAGAATATTACCGGGAAGGTATCTATGTGGGATACCGGTATTTTGACAGCTATGGAGTGGAGCCCAGATATCCTTTTGGATATGGTCTTTCTTATACGACATTTTCGATAGAGAAAAAACAGATCCGGGTAGAAGGGACTTCGGTTACAGCGGCGGTGACAGTGACCAACACCGGTGAAAAGTATGCAGGGAAAGAGGTTGTACAGCTTTATGCCAGCTGTCCGCAGACCGGAATGAAAAAGGAATATCAGAAGCTGGCGGCATTTGCGAAGACAAAGGAATTGAATCCGGGGGAAAGCCAGGAGCTTTTCCTGGAGTTCGATGTAAGGGATCTGGCATCTTTCCGGGAAGAGGACGCTTCTTATGTACTGGAGGCGGGAGATTATATGCTGCGGCTTGGAAACTCCAGCCGAAATACTCAGGCGATGGCAGTGCTGGAGCTTAAGAAGGAAGTAGTGACGCAGACCTGCCGCCATATCTGCGGACAGAAGGAAAAAGTGGAGGAGATCGTCCCGCCGATGGGCATGGATACCACTGAATACCCGGATGGAGATCTGGAGCATCTGGTCATCGAAGAGGATGCGATAGAAACGAAGATTCACAGCTATGAAGAACAGGACAGAACACTACATCCGCGGACAGAGACGTTGATAAACAGACTGTCAGCAGAAGAAATGTGTGATCTGGTAGCCGGGGACGGGGGAGCTGGCGGAAAGAAGTTTTTTGAGGCGCCTGGATCGGCAGGATGTACAACTTCAGAATTGATTGAAAAAGGAATCCCCAATGTCTGCATGGCTGACGGCCCGGCAGGGCTTCGTCTGCAGAAAGTCTCGGCCGTGACCAGGAGAGGGAGGCTGAAAGCTACTGAGCCGTACATCTCTGTGATCGGATATCTGCCGGGCGCGGTGAAAAAGGTCATGATGGGCGATCCAAAGAAACAGCCCTGCGTGTATCAGTTTACTACTTCATTCCCGGTAGGGCTTGCACTGGCACAGTCCTGGAATACAGAACTGATCGAGAGAATCGGAGAGGCAGTAGGGAAGGAGATGGAGGCATACGGCGTCACATACTGGCTGGCGCCAGGAATGAATATCCACCGAAATCCGTTGTGTGGACGAAATTTTGAGTATTTTTCCGAAGACCCACTGCTTTCCGGGAAAATGGCTGCTGCTATGAGCCGTGGAGTACAGTCAAGAAGAGGGTGCTTTGTGACCATTAAGCATTTCTGCTGTAACAATCAGGAAGAGAACAGGAACCGTACCAATGCGAATGTGAATGAAAGAACACTCCGGGAGATTTATCTGAAAGGATTTGAGATCGCAGTAAAGGAAGGACGTCCCGGTGCCGTGATGACCAGTTATAATAAGGTCAACGGGACCTATGCGAATAACAGTTATGATCTGGTGACACGTGTCCTGCGGAATGAATGGGGATTTGAAGGACTTGTGATGACAGACTGGTATGCTACCGGGAAGGGGCTCGGAAGCCATGTAAAGGCCATCGAGGCAGGAAATGACCTGTTGATGCCGGGAGGAAAAAGTGTGGCCCGGGAATTGAAACAGGCTTTGAAAGCCGGAAATCTGGATAAATCTGCGCTGCATCGATGCGCTGGAAATGTTCTGGAAGGAATCTTAAGTTCCAGAATCTATCAGGCATACCGAAGAATGCAGAAGTAGCAGGAAGAGGTAAAAAAGAAGAGGCGTGATTACGCCTCTTCTGTAAATTCATCTTTTCCGACTCCGCAGATCGGGCATACCCAGTCATCCGGAAGATCTTCGAAAGCTGTTCCAGGAGCGATTCCGTTATCCGGATCACCGACTTCTGGATCATATACATATCCACATGGTTCACAAACATATTTTTTCATGATGATTACCTCCTGTTATTTTAATTTCGTTTGTATTATAGCAAGTCTGCTTTGGATTTGTAAAGCCTGTTTCAGAGATTATATAGAAGAGCATTGGGAAAGGGATGGAGAATATGGATTTTTATGGAAGGGCGAGAGTAGTCTGTGAGAGTATTCCCAGAGGAAAGGTGGCAACCTATGGACAGATCGCGCTGCTTTGCGGAAAACCCCAAAATGCAAGGCAGGTAGGCTATGCATTGAATAGAGGAAAGCTGGGAGACGTTCCGGCTTACCGGGTGGTGGCCGGCAGCGGAATCCTAAGCGGCGCAGCCAGCTTTGAGACCTACGACCAGCAGAAACTCCTGCTGGAAGCAGAAGGTGTGGAAGTCTGGCGGACAGATAGAGGCTGGAAGACAGACTTGAAAAAGTATGGCTGGAAGAATACGATAGAAGAAGCGGAACATTTCCGCAGGATATTTGAAAAAGAACAAATCTGACAAAAAACATCAATAATATTATGCTGCTGGCTATGAACGGAGAGGAGATTGCCGGAATTGCAACCATCAGTTCTATTCACAAGATCAAGGCCAGACACGACGGCGAGCTTGGAATTGTGGTGGCGAAGAAGTATCAGGGACAGGGAATCGGGACACAATTAATCAATAAGTTGATCGAATATGCTCTGATCGGACGATTTACATAGATTTAACAAAAAGAACATGGCTATCTCTGCGTAATTCTAGTAAAGTAGTAATAAGACTAGTTTATGCGAAAGAATAATGAGGGAAGAGTAGGTGTACAGATGAAGAAGAACGTGTATATGAATCGGGAATTGTCCTGGCTGAAGTTTAATGAGCGAGTGCTGGAAGAGGCGGAGAGCGGCAAGGTACCTCTGTGCGAGCGTTTATCCTTTGCCTCGATCTATCAGACTAACCTGGATGAATTCTTCATGGTCCGGGTGGGATCTCTGGTGGATCAGATGCTGCTTTCCAAGGATATCCGTGATAATAAGACAAAGATGACGGCAAAAGAGCAGATCGCGGCGATCCTGTCCCAGGTTACGAAGCTGAACCGGAGAAAAGATTCGGTATACAGTGACCTGATGGAAGCGGTGGAGCAGTATGGAATCAAACTGGTGAATTTCCGCAAGATCGGCAAGAAGGGAAGCGAGTATCTGGAGAGGTACTTTGATTCGGAGATTGCGCCGCTGATCTCAGCTACAGTAGTAGGTAAGAGACAGCCATTCCCGTTCCTGCGTAACCGTGAGATCTATGCGGTGGTAGTGCTTCAACGGAAAAATGGAAAGGAAAAGCTGGGACTGATCCCCTGCGGAAGCGGAGTTTTCCCACGCCTGATCGAAGTGCCGGGGCAGGAGGGAACTTATATGCTCTCTGAAGAGCTGATCCTTCATTTTATTCCGAAAGTGTTCCCGGGATATTTTGTCAAGGCAAAATCCCTGATCCGTGTGACCAGAAATGCGGACATTGATGCGGATGCACTGTATGATGAGGACCTGGATTACCGCGAGTTTATGGTTGAGGTGATCAAAAAGAGAAAGCGTCTGGCGCCGGTGCGCCTGGAACTGTCCAGAGAACTGGACGGCGATGTGGTGGATATTCTCTGCAATTATCTGGATGTAGATAAAAAATATGTGTTCCGCGGAGAGAGCCCATTGGATCTGTCCTTCGTATTTCAGATCCAGGATATGCTGCGCCATGTTCCAGAGTTGTTTTATGAAAAAAGAGTTCCCCAGAAATCATCACAGTTTCGAAGCGGTGAACCCATCCTGCAGCAGATTGAGGAGGGCGATAAGCTTTTATCCTATCCGTTCGAAAGCATCCGCCCGTTTCTGGACATGCTCCGTGAAGCGGCAAATGATGACAGCGTGGTGTCCATCAAGATGACTCTGTACCGTGTGGCAAGACAGAGTAAGGTGGTGGAAGCACTGATCGATGCGGCAGAAAATGGAAAAGAAGTGCTGGTACTGGTGGAACTGAAAGCGAGATTTGACGAAGAAAATAATATCGAATGGTCCCGGAGGCTGGAAGAAGCCGGATGTCATGTGATCTACGGACTGGACGGATATAAGGTGCATTCCAAGTTGTGTCTGATCACCCGGAAGAAAGCAGGGGAGATCGAATATGTGACCCAGATCGGTACAGGCAATTATAATGAAAAGACGGCCCGGCTTTACACAGATCTATCCGTAATGACCTGTAATCCAAAGATCGGCCATGAGGCGGCGGCGGTGTTCCAGGCCCTGGCGATGGGAGAAGTGGTAGAAGAAAGCAGCCTTCTTCTGGTAGCGCCGAAGTGCCTGCAGAATAAGGTGCTGGATATGATTGATGAAGAGATTGCACATGCCCGGAACGGAGAACCGGCATATGTAGGGGTGAAGATTAACTCTCTGACAGATAAACGTATCATCGACCGGCTGATTGATGCGTCACAGGCAGGAGTCAAGATTGATCTGATCGTGAGAGGAATCTGCTGCCTCATTCCGGGAGTCGAAGGGATGACAGAGAATATCCGCGTGATCAGTATCGTGGGAAGATTTCTGGAGCATTCCCGGATCTATATTTTCGGGACCGGAGAGAGGGAAAAGATTTATATCGCATCTGCAGATTTTATGACAAGAAATACGATCCGGAGAGTAGAAGTGGCGGCTCCGATTCTGGATCCATCCTTAAAGAGCAGATTGAAAGAGATGTTCCACACCATGCTGTGCGACAACCAGCAGGCACGGGAGCTGATGAGCAATGGAGAGTATATCCGGGTGAAAAATGATAAGACGCCGCTTAATTCTCAGGAGTATTTTTACGAACAGGCATATGAACAGAATCAGCCGAAAGAGAGGTCCTAATCTTGATCATACTCGCTCTGGGAGAAATTCTGGAAAAAATGAATGAAGAACAGGCAATGACAGAAGAGAGGCCTTCCGTTTTTATTACAGATTCCAGACATGCCGAAAGAGCCATGGAGATGGCAGGAATGGTCTATGAAGGAGAGATCAGTCTGGCGGAAGTGGGATTCTGCAAGCTTGAGACCCAGCAGGAGTGCCTGGCAGGGTCTCTTTGCATTCCCAAGCTTCTGGATGTGCTGGGAAGCCGTTACCGGATGCTGTTTTTTATCAACCAGCGTCATATTGTGATCGTGGATGATGATGATTTTGCCAGAAGGCTGATCCTTCGGATCCGGCGCAGTAAAACCAATCAGGGAGATACCAGAGAGCGCTTCCTTTATAATTTTATCGGTCAGTTCATGAGCCGTGATCTGGAGCTTTTGGGACGCTATGAACGCATGATCATGGGCATGGAAGAGCAGGTGGCAGATGGAAAGACAGAAGGGTTTCAGAGCCAGATCAGCCCGATCCGCAGGGAACTTCTGACTCTTCGGGGATATTATGATGAACTGATGGACCTGGGAAAAGATCTGGAAGAAAATGAAAACGGCTTTTTTGCCAGAAAACAGCTCAAATATTTTGGAACCATTGCAGACCGGGCGGACCGGCTGATGGGAAGGACGGCCTATCTTCTGGAGTATGCCCAGCAGGTCCGGGATACATATCAGGCCCAGGTGGATGCGGTACAGAATAAGAATATGCAGTTTCTGACTGTTGTTTCTACGATTTTCTTTCCGCTTACCCTGATTACGGGGTGGTATGGTATGAATTTTGAGAATATGCCAGAGCTCCATAAGGGCTATCCGGGAGTGATCATTTTAAGTCTGATCGTAGTGACTGTGTGTATCCTCTTTTTTAAAAAGAAGGATATGCTGTAAAAAAAGAGATGGAGAGAGATGGACGAAAGGTCCCTGCCTTGACAAATGTCTGGAAGCAGGCTAAACTGCCAACAAACAGACTGGAAAGGCAGGGATTTTTTATGACAGGAAGAATTTATCAGAATGTAACAGAGCTGATCGGGCATACGCCCTTGCTGGAAGTGGTGAATATAGAAAAAGATCTGGGACTTCAGGCCCGGATTCTTGTAAAGCTGGAGTATCTGAATCCGGCAGGAAGCGTCAAGGACCGGGTGGCAAGAGCCATGATCGAGGACGCAGAAGAAAAAGGGCTGCTAAAACCGGGTGCGGCGATCATCGAACCTACATCGGGAAATACCGGGATCGGGCTGGCCTCCATTGCAGCGTCAAAAGGGTACCGGATGATTCTGACCATGCCAGATACAATGAGTAAGGAACGGCGGAATATTCTGAAAGCCTACGGGGCGGAACTGGTTCTGACGGAAGGGGCAAAAGGAATGACAGGGGCCATTGAAAAAGCAAAAGAGCTGGCTTCGGAGATTCCTGGAAGCTTTATTCCGGGACAATTTGACAACCCGGTTAATGCAAAGGCTCACCGAGAGACGACGGGGCCGGAAATCTGGAAAGATACAGAAGGGAAGATTGATATTTTTGTTGCCGGTGTCGGAACCGGAGGGACCATTACAGGAGCAGGTGAATATCTGAAATCCCAGGATCCTTCTGTTCACATTGTGGCTGTAGAGCCGGCGGATTCTCCTGTACTATCCGGCGGAAAGCCAGGACCACACAAGCTGCAGGGAATTGGAGCGGGATTTGTGCCCGGTGTCCTCAATACAGACGTTTATGACGAGATTTACCGGGCTGAGAGTGAAGAAGCGTTTGCAGGAGCAAGGCTTCTGGCGAAAAAGGAAGGCATCCTGACAGGAATCACCTCTGGAGCCGCCCTTTCTGCGGCTATCGAGCTGGCAAAAAGACCGGAGAACGAGGCAAAGACGATCGTGGCGGTCCTTCCAGACAGCGGAGACCGTTACTATTCATCACCGATTTTTGAAGCTGAGAAGGATTACTAAGGTTTAACACAATATTTACGGGGAAATAAAGAAGCCTCTACTACATTTTGTTATAATGAAAGAAAAAAGTGTATAAGGAGAGGCTGCATATGGTAAAGAGCTATGTCATCGACACAAATGTACTGATTCAGGCACCGTACGCGCTGCAATGCTTTGAAGACAATCAGGTGATCCTTCCTCTGGTGGTGCTGGAGGAGCTGGACGGACTGAAAAAGTCTGAGGGAGAACGTGGAGCGAACGCAAGGCGTGCGATCCGTTTTCTGGAAAAGCTCAGGAGCAGAGGAGACCTTTTGGAAGGGGTGGAACTGGATCATGGAGGCTTCCTGCGTGTGGAGGCTAATTGTGTAGGAGTGGCATTGCCGGATAGCCTTCCGGATGATAAAGCAGACAACCGGATCCTGAAGGTCTGTAAGGGACTGGCGGAAGGGGAAACTCCGGTGGTGCTGGTCACCAAGGATCTGGTCCTTCGGATGAAAGCGCAGATCATGGGGATCGAGGCGCAGGATTTCAGCACGGAACAGGTGATCGCTGAGGAAGGACAATACAGTGGGCGTATCCAGTGCTATGTCCCGGAGGAAAAGTTTAAAGAATTCCGCAAAAAAGGCATAGAGATTGGAGAACTTTATCAGGCGGATGACGAGGGAAACCGGAGCATACCGGAACTGACGGAAAATGAGTTTGTGATCCTGAAAGCGGACCAGTCGGTGAAGAAGACGCATCTTGGCAGGGTGTCAGGTGGAAAAGTGGTGCCGCTGGAGTTCCGGAAAAGTACGCCATACGGAGTGGCGCCAAGGAATGCGGGACAATATTTCCTTCAGGAGGCGTTGATGAAGCCGGCAAAGGAAGCTCCCCTTGTTATCGTAAAAGGAATGGCGGGAACGGCAAAGACTTTTTATTCTCTGGCAGTAGGACTGGAAAAGATTCTTAATAATCCGACTCAGGAGTACCGGAGGATCCTGATCTGCCGGCCGAACGCACAATTCGATGAGGATATCGGGTTCCTGCCGGGAGACGAGCAGGAGAAGATATCACCGCTGATGCGGCCGGTGATCGACAACCTGGAGCAGCTGATCGATTCTAACGAAGAAGAACGTTATAAAGACGAACAGGAGCTACATGGAAAGATTGAAGAAATCTTTGCCAGAGGCATAATTCAGACGGAGGCCATGAATTTTATCAGAGGAAGGTCCTTTGTGAAGACCTATCTGATTATCGATGAAGCCCAGAATATGACGCCGAACCAGGTAAAAGGGATTATTACCAGGGCCGGTGCAGGCACAAAGATTATTCTTCTCGGGGATCCGAACCAGATCGACAAGCCTTTCCTGGATGAAAGGACGAACGGACTGAGCTATGCATCGGAAAAGATGAAGGGGAGTCCTCTGTGCTGGCAGGTCACGATGTCAGCAGAGGAATGCGAGCGCTCCGCCCTTGCAATGGACGCGATTTGCAGACTCTAAATTATCTGAAAATAATTGACATATCAGCATAAAAGATTTACAATTATAATAATCAAAAAAGCGGAAAGGAGTGTCTGATATGTCAGGTTATTGGATTCAATTCATTGTATTTGCTGTGGCGCTGCTCTTTTTCTGCTGGCTGCTTTTAGAATACTGGTTTTACAGAAAGGAACAGGGCCTTGAGAAAGGCCTGTATCTGGTATCAAAAGCAGCATTTGCATTTACCCATTTCTGGAAAGCGGTGGACGATGCAAAAGAGATCCCGGAGGATACATTGAAAGAACAGGCGGAACGGTTTATACCGGGTGACAGTCGTGCAGAGAGCAGGATCATACATGTACAGGAACAAAAGGAAAAGGAGTCCCGGGCGATGGGGCAGAGAAAATACTTCCGCCGTCAGATGTAAAATTATAATTGAAAAAAGGTAAATAGGAATGGGAGGCGTCCTGGAATTTTCTAAAATCCAGGGCGCCTCCTTAATGATGTACAAGAAAAATGTACAAAAATCGGTTGATAAAATCTGAGAAATTGGTGAATCTGAAATTGTAATAGGTGTTATAATATATGTGTAACAAGAAAACCGGTCAGATTTTTGGAGGAAAAGATAAATGAATACTTTAAAAGCTGAAAAAAGATCAATGGATGTAAAGGCAAAAAAATTAAGAAGAGAAGGTTTTGTTACCGGAAACGTGTTTGGCAAAGAGATTGAGACATCGATTCCGATCAAGATGGATAAAAGAGAAGTAGAGCGTCTGCTGAAAACCAACGGAAAAGGCAGCAGGATTACGCTTGATATTGAAGGAACATCATATAATGTACTGATCAAGGACGTAGAATATAATTCTATGAAAGGGCAGCTGGATGAAGTTGATTTCCAGGCCTTGGTCAGTGGCGAGAAGGTACATTCAGTGGCAGAGATCGTACTGCTTAACCATGAGAAAGTAACGACAGGAGTGCTGGAGCAGATGCTGGAGGAAGTTTCCTTCCGTGCTTATCCGGATGCGCTGGTAGATAAGGTGGAAATTGACGCAGGCGAACTAAGAGTTGGAGATGCAGTCAAGGTAAAAGATCTGGATATCGCAAAGAATCCGGAGATTGAAATGCAGACAGATCCGGAGGCTGTTATTGTAAGAGTACAGGAGGTTCACAACGCAGCGGCTGAGGATGAAGAAGAGGAAGAGGCATAACTGACAGGCCTCATATGAGTAAAAGAGATGAAACAGATACGGCAGAGCCGGGAAACGGCGCTGCCGTTTTTTTTATGATGCGACTGTAAATTACCTGTAAAATCAAGGGAAATTAGGGAAAAATCCCTTGACAACGGCGAAAAATCGTAATACACTAGTTGAGCGTGCATGAAAATGCATTCTATTTTTATGTGCGCGGATTCATGGAAATGAATGGCAACTTATTATAATCGTAGGAGGTGAAAGAGAATGCCAACATTTAACCAGCTTGTAAAAAAAGGACGTCAGACATCTGTAAAGAAGTCTACAGCTCCGGCACTTCAGAAAGGATACAATTCTCTTAGAAAGAGAAGTATCAATGCATCTGCTCCTCAGAAGAGAGGCGTTTGCACAGCTGTAAAGACAGCTACACCGAAGAAGCCGAACTCAGCTCTTAGAAAGATCGCCAGAGTACGTCTGTCCAACGGTATCGAGGTAACAAGCTACATTCCGGGCGAGGGACACAACCTTCAGGAGCATAGCGTTGTTCTGATCCGTGGAGGAAGAGTAAAGGACCTTCCGGGTACCAGATATCATATCGTCAGAGGAACACTGGATACAGCAGGTGTTGCTAAGAGAAGACAGGCGCGTTCAAAATACGGTGCTAAGAGACCAAAAGACGCGAAAAAGTAGAAACAAAGTAATGTAGTCACAAACAGAACTATGATTATGTAAGTTGCAAGGGATATATACGATGTATGCCCAGCACTACACTGTATCATTAGAAAGACACATGTGAGTACCGATGAATTAATCAATATGTTTAAGGAGGGAAGGACCGTGCCACGTAAAGGACATACTCAGAAAAGAGACG
>OGRN01002193.1_pt1 | contig 15419 bp, 13 predicted proteins | sample 1553401 | NCBI WGS metagenome assembly OGRN01 (sample SAMEA2580096, study PRJEB22360) | human gut metagenome | biome: human gut; feature: human-associated habitat; material: faeces | place: Denmark | collected 2008/2010 | reverse complement strand
ACAACATAGAATAAATTCTATGTGTAAGTGCGCATTGACCTCGTTTCACTCGGCCTGCTGATAACCACAAAATCAATTTCCGTCGTTGTTGAATTGACTGTATTTTTAATTCAATTTATGTTTGCACCTAAACTAAGATTGTTATGTTTTAAATATTTAAAAAGTGTTACGGATTACGCTGTTTTAAGCCAATTTTTTTAATCGTTCTGTGCAAAGAATCTTTATAAGTTTGGTAACAAAGTTTGGTAACAAATTTTGAATAACGGTACTGTAAAATCTGTAAATCTAAACTGAAATCATTATTTTGATGTCAGGAGTAATTAGGATGGACGAAAAGAAAGTATTAAAACCAATTAATGAAGTGCTTGCTGATCCTTGGCAAGTTGATATTCAAGAATTGTTTGAAGCTTCTGTCAATGAACCTGACGAGATTAAAAAGAATTTGTATGATTCCTTATACACTTATATTTTGCAAAAAAGACAAGAAGATATTATTAATCGTCCTGGCTTCGTTATTTAACCCTCTAAAAGCCTGCTGAGGGCTTTTTTCTTTGCTTTGGTATAAATGTATATGAATGGTCTTAAAATCGCTAGAAGCGAAAAATAAGACCCTTAAAAACGAACATAGCAGCTAAAATCTTGTTAAGATTCAAAAAAACTAACTGTTTGCTGTCAATGGTAGCGGACGAGCAAAGCGTGGGAGCATAAGGAATTGACAGCTCTAAACCAGTCTTAACACTGAATTGGCGAAAGCCAAAGTTTCTATAAAACTTTGCTTTCCTGCCTAACGGCGAGTGAAAAAGCGGTTAAGCTGGCTCAGCTTGGACGGGGTTCGGGGCGTCAGCGCCCGAATTGAATGTGGCTTGCCACACCTTTTAGGCAACGAACAGCGTGAGGCGCAAAGAGCGTAGCGAATGAAGTTTAATGTGAGCCTGTTTTTTGGCTCACTCCTTTGTGTTTTTTGATTCTAGGTTTTGACCTCGTACAGTAGTGCCTCTTTTATACCTCTTTTATAAACCTCTTTTAAACCTCTTTTAGACCCCTATTGCGCCTTACTCTCCCAGGGAATACAGGAGTTTATGGATAGAGTTTTGTCTGTTTATGGATAGAGTTTTGTCTGTTTATAGATAGAGTTTTGTCTGTTTATAGATAGAGTTTTGTAGTATTATATATTCATAAAACCATATTCATTAAAAGAGGTGCTTCATTTGAGTAATGAAATTGTTAAATATGATCCTGAATTAAATACAATCCCACTTCGAAAATTCACTCCTGTTGAAATGAATTTATTCTTCTCAATAGTTTCTAGAATGCGTGACAAGGGTGACGAAACTGTAAGGTTTTCATTTGATCAATTAAAAGAATTAAGTGCATATAAACCTACAGCAAATATACGATTTATTGACGATATTGAAAGTACTTATCAAAAAATTTTAGGCTTACGCTTTGGAAGACGTAGTAAAGATGGGCTGCATCGTGAATTTTTTGTTATGTTTACCGAATTTGAGATAAACGGCCATGCTGATGATCCTTATGTTGATATTAAAATTTACCCCAAAGCTATAAAATTATTAAATGAGCTGGAAAGTTGGGTTCGTTATGCTTTATCAGAATTCAGAGATTTAAAAAGTAGCTACGCAAAAACCATGTTTCGGTTACTAAAACAATTTAGAACTACTGGGTACGCTTACTTTTCAGTTGCAGACTTTAACGAGCTATTAGATGTCCCTAAAAGCTATAAAAGTAGCAATATAAATCAATCCGTTTTAAAACCCATCAAAGAGGAACTTACGCCTCTTTTTAGAGGCCTAACGGTTAGAAAAAAATATGGTAAAGGCCGCGGGAAACCAGTGATTGGGTATTCTTTTACTTGGAAGCCTGAAAAGAAAGACGCTAACGACTTCTCACAAGGTCAATTTCAAGATGAACGTCAAAAACTCTTTAACATTCAGCATAATGGTGAATTAACAGAACAGGAAAAATGGCGCGCCATTGACAAGGTTAAGGGGCTAACTTTAGGCTCTACTGAAAAACAGGTACTGGCTGAAAAACAAGCTGAACATGATCAAAAAATCAGAGATCAAGCAAGACAAGAAGCACTTGCTGAACTCCGAAAGGGGTTTGGAAAACATGCCTAAAACTATTAGAGAACTTGCTGATGAATTGAAGGTCTCTAAACAAACTATTCAATATCACTACCAAAGACTACCAACAAAGAACCAACAAAAAGATAGTCAAGGTACAAACATGATTAGCCTTACAGCTGAAAGGATTATTAGGGACAAGGTAGCAAAGCCTTTGGTAGCAAAAGATCAACAAATAGGTAGCAAAAAAGCGACAAAGACTAGCAAAAAAAATAATGATCTAATTGCTACTCTAAGAAAAGAGGTAGCAGATTTAAAGTCTCAACGTGACAAACAGCTTGCGACCAAAGACCAGCAAATAAGTAGCAAAGACAGACAAATAGATCATTTAACAAAACTAATAGACCAACAACAACAATTACAATTAGCAACAGTAGCAGAAGATCGCCATTTGAAAGAACGCCTACGAAAATTAGATGGCCCAGTTGAAGATTTTGAAAGTATAGAAAAAAGCCAAGTTGCAAAAACTGATGGTGCAAAAAAACAGGCAGCTAAAAATATAACTAATAAAAAATGGTGGCATTTTTGGTAATCGAATAATTATCGTAAATATGTACTAGAAAAGAGCATACAAATTATGGAGGGTCTGTACTAGAATTTCGGACAGAAACATAAGAGAATTGATTTATCCGAAAGGAGTCCTCAAAATGACCTATTCACACAATCGCTACGACCAAGATTTTAAGAAAAATGCGGTACGTTTGAGTTTTAACTCTTCCAAACCAGTTAAAATCATTGCCTCCGAACTTGGTGTTCCTGAAAGTGCCCTGTATCGTTGGCGGAAGCTATATACCGAAGATGGAAAGCAAACGCCGTTTGCTTCTTTAGAAGCTGAGAACCGTGCCTTAAAACGTGAAAATGCCGAATTAGCATTGGAGCGTGATATGTTAAAAAAAGCCGCCGCCTACTTTGCCAGTCTCCAGAAGGAACCCCGGTCTTTCCTCGTGAACCACTATTGACAATCACTGGACCACTTGAGCAAGCGCAATTACTTGAAACGCTCGTCTTAAATATCGTCAATCACCAATCACTGATTGCCACTAAAGCTCGTCGACTGAGTTATGCCGCGGCGAGATCGACCAAGTAAAAAAAGTGAATGGTCAACGCCAATATTACGCTGTATACTCACCAGAAACAGCACAAGCTAAGTACGAAGCTAATCGAGCCCACTGTCATCGACCTTTGAAACTCGTCGGTGTCGCTGATTTTATCGACTATTTTACGACTCATTTGCGTCAAGATGGTTGGTCGCCTGATGCAGCAGTAGGACGGGCCAAACTTGAAGGCTTATATCAACCTGAGGAGATGGTCTCGACCAAGACGCTATACCACTATATTGATGCCCAGTTACTTGAAGTCCGTAATCTTGATCTACTCGAAAAAACGCGCCACCGTGCTAAATATCATCACTCGATCAAGCACAAGCGTCTGGCCGGACGGAGTATTGATGAACGGCCTAAAAGTATCGACCAGCGCCAAGAGTTCGGCCATTTCGAATTGGACACCGTGGTGGGCAAGCGCAACGGTCAAGAGAGTGTGATCTTAACGCTGATCGAGCGTCAATCCCGCTGCCAAATTCTACGTTTGATCGATGGTCGTGATGCCGATTCAGTCAACTATGAGCTGGCCAAGATCTGTCAAGAATACGGATCAATCATGAAGTCAGTTACTGCCGATAATGGCGCTGAGTTCTCGGAAGTTGGCGCTGTACTTACCGGTGTCGCTGACCTTTATTATGCCCATCCATATCGTTCCTCTGAGCGTGGGACTAACGAAGCGCATAATCGAATGATCCGCCGCGATGTACCCAAGGGTCTATCCATGGATATTTTGGGTCCTCATGATATCCAAGCAGTTGAGTCAAAGCTAAACAATTTACCGCGCCGGCAAACTGGCTATCAAACACCCAAAGCGCTTTTCTCCGCTGCTTCCGCCGGTTAAGTTAAGTCCATAAAATATGAATATTAATGAAAATACTGATTTAATAGGATTTATCGTGTGGCTAATTTGTTCTTGCAATTTGGGGTTTACATTTTCACTATAAACTCATCTGGTTTTTTTGTAAATGCTTTCATTTACTTTAAATCGACACAATTTCGTGAAAACTGTCTTACATTAGTAACTACGGGAAATCTTTTGAAAATAATTTTTTTCACAATGAAAGGATTTTATAAAGGTATAGGGCCTTAAGTAATTGTGTAAGCGATGAAAGAATGACTTTGGTCAAAGTTGAAGTTTTACTTGAGATTAAAATCGATGGTCTACCTGAATTTGTCGGTAAATGGAGGGATTTCGTGGTAAACTTCAGATGGAGAAGCTTGCCAATAAATGAAAAAGGAAACGCTCATGATTACAATAAAAGATATTGCGCGTCGGGCTGGTGTCTCAGTCTCAACCGCCTCACGTGCGCTAAATAATAATTCAAGAATTAGCCTTAAAACGCGTGAACGAATCCAAAAACTCGCCAAGGATCTTGATTATCTGCCAAATTATACCGCTAAGAACCTGACTCGTGGTGAAGCAAACGTCGTCGGAGTTATTTTTCCAACGGTGGAAAGTTCCTCACCGGAGAATCCGTTCTATATTGATATGCTCCGAGGCATCAATCAGTCGCTAGTCGCCCGACACTATGTTTTATCAATTGCGATTGGGAGCCGAGTTGAAGAGGTCCTTGCTAACGTGACGGCCATGGTTCAACAGGCAAAGGTCAAACGGTTCGTTCTACTATATACGGATGAGAATGATCCGGTCGTTGACTATTTGCGTCGCGAAAATTTGGACTTTGTGGTTATTGGTCAGCCAGTTGGAGATTTGCCGGATCGATACGTCGATAACGACAATGTTCAGGCTGGGCGAGATGCCACAATGGCAATTCTTCAAAATGGCGGGGTTCGAAACCCACTATTTGTTGAATCCGAATATGAGTGGCAATACGAGCGAAATCGCCGAATGGGCTACGAAAAGGCGATGGCGGAAGTCCAATTAGAACCGCTAGTATTTAGATTACCAAAACGCGTTTCTGAAACAGCAGTCGATGTATTTTTGAATCAGCACCAAGATGTCGATGCGGTAATTGCAACCGACGATGTTGGCTTGCTGCGGTTTAATCGGGTTTGGAGCAAAATTCGACACACAAAGAAAATTCCGATGATGAGTTTCAATAAGAGTGAGCTACTAGCGTTGATTGACCAAGATGTCCGCATGGTTGATATGCGGCCGGAAATGCTGGGCAGTCGCGCGGTAGAATTGTTATTTACCGATCGAAATGTTCAAAAATTAATTGTGCAGTACGAGTTGTGAGCAACAACTCTTTTTTATTTTATTTTTTTGCAAACGGTTGCACAAATTATCAAAGCGGTTTATAATTCATTTTGTTAAGAGAAATGGGTTCACATAACCCAAATAAACAGGGAGTGACAAATCATGGAAAATGATTCAGCACAAGGCAACACGGCTACAACGCCAAAAACCAAGTCAATGCCAAAATTGTCTATCGCGACAATTTGGATGATTAGTTTCGGATTCTTCGGTGTTCAAATAGCTTTCTCTTTACAATCTTCACAAATGGGGCGGATCTTCCAAACTTTGGGAGCTGATCCAACCAAATTAGGTTTCTTCTTTATTCTTCCTCCACTAGCAGGTTTAGTGGTTCAACCATTAGTTGGCTATTATTCAGATAAAACGTGGATGCCTAAAATTGGTCGTCGATTACCTTACCTTTTGATGGGATCGTTAGTCGCCGTCATCGTTATGTTCTTACTACCAAACTCTGGTAGCTTAGGATTTGGTTATGGATCACTTGCAGCACTTTGGTTCGGTGCCATCACAATTCTCTTCATGGATTTATCGTCTAACGTTGCCATGCAACCATTCAAGATGATGGTCGGGGACATGGTGAATGATGAGCAAAAAGGATTTGCTTACTCAATCCAAAGTTTCTTATCAAATAGTGGTTCAGTGCTAGCTGCAATTTTCCCATACCTCTTAACTGGTTTGGGTGTTGCTAACATTGCGCCAAAGGGTGTCATTCCGAACTCAGTTATTTTCTCATTCTATACAGGTGCCGTTATCTTAGTTATCTGTAGTGCCTTCACTATTTTGAGAGTTAAAGAATATACACCCGCAGAATATAACGCCTATCACGGTATTACTGAAGCAGATGTTCAAGAAAAAGTTGGTTTATTTACACTTTTGAAACGTGCTCCTAAAGTATTCTGGACGTTAACTCTTGTTCAATTCTTCTGCTGGATGGCCTTCCAATACCTTTGGACTTATGGTGCAGGTGCCGTCGCCAAGAACGTTTGGCGCGCAACAGATCCTGCAAGTGCTGGCTATCAAGCCGGTGCCAACTGGTTCGGTGTTCTATCCGCAATTTACGCTTTAGCTGCCGTTGTTTGGTCATTAGTTCTTGCTAAGATGCCAAATGACAAGCACAAGCCAATGTACGCAACTAGTTTAGTATTAGGTGCCGTTGGGTTTGCCTCAATTTTCGTTGTTCATAATCAATGGGTTCTCATCCTCTCATTCTGCTTGATTGGTATTTCATGGGCCGCAATGATGACGTTCCCATTCACCATTTTGACCAACGCACTTTCAGGTGCCAACATGGGCTCGTACCTTGGTCTATTCAACGGAAGTATCTGTTTACCACAAATCGTTGCTTCAGTATTGAGTTTCGCTTTGTTCCCATTGATGGGCTCATCAATGCCAGGGATGGTTCTCTTAGCCGGTATCTTGATGTTAGTCGGTGCCTTCTCAGTAAGCAGTATTAAAGAAGTATTCGCATAAAAATTAAAGGAGTCTGAATGATGAAACGAACATTTGACGTATCACCGTGGCACATTGTGACCACTAAACTTAATCCAGACGATAAACGTCTTCAAGAATCAATGACCAGTCTTGCAAATGGTAACCTCGGCATGCGTGGATTCTTTGAGGAAGGTTACAGTGGCGACACGCTTCCCGGAATCTACATTGGTGGCGTTTGGTTTCCAGATAAGACAAAGGTTGGCTGGTGGAAAAACGGCTATCCTAAGTACTTTGGCAAAGTGATTAATGCAATCAACTTTATCAAGGTTGGCATTAAAATCAACGGTGAAGTTGTTGATTTGGCTAAGGACAAGGTGAGTGACTTCAACCTTGATTTAGATATGCAACAGGCCGTTCTCGAACGGGCTTTCACTGTTGAAAAGGGTGGCGCAAAGGTTCAGATTTCATTTGAACGATTTGTCAGTGCTGCAACTAAGGAACTCGTTGTTCAAGGGATTATCTTGAAGAATGTGGGTTCTAAAGAAGCTAAGGTTGAATTCAGTTCATCCGTTGATGCTGATGTACAAAATGAAGACGCCAATTACGATGAAAAGTTCTGGGACGTTTTGAAAGTTGCTAAGACTGATAATGAAGCCGAAGTTATTGCGGAAACAAAGCCAAACGACTTTGGAACACCACAATTTACGGTTGGTGCTTTATCAACAGTTGTCACGGACTGGAACAGTGAGTCTGCAGACCAAACCGATGTCTCAGCGACGAACCATTTTAGCGGAACACTGGCTGCTGGTGAGCAAACAATTATCCAGAAGCGCACAGTTGTTGTGTCATCACGTGACTTCCCTAAACAAGCTGATCTTGAGGCTCGTTTAACCCAATTAAATAAAGAAATTTCTGCAACATCATACAGTAATTTATTCAACGCCCACAAAGCTGTTTGGGCAAATCGCTGGAACGTTTCTGATGTTAAAATTGCTGGCGACGATGAAGCGCAACAAGGAATTCGTTTTAACCTATTCCAGCTCTTCTCAACGTACTATGGCGAGGATTCTCGTTTGAACATCGGACCTAAAGGCTTTACCGGTGAAAAATACGGTGGTGCCACATACTGGGATACAGAGGCCTTTGCGGTTCCCGTTTACCTTGGTGTTACGGATCCAAATGTTACCAAAAACTTGTTGAAGTATCGTTACCAACAAATTGACGGTGCCTTCCATAATGCTAAGGAACAGGGCCTTAAGGGTGCTTTATACCCAATGGTTACGTTTGATGGGATTGAATCTCATAACGAATGGGAAATTACATTTGAGGAAATTCACCGTAACGGCGACATTGCCTACGCAATTTACAACTACACAAACTACACTGGTGACAAGTCATACGTTCAGCATGAAGGCGCCAAGGTCTTAACGGAGATTTCACGTTTCTGGGCTGACCGGGTTCACTTCTCAGAACGGAATGGCAAGTACATGATTCATGGTGTTACTGGCCCTGATGAGTACGAAAATAACGTTGATAACAACTGGTATACCAACATTTTGGCACAATGGACGTTGAAATATACGCTTCAGATTCTTAAGGAAGTTTCACCCGAACAAGCTAAGAAGCTGAATGTTAGTGAAGATGAAAAGAAGCATTGGCAAGACATTGTCGACAACATGTATCTGCCATATGACAAAGATCTCAACATCTTCGTTCAACACGATGGCTTCCTAGACAAGGATATCAAGCCAGTCAGCTCACTTCCTAAGGATCAATTGCCACTTAACCAAAACTGGTCATGGGACAAAATTCTTCGTTCACCATACATCAAACAAGCCGATGTTCTTCAAGGAATCTGGGACTTTATTGATGACTTTACACCTGAACAGAAGAAAGCCAACTTTGATTTCTATGAGCCATTAACGGTTCATGAATCAAGTTTGTCAGCTTCAATCCATGCCATTTTGGCAGCTGATCTTCATTATGAAGAAAAGGCAACCGAATTGTATGAACGGACAGCTCGTCTCGATTTGGATAACTACAATAATGACACGGTCGATGGTTTGCACATCACAGCTATGACCGGTGGCTGGTTAGCCATTGTTCAAGGATTCGCTGGCATGCGAGTTCGCAACGGTGAGTTACACTATGCACCATTCCTACCTAAGAAATGGCAGTCATACCAGTTCCGTCAATTGTTCCGCGGTCGTTTGATTGAGGTAACGGTTGATCAGTCTGGTACGAAGCTTGACTTGCTCGATGGCGACCCAATTACGGTTGACCTCGATGGTAAGAAGGAAGAGCTTAAATAGGACTAAAAAAAGGGCAAGAGTGGGAAACTGCTCTTCGCCTTTTTTATTAAAAGAAAGTGGGTGAGACTGGTGGAATCGACTGTTAAAGATTTTGGCCATTTAGAAAATGGTGAGTTAGTCAAAGAATTTACGATTACAAATAAAAATGGTGTGAGCCTCCGCACAATCAGTTACGGAGCAACCTGGACTGGCTACTTTGTGACACCAGAGAAGAATATCATTTTAAATTTTGATAACGTGCACGAATATGAAACGAATCCCTTTCATTTAGGAAACACCATTGGTCGGGTGGCAGGACGGTTGAGCGGCCATACGTTTAACGTCGCTGGATTCAGGGTCAATTTGAAGCCAAACGAAAATAAAAATGTGCTACACAGTGGTAACACGGGCATTGATCGGCTCAATTGGCATGGCGAGATTATTCTAGACGACCAATCTGCCAAAATTCGATATACCATGCAACAGAAAGCAATTTTTCCTGGGACGTTGGAAATGGCCATCACCTATTCTTTAGATGAGGATAACCATGTTTCCGTACAATATGAGGGACGCAGCAACGTGGAAACCCTATTTAATCCGATGACGCATGTTTACTTTAATTTGGATGGACCGGACGCGCCAATCAAGGATGAATTCTTGAAGATAGTTGCGGATAGGCATATCGTGGTAAATGAAGAAAAGATTCCAACGGGTGAAATACAGGTCGTTGAAAATACCCCGTTTGATTTTACAAACCTTGTTAAGCTGGGCGATCAATGTGAAAAACTTGGCGGCAACGAACAGTTTGATGATGCCTTTAAAAAGCCGGATACATCGCTAGGCGTAACACCAAGCTTGTTACTAGTTGATAGCGCAAAGCAGCATCAATTAGAAATGGGCAGTGATCGCAATGGCGTCATTATTTTTAACGTCAATCCCGATTGCATTGGCAAAGATGCGGATTGGCTTGCTGCTCATCCAGATAACGGACTGGCTGTGGAATTACAAACGGTCCCAGATGCGATTCACCACGACGGATTTGGCGACATTGTTTTACCCGCTAATCAAACTAAAACTTACACATCAACTTATTACTATTCGGAGGGATAACCATGAAGTTTGAAGATATTAAGGGATTTGCATTTGATTTGGACGGCGTCATTGCTGATAGTGCCCGATTGCACGCTAAGGCATGGCACCAAACGGCGGATGAAGTTCATTCAGAATGGACACCAGAACTAGCGGAAGCCTTGAAGGGTGTCAGCCGCATGGATTCACTGGAAATGATTTTGAAGGCGGGTGGCCATGAAAATGACTACACCGAGGATGAAAAGGTGGCTTTGGCTACCGAAAAGAACACCAAGTATTTGAAGCTGGTTGAATCATTAACGCCAGATGACGTGCTACCAGGGATGAAAGCCTTCTTAGACGAATTAAAAGCTAGCGGCTATAAAATGTCCGTCGCTTCAGCCTCAAAGAACGCCCCTGCAATTTTGAAGCAGTTGAAAATTACCGACTACTTTGAAGGCGTGGTTGATCCAGCCAAATTGCATGCCGGAAAACCAGATCCAGAAATCTTCAGTTTGGCGGCCGGTGTGATGGACTTAGCACCAGAAGTTGTTGCCGGTCTAGAAGATTCAGGTGCTGGCATTAAGTCAATTAATGCTGCGGGTGAACTTTCAATCGGGATTGGTAATCAATTGATGGAAGCGGATGTGCGCTTTGCGGATACGAGTGAAGTTTCGTTAAAAAATATTAAAGCTAAATTAGGCTAATCATTGAGCCAGCACTGTTTTTAGGGCTCTCTGTCAAATCCTGTTGATAGATAGTTTTACAGAACTAGAAGCTAAGCGGCTTCTAGTTCTGTTTTTGTATTTGGTTTTGTTCTCGTTTGTTGAAGCTTAATCCGCGAGATTAAATGATGGAAATTTCTAAATCCAAACGCAGTCCGCTGAATCTGCTTAATCATCCGATTAATACCTTCAATTGGACCGTTAGAATACTTAGATTCACTGGCATTCAAGACAATTTCCAGATTACTTTTAAACGTTTTTAGTGTTTCCTTCATTTGAAAACTTAGGTTTTCATTTTTGTAGAGATAGTAGACAATGCCATCTTTGTCATGATTTTTAAGACAGGACATGATACCTTGCAGCGCATCGTATGTGCTCGAAATAGTGTCATCAGTGTCAAGCTCCATTTGTACTCGCCCTTGTTGAGTTAACTGCTGTCGTAAATGACGATCATAGAAAGTTTGGCTGACTTCTAGTTCATCAAAGTGCTTCAAATATAGTTTCCATGAGAACTTAAGCAGTCGATATTCGATAGATTTCTTGTCATATTTTTTCATTGTCTGAACTCTAGTCTGGTTGAATGCCCGCGTCATCATGGCGATAATGTGGAATCGATCAACGACAATTTCTGCGTTTGGAAACATTTCCTTAACGATATCTTTATAGTAACTATTGAGATCCAGAGTTACGGTTTGAACCCGTTTTCGGGTATTGATATGGAATCTATTAAAGTACTCAATAATGCTTTTTTTACGCGCGTTTTATAATCAAGTTAGCCAAATACTTTTAGCTAATTGGTAGATTGTAAAATTAAATAAATCTACAATTGAATTTTATTTACCTTATGAAGATGTTCAAAACGCGTTAAAGGAAAGTGCGCAAAACCCCTTTATACGTACAAAGGATGAATGGGTAGTGGGTAACAATGAGTGTAAATTAAATAAGGCACAAAAAAGGATGCTTAAGGATAAAGAAATATATAATCATTTCAATTTAGAAAATATTTCCAGTTCCATCAAAACGGAGCTAAACAAGATAGTGCATGACATCGATGACTAATACTTTAACACCAAACAGAAAGGGGCTATGAATATATAGGGTCTATACTAGATAATGGACCCTATTTATTGAAATGGGAGAGTAATTTTTTCAAAGAAAAGGGGGTAAAAACTATGATTAAAAAAGGCATTACAAGAGTAATAATAAAAGTAATGAATTCTTGGAGTTCAATTTTTTCAACGTTACCAGGGTAACTTTTGGGAATCGGAATTAAAAAGTCGAGGAAGATTGGTAAATATACAATGCTATTAACTATTACAACACTACTTATTCCGATTACGTAATGAACCATAGAAAAAGTTAGGACTTGATTGTGTCTGAAGTATTTTTTTTGAGCCTGCTGTACAGTTTTTTTCCTAGTTACAATGTCATGCCTTGCAGCGTTGAATAGGAGTGAAAAGCCTATTAATGCAACAATTATTAATATAAAGCCGAATGAATTGGTAACTCCAACTTCTGAAGTGAAATTTAGAAAAAAAGGGCCCAAATATTTGGAGATGAACCAACTAGATAAAATTGAAATAATAATTGTAAGAATGTTTTTAAAATAGCCATTTTCAATGATAGTATCATTTATATGGTCACATAAATATAAAAAATCAATTGTTATGAGAAAAAAAACAACTAATATTACGATTAACCATGAGTACAAGGCTGATTTAGCACCTCTTTCTATTTTTTAGATAAAAGTAAAAAACTAAAATAAGTAAAATGATAAACTAATATATATAGTTTATCATTTTGCTTATTACTTTCTATGCGTTTTGTTCAATTAACTTGCGAAAAGCTTTAGCGGCGTCTTTTGCTTCACTGTCAGTATAAGAAGGATATTTTTGTAATTTAAACTTTTTAAAAGCCAATAAAGCGGTTTTATAAGCTGCACCCCATGAACCTGTACCACCTTTTAAAAGAGTATATGTGTCGTTCTGTAGTGAATCAAGGTCATCATCAAAACGATTACTTAGGTAAGAATTAAAGCGAACGGAGCTTTCATTACCGGTGTAATAAGTTTTAATAATTTTGGATATAGTTTGGTTGTTTTGCGAATGGATTGTACTGTAAACGTTAAGTGCATCCAAATCGTCAACCAAATCTTCCCTTCCAAATTGCCCTTTATTACCTACATATGCAGTAATTGATTCATAAAAAGAGCCGTATTTTTTCTGGTTAAGATGAGCATCTTCTATACTTGTTAAAAGATCTCCACACCAGCCCCCAAGGTCCTGAATTCCTGAGGCTGACTGTGGTTCTCCCCAAAATAAAAGTGCGTTTAAAGAAGCCATCATGTGTGGTAAGCCAATTTTTATGCCAGTAGTACTATCATAAAGAGTTTCGAAGTCACTTTCTTTTGAAACATGTAATGCTGAGTTTGCGAATGCTAACCAGCTAGTATTTAATCCACCGGCCAAGGGTGCCCAACTTGGTGAAGAATAGGAAAATTGTCTATAAAATTGGGTAACAAGTTGTTCAGCAGGTGTTGAAGAGCTTTCACCGCTGATATAACTATATGCCTGGTCTTCTACTTGTTGCAGTTGGGTAAAGAAAGCAGCGTTAGGATTTATATTAACTTTGGTAACTTTAGAAACTCCGTTATCTTTACCAGAGACAGCAACTTGATCCATATCAATCCCTGTTGAAGCTCCAGTAAATTCATTGAATTGATCAAAGCTCCAATTTTCAGGCATTTTGAACCCTAAATTTCCGCTCCATCCAGAAGACATATCAGCAACAAAACTATACTTAACTAAGTGGTTTACATGCAAGCACGCATTGCGTGTTCCATAAATACCTGCTTTATATTCAGTTGATCCTATAATACCAGTAATACCCTCGAAATAGGGGACAACCGTACTACTCATGTTTCCATCTTGAATATCAACATCAACGGCAAAATAGATAACTGTCCCACTTGGTAGGCCAAGCTGACGTGCAGTATTAACGGCAATAGAAGCGTCTGCGAAACCTTGCTTGCTATTAAAATAACTTTCTTCATAACCTCCATCTTCGTAAATCGGAAAAATCTTAAGGTTAGCATCTAATAGCAGTTTAACTTCAGTGTTAGTCAAATTTTTATCTCGTTTATCAGCACCAGTCCCGACGCTTCCTGTCAAATAACGGCCGATAATGTTATGGCCAGCTGCTTTCAGTGATTTAGCCGTAGCAGCTGATGTGATTTGAGTAGCCATGTCGACACCATCTGAAGATCGGTTAGTGTTACCATTACTAGTTAATAAGCCTTTGATCACAGTTAGGTCAGCAGTTGAAGTATAAGGAGGCAACTTCATGAATTTTCTAAAGGAAACTATACCGTCGGCAACATTTTGTGTAAATTGGCCATTGAAGGCGCCTGAATAGAAACCATTAACGTAAAGACCATATTGAATAATTTTAACGATTGCCCCAGTTGCGCCAGAATTAACAGTTGGTGTTTTATTGATCGTACCAGGACCATAATAACCATTAGCAGTTCCAGTATCCATACCTTCCACTGACTGCAAAGCATAAATCAAAGCAGTGTTCGTATCCCTTTGATAAATTCCATCACATGGTAAAATACCAGTGTAAGCTTGATAATCATGATTAAGCTGTTGTTGCATTGAACGGATTTTAGCGTCCCCACCAGGAACTAAAACAAACGCGCTCATTGTCAACAAGGCTTTCATAATATCCGAGTTTACATTGGCGCTGGTGTCTTTGATACCGGCGTCTTTTTTTAATTCAACGACAGCAGCAGCCGTGTTAGTAGTAAATTCTCCGGTAAAGTCTTCAGGGTTGATACCCTTACACCAAAAGCCACCTTGGATTATTTTAACAACATTGTGCTTAAAGCCAGTTTTAACTTTATTAGCAAATTGAGTATCCCATTTAGCGGCAGTTGAAGGGCCAAAATTATCAACTAGATCTGTGATACCTAATTCGTGTTGCAGGGCTCTAGTTAACCCATAAACTGTGTTCCAACCAGTATTACCGTCCTCGGGTACTTTACCAAAGCCAGAAACTTTACCGTAAGTTTTGTTGAGCCAGACTTGTGTTTCTTTTACCATTTCATCCATACATAAATCGTCCTTTCTGTGTTGTTTAGCAACCATAAGCGCCTACAACGAACAAGCTATCAAATGAGTAAGCAGTTTCTGATTCAACCTCCTTAAAAATTATTTGCTCAATATTCGAACACACGTTCGAGTAGACGGCTTAATTTTAGCACAGAAAAACAAGAAAACAAATTTTTGTCGGATTATTTTCGAACAAAAAAGATCTTCCAGGAAAATGGGAAGATCAAGTAAGCTATATATTTTTAAGGGCCCATTTTTACCTTATCGCCCCTCAAAAACATTGAAAGAATAGCCCCCAATATCTATAATGTAGATATTGGGGGCTATTTT
>OGRN01002190.1_pt1 | contig 15423 bp, 21 predicted proteins | sample 1553401 | NCBI WGS metagenome assembly OGRN01 (sample SAMEA2580096, study PRJEB22360) | human gut metagenome | biome: human gut; feature: human-associated habitat; material: faeces | place: Denmark | collected 2008/2010 | reverse complement strand
CCCCCTGCCGCTCATAGTAGCGAAGGGTCGTTTCCGAGAGGGACAGTTTTTGACAGATCTCACCAATCGTCATCGTGTTTTGCCTCCATTCCTTTTTAAAGGGTTAATGCGATCAGCCGATCAAGCCCAGTCCCGACACCCAGCTTGCCACATCGCCTTCTGCCTGAGCTACGCTGTTTCTGGAGATGGAAAGTCCGTCACCGACAACTGTCGCGTTGGGCTGCAGCTCCTGGATGGTCTGGATGGTTCTGGAAAATCCGCTGCCGCCGTGGGTGGTAAAGGGCACGATCGTCTTGCCGCTGAGGTCAGTCTGCTCCAGCAGGGTGTAGAGCGGCATCGGCAGGTCCGCGTTCCAGTTGGGGTAACCCAGGAAGATGATGTCGTAGCTGTCCAGATTTTCCATCTGCGCTGCCAGCTCCGGCCGCTCCGCCGTGGCGGTTACCGTAGGTCAGAATCATGTAGAAATAATCGGTGTCAAAGGTAGCCTTGTGCAAAAATTCCTTGACCATCACCGGGACCTCGTGGCCGTAAACCGGCGCCACAATGCCGATGCTCTTGTCACAAAAATGCAGATTCTCCTGGTGGATGACCTGCGGGATGCTCACCGGCTGCGCTTCCAGCTGCTTTGCGATGTACAGGCAGTTGCCTGTTCCTGTAAAATAAAATACCATTCAGACAATCTCCTCCTTCAAAAAACGCACTTGTATCGGCGCGCGATTTGTGCTATAATCCGGTTGTTGTATCCGGTCGACACTATCGATTATAGTATCCGGTTGTTACTACCGGTCAATGGTCTTTTGAGAAAAAAGATAAGAGATTTTTTAAATTTCTTGTAAACAGGAGGAACATAATGTACACTATGATGCAGGCCTGCAAGGAAACCAACATGTCCTATCAGGCCTTAAAATACTACTGCAACGAGGGCCTGGTGCCCAACGTCAAGCGGGACAGCAACAACCGCCGCGTCTTTGACGAGCACGATGTCAAATGGATTAAAGATCTGGTTTGTTTAAAGCGGTGCGGCATGAGCATCCTGGAGATGAAGGAATATCTGGAGCTCTGCCTGCAGGGCCCCTCCACCATCCCGCAGCGCAAACAGATGCTTGCCAAAAAGCAGCAGGCGCTGCGCGATTCCATCCAGGAGCTGCAGGAAAGCGTCGCCTACATCGACTGGAAGCAGAACTTTTATGACGAGGTGCTCTCCGGCAAGCGCCCCTATGTCAGCAACCTGATTCGGGTGGAGGAATAATCTCCCCTTCGGTTTGCTCTTTGCACAGACAAATTTCTGCAGTCTGCACTGAAGACTTTTGCCCGCCTGATCCGTTTTTGTTTTCAGCGGGCGGCGAGCCTTTTAAACAGCATTTGGGCAATTCTTAAAGGAGGGTTTATCACAATGTGGATTTTATTTGCTTTTGGTTCCGCCTTTTTTGCGGGCGTCACCGCCATCCTGGCCAAGTGCGGCATCCGCAAAACCGACTCGACTGTGGCGACAGCGGTGCGCACCATCGTGGTGCTGCTCTTTTCCTGGCTGATGGTGTTTGTCGTCGGCTCGCAAGACCAGCTGGGCTCCATCGACCCGAACACCTGGCTGTTTCTCATCCTGTCCGGCCTTGCCACCGGCGCGTCCTGGCTGTGCTACTTCCGGGCGCTGCAGCTGGGCGACATCAACAAGGTGGTCCCCGTCGACAAGTCCAGCGTCATCCTGACCATGCTGCTGGCCTTCCTCTTTCTGCAGGAGCCGATCACCCCGTTTGGCGGCGTCGGCGTCGTGTTGATTGCGGCGGGCACCTTTTTGATGATTGAGAAGAAGGATGTCGAACAAAAAGAGGACCAGAAAAAGAGCTGGTTTCTCTACGCTGCCGGTTCGGCCATCTTTGCAAGCTTAACCTCCATCCTGGGCAAAATCGGCATCTCCGGCGTCGAGTCCAACCTCGGCACCGCCATCCGCACCGCTGTGGTGCTGCTGATGGCCTGGGTGATGGTCTTTGTTGCCGGCAAGGCGGGGGAGGTCAGAAAGATCCCCAAAAACGAGCTCGGCTTTATCTGTCTGTCCGGCATCGCCACCGGCGCGTCCTGGCTGTGCTATTACCGCGCGCTGCAGGACGGCCCTGCCAGCATCGTTGTCCCCATCGACAAGCTGAGCATCCTGGTGACGGTCGCCTTCTCCTACTTTGTCTTTCATGAGCGGCTCTCCAAAAAGTCTGCCATCGGACTGGTTTTGATTGTCGCCGGCACGCTGGCCATGTTGATTTAACAATCCCTTGTGAAAAAAAGAGGGGAGATTCTCTCCCCTCAACGTTCGATTATCCACCACCCACCACAAATTTGGAAGGAGTACACACCATGCAGCAATGGATGCTGACATTTGTCAACCAATTTGGTTACCTGGGAATCTTTCTGCTGATCCTCATCGAAAACATCTTTCCGCCCATCCCCTCGGAGGCCGTCCTCCTGTTCGGCGGCGCTCTGACCGTCACCACCGCCATGAACGTCCCCGGCACCATCCTCGCCGCCACCGCCGGCTCGGTGCTGGGCGCGATTGTTTTGTATGCCTTTGGCAGAATCTTTCAGGCCGAGCGGCTCAAAAGGCTGTTTGCCGGACGGTTCGGCCAGATCACCAAGCTGCGCCCCGAGCATGTGGAAAAGGCCGAAAGCTGGTTCCGGCGCTATCAGGGCAAGGCGGTGCTGATCTGCCGCTGCATCCCCATTGTCAGGAGCCTGATTTCCATCCCCGCCGGCTTTGCCAAGATGCCGATGCCCGGATTTTTGCTGCTGACCACCCTGGGCAGCGCGGTCTGGAACACGGTGCTGGTCTGCATCGGCTCGGTGCTGGGCAGCGCCTGGGAACAGGCCATGCCCTACTTTGAGCAGTACACTCACATCGCCGCCGTCGTGATTGTCCTGGCGGCCGTCGTCTTTGCCGTGGTCTTTCTGCTTCGCCGGCGCAAAAAAGCGCAGGGCCAGAAGCTGAGACTGCCAAATGAGGAGGAAAGCCTGTAGACTCCCTTCCCCTTGCCTGATACCAAAAAGAGGAGCAACAGAAAAATTTCTGTTGCTCCTCTTTTTTTATTCCGCCCGGGAAAGTTCCTCGGTCAGCTTCAAAATCTGCGGCGCCAGCCGTTCCCGCTCGCGCCTGGTGATGCGGGTGTACAGCGGGTACGCTGCCGCGATGCCCACAATTCCGATCACCCCGATCACAACCCCCGGGACAAACCACTGCATCCAGACCATGGTGCAGCACATGCCGATCCCCAGCAGCAGGCAGCTGATGAACCCCACGATGACCGAAACCACCGTCCCTTTTCTGGTTGCGCTGCGGTCCAGGCGGCGCAGCTGCTCCATCTTATCCTCCTGGGGGAGATACTTTTTGCGGATGCTCTGAATCTCCTCCTGCTGTTTGGCTGAATAGGTGTAATGAAAGCTCTCTTTCTTTTCCTCCATAGGACGCCTTCCTTTCTATCCATATCTATCTATGTGTTTTCGTTATTTGATTCCTGTCGTTTTTTGAGCTGTTTGCTGGCGTGGACGGTCATATAAACGCCCATCCCCACCACAATCACGCAGACGCTGCCGCCGGTCGACGCGGTCATCAGTTGGCGGAAAGTCTCTCCTCCTCCAAACTGTGCCAGCATCGCCGTCTCCAGCGACAGCATCGAGACCAGCGCCGCGGCCAGGTTGATGGCCTTGGCTGCGGACATCGCCGGGCTTTGATATTTGCGGTAGCGCACCAGGTTGACCACCGCCATGATGGTGACGTAAAAGGTGTACAGCGCCATGGCATAGATCAGACTGCCCGCGTAGTGGAAGCTCCCATTTTGGTGGACCACCAGAATGACCACCCCGGCCAGCGCCACATTCATCATCACCAGGATGATGCCGCACAGCCGAAAGCGCTTCCACTCCGCCGCCTTGTCCTTTCCAAAATGGTGCCGGTGCGCATGGCGGACCAGCAGAAAGCGCATCACCGCCAGAAACAGATAGTACACCGCCAGCGTTGCAAACCAGACCGAGCGGTAAAAAAATCCCGAAAAGCCGTTCATCCCCGCGTACAGCAGGTTGACCGCCAGCGACAGGTGCAGCGAGAGGCTGGTCTTAAAGGGGATGTCCTTGAGGTAGCGCCTGACATAGCGGTTTTGCATCGCCCACTGCTTTCCCGCCTGAAAAAGCGGCACCGCGCTGGCACAGACGATCATCAGCGAATAGGCGGAGAAAACATAGGAAGGGTAGGCAATCGGGCTATCCTCCCCCGCCACCAGAAAGGTATAGGCCAGCAGGGCGGCCGCGACCGGCACGCTCAGCACCACCACAGCCGTCCCCGGGAACAACAATCTATCCAGCAATTTTTTCAGCTTCTCCATCCTGCCCTCTCCTGATTCTGACTGTGAAGGTACTTCCTCTCCCCACTTGGCTGCTGACCGAGATGTCGCCGCCGACAATATCGATTACCCGCTTGACCAGCGCAAGCCCCAGGCCGTTGCCCTGGGTGGCGTGGGAGGTGTCCCCCTGGTAAAACTTTTCAAAGATGTGTTTTCCCACCTCCGGTGGGATGCCGCATCCGGTATCCGACACCTGAACGACGGCAAAATCCCCCTGCGTCCGCAGCGAGAGGGAGATTTTGCCGTGCGGCTCGGTGAATTTGACCGCGTTGGAGAACAGGTTGTTCCAAACCAGCGAGAGCAGCTGCGCGTCGGCGTCCACCAGGACCGCCTCCTGCACGTCCGTCTCGATCTGCAGCTCCTTTGGGAGCGGGTAAAGGTCTTTTTGGGGTAGGAAAGCAGCTTGTAGATCAGATTAAACTCCCGCACGGTCAGCGGAATCTCCTCGCCGTTGAGGTAAGCGGTGTGTTCCTCGGCGTCCAGCGTCAGGCCGCCGACCGTCAGCTTTTTGCTGGAGGCAATCCTGGCCCGGCGCAGCAGCGCCTCCATCCGCAGCAGCAGCTCGTCCAGGTCGATGGGCTTGACCATGTAGTCGTCAATCCCCGCCTGAAAGCCGCGCTGCTTGGACGCAAAGTCGTCCCTGGCGGTCATAAACAGGATGGGAATTTCCTGGTTGAGCTCCCGCACCGTCTTTGCAAAGGCAAATCCGTCCACACCCGGCATCATGATATCGGAAATGATGAGGTCAAACAGGGTTCCCCCGTACATGGCGTCATAGGCCTCATTGGCGTTCAGGCACCCCAGCGCCTGATAGCCGTTCTGGTTGAGATAGGCGCACACCGTTCTGTTCAGTTCCTGGTCGTCCTCGACTACTAATACTTGAAACATCCATTCTGCCTCCTTTTCCTAAGATTATATCACAGAGATGTTAACGTTTTGTTTGCGCCGGCCCTTTTTTGCAAAAGACATAGGCCCGAACGCATGATTCGTCCAGGCCTAAAGCAGCTTTTTCTCTTTTTATTGATGCTCACGCTCCTGCTGTTTTTTTGCAAGGCGCTGCTTGGCCTGCTCCACTGTTTCCCCCTCCTTTGTCAAAAACTGGTCCACAAAGTGGTCGCTCATCTTGTTGAATCCACCAACAACGGTCTCCTCGATCTTTTTGTACCCGCCGACGACGGTCTCCTCGATCTTCTTATATCCACCAACCACATTTTCTGCAATTTTTTCATTGACCTTGACAAGTTTCGATTTTGCCATCGAAGATTCCTCCTTTACAAAGATGCCTCCCTTTGCTGCTTGCGGACAAAGCAGACAACTGCCGCCACAACGCCTGCCAGTGCGGCGATTCCCGCCGCTGTCGGGATGATAAACCGTTCCATCCAGATGCCTCCTTTTTATTTTAGACCCTTGACCAACGGAATCAGGCAGATCAGCAGCACGATGCCGACGATGCCGACCGCGATGCCGGGGATCAGCATGCCCCAAATCATCGTCATGCACATGCCGACGCCGAACACGATGGCGCCGAACACGCCGAAGATCGTCGTCGCAATCGCTCTGCCGTTAAAGACAATCGCCGGTTTGCCGTCCATCTTGCGGCGAATGGGAATCATGGCCAGCAAAATTACCGCGCCGACAATGCCGATCACAATGCCCTGCGTCATCGCGCCCCACTCCGGCAGCAGCGCCATGCACATGCCCAGGGCAAAAACGATTCCGCCAACGGTGCTCACAATCAGGGTGATAAAATCTTTCTTTTTCATTCTCAAAAACCTCCATTGCATCTTGTCTTGTTTCTTTTGTGCTTCCGCACCTGATGATTCTATTGTAAGGGCTGTCTGTTTGCGAAATGCTTTTGATTTGTTTGCAAAATGTGAAAATCAACCCCGGACCGATTTTTTGCGGCAAAAAAAGCAGCGCCTTCCCTCCAAGCAGATTGGAAGGAAGGCGCTGCAAAGCGTCTCTTTTTCTTTTTTTTATACCAGCAGGTTGACCGTCAAGCCGGTGACAAAGGAAAACGCCATTACAAACAATAGGTAGAGCACAAAGCGGCGTATCCCCAGCACAATTTTCAGCGCACCGAGGTTGGTGATCTTGGTGGAGGGGCCGGTCAGCATGAAGGCGGCCGCGCTGCCCATGCTCATCCCGTCCGCCAGCCACTGCTGCAGCAGCGGGATGGTTCCCCCGCCGCAGGCGTACAGCGGCACCCCGATCGTCGCTGCCATCAGCACGCCGAAGGCCTCGTTGCCGCCAAAGACCGCCGTCATCGCTTCGGCCGGCACATACCGCTGAAAGAGGGCGGAGAGCACAATGCCAAAGAGAAAATACGGACCGGTCGCCTTGAGGTTTCGTCCCAGATTTTTCAAAAAGCGGAACAGCGGATTGGGATCGGTGTCCCGGTTGCCCGGCCCGTCGAATCCGTCAAAGTTAAAAAACGACTTGTCCCGGTAGAACCAGCGCACCAGCAGCCCTGCCGCAATCCCGCAGAAAAAGCAGGAGAGGATGCGAACCGCAAGGGCCGTCGGCCCCAGCGCGGCGCTGTAGATAATCAGCTGGGGATTGAGCAGGATGGAGCTCATCATAAAGGCCGCGAGCAGGTCGTCCTTCATCCCCAGTCTGGAAAAGGAGGCCGCCAGCGGGATGGTGCCGTACATGCACAGCGGGGAGGCGATGCCCAGGACGCTGGCGGGGATCAGCCCCAGCGCGCCGAGCCGCCTTGTCTGCAGGCGTCCAAACAGGGCGTGGATGGAGCCTTTTACAAAGACCGAGATGGCCGAGCCCAGCACCATGCCCAGAACCCAGTAAGGAAAAATCTGCCCCAGCTGCAGGGTGAAATAGTACCACAGATAAACAAATTCCCGATGAAGAATCTCCGCCATTCGGCACCTCCCCTTTTAGCCGTCGATGGAGACCAGCTCATAGCTGCGGCTGCCAAGACCGATCTGCTGCGCGTGCTCCAGGGTGTGCAGGCCGTTGCGGCTCTCGATGCGGTTGACAAGCGACTGCCCGTCCTCGGCGCTGTACACCAGGTCGATGCAGGCCTGGTCCAGCGCCACCGGGTCGGTGGATGCCAGGATGCCGATGTCGTGCATGTCCGGCTCCGCCGGGTTGCCGTCGCAGTCGCAGTCCACCGACAGGCGGTTCATCACATTAATGTAGACAATCTGATCCCCCAGATAGTCGCTGACCGATTTGCCTGCCTCCGCCATGCTCTCCAAAAAGGCGTCCTGATCGCCGCCCCAGGGATTGGTGCGGCTGCTGCCGGCGCTGTGAATCCATGCCTTGCCCTCGCTGGAGCCCAGGCCGATCGAGATATTTTTGATCGCCCCGCCATAGCCGGCCATGCTGTGGCCTTTAAAATGAGAAAGCGCCAGATAGGAATCGTAATCGTCAAAGGCCGCGCCCACATAGTTTTCGCTCAGGCGCGTCCCGCCCTGCACCGGCAAGGTCATCGATCCTTCCTCATCCAGAATCTGGAAATCGGCAATCGCGGTAAAGCCGTGGTCCTCCGCCACCTGATAGTGCATCGCCGTCTCGGCGCGGGAGCCGCCATAGGCGGTGTTGCACTCCACAATGGTGCCGTCCAGCGACTGCACCAGACCGGCAATCAGCTCCGGGCGCAGGTAGTTGCTGGCGGGCGGCTCCCCGGTCGAGAGCTTGACCGCTACCCTGCCCTGCGGCTCCCACTGCAGCGCCTGATACACCGCCATCAGACCTTCGGGGGTGACCGCCCGCGTCATATAGACCACCGGCGTTCCCTGCGCCGCCTCGGGCTGCTGAGTTGTTTCCGTGTCAGCTGTCTGCTGTTCCTGCTGAGTTGTTTCCGTGTCGGCAGTTTGCTGCTCCTGCTGCGCGCTTTGCACAGAAGGAGGGCTCTGTGCAGAACCCTCCTCCTGTGTGCAGGCGCACAGGGAAAAGAGCAGGCCGACGATCATCAAAACCGCGTACCATCTTTTCAAAACCAGGCACCTCCTGTTCCCACCTATTCAAATCGTCTCTTACAGCGCGTTGTAGCTCTGGTCGTCCACCGGCTCCAGCCATTCGTTGCTGGTCTCCTCGCCCGGCACCTCGACCGAAAGGTGCGCAAACCAGCTGTCCTTCGCCGCGCCGTGCCAGTGCTTGACGCCCGCCGGAATCTTCACAACGTCGCCCGGGTGCAGCTGCTGCGCCGGTTTGCCCCACTCCTGGTACCAGCCCCTGCCGGCGGTGCACAGCAGAATCTGACCGCCTCCCTTTTGGGCGTGGTGGATGTGCCAATTGTTCCGGCAGCCCGGTTCGAAGGTCACGTTGCCGATTCCGACGCCTTCGGTGCACAGCATCTTCAGATAGCTCTGGCCGACAAAGTACTGGCCGAACGGATTTTCTTCTCCCAAAGCAAAGATTGGATCGATTTCTGGTTTTTTCATTTTAACAACTCCTTCATTGGTTATGATATCCGTCAAAGCAGGCCCGTTTGGCCTTGCTTTCAGACGTTGTTGACCTTACGCTTTTCCCTTGCCTTCCTTACCGGTCGACAGCCGCTGCAGGACCCTGGAAAGATAGTAGGCAAGGCAGACCCACAGGCCCATCATCGCCAGATATTCGGCGAAGAACAGCGCCAGCGGCTGCTCCATGTCAAAGAAGACAAACTGGCTGCGCTGGAACAGGTAGTCGGCGATGTTGTTTTTGACAAAGGCGCAGATGCCAAAGACGCAGACCGCTGCCGCCAGCAGGCGCAAAACAACGGTGCGCGCTGCCGGGCCTTCCTTTTTTCGGCAGAGCCTGCGCGCCATCCCCATCACCATGCCCCAGTGCAGCCCCAGGTGGACGCTCATCAGCACAAAGCCCCAGTAAGAGGCCAGCATGTGCAGGATGCGCGCAAAGCCCATGCCGCCCTGGATGGGCAGGAACGCAAAGACCTCCCGGGAGAGGATGACGCCGCTGACCATCAGGCCGAGCATGCACAGCAGCACCAGGGTGTTGACGGCGGTCTGCAAAACCCGCACGGCGCCGTATCTTCCCTTTTTAAGGCTGCGGTACCAGTTCCGGTTGAGCAGGTGATGGAGGATGAACAGCACAAACATCGCCGTCCCCAGATATTCGTGGGCGGTTTCCCCCACCAGCATGTAGGCCATCTGGCAGAGCAGCAGCACCGTCATCACAAGGTCAATCCCCATCTTCAGCATCATTTTGGGCTTCATACGGCCCCTCCTTTTACCAGCAAATTTCTTTCCACCTTCAGTATAGCGCACGCCGGGCGCGCTGTCGAATACCTATCCTGCATCCAAGCGCATACCCGCCAGGCATTCACTCGCGTCTTTAATATCCCAGCTCTTCCAGCCAGGCAAGGATGTCCTGCTGGGAGGAGGCGGCGTCCTCCTCGTACACGTCAAAGATATTTTCCGACAGGGCTGTGCTGTCCGGCAGCGCCTCGTCGATCTGCTCGACGCTGCTGGCAAGGCCGCCTGTACCGTGGGAGCAGAACAGGTAAACCTGCTTGTCCGAGAGGTCGTTCTCCTCCAAAAAGGAGAGCAGCGCCATCGGCACGCCGTACCACCAGTTGGGGTAGCCCAGAAAAACGGTGTCGTATCGCTCCAGCTGCTCCACCGAGGCGGTCAGCTCCGGCCGGGCGTCCTCTGCCCGCTCCTGATTGGCCCGTTCCAGGCAGGCGTCCCAGTCGCTGGAATAGGGCTCGGTGACCTGGATGGAGAACAGGTCGCCGCCCGTCCGCTCGCTGATCCATTGGGCCAACTGCTGGACGTTGCCCGGTGCGGTCACGCTGGGCGAGGCCACCGAGTCCACCTCCCCGTCGATGACGGCGTTGTCCGCCCAGGAAAAATAGGCCACCAGCACCCCGCTCTCCTGCGCATTGGAAGGCTCCTCCGGTTGCTGTTCGGTAGAAGCAGGCTCCTCAGTGGACGCAGGCTCCTCCTCTTCCTGTACGGAAGCTGACTGCGATTGTTCTGTTGCTTCGGCAGAAGCCGGCTGTTCCTCCTGCTGGCTGCCGGCACAGGCCGCAAGGCTGAGAACCATAAGTGCAGCCAGGGCCGCGGCCATCCATCTTCGCATCATAAAATCCTTCCTTTCCCGGTTTGGTTTCCTATTGCTCCATTCCCATCTCGTCCAGCAGCTGCTGGGCCTGCTGCATGCAGAACTGCAGGCTGCCGATCTTGTGCAGCAGCTCGCTCTTGGTCTGCTCCAGCAGCCTGCGCTGCGCGGTGAGCGGCTGCTCCTCCTTGGCAGGAGCTTCCATATACTGCTTGATGCCCTTGAGCGGCATGCCCGCCGCCTTCAGCTTCTGGACGAGAAAGATCTTCTGCAAAACCGGCTCCTGATAGGTACGGATACCCCACTTGTTTCTGGGGACCTGGGGGATCACGCCGATCTGCTCGTAATACCGCAGGGTATCCTTCCGCATTCCGGTCATGGCCGACACTTCACGAATCGTCATTCTCTGTTCTCCTTTCTATGAAAGCCCTCAACTGACCTTTTTATTCTCTGTGATGTCTTGGGTTTAGGCAAGCCCCAGCTCGCTCAGCCAGCTCTCCACCTGCTGCTGTGCGCCGGTCGCGCTGGAAGCGCCGATGGACAGGCCCTCCTGGACGGTCGCCTGCGGTTCCATCTCCTGAATGGTGCTGATGGTGTTGGAAAAGCCGCTGCCGCCGGAAGTGACAAACGGGATGACCGTCTTGCCGGAGAGGTCGACCTCATCCAGGAAGGTGTAGACCGCCATCGGCATGTCGCCCCACCAGTTCGGGAAGCCCAGGAAGATGGTGTCGTAGCTGTCCAGATTTTCCAGATGGGTGGCAAGCTCAGGGCGCGCGCCGTCGCTCTGTTCCTGCTGGCCCTGGTCGAGGGTGGCGTCGTAGGTGTCGGGGTACTGCTCCACCGTCCGGATGGAGAACAGGTCCGCACCGGTGGCCTGTGCAATCATGTCCGCCACCACACCGGTGTTACCGGTGAGCGCGCCGTTCCAGGGCTGGATGCTGGCCGACGCGGAAGCGTCCACATCATCCGGCAGGGCGGCGTTCTCAGCGTAGCTGAAGTAGGCCACCAGGATGCTGCTCTGCGCGCCTGCCTCCGACGATTCCGCTTCTGCTGTCCCCTCGGTCGATTGTTCGGTTTCTGTCTCTGTCGATTCCTCGGCCGACTGTTCTTCGTCCGCTGCCGGCTCCTCGGTTGACTGTTCTTCGTCCGCTGCCGGTTCCTCTGCGGGTTGTTCTTCCGGCTGCTCAGGTTCTTCTGTCGGCTCGGTTTCAGATGCCTGCTGGGTCTCCTCAGGTTCTTCGGTCTGCTGCTGTTCTGTCTGGGCGCTGGTCTGCTCCGGTTCGCTCTGTTCCTCCGAGCAGCCTGCCAGCGAAAGGGCCAAAACTGCCGCCAGCAATAAACTCATCCATCTTTTCATTGTCGTGTGCCTCCTGTCTCCAAATCTTGTTCACTCTACTTCTCTATCATTCTGCCAGGGCGAAGGTGACCTGCCCCTATTCCTTCGGATTTTTCATCCGATAAATGAGGTAGTCCAGCCGGTCCAGCGCCTGCTGCTTTTGGTGGATCTGTTCCAGCAGCCTGCAGCGGCATTTGCGCAGCAGGCGGATCTTCGCTTCGCAGCAGCCGCTGCGCTGCAGGTCGCAAAGCTTTTTGAGCTCCTCCAGCTCCATTCCCGCCCGCTGCAGCGCACACAGCTGGGCCGCCTTTCGCAGCTCCGCCTCCGGGTAGTCCGTCTCCCCGCTTTCCGTCTTTTCTGTCCTGATGAAACCGCTCTCCTCATACAGCTGCAGCATCTTAACATCGAGGTGAAAGCAGCTGCTCGCCTCCTGCAAAGTCATTGCACTCCTCCGTTTTCACACAAAAAGTAAAGCGCAGCAGAAACGCTTTCTCTGCTACGCTTTCATTATAGTGCAAGGGCTTTCCCATGTCTAATACTTATTTTTCATGCTATTTTATATCTTTTGAGCATGCTTTTTTAGGATTCCGCCTGCAGCGTCTCCTTGAGATACCGGATAAACTTCTCCGCTGCCGCCCCAAACGGCTGCCCCCGCTTCCAGGCCAGGACGCAGGTTGCCGTCAGCGGCGGATAGAGCGGGCGGCACACGATCTTTTCCGGGTCCCAAAAGGCAAGGGAGCCCTGTACCAAAATGGCATAAGCCAGTTTATTGTGGACCATGATCGCGCTGTTGGAGGGAAGGTTTGAGGTGAACAGGACGTTGAGCTTTTCAAAATCCTCGCCGAACCAGCCTGCCAGCTCGCTGCGGACATTTTGCCGGTGCGGCAGGATAAGCGGCAGGTCCTTTAAATCTTTTGGCGTAATGTGCTCCTTCTGAGCCAGCGGCGAATCCGGGTGCATGGCAACCTGCCACTGCTCACGCTGTTTGAGGCGGATATACTCGTACTTTTCGATGTTCACCGGCTCCATCAGCAGGCCGATGTCGGTCAGTCCACGGTCCATCCGGTCCTTGACATGGTCGGCAATCGCCGTGTACAGGTCAAAGGTGACGCCCGGATAGCGCTCATGAAAGCTGCGGAAAATCTCCGGCAGCATCCGCACGGCGGCCAGATCCCCAAACCCGATGGACACCGTCCCCTCGACCATCTCGTCCTGCTCGGTCAGCTCCTTTTCGGTCTTGTCCACCAGCTCCAGAATTTCCTCGGCGCGCCGGCGCAGCAGCATCCCTTCGCTGGTCAGCGCAATCTTTCTGCTTCCCCGGTCGAACAGCCTGACCCCCATCTCCTCCTCCATCTGGGCAATCTGACGGCTGAGCGTGGGCTGGGTGATGTGCAGCACCTCGGCTGCCCGCGTGATGCTCTCCTCCCGCACCACCGTCAAAAAATATCGCAAAACCCGTATTTCCATTCCGGTTCCTCCCCACCTGGCAGTGATTTTTTTCTTCCTCTATCATACCAAATCCATGCCCAAAAAGCAACAAAGGGAGCCCCTTCTAAACATAAGGGAGCTCCCTTTGAAACAAAAAAATCAGCACCCGCCCTGCCCATCTGCGGAGGATACGGCTTTGAGGTCCCGCAAAAAATTGCCGATATCCGCGTCCAGGCAAAGACTGCGCTCCGCAATCTTTTTGGGCGCGTACACCTGCCCTTTGTTGACACAGACATAGGTGGCCTTGGGGTTCTGGGCGGTCATGCGCCAGAACGGATACTTGATGATGCCGGGGGTGTTAAACCCGACGCCCAGCTCGAGGCAGAGGATGCGGCTCGATTCATGGCGCTCCAGAAATTCCCGGTAACGGTTCATCGCGCAGTACCAGCCGTCGTCCTGCACAAAGCTGTCGTCGATGCGCAGGTTCATCGTCATCGGCGCACCGCACACCGGGCAGCGCGGCACCAGCTCCGGTGGGATGCGCAGATGTTGCTGCTGCTCCACCATCCGGCGCACCTGCTCCTCGTTGTCATAGGTCTTTTGGTGGCAGGCGCGGGAGCACTGCCACAGGCCGTAATCCCCCTGGGTGTAAAACAGGCGCTCCTTCTGGAACCCCGCCTTCTGGAAGCAGTGGTCTGCGTTGGTGGTCAGCACAAAGTAGTCCTTGCCCCGCCCCAGCTCCAGCAGCTGCCGGTAGACCGGCCGGGGCGGATCCACATAGCGGTTGACCAGGATGTTGCGGCTCCAGAAGGCCCAGTACTGCTCCAGCGAATCGTAGGGGTAAAAGCCGCCAGAGTACATATCGTGGAAACCGTAGGCCTTCTCAAATTCGGAGAAATACCGCTCAAACCGCTCGCCGCTGTACACAAAGCCCGCCGAGGTAGAAAGCCCCGCCCCGCCGCCGATCAGTACGGCGTCCGCGGCGGCAAATGCCTCGCCCAATCGGTCGAGCTTATCCCAGTAGCTGTCTGTAGATGGCATGGTCCTGGTCCTGAAAAACATTGAAGATCACCTTAAGGTTGGGGTCGTTATGGTCTAGATGATGACGAACGGCATCGATGGCAACGCGCGCGGCGGCTTGTTGGGGATAGCCAAAGACGCCCGTCGAAATGCAGCAGAAGGCAAGCGTGTCGAGCTTTCGACGTGTCGCTTCTTCCAGGCAGCTGGTGTAGCAACGGCGTAGCAGTAATTCCTCGCGCGGGCCAGGCTTATGGCTGGGCACGATGGGACCGACGGTGTGGAAGATATGGCTGCTCGGCAGGTTAAACGCTGGCGTGACCTTAACGCGTGCGGTCGGTTCCTCGTGTCCTTGTTTGCACATGAGGCCGGCGCATATTAGGCGCAGCTGCATGCCGGCGTATGTGTGGATGGCATTGTCGATGCAGCGGTGTCCCGGCACAAAGCAGCCGAGCATTTGGCTGTTGGCGGCGTTGACGATGGCGTCGGCCTTAAGCAGCGTGATGTCGCCACGCCAGACGGCAATGCGATTGCGGTAGGGGAGCGTGCTGGCGTCGGTCGCTCCACCGCGCTCAACAAGCCGCTGCTGCAGGTAGGCATCCTGGACGTTGAGCACCTCTGTCGCGAGCGCTTCGGGCGACCGCACGTTCATAAGGGCCCTGAGTAAATCACGCTGCTCGCCGGCTCCGGCGGGAACGGCAATGCCGCGTCCGTCCGCTCGCTCGCTGAGCAATGCATTGATAAGCCGAATACGACGCTCGGCTTGATTCATGGCTGACCTCCTGTCCAATTGAGTTGGGCGTGTTTGACAGCAGTGTGCAACCCGGACCGCTTCTTCAAAAGAAGGCACAAAAAGGTAAGCGCCGTGGAGCGGTATGCCCCACGGCGCTCAATTTGCAAAAGCCCGTAGCTGCTAGGAGCTTCGCACAAGCTGCTGGTAGTCGGTGCCCCATTCCACAAGAGAATCGATGATGGGCATAAGGCTTTGACCCAGCTCGCTCAGCGCGTATTCGGTACGGATGGGCGTTTCGGGAATGACGGTGCGCGTGATAAGTCCCGCGGCATCCATTTCCTTTAGGTTTGACGAGAGCACCTTTTGACTGATGCCGGGAATAGAGCGATGTAGCGCGTTGAAGCCCAGGGGCTGCTCAATGAGCTGCTGGATGATATAGATTTTCCACTTGTTGCCAAAGAGCTGAAAACACGTAGCGACGGGGCAGGGAGGCAGTTCTTCTTTGG
>OGRN01002155.1_pt1 | contig 15592 bp, 12 predicted proteins | sample 1553401 | NCBI WGS metagenome assembly OGRN01 (sample SAMEA2580096, study PRJEB22360) | human gut metagenome | biome: human gut; feature: human-associated habitat; material: faeces | place: Denmark | collected 2008/2010 | reverse complement strand
AATCTATCCCTGCAAAAAAGTACGGGATCGTGACAGGGGAACCTGTGGCGAGCGCGCTGCGGAAATGCCCGAATCTTCATATGGAACCACCGGATCACAAGATGTATCGGCGGTACAGCCAGGCATTGATGGAATTTTTGCGGACTTATTCTGAAGAGATCGAACAGGTCAGTGTGGATGAATGCTACATGGACTTTACGGAAGCTGCGTCTGGATTTTCGTCTCCGGTGGAGGGGGCACTGGAGCTGAAAAATGAAGTAAAGCGCCGCTTCGGGTTTACGGTCAATGTGGGAATATCCAGCAACAAGTTACTTGCAAAGATGGCGTCGGATTTTGAAAAGCCGGACAAGGTACACACGCTTTTCCCGGAGGAGATCCAGGTGAAAATGTGGCCGCTCCCTGTAAGAGAGCTGTATATGGCCGGAAAATCCAGTACTGAAACCTTGAAAAAACTGGAAATCTATACGATCGGCGATCTGGCGCAGACAGACCCTGCGATTCTGGAACTACACCTGAAAAGTCAGGGACGGAGGCTCTGGGAATTTGCCAACGGCATCGGAGATGACCGGGTCATGTCAGAACCGGCGGAGGCCAAGGGAATTGGAAATTCGGTTACCCTTCCAAGAGATGCTGTCACGGAAGAAGAGGCAAGAGAAGTCTTAAAAGAGCTTGCCGGCAGCGTGGCGCGGCGGCTGAAAAAGGCGGGGCAGAAGGCCGGCATGATCAGTGTGGAGATCCGCTATCATACCTTCGAAAATGTCTCCCACCAGCGGCAGCTGCCAAAACCTACAAATCGGGCAGAGGATATTTATACAGAGGCAGCGGGACTTTTTCTGGAGCTCTGGAACCATCAGCCTATCCGGCTTCTGGGAATCCGAAGCTCCAAACTTTCCGAGGAAAGCGAACCGGAACAGCTCAGTATTTTTGATCTGGAAATAGAGCCGGAAGAAAAACGCAGGAAAAAGGAAAAACTGAGAAATGCCATGAAAGAGCTGAAGGGAAAATATGGAAAAGATGTGATACATAAGGGTACAGGGTATTGACAAATCCTGGGATCCTACGTATACTTGAATACATAAGAGCATCGGCGAATTATATTTTTATAGTTTGCAGGTGTTCTTTTTTTGCGGATATGGAACGTGAAAATACAGATAATAAAAAGAAAGAGAGGTATTATCCGATGAAGCATTTGGATTGGAAAGAGTTGGGAATTGATATACTTGTGGATCTGGCAGCAGGCCTTTTGATCGCAGTGGGCGTTTATAATTTTGCGTTGAACGCCGATTTCCCGGTGGCAGGTTTTTCAGGTATTGCTATTATTTTGTATCATTTATTTGGCGTCCCGGTAGGTATCGGAACTGTCATCCTGAATATCCCGGTGGCAATCTTCTGTTATAAATTTCTGGGAAGGACATTTTTCCTGAAGTCGATCAAATCGATCATCATCACCTCCGCTGTGATGGACTATATAGCTCCCCTTCTGCCGGTGTATGACGGCAGCCGTTTCCTGGCGGCGCTTTGTATGGGTGTGTTGTGTGGAATCGGATATGCAATCATCTTTATGCGCGGATCCTCTACCGGTGGCCAGGACTTCATCAGCGTATCCATCAAGAAGGTAAAACCGCATATCACGCTGGGAATCATTACCTTTGTGCTGGATATGGTGACCATCATTCTTGGTACGGTGCTGGTATTCCATGACGTGGATGGCTTGATCTATGGTATCATCGTAACTTATCTGATGGCCATTGTAATGGACCGGATCATGTACGGAATCGACGAAGGTAAACTGACCCTTATCGTAACAGAGAAGGGAGAAGAGATGGCAGAACAGATCGATGAATACTCCGGAAGAGGCTCCACCATCCTGAAAGGAATGGGAAGCTACAGCAAAAATAAAAAAGACGTGGTCATGTGCGCCTGCAACAATAAGCAGATGTATACGATCAAAAAAATGGTGCACAAGATCGACCCTAAAGCCTTCACCATTATTATGGAATCTAATGAGGTGGTAGGAGAAGGATTCAAAGAAGAAATTTCAGATCTGTAAAACAGGATCTGGTATAAGGACTGAGACATTGGAAACAGTGTTTCGGTTCTTTTTTTTCTGCAAAAAAAATTTTTTTTCATTTTTATAAAACTTTTTTGAAACTTCGCCTGTCCTGGTAGTGAAAACAAAAAAATACCATGAAAAAAGGAGAGAAAAAACATGAGTAAAAGAAAAATCTGGAAAAAGCTGTGTGGAGGAATGATTATCATGAGTATGGCGGCCATATTAGTCGCGTGCGGAGCGAACAAGTGGGTAGGAGTGTATGGAGGAACAAGTTCCAATGGACACAAGGTAGAAATCACGGTCAACAAGGATGGTACGGTGGAGTATAACGATGATGGCGATGTGGAAGAAGGAACATGGAAAGAAAACGATCACAGTATTGAGCTTGATTTTGACGGAGCGGTTTCCAGCACCAGCGAGCCTTTGATCGTGACGATGTCTTCTGATGAAAGCCTCATAACGGTAGAATCTGCCAATAGCCGCTGGACTGCAGATATTTATCAGAGAAGATAAGGTTTGGTAACTGGAAGAGGAATATGACGGAGGAAAAGTGATGAAAAGAAAAATAGCGATTTGGCTGATAGTAAGCCTGACAGCAGTGGGAATCTGGGGCTGTGGGAACCGGGAGGCAGACGAGAACCTACAGAAGACGGAGGCAGTCAAAGGGCCGGCAGAGGAGAAGGAAGCTGTAAAAAAGGAAGTGGTGTCAGAAGAGAAAACGGTACAGAAGAAATATATGGATCCGGCAGAAAAAATTACGCCGGTAGAAGCAACCCTTGAATCACCGGCGAAAATCGGGGAGTGGGTTAAGACGATGAAACAGTCTTCGGCGGATTACCAGTATCACACCGTATATTACCGGGTGACAGGCGTGGAAAGAGATGAAGCGAAAGTTCTGGCCGCGGTAGAGGAAGCAGATACTCTTTTTGAGCCGGAAACTTTGGATGAACATCTGGAATATTGTATGCTGACTTATGAAGTATATTTTCCGGAAGATTATCCACAGAAGGAAGGAGGAATCATTGATACAGATATCTCGTTTTATATTGAGAACCCGGATGGATTCAACTGTCTTGAAGCAGATGGAGGCAGTTTCCAGTTTTATACCGGTGGCGTCTGTGATATTACCGAATGGCCGGAAGTCTATGAATTAAATGCAGGAGAGGTTTTTACGGAGGGGAAAGCGGTATTTTCCATGATTAAAGACGTTTCTGATTATGTTCTTGAAACATCTTATATGACCCAGACTGCAGAAAAAGGAGAAGCCTACGTGATGGGGCAATAAGTGGTGGAAAAGATGAAAAAACAGAAAAATAAAAATGTGATCCAATGGTTTGTGTATCTTTTCAGAAGGGATATGGATGACTATGAAGAAAATAAGTCAGAGAGACGAAAACTGTATCAGTTTCTGAAACGGAAGATGAATTTACGGCGATAGTCAGGGGTGATTGACGGTATATGGCATTTACATTATAATTTCTATAAAGACAGAGGAGGAAAAGGCGTGAATTATACAGAAGCGGTGGCGCTTGCAAAGGCCGGGGAAGAGAGAGGATATGGCTTCCTCTATGAGATGACCTATAAAAGTAAGTATTATCTGGCACTTCAATATGTCAAAAACGAGGAAGTGGCCAAGGATGTACTTCAGGAATCGTATATCAGAGCATTTACAAAATTAGATATGTTGACGGAACCGGAGGCATTTCCAAAGTGGCTGGGAAAGATTGTTGCAAATACGGCAAAAAATACACTGGTCAAAAAGAATCCCATGCTGTTTCCCGATATGGGAACGAAGGAAGAGGAGGAGAATTTTGAGTACAGGATTGAGGATGACCGGGTTGAAAGCCAGCCGGAATTATCCTATACCAGACAGGAGACGCAGGAACTGGTGCGTCAGTTGATTGATTCGCTTTCAGAGGAGCAGAGGATGTGCATTCTGATGTTCCATATTGAGGGAGTGCCGATCAGCGAGATCGCCTCGACTCTCGGATGTTCGGAAAATACGGTTAAATCCCGGCTGAATTATGGACGGAAGAATCTGAAAAAGAAAGCAGAAGAATTGCAGAAGAAGGGATACAAGTTGTACAGTGTGGCTCCGCTGCCGCTGTTCCTCTATCTGCTGCGGACCCAGGAAGGATATCTTCTTGCAGACGGAAGTCTGTCTGCCGTTGGAAAATCCGTGGCCGGGCCGATATTCCGGGAACTTGTACAAAAAGGGATCACAGGTGCAAAAGCACAGGCCGTTTCAAAAACGCCGACTGCTGCGAAAACACAGACTGCTGCAAAAACGTCAGGAGCGGCAGCCAAAGCCGGGGCAAAGGCCGGAGTACTGCACACGACGTTGGGAAAAGTAGCGGTGGTGGCAGTTGGATTATGTCTGGCAGGCGGCGCCGGATACTTTGCGGCCTCTCAGATCCTGGGGCCTCAGGAAGAACCGGCGGTCCAGGAACAGAAACAGCCGGAAGCATCAGAAAAGCAGGAGGAAGAAGAAAAACCGGCCCAGGAAACACCGGCAGAGGTAAGAGATGAGGATTATCCGGAACTGATCGCCGGAAATCTTACAAAGCAAGAACTGGAGTATGTGTTTGCCTACGGGCCTCAGGAAATTCCGGAGCAGGGATTTTCAGAGGAGGAGATCAGGGAGATTTTAAATGCGTTTTGCGATGCATCCAGCCGCAGCGGAGATATCATAGAAAGTTACGGTCCGGATGAAAACTGGCGCCCCAGATACTCTGCGTCAGATGTGAATCGTTTGTTTGCATCCTTTAGCGACTATCAGTTTACAGAGGAAAACGATGAGGACGGCGCAGAATATGGCATTAATATTGACGGTGACGTACTCACATTTGTTCCGGCGACAATTAATTACGTCTGCGAAGCAGAGATTACGTCGGCACAATATACGGAAGAAATGATGGAAGTATCTTACAACTATGAATGTCGGAGAGAGAGCGGGCAGGAGAGTGTTCAGAAAAAGGCAGTGCTTAGGCCGGATCAGGATGGACTGTACAAAGTCGTCAGTATTGAGGTGACCGGGGCCGGGGATCAGGCCGGACAGGAAGAACAGGCACAGCAGGCGCCAGGGTTCCCGGCTGGTTCGTACAGTTATGTGGCTCCGGCAGGAGGGTTGCGGGCAGGACTTACGATCGATGAAGCAGGAAATGCCGAGATTACAGAAATGATGTCCGGGACCGGGAAAACATACAAGAGCACATATCAGATGTCTGTAGACAGCAGTGCATCTGGGAATGGCGTGATCACCTATGTGCTTACATCCTTGGACGGCGGAGCAGAGCGGAGCTTTACATACAATGAAGCGCAGCAGACGCTGTATGATGTTACGGGTGGATTTGCCTGGACAAAAGTCGAGTAAGAGACTGAGAATGGTTTTGGAGGGGAGGGAAGCAGGATGGCAGGAAGAAGAAAATGGATCGTAATCTTATCCATCATCCTTCTCTTGCTGCTGGCGGCAGCAGGAGCGTGTTATGTAAAAAGCTGGAGTTTCAACAGGAAACAGAGTGGGGATGACAGGGAAAGATGGAAAGAAGCGCTGTCAGAGGAGGTCCTGGAGGAGTATGATTCCGGAGTGACCTATAAAGAACTGGTCGAAGAGCCGGAAACATATCAGCTAAGAACGACGGTGGCTCTTTCCGGAACTGTGAAAGCTGTCTCCGATGCAAGAAGCGGCAGGCGTCAGGTAGAGATTCAGACTGAGGACGGGGATCTTATCGCTTATATGGAGGACAAGACCGGAAATCTTGAGATCAGTCCAGGGGAAGAATATATCATCTGTGGCCAGTTTCAGGGGATGGACAGCGACGGAAAAACGCCGATCATACAGGTACTGGCAGCAGGAAAATTGAATGAACCGGAATTAACCGGGGACGGGGGATTTTCAGAAATCCCCCGTCCCCGATTGAATTAAGCATAAAGTTTTACTAACTCGATCAGCACATCAACCGCCTTGTCCATTCCTTCTACGGTGATATGCTCATATGGTCCGTGATAAGCATGTCCGCCGGTGCCAAGATTCGGGCATGGCAGTCCTTTGAAGCTTAACTGGCAGCCGTCTGTACCACCGCGGATCGGAAGGATCAGCGGAGTAACGTCCGCGTGTTCACAGGCAATTTTTGCATTGTCGATCAGATGCATGCAGTCTTTGATGATCACAGCCATGTTCTGATACTGATCTGTGATGGTAAGTTTTACAGTGCCTTCGCCCCATTTCTCATTCAGATCTTTTTCAATCAGCTGAAGTGTCTTTTTCCGGGCTTCAAACAGATGGCTGTCATGATCCCTGACAAAGTAATGAAGCTCTGCGTGTCCACAGTCTCCGGACATGGATACCAGATGGAAGAATCCTTCATAATCTTCAGTACCGCGCGGTGTCTCACAGCCGGGGAGCATCTGGTTGATTTCCATAGCGACCAGACATGCGTTGATCATAGTGTCCTTGGAAGATCCGGGATGTACACTGAATCCGGTGATCTCAAAATCAGCTTTGCAGGCATTGAAGTTTTCATACTGGATCTCGCCTTCGGTGTCACCATCCAGGGTGTAGCCATACTGAGCGCCAAACTGCTCTACATTAAAATGGGAAGCACCGGTACCAATCTCTTCGTCTGGAGTAAAGGCAACAGAGATCGGTCCGTGAGGCATTTTTGTCTCATTTAAAATCTCGATGAGAGTCAGGATCTCGGCGATACCGGCCTTGTCATCTGCTCCGAGGATGGTGTGTCCGTCGGATGTGATCAGTGTGCGGCCCTTCAGATCCTTCAGGTGTGGGAAGGTCTCGGTACTTAAGACCAGTCCGCTGTCGCCTAAAGGCAGGTCTTCACCATTATAGTTTTCGGTGATGACCGGATGGATCTCCTGATCGCAGAAGTCGGATACCGTATCCATGTGTGCGATAAATCCGATGGAAGTCTTGTCCTCATATCCGGCGGTGGCAGGCAGTTTTCCGTACAGGTAGCACTGATCATCCAGCACCACGTCTGTCAGACCCAGCTCCTCCATTTCTGCCTTTAAAAGGTTTGCCAGGTCAAACTGGCATCTGGAGGAAGGAACAGTCTCGCTGTTTTCATCACTTGGTGTACGCACAACGACGTACTTTAAGAGTCTTTCGTAAGCTTTCATTTTATGATTCCCCTTTGCTTTGTGATTTTTCTTCATATACTATAGCACAAATTCATCTTTGCGGCACATAAAATTAATGTTATACTATATAAGAAACATGTATAGAAATGTGGGAGGCAAACATGATGAAATTAACCAGACTGCTGGAACGTTTAGAATATGAAGTCAGACAGGGAAGCGACCAGATCGAGGTTACGGAACTGATCAATGATTCCAGAAAAGTGACAAAGGGAAGTGTGTTCGTCTGCATCAGCGGAGCCGTATCAGACGGACATGACTATATAGAAGATGTGGCAGAAAAGGGGGCGGCCGCTGTAATCGTAGAGCGCCCGGTGGACGCGCCGGAAGGGCTGACGGTGATCCATGTGGATGATACCCGGTATGCGCTGGCCCTGATGTCTGCTGCGTATTTCGGATATCCGGCAGAGAAGCTGAAAGTTATCGGTATTACCGGAACGAAAGGAAAGACGACTACCACCTATATGGTTAAGTCCATCCTGGAAGGAGTGGGACATAAGGTGGGCCTGATCGGAACGATTGAAGCGCTGATCGGGGACAAGTCTATCCCGGCCAATAATACCACGCCGGAATCCTACACCATCCACCAGTATTTTGCACAGATGGTAGAGGAAGGCTGTGACTGTGTGGTGATGGAAGTATCTTCCCAGGGACTGATGCTCCACCGGACGGCGGGAATCCTGTTTGAGATCGGTATCTTCACCAACCTGGGAGAAGACCATATCGGTCCGAATGAGCATAAGGATTTTGAAGATTACAAGCGCTGCAAGGGGATTCTGTTTACCCAGTGCAAGCTGGGGATCGCCAATGTGGACGACCAGTGGTTTGAGGACGTGTTCCGTAATGCCACCTGTAAGGTGGAGACCTTTGGATTTTCTGAGAAAGCGGATCTTCGTGCAACGAACGTACAGCATATCGCAACGCCGGGATATCTGGGCGTCAAGTATCATGTCAGCGGACTGATGGATTTTGACGTGGAGATCGATATTCCGGGGAATTTCAGTGTCTATAATTCACTGACTGCCATCGCTGTGTGCCGCCATTTTGGCGTGCCAGTGGAAAATATCCAGGCGGCGCTTAAAAAGGCAAAAGTAAAGGGAAGAGTCGAGATGGTCAAGGTATCTGATCAGTTTACCATGCTGATTGATTATGCCCATAATGCCATGAGTCTTGAAAGTCTTCTGGAAACACTCAGAGATTATAACCCTGGACGGATTGTTACGATCTTCGGATGTGGCGGAAACCGTTCCAAGACCAGAAGATATGAGATGGGCGAGGTGTCCGGACGGCTTTCGGATTTTACGATCATCACTTCGGACAACCCCAGGTTTGAAGAACCTCAGGACATCATCAATGATATTATCGTAGGGATGAAGAAGACGGACGGAAAATATATTGATATCTGCGACCGCAAGGAAGCGATCCGTTACGCGATCGAACATGGACAGCCGGGAGATATCATTGTGCTGGCAGGTAAGGGACATGAGACCTATCAGGAGATCAGGGGCGTCAAGTATGATATGGATGATCGTGTCCTGATTAAAGAAGTATTAGAGGAGTTACATGTACGCTGATATTATCATCGATATTACGCATGAGAAACTGGATAAAATATTTCAATACCGCATCCCCTCTCATCTGGAGGGGATGCTTAAAATTGGTATAGAGGTGCTGGTGCCCTTTGGGAGAAGCAACAAAGAGACTAAAGGGTATGTGACGGGGATATCTGAAACGGTAGACTATGATCCGGGAAAGGTCAAGGAGATCAGCGGAATCGTGGAAGGAAGTATTGCCATCGAAGCCAGAATGGTGGCGCTGGCTGCCTGGATGAAGGAATATTATGGAGGGACCATGATCCAGGCGCTTAAGACGGTGATTCCAATCAAAAAAAGGGAGCGGACAAAAGAAAAGAGGACGGTTGTCCTAAGACTTTCTGATGAGGAAGGAAGAAAGCGGCTGGAAGTTTACCGCCGCAAGAATCAGAAGGCCAGGGCCAGAGTGCTGGAAGGGCTTCTGGAACAGCCGGAGCAGGCATATGATCTATTGACGAAGAAGCTGCATGTGACAGCCGCCGTGATCCGGACGATGGAAGAACAAGGCGTACTGGAAATCCGGACGCAGACCATGTTTCGTAATCCGATCCACACACGGATCAGGAAAAGTGATCCGGTTACGCTGACGGAGGAGCAGAAAAGAGCCGTGGACACCTTCTGGCAGGACTATGAAGAAGGAAAGCGTGGGGCTTACCTGGTATATGGAGTGACGGGAAGCGGAAAGACAGAAGTTTATATGGAGATGATCGATCGGGTGCTGCAACGGGGAAAACAGGCGATCGTACTGATTCCGGAGATCGCATTGACTTACCAGACGGTGATGCGTTTTTACGGAAGGTTCGGAGACCGGGTATCGATCCTTCATTCCCGGATGTCCCAGGGAGAGCGTTATGATCAGATGGAACGGGTGAAAGCAGGAGAGGTAGATGTGATGATTGGCCCCAGGTCTGCTCTGTTTACCCCGTTTGACAAACTGGGACTGATCGTGATCGATGAGGAACATGAGGGGACTTATAAAAGTGAGCAGGTGCCAAGATATCATGCCAGAGAGACGGCTCTTCACCGGGCGGAAGAAGAGGGGGCAAGTGTGGTCTTAGGCTCTGCAACACCATCGCTGGAAACCTTTTATGCCTGCCGGACCGGACGCTGCCGGATGCTGAAGCTTAAGAACCGGACCGGGGAAGGAAGCCTTCCGAAAGTTTATGTCACAGATATGCGTGAAGAGCTGCGGGAGGGCAACCGTTCCATCTTAAGCAGGCGTCTGGAGGAGATGATAAAGGAGCGGCTGGAGCGAAAAGAGCAGACCATGTTGTTTTTAAACCGCCGTGGGTATGCCGGGTTCATCAGTTGCAGGGCCTGCGGATATGTAGTAAAATGTCCTCACTGTGACGTTTCCTTATCGGCACACCGGGGCGGAAAGCTGGTGTGCCATTACTGCGGCCACGAGGAACCGGCGGTGCGGACCTGTCCATCCTGTGGATCTTCTTATATCGGAGGATTTAAGGCAGGGACGCAGCAGGTGGAGGAACTGATCCGGAAGCAGTTCCCGAAGGCCAGAGTACTTCGGATGGATCTGGATACCACCCGGAAAAAGGATGGATATGAAAAGATCCTGGAGGCCTTTGCAGATGAAGAGGCTGATATCATGATCGGGACGCAGATGATCGTGAAAGGCCATGATTTCCCCAAGGTCACACTGGTAGGAGTCCTGGCGGCAGATCTTTCTTTGTACAGCGATGATTACCGGTCCGGGGAACGGACCTTTCAGCTTCTGACCCAGGCGGCAGGAAGAGCCGGGCGGGGGTCTGTACCGGGTGAAGTGGTGATCCAGACATACAGCCCGGAGCACTACAGCATCCAGATGGCAGCAGCTCAGGACTACGAAGGATTCTATGAAGAGGAGATGCGTTACCGGAGCCTGATGGACTATCCTCCGGCATCACATTTGCTGGCTGTGCTGATGACCGGACCGGAAGAGGAGCATCTGGCGGCAGCAGCCGGATACCTGAAAGAATTTTTAAGAAGGCTTGATCCCGGTGGAAGGATGCAGGTCATCGGACCGGCCAGTCCGTATGTGGCAAAGGTCAGCGATGTATATCGGAAGGCTTTGTATATCAAGGAAAAGGATGAGCATATTTTAATAGAAGTGAAAAATCGGCTGGAACAGTATATAGAGGCAAACCGGGGATTTATGTCCCTTAAGATCCAGTTTGACCTGGATCCCATGGGAGTCTTTTAAGTGTCTCCTGGTATCAGGAGATTGTAATCAGCAAATCATAACAGAAAAGAGGTAAATAAAAAGTATGGCGACGAGAAAAATCAGAGAAATCGGCGATGAAGTGTTGACGAAACCCTGCAAAGAAGTAACAAAGATGAATCTTCGGACAAAGATCCTGATCGAAGATATGCTGGATACCATGTATGAGGCCATGGGAGTCGGACTTGCGGCGCCTCAGGTGGGGATCTTAAAAAGAATCGTGGTGATCGATGTGGGAGAGGGACCTATCGTTCTGATCAATCCAAGGATCATCGAGACTTCCGGAGAGCAGACCGGAGAAGAGGGGTGCTTAAGCGTGCCGGGCAAATCCGGGCAGGTGACCAGGCCGGACCATGTAAAAGTAGCGGCTCAAAATGAGGATATGGAAGAAATCGAGCTGGAGGGAGAAGGACTTCTGGCCCGCGCGTTCTGCCATGAGATTGATCATCTGGACGGACACCTGTATGTGGATCTGGTAGAAGGCGAGCTGCATGACGTGGAATATGCAGAAGAAGGCGATGGGGAAGACGCATAAAGGAGGGAACCTGGATGAAAGTCATATTTATGGGGACACCGGAGTTTTCAGTGGGGACGCTGGAGGCTCTGATCGATGCAGGACATGAGGTGGTGCTTGTGGTGACTCAGCCGGATAAGCCAAAAGGACGAGGCGGAAAGATGCAGTATACCCCTGTGAAGGAGGCTGCTTTGAAGCATGGGATCCCGGTTTATCAGCCAAAAAAGATCCGGGAAGAGGCATGTATTGAAGAATTGAGGACCTATCAGGCGGATATCATGGTAGTGATCGCTTTTGGTCAGATTCTTCCCCAGGAGATCCTGGATATGACGCCCTATGGATGTATCAATGTCCATGCATCTCTGCTTCCGAAATATCGCGGAGCAGCGCCCATCCAGTGGGCAGTGATCAACGGGGAGAAGGTATCCGGCGTGACCACCATGCAGATGGATGCCGGGCTGGATACAGGAGATATGCTGCTGAAGACGGAAGTAGTCCTGGATGAAAATGAGACCGGAGGAAGCCTGCACGATAAGCTTGCTGCAGCTGGAGCAAGCCTGTGCGTAGAGACGCTAAAAGGGCTGGAAGCCCACACGATCCATCCTGAAAAGCAGGGAGAAAGCCCCACGGAATATGCCAGGATGCTGGATAAGAGCCTGGGAAATATTGACTGGAGCAGGACGGCAGAAGAAATCGAACGCCTGATCAGAGGACTGAACCCCTGGCCCAGCGCCTATACCGGCTGGAATGGAAAAACCATGAAGATCTGGGAGGCAGAAGTAGCGCCTCAGGGCGAAACTGCTGTACAAGAGCCTGGTACCGTAGTACGGGTAGAAAAGAATGGATTCCTGGTACAGACAGGAAGCGGACTTCTGAAGGTGTGCACCCTCCAGATCCCGGGAAAGAAGCGGATGGACGCCGGGGCATTCTTAAGGGGCTACCCGATGGAAGCCGGACTGGTATTGGAGAAATTGTAATAATAACTTTATTAAGAATTGTTAAAATTGTATGAAGGGCCGTTTTTTTCGGTAGTTTTCAAGTATAATAGTAATGCTAGATTTTGTTAGGAGGCGTTTACTATGTATTATCCAATATATTTTGACCCCACATACGTTCTGGTCCTGATTGGACTTATCATCTGTCTGGCGGCATCGGCGAAGATGCGTTCCACATTTTCCCGGTATTCCAGAGTGCGCAATCATGCGGGGATAACGGGAAGAGAGGCAGCGGAGCAGGTGCTGCACCGCGCCGGTATCTATGACGTCAGAGTGGAACATGTGTCGGGAAACCTGACGGATCATTATGACCCAAGGACAAAGGTGCTGCGGCTTTCTGATGCAACATATGGATCGACTTCTGTTGCTGCAGTGGGCGTAGCGGCCCATGAGTGCGGACATGCCATCCAGCATGCTACCGGGTATGCGCCGCTGTCGTTTCGGAGTGCGCTGGTTCCCGTGGCGAATTTTGGAAGCGCCATTGCCTGGCCTTTGATTTTAATCGGTCTGCTGTTCAACAGCCAGTCTTCCATTTTATTTTTGAATCTGGGGATCCTGGCGTTTTCACTGGCGGTATTGTTCCAGATCGTGACACTGCCGGTAGAGTTTAATGCGTCCAGCCGGGCGATCCATATGCTGAGTGGAAATGGCATGCTCTACGAGGATGAGGTCCGCGCTACCAGAAAGGTACTTACGGCAGCAGCTCTTACTTATGTGGCAGGAGCAGCTTCTGCGATCCTGCAGCTTCTTAGGATCATTTTATTGTCGAATTCGAGGAGAAGATAGGAGATGAATGAAAGGGAACTGGTGCTGGAGGCACTGCTTTCGATTACCCGGGACGGGGAATACAGTCATATCGTTTTAAAGAATCTTCTGGATCTTTATCAATATCTGGACAAAAAGGAGCGTGCATTTATCACAAGAGTGGTAAATGGCACGCTTGAGCGTCTGATTGAGATTGATTATATCATCAATCAGTTTTCCAAGGTGAAGGTAAACAAAATGAAGCCGGTGATCCGGACCATTTTAAGGTTCAGCGTCTACCAGTTGAAGTATATGGACAGTATCCCGGATTCTGCCGTCTGTAATGAGGCGGTAAAGCTGGCCGCAAAAAGAGGATTTCACGGTCTGAAGGGATTTGTCAACGGCGTGCTGCGAGGCATCAGCAGAAATCTGGATCAGATTACATATCCTGGGAAGGAGGACACCGTAGCATTCCTGTCTGTCCGGGAGGCGCTGCCAGAGTGGCTGGTCCGCGAGTGGCTTAAGACCTATGATGCAGAGACGGTGAAAAAGATGGGGGAGGCATTTCTGGAGACGGCGCCTTTGTCCGTCAGGTTCGATCCCCGGAGGATCACCGAAGCGGCGCTGACAGAGATGCTGAAAAAGGAAGGCGTGAGAGCATGCCGGATCCCGGAAGTACCCTGCGGACTTTATCTTTTCGGACTGGATCATTTGTCTGCCCTGGAAAGTTTTCAGAAGGGGTATTACCAGGTACAGGACGTAAGTTCTATGCAGGTGGCGCTCTGGGCGGATCCTCAGCCGGGAGATGAGGTCATTGATGTATGTGCCGCACCGGGAGGGAAAGCAATCCATATGGCGGAGCTTCTTTCCGGGACCGGGCATGTGGAAGCACGGGATCTGACGGATCATAAGGTGGAGCTGATCCGGGAAAATATTGCAAGGAGCGGTCTTGCGAATATTGATGCTGTCTGTCGGGATGCCCTGGTACCGGATCCGGATTCTGTAGAAAAGGCAGATATTCTGATTGCGGATCTTCCCTGTTCCGGGCTGGGTGTGCTGGGAAGAAAGCCGGACCTGAAGCTTCGGGTGACAGAGGAGACGGAAGGAGAGCTGGCAGCCCTGCAGAGGCAGATCCTTTCGGTGGTCCGGGATTATGTAAAGCCGGGAGGAAAGCTTTTATACAGTACCTGTACCATCAGCTGTCAGGAAAATGAGGAAAATACCCGGTGGTTTCTGAAAAACAGCCCCGGGTTCTCACTGATCCGTCAGGAGCAGAGGCTGCCGGGGGTACAGGCTGGAGATGGATTTTATATCGCAATGTTCCGGAGGAAAGAAGATGAGTAAACAGGATATCTGTTCTTTGAATTATGAAGAAATCCAGGAAGAGATGAAGCGGATCGGGGAAAAAGCTTTCCGGGGGCGCCAGATCTATGAATGGCTGCATGTGAAGCTTGTGGATGATTTTTCGCAGATGACAAATCTTTCCAAAGATCTCAGAGAGAAGCTTGCGGAGAACTACGAAATCCCACGGCTTCAGATAGCTGCCCATCAGGTGTCCAGAAAAGATCCGACAGAGAAATTTTTGTTCGAACTCTCGGATGGGAATATGATCGAGAGTGTTCTGATGAAATATGATTATGGCAATTCGGTCTGCATTTCTTCTCAGGCAGGCTGCAGGATGGGCTGCAGATTCTGCGCATCCACCATCGGAGGCCTGAAGAGGAACCTGACGACCTCTGAAATGCTGCGCCAGATTTATCAGGTGCAGAAGACCAGTGGAGAACGGGTTTCCAATATCGTGATCATGGGAACAGGGGAGCCGCTGGATAACTTTGACAACTTTGTAAAGTTTATTCATATGATCAGCGATGGACATGGACTCAACATCAGTCAGCGCAGTATTACGGCGTCGACCTGTGGGATCGTTCCAAGGATGAGAGAGCTGGCGGAGGAATCTCTCCAGATTACACTGGCCCTGTCGCTGCATGGTTCCACCCAGGAAAAGCGGCAGAACCTGATGCCGGTGGCACTTAAGTATCCGCTCCCGGAAGTGCTGGAGGCCTGTGACTATTATTTTGCAAAGACCGGACGGAGAGTAACGTTTGAGTACAGTCTGGTCAAAGGAGTGAATGATCAGCCGGAAGACATCCGGGAACTGACACAGATCCTGAAACACCGGAACTGCCATCTTAATCTGATTCCGGTCAATCCGGTTAAGGAACGGGATTATCAGCGTCCAACCACTGAAAATGCGCTGGAATTTAAAAATAAACTTGAAAAAAACGGAATTAATGTTACTATAAGAAGGGAAAGAGGCTCTGA
>OGRN01002146.1_pt1 | contig 15615 bp, 16 predicted proteins | sample 1553401 | NCBI WGS metagenome assembly OGRN01 (sample SAMEA2580096, study PRJEB22360) | human gut metagenome | biome: human gut; feature: human-associated habitat; material: faeces | place: Denmark | collected 2008/2010 | reverse complement strand
CTGGCCCGGCTCCTCTCCCCGGAGCTGCGGGTGACGGCGTAATCTCAAAGCACATGAAAGGTACTCGATCTATGTCCAAAACCAAAGGCTTCATCGCCGAATTCAAAAAGTTTATTGCCCGGGGCAATGTCCTGGACCTGGCGGTGGGCGCCCGGGGAGAGGGCGTGGCCGCCCTCAAGCTGCGCTGCGTCGAGGCCCTGCGCTGCCTCTGCGAGGCCCGGCGCCAGGCCGCGTACGCCCGCCGTGGTCCCGTCACGCGCGCCGAGATTGCCCGCTGCGCACGGACCCTCATGAGGCAGAACGTGGAGAGTCCCCTCACCATCGGGGAGCTTGCGCGACGCTGCCAGACCTCGCCCACGGTGCTCAAGGAGTCCTTCCGCGCGGAGTATGGCATGCCGGTGCACGAGTGGTACCGGCGCTTCCGCATGCTCAGGGCCGCTGACCTGCTGCGCGTTGGCTCCGGCAGCATCTCCGACGTGGCGCGGGCCGTGGGCTACAGCAACGCGTCAAAGTTCGCGCAGGCCTTCAGCGCCTGCATGGGAGCCACGCCTTCGGCCTGGAGAAGGGCCGCGCTGACGTCTGCCTCCGCGCTTCCGCAAGAGCTTGCCGAGGTGGGCTGACGCGTCCGATTGGAGCATTGCCGTCCGCGTGGGTCACAACTGTGACGACTTGCTTGAGCTGCGGCGCGTTGCGTTGAAGTTAGCCATGGCTCCTCCATATGCTCCGGTAAGCAAAGCATAAGGGCGGCGAGAGGCACGCGCTTCTCGCCTGACGAAGGGAGAACGTAATGAAGGTCAATCACGCTTGGTTTGCCGTTGCCGGTGCCGCTGCCGCGGGTGCCGTGGCCGGCCTTGCCAACTCCGGCCTGCTCCACAAGGCCGCCGTCGCCGTGACCACCGCCGGCATCAAGGTCACCGACGCCGTCGCCGCCGAGACCCAGTCCATCGTCGACGACGCCAACGACGCCACCGCCGAGGCCCGCCGCCAGGCCAAGATCGACGCCGCCGTGGCCGCCCGCCTGGCCGCTCTCGAGGGCGACATCCGCGCCGAGGTCACCGCCGAGGTCGACGCCGAGGGCGCCGAGGCCTAGCCAATGGTCTTCAGGATTGTCTCGGAGCTTCCCGGAAGGCTCCGCCTGAGGTGCGGCGCGCGTCTCTTCACCGACGAGGAGGCGCGCGGCGTTTCCTATGCCCTCATGGCCGCAGACGGCGTGCGCACCGCCGAGGTCCACGCCGCCAACGGCTCCATACTGCTGACCTTTGAGCCCGCGTGTCGCGAGGCCGTGCTGGCCGCCGTGCGCGGGCTGGACCCGCTGCGCCTGCCCGCGGCGCCCGATCCGGGTCTGGGCACGCGCGAGGGCGCGCTGGAGATCTCCCTGGAGAACAACCGCTTCCAGGTGGAGGTCACGCGCCTCGTCCTGTGGCGTGCGGCAAAACGCGTCCTTCTCCCCGTGCCGGTGCGCGCGGCGCTTACCTGCGTGCGCGCCCTGGGCTTTGTGGCCGAGGGCCTGCGGCACCTGCTTGCCGGCGAGGTCACCGTGGAGGTACTGGACGCCACGGCCATAGCCACCTCCATCGCCCGCGGCAGCTTTGCCGAGGCGGGCACCATCACCTTCCTGCTGCAGCTCTCCGGCCTCATGGAGGAGCACGTGCAGAGCCGCGCCCACCTGGCGCTGCGCGAGGGCATGGTGGTGCGCGCGGAGAGCGTGTGGGCCGTCGTGGACGGCCAGGACGTGCGCGTCCGCACCGAGGACGTCACCCGCGGCATGGTGCTCCACCTGGGCGCGGGCAGCGTCCTTCCGGTGGATGGCACCGTGGTTGAGGGCGCCGGCGAGATAGACGAGTCCTCCATGACGGGCGAGGCCGCCCTGGTGCGCAAGGAGCCCGGCGCCACCGTCTACGCGGGCACCGCGCTTGAGAGCGGCGACCTCAAGGTGAGCGTCACGGCGCCTCCGGGGGCCTCTCGCATAGACGGCATCGTGGACATGGTCGAGCACTCAAGCGAGCTCAAGGCAGGCGCCCAGAGCCGCGCGGAGCGCCTGGCGGACGCCATCGTGCCGTACAGCTTCCTTGCGTTCTTTGGCATCCTCGCCGTGACGCGCAACATCAACAAGGCAATGGCCGTGCTCATGGTGGACTACTCGTGCGCCATCAAGCTTTCCACGCCCATAGCCGTGATGAGCGCCATGGACGAGGCCGTGCGCGCCGGCGTGACCGTGCGCGGCGGCAAGTACCTGGAGGCCCTGGCCGCGGCCGACACCGTGGTCTTCGACAAGACCGGCACGCTGACAAACGCCACGCCCGCCGTGAGCCGCATCATCTCGTTCACGGAGGCCTCCGAGGAGGACGTGCTGCGCCTGGCCGCCTGCATCGAGGAGCACTTCCCGCACAGCATGGCCCGCGCCATCGTGGCGGAGGCCGAGCGCCGCGGCCTCGTCCACGACGACGAGCTGCACGCCGAGGTGCAGTACGTGGTGGCCCACGGCATCTCCACCCGCGTGGGCGGCCGCGAGGTCTGCATCGGCAGCGCGCACTTCCTCTTTGAGGACGAGGGCGTCGGCAAGCCCGAGGGCCTGGATGAGCTCATGGAGCGCGAGGCCCCGGCGAGCTCGGTCATCTACATCGCGCGCGAGCGCCGGCTCGTGGGCGCCATCTGCGTGAGCGACCCGCCCCGCGCGGAGGCCGCCGCGGTGCTGGCGCGCCTGCGCCGCCAGGGTCTCACCAACTTGGTCATGATCACGGGGGACTCCGAGCGCTGCGCCGCCCACGTGGCGGGCGAGCTTGGCCTGGACGGCTACTTTGCCCAGGTGCTCCCCGAGGACAAGGCCGCCCACGTGGCGGCGCTTCGCGAGGCCGGCCACACCGTGGTCATGGTGGGCGACGGCATCAATGACTCGCCGACGTCAGCGTTGCCATGTCCGACGCGAGCGACATCGCCCGCGCGGTGGCCGACGTCCTGGTGCACGACTCCTCGCTGCAGTCCCTGGTCACCATGCGCGAGCTGGCGAGCCGCCTCATGGGGCGCATCCATGCGGACTACCGCTTCATCGTGGGGTTCAACTCGCTGCTCATCGGCCTGGGCGTGGCAAGCGTCATCCCCATCACCGCGGCCGCCTACCTGCACAACGTCTCCACCCTGTGCATCGCCGCCAGAAACGCCACCCCGCTTCTGGACAGGCCCCACCTGGAGCGCGGCCGCATGGAGGTCGCGCTCAGTTAGGGGAGCCTGTGCCGCGCCGCGATTGACAATCCGAACGGAGTGAATCACAGCTACTGGCTTTAGGATTGACTCTAGCTAGAACGACGTCGTTTCTATGAGCCTGGAATACAAATCGTCAGTCCTCTGACACGCGTCATAGCTGCTTTCAAATGAAACGGAATCGTATATAGCGCGAGATCCATCCGTTCCAACCGTCAGTGTTTCCGATGATTCAAACACAACAAAGAACATGCAATCTCGCCCGCCAGAAGACCCGCCGTCGGAAATGACGGCGGGGTTCTCTGAAGTTTCTGAGTCAAGGTCGGAAAGGACCTCGATTGTCTCTTGGAGGTTTTCCGCATCAATCTCGGAAATAGATTGGCCATCAAGCGAGAACAGAAATACGTCAACTACATTATCATCAGAAACGTGCTTTCTGGCTGCTTTGAGATCGCCGCTGCCACCCTCATCGGAATCATCGACGGCGTCGCTGGCATTTCCGCACGAGGTACAAAGGGTTAGAGCAAGGAATGAAGCAGCTAAGATGGCGCGCCTTCTGCTGATGCTAATCATGCTCTTTAGCTCCTACAATCTCCTAGCAGCACTTATTGTTTTCAGGCTTGCGCCGGAATAACCACTTGAATAAACGTAAGCGGAGCCTAGTTTCGATGCCGTTGTGAAACCGAATTCCGGATCCATGACAAGGATGCTTGCAAATGGGGTACAGCCGCTTACAACGACAGCTATTGCTAAGGTTCTCTTAACGATCATTGAGATGAGAGTGAATCCCGCAAGCGACGCAAATTGCGCCTTGAGCGGTCTGTCACCTGATGGGAGGTCCAACCCTCGGCGACGAGGAGATGGTGACCATCGCGTTCAAGGAGACGCGCAGCCAGTTCATGCGCGAAGCACTCGACAGAGCGCTCGCTATCGAGTAGAGCGTGGTCGCATGGAGGTCGCGGTCAGGTAGGCGGGCCTGTGCCGCGCATTCCGCAAAGCATTTCAAGATTGACGCACTTCTCGCCAGGCCCCTTGCCGCACGTGCGGCGGGACCTGGCGAGAAGTGCGTCATTGGGCTCTAGGCGCCGAGGAGAAGCGCGAGGTCAAACACGGTGACGGTAACGCCGATGGCCATGAGCGCCGCCTTGAGCGGGCAGGAGTTGGCGTGGCGGCCCATGACGGAGGGCGAGCTCGTGAGCCAGATCTGGACGAAGACCGTGACGGGCAGCTGCAGCGAGAGAAGTGCCTGGCTCCAGACCAGGCCGCTGAAGGCGTCTTCCACCGCAAGGCAGGCCGCTACGGCGCCCAGGAATGCCAAGGCCACGCCGATGGACGAGTGACGGTCGTGGATGTCGTATTCCTCGCCGAACATGCCGGCGCTGATGGTGCCCGCCGCCATGCCCGCGGTGACGCTGGACGAGAGGCCGGCAAACAGCAGTGCCACCGCAAAGATCGTGCGGGCCGCCGGACCCAGGATGGGCTCGAGCGTTGCCGCCGCAAGTGCCAGGTCGTCTATGGCCAGGCCGCGCGTCCAGAAGGTGGTGGCCGCCAGGATAACCATTGCGGAGTTGATGGCCCAGCCCACGCCCATGGAGAAGAGCGTGTCAAAGAGCTCGAAGCGCAGGCGCTCCTCGATGACGTCGTCCCCCTGCTGGTCGTAGTGGACGGACTGCACCACCTCGGAGTGCAGGAACAGGTTGTGCGGCATTACCACGGCGCCGAGCACGCTCGTCACGATGGCGACCGACCCTGCGGGCAGGGATGGCGTGACCCAGCCCGTGGCTGCCGCGGGCCAGCTCACGTCCACCAGTGCGAGCTCCGCCAGGAAGGAGAGGCCCACCACCGAGACGAAGGCTATGATCCAGCGCTCGATGCGCCTGTAGGAGCTGGTGGCCAGCATGAGCAGGGACGCCGCGGCTACGATGACGCAGCCCGCGCGCAGGGGCAGGCCAAACAGCATCTGGAGCGCGATGGCCGCGCCCAGGACCTCGGCCATGGCGGTGGCGACGGTCGCCAGGTAGGCGCTGCCAAGCACGACGACGGCCGCCGAGCGCGGAAGGTGCTCGCGGGTGGCCTCCGCAAGGCAGGTTCCGGTGACGATGCCCAGGTGAGCGGCGTTGTGCTGCAGGACGATGAGCATGATGGTGGAGAGGGTGACCACCCAGAGCAGGGCGTAGCCAAACTGCGAGCCGGCCGCCATGTTTGACGCCCAGTTGCCCGGGTCTATGAAGCCGACGGTGACCAGCAGGCCGGGGCCGATGTGACGCAGGATCTCGAGGCCGCCGTGGCCTCCGGTCCGCTTTGCGCCAAAACGCTCGATGAGGCGCTTTGCCAGGTGGGGAGGGGTCCTTCTCGCGGTGCTTTTGTTGGTGCGCATGGTAATTCCTAGCTGAATGTGGACATTATGTGTTAGCCAAGGTTTACCACAGAAGTTAGCTCAGGTGAACTTATTCTACTAACAGCACACGATGCGCCCGAGACAACCCCCTCAGGTCAAGGGCCTCGCCGGTGGAACCCATACCCCCTCAAGTGGGCTCCAGCTCGCCGGGCATCATGATGTTAACTTCGCCTCGCGCGGGACGGACCCTCTCCCCGGACCGTGACGTGGCAAGCCTCGGCGCCGCCAGCCTCCCAGGACTGGCGGCGCCTTTTTTGCGTGGGGGAGTGGGGGTGCGCGGGCCGCGGGGCCGCGAGGGCCGCGCCTTAGCGTACATTTTGACGATCCGAGTGCCCTTCTCGCCGCGTTTGCCCAGTTGGCGAGAAGGGCGCATTGTCAAAATGTACGCTAATCCCCAAGCGACGCCCCTCCGGGGCCCGTCACCCCTTGCACATAAGTTAGCCATGGTGTACTTTAGCAACCGCAACGAGTTAACCAAGGCTAACAAGAGGAGGCCACGGGGCATGGGACACGGGCTTGACGTCTGCATGGGAGACCCGCGCGAGGCGCGGACCATCGAGGAGTGCCTGGAGTCCGAGTTCGTGCGGACGCTCGTCTGCCAGGCCGGGCTGGTCATCTCGGGCCACAAGCCAGCGGCCGTCTTTGGCTTCACGCCGCGCGCGTGGAGGGGCGGGGACCACCGTCAGAAGCGCGCCCTCTCCGCCCGGCTGCTTGCTACCTACGCCGCCTCCACGCGCCGCTACGGCCTCTGCCTGGCGGGCCTTTCTCGCCATGCCGACGGGCTCATGCTGCTTGCCTGGCGCCCCTCGCAGGTGGAGAAGATCGTGGCCGACGCACAGAATCGCGCGTTCCTGGAGTCCGTGGGGCTGCCCTCCGAGGACGCCTCTGCGCTCATGGCCGAGCTCGTCGGCCGCCTGCGCGCCTACTACGCCGGGCGGGCCAGCTTTCCCCACGAGTTGGGCCTGGTGCTGGGCTACCCCGTCGACGACGTGCGCGGATTCATGGCAGACGGCGGGCGCGGGGCCAAGGTCGTCGGCCGCTGGCGCTGCTACGGCAACGTGGAGAACGCTCGCCGCCGCTTTGACGAGCTCGCCCGCCGCGAGCGCGAGTGCCGCCTGAGCTACGCCCAGGGCACGAGCGTGAGGGAGCTGCTTGAGATGGGCGCGGCCTAGCCTCGCCTTCCAAGGATGAAAAACATCGAACTAGGAGGAATCAAATGAGCAAGAACGTCGCAGTGGTCTACTGGACCGGCACCGGCAACACCGAGGCCATGGCAAACGCCGTCGCGGAGGGTGCGGCCGCAGCCGGCGCCGAGGCACGTACCGTTTCCGTCTCGGACTTTTCGGCCGACGACGTGGCCGGCTTTGACGCGCTGGCCGTTGGCTGCCCGGCCATGGGCGCCGAGGAGCTGGAGTCCGACGAGTTCGAGCCGGTCTGGGAGGCCTGCAAGCCCGTCCTGGCCGGAAGGCCCGTCGCGCTCTTTGGCAGCTACGGCTGGGGCGGCGGCGAATGGATGCGCACCTGGGAGGCCACCTGCCGTTCCGACGGCGCGGTGCTCGCCTGTGAGAGCGTCATCTGCTGCGAAGCGCCGGAAGACGACGCGCTTGCGCAGTGCAAGAAGCTGGGTGCTACGCTGGCCGGCTGATCCCGGGTGTAACGGGCGGGTCCGCACTAGGACGGCGATCCCTGCCGGAGCCCTGTGCGGCACTGCCTGATAGATCGACCACGCCAGAGCACAAATAGATCGTAATCAGCAAAAATCACCTCCTGAAAATGGGACACGTCCCGAAAAAAAGCTGTGGGCCGCCTGACGAACGGTCCACAGTTTTTGTTTCGGGGCTTCCTCGCTTTTTTGATGATTCAATTTGACAGGGTACTGTTCTCAGCTCATTCCGCTTCCATGGCTGCGCTGACCTCGCGGCGGTAGCGCAGCGTGACGACGGAGAACAGGATGCCGGAAACGGCGCTGAGGAGCAGGGAGAACATATGCAGCAGAACATTGCCGTTCAGATAGCCGAACATGCCGTAGAGCTGGAGGGCGATGTCGTAGTCCAGATACGGCGCGCCCCAGTACATAGCAAGACCAATGATCTGCATGGCGGCCTCTGCCATGACGATGACGGCGAGGAGCATCGGCGGGAGCGTTGTGGCGCGGGCTTTGACAGCTGCCTCATTTGCGGAGTTCAGTGCGGCGATGATGCAGCCCTGCAGGACAATGGTCAGCGCACAGCCGGCTGCCATGACAAAGACGACGTATTCATCGCCGTAAAAGTGGAAGCTGAAGAAATCCTCGGCGCTGTAAAACAGCAGATAGATCAGCAGGAACGTCAGCTCAAGTGCCTCGAAGATGATGCGGAAGCCGGCCGCTGTGCGCAGGCAATTCAGCCCGCCGGTCGAGATCTGCGCGCCGCGGCTTCTGCAGGCCCCTGCAGCAGACCACACGCCGATGACGGTCAGCAGCTCCGGCAGCCAGAAGGCAGCCTGCAGGAACTGCATCAGGCCGCTTGGGCTTGCGTCGATGGCCGTCCGGACGCTCTCGATGCCGCCGGAAATGCCCAGCAGCAGGTCCAGCAGGTGCAGCACCGCGACGGCGGTCAGGGCAATGGCGGCAAACAGGTAGGGCAGACCTGCCGCAGCCCGTCAGGGCATGGGTATAGGCCGTCGGATGGGCAGGCACAAGCTGCACGGGCGCCGGGCGGACCTGCTGCACGATAACCGGGACCGGCTGCGTGCTCTGCATGGGCTGCTGCACGGGCAGCGCTGCGCCGCAGGTAGAGCAGAAACGGGCGGAGGCGTCGTTCGGCGCTCCGCATTTCGGACAAAACATGGAAAATCCCCCTCGGTTCGATTCTGCCTTCAGTATAACGAAACGGGGGCGCCTTGTCAATGCGTGCTGTACGAGAATGCTTTTCTGCTTGCATAAATGGAGCAAATCCGGTATAATAGTCCCAGTCAATGCAAATGGGGGATAGCCAATGGCAAAGCTCTACTTTAAATATGGCTCGATGGGCTCGTCCAAGACAGCACAGGCGCTCATTACCAAGTATAACTACGAGGAAAACGGCATGCACGTCTGGCTGATCAAGCCTGCGGCCGATGAGCGCGACGGCGCGATCATCCTGCGCAGCCGCGTTGGTCTGGAGGCCCCTGCCGAGGTTGTTCCGCCGCACAGCGACATCTACGAGCTCTATCGCAGCCGCGAAAAGACGGACGTCATCATCGTCGACGAGTGCCAGTTCCTGACACCTGCGCAGATCGATCAGCTCCGCGACATCGTGGACGTAGAGAACATTCCGGTGCTGTGCTTCGGCCTGCGCACGGATTTCCAGTGCAAGCTGTTTGACGGCAGCCGCAGGCTGTTCGAGGTAGCGGACACCATCACGGAGATCAAGGCCATCTGCGACTGCGGGGCCAAGGCCACGGTCAATGCCCGGCTGGACAGCGAGGGCTGCATCGTCACGGAGGGCGCCCAGCTCCTGCTCGGCGGCAACGACCGCTATCTTGCCATGTGCCACAAGTGCTGGATCCGCAACATCCGTGAGCACCGCAAAGTAAAGAACCGCTGAATTTTGAAAGGAGATCCTGTTATGAATTATCCGACTCCCCATATCAACGCCACGCCCGACGATTTTGGTCAGACCGTCCTGATGCCGGGCGATCCGCTCCGCTCGAAGTACATCGCCGAGCATTTCCTGGAGAACGCCCGCCTCGTGAACAACGTCCGCGGCGTGCAGGGCTACACGGGCACCTATCACGGCGTGAAGGTTTCCGTCATGGCCTCCGGCATGGGCATCCCGTCCATCGGCATCTATTCCTATGAGCTCTACAACGCCTTCGGTGTGCAGAACATCATGCGCATCGGCTCGGCCGGTTCCATCAACCCCGATATCCACGTCCGCGACATCGTCATCGCGCAGGGCGCCTGCACCGATTCGAACTTCCTGCACCAGTATCACATCGACGGCACGTTCGCACCCATTGCCTCCTATGAGATGCTGCGCCGCGCCGTTGCGTCCTGCGAACAGGTCGGCGCGACGTATCACGTCGGCAACGTCCTGTCAACGGACAACTTCTATAACGACGACGAGGGCATGCCCGAGGTCCTGCAGACCGTTCCCGCCTGGATCAAGATGGGCGTCATGGCCTGCGAGATGGAGGCTGCCGGCCTGTATATGACTGCCGCCCGCTGGAAGAAGAACGCCCTGTGCATCTGCACGATCTCCGATCACATGCTCACGGGCGAGGCCCTGCCCGCCGAGGAACGCCAGACGTCCTTCACGCAGATGATGGAGGTCGCGCTCGAAACGGCCGTCAAACTGGAAAAGTAATCAAAAAATTCGGAAGCGTAAAACAACGCTTCCGAATTTCAGCTTGGCAAAAAAGTCCCTTTGGACTTTTTCGCCAAGCTGCTTTCCGAATTGCAAAATCAAATTTTGCAGCATGATTTTGCAATTCTGCCGCTGCGGCGGGTGATCAAACGCGAAAGGACACCCTGACGGTTTCCTTTCACACTTTTCTTCCCTCCGAAACCTTCGGCTGGGCAGGTTTTTAAATTTAAAGCCTGTTTGTTATTTTTTATTTTCTTTCTCTTCTCAAATTTCTATCACGACAAAAAAGGAGCAAATACCAAAATGAAGCGCATTTTTCTGATCGTTCTGGATTCCTGCGGCGCAGGTGAGATGCCCGATGCCGCAAAGTTCGGTGATTTCGGCGTGAACACGCTCAAGAGCTGTTCCACGTCCAGCAAGCTGCACATCCCCACGATGGTGCACTGCGGCCTCGGCAACATCGAGGGCCTGTCCTTCCTCGGCACGGATCCCGCGCAGACGGGCGCCTGCGCCCGCATGGCAGAGGCCTCCATGGGCAAGGACACCACGATCGGCCACTGGGAGATCGCGGGCGTCGTTTCCCCGAATCCGCTGCCCACCTATCCCAACGGCTTCCCCGAGGAAGTGCTCAAGCCCTTCCGCGAGGCGACGGGCCGCGGCGTTCTGGCGAACGCTCCCTGGTCCGGCACCGAGGTCATCGCAAAGTACGGCGCGGAGCATATGCGCACGGGAGACCTCATCGTTTATACGTCCGCAGACTCCGTGTTCCAGATCGCCGCGCACGAGGACATCGTCCCTCTGGAGGAGCTGTATGAATACTGCCGCATCGCCCGTAAGATCCTCGTCGGAAAGCATGGCGTCGGCCGCGTTATCGCCCGTCCGTTCATCGGCAACGAGAAGGACGGCTTCACCCGCACGTCCAACCGCCACGACTTTTCGCTCGAGCCGCCCGCGGAGACCATGCTTGACGCCATCAAGGCCGCCGGTCAGGATGTCCTTGCCGTCGGCAAGATCCACGATATCTTCGCAGGTCGCGGCCTGACGGACTTTGTCTACACGAAGGGCAACACCGACGGCCTCGCCAAGACCATGGACTACTTCAAGCGCGATTTCCAGGGCCTGTGCTTTGTGAATCTCGTTGATTTCGATATGCTCTACGGCCATCGCCGCAACATCGACGGCTATGCTGCCGCCCTGACGGAATTCGACGGCTGGCTGGCGGAGCTTTTGCCGCAACTCGGCGACGAGGACCTCGTTATGATCACGGCCGACCACGGCTGCGACCCTGCCTACACCCGCACGACGGACCATACCCGCGAGTATGTGCCGCTGCTGATGGCGGGCAAGCACCTGCGCCCTGTGAATCTCGGCACGCGCAAGTCGTTTGCGGACATTGCCGCGACCGTGACGGAGCTGCTCGGTGTCCCGTATCAGACGCCCGGCACGAGCTTTGCCACCGAGATTCTGTAATTTCTGAAAGGGGAGATTGCCATGACACCGGAAAAACTGCTGGAGCTTGCGCATGAGGCCCGCGAGCGCGCCTATGCGCCGTATTCCCATTATGCTGTCGGCGCTGCACTGCTGACGAAGGACGGCCGTGTCTATCAGGGCTGCAACATTGAAAATGCCAGCTTCTCCGCCACAAACTGCGCGGAGCGCACGGCCTTTTTCAAGGCGGTGTACGACGGCTGCTATGACTTTGCCGCCATTGCCGTGGTCGGCGGTCCTGCCGGGAAGCCTGCGCAGGCTCAAGACGAGCCGAGCGGCCCGTGCGGTGTGTGCCGTCAGGTCATGCAGGAATTCTGCGGCCCGGACTTCGAGATCCATATGCAGAAGGCCGGCGGCGGTGTGTTCACCGTAAAACTGCCCGAATTGCTGCCGTTCGGCTTTACAAAAGACAGTATGGAGGCCTGATTTTTGGCGCTTTTCACAAAAATTTTACAGCGCCTTGATTTTCACGCCAAATTGTGTAATAATTGCTTACGGCCTTGAGCCAAAATAAATGGAGGTTAAGAAAATGAAGAAACTCTTAGCAATGCTCCTTGTCCTTGCTATGATCTCCTGCCTGTTCGTGGCCTGTGCCAACAACGACAGCGAGACCGACGCTCCCACTGCTGCTCCCACGGAAGATACCAACACCGATGAGAGCACGGACGGCAACACCGATGCGACCGAGCCCGATGACAACAACGGCGACGTCAAGATCGCGATGATCACCGACTACGGCGACATCACCGACCAGTCCTTCAACCAGACCACCTATGAAGCCTGCAAGGAATACTGTGATGCAAACAAAATTGACTTCCAGTACTTCAAACCCGCAGGCGACTCCACCGAAGAGCGCGTTGCAAAAGTTGAAGAAGCCATCGACGGCGGCTACAACATCATCGTTATGCCCGGCTTTGCTTTTGCGGGAACGCTTTATCAGGTTCAGGACAAGGAAGAGTACAAGGATGTTAAGTTCATCGCTCTCGATGTTTCCGAATACGACCTTTTCGACTGCTTCTATAAGCATGACGAAACCGGCGCAAGAGCCGGTCTCATCGACGAAAACAACAAGGAACACATCAGCGAAAACGTATACTGCGCAGTTTATAAAGAAGAACTCTGCGGCTATATGGCAGGTTATGCAGCGGTTAAGCTCGGCTATACCCACCTCGGCTTCCTCGGCGGCATGGCAGTTCCCGCTGTTATCCGCTACGGCTACGGTTTCGTTCAGGGCTGCAACGACGCAGGCAAAGAAATGAACGATGAAATCACCGTTGAATATGTTTACGGCAACAAGTTCGCAGGCACTCCCGAAATCACCGCTTATATGGACACCTGGTATCAGGAAAAGGGCGTTCAGGTTGTGTTCGCATGCGGCGGCGGCATCTACACCTCCGCAACCGAAGCTGCAAAGAAGGCAAACGGCAAGGTTATCGGCGTTGACACCGACCAGGCAGCAACCATCAACAAGCTCGGCACCGAAGGCATGACCGTTACCTCCGCTATGAAGGGCCTTGCTCCCACCACCATCGACACCCTGACCGATGTCATTGTCAATGGCAACTGGGCCAACTACGCCGGCAAGATCGAGACCCTCGGCCTCGTCTCTGACACCGATCCTTCCGCGAACTATGTCCAGCTCCCGCTCGAGACCACGCAGTGGGAAGATGGCAAGTTCACTGTTGAGGATTACACCGCTCTCGTCGCTGATATGTTCAACGGCAAGGTGAAGGTCTCCAACGACACCACTGTCGAGCCGACCGTCTCCAACATCTCCGTGAACTACCTCGGCAACATCAAGGGCTAATTCCCCATAAGGAACCGCAAAAGGACGGGCTTCGGCCCGTCCTTTTTGTATGCCGACGCGTTCGGACAACGAAAGCTGCTCAGCCGAAAACCGGGCCGACCTATTACAAAGTCAGCCCGGCTATTTTCTTGCTTATCTTATTTTACTGCCCGCAGAACTGCAATATTGCGCTTTCCTATTACGGCGTATATTCTCTGGATGTTTTCGCTTAGGGAAGCGCCTTTCCAGAAGACGCTGGAGCTGCCGCCGACGAACATCGTCGCCCCGGCCTGCCGCATTTTCTCCGCATTTTCAAAGCTGACGTTTCCGTCTACCTCAATCTCCAGATCCGGGTAGCCGTTTTCGTCCAGAAATGCGCGCAGATCGCGCAGCTTCTGCAGCATGGCCGGAACGAGCTGCTGACCGGCAAAGCCGGGATCGACCGTCATGACCAGCACGCCTGCCAGATCGGGCAGCAGATAGCGGATCACATCATACGGCGTCGCAGGATTGATCGCGAGCATCGGCTTTCCGCCCAGCGCGGCGATCACACCGATCGTGCGATGGATGTGCGGCGTGCTCTCCCAGTGCACCGAGACATACTCGCCCGGCTGGATCGCAAAGCATGAGAGCTTCGTATCGGGCCGCGAGATCATCAGATGAATGTCCAGCGGGATCGGCGTCAGCTTGCGCAGCTGCCTGCAGAAATCCGTGCCCAGCGCATAGTTCGGCACGAATTCCCCATCCATGATATCGACATGCAGGGCGTCGATGCCGCACTGTTCGAAAACCTCCAGCGTCTGCGCCATGCGGGAAAAGTCAACACACATCAGCGAGGGTAAAAGCTTGGGCGTGTTCATCGTTGCGATCTCCTCTTTGTTTCGGACTTCGGGATAGGTGCTTTGACAGGTCAGCCGTTATCTGTGCCGGAAATCAGCGCCGTGACCTCGGCCTCCGTCGGAATCGAGGTCAGCGCGCCCCGCCGCGATACCGTGATTGCTGCGGCGGCGTTGGCAAACATGATGCTGCGCTGTTCAAGAAAAGAGTGAAGCATGCGCTGAGCGGCGGACGGCTGTAAAAAATTGTTCGACATATCCGGGACGGGCTTTGACCCGTCCTTTTTTGATTCGTCAAAATGCTGCAAAATACATGCTTGCACCCGGGGATAAAATACTACTTTTGGTCGAAATGCATAAAAAAATGAAAAAGTTGGCTGCGGGAGCTTTTTGTGTTTGAAATCAAACATGGAATTGATTATAATAAAATCTGAAACCATAAGAGAGGGAGGCAATCGGTTTGGGTAACGAACAGTATGCAATCGAAATGCTGAATATCACCAAGCGGTTCCCCGGTATCATTGCAAACGACAACATCACGCTCCAGCTTCGCCATGGCGAGATCCATGCGCTTCTCGGCGAAAACGGCGCGGGCAAGTCCACGCTGATGAGCGTCCTGTTCGGCCTGTATCAGGCGGAAGAGGGCATTATCAAGAAGGATGGCGTGGAAGTCAAGATCAATGATCCGAACGATGCCAATGCACTGGGCATTGGCATGGTGCATCAGCACTTTAAGCTCGTGGAGTGCTTCACGGTGCTTGAAAACATCATCCTCGGCGTGGAGCCGAACAAGGCGGGCTTCCTGCAGAAGGATCAGGCCCGGGAAAAGGTCATGAAGCTCTCTGAGCGGTATGGCCTGCACGTCGACCCCGATGCTCTCATCGAGGACATCACCGTCGGCATGCAGCAGCGCACGGAGATCCTCAAGATGCTCTACCGCGACAATGAGATCCTGATTTTTGATGAGCCAACTGCCGTTTTGACGCCGCAGGAGATCGATGAGCTCATGGACATCATGCGCGGCCTGGCAAAGGAAGGCAAGTCCATCCTCTTCATCTCCCACAAGCTCAACGAGATCATGGCCGTGGCGGACCGCTGCACTGTCCTGCGCAAGGGCAAGTACATCGGCACCGTGGACATCAAGAACACGACGAAGGAAGAGCTTTCCCGCATGATGGTCGGCCGCGATGTGGAATTTGCCGTCCACAAGGAGCCTGCCAAGCCCGGCAAGCCCATCCTGGAGGTCAAGGGCCTCACGGTTGCTTCGAAGCTCCACCACAACAACGCCGTCAAGCAGGTCTCGTTCAACGTGCGCGAGGGCGAGATCGTCTGTATCGCCGGCATCGACGGAAACGGCCAGACGGAGCTCGTCTACGGCCTGACCGGCCTCGAGCCTGTGAAGGAGGGCACGGTCACGCTGTGCGGTCAGGATATCACGAATATGCAGATCCGCAAGCGTTCCATCCTCGGCATGAGCCACATCCCGGAAGACCGCCATAAGCACGGCCTCGTGCTGGACTATACGCTCGAGGACAACCTCGTGCTGCAGCGCTACTTTGAGCCGCAGTTCGTCAACGGTGC
>OGRN01002137.1_pt1 | contig 15667 bp, 15 predicted proteins | sample 1553401 | NCBI WGS metagenome assembly OGRN01 (sample SAMEA2580096, study PRJEB22360) | human gut metagenome | biome: human gut; feature: human-associated habitat; material: faeces | place: Denmark | collected 2008/2010 | reverse complement strand
GAGCATCTTCTCATTACGATAGGTCATAGAGCGAATATCTGCCGATCCTTCTTTATTTTATCGTTTTTTACAGCAATCCCCATCGTCCTGGACAGCGCTATTGGCAGCTGTGCGCGGTTCGGGTACCCTCCGGGCAGGAGGTAGCTGAGCACCGGATGGAAGGGGAAATATAAGAAGTTACCAAAAAAGATATATGATTTATTCAATACTTACCTGCAATAAAAAAGATATGGTTCGTCAGCCTCTGCAGAAATCCGAGAAGTTCTTAGGAATGTTCCGGATGCGTTATTCATAAAAATCACACTGTTTGAGCGTCAGCGAGTTTGTGATTTTTATGAATGCAATTAGCATTCGGATTATTCCTTAGCACTTCCGGATTTCGAAGCTGTTGACGAAACCATATCTTTTTATATTTCATATATAACATAAAGAATCATATAATTTTTATAGGATGCGTGAAAACAATAAATTTACTTATTTCCCATCCTAGCTCAGCAGAGCAGAATCATTACTAAACTCCTGTCCGCTTGCCTTCTCAAACTGATCCAGCAGATTTCTCACAGTAAGTTTCTTTTTCTCCTCGCCCTGAATATCCAGAATGATCTTACCTTCCATCATCATGATCAGACGATTTCCATGTGTGATCGCATCCTGCATATTATGAGTGATCATCATAGTTGTCAGATGGTCGCGGTTGACGATCATTTCTGTGATTTCAAGTACTTTGGCTGCGGTCTTCGGGTCGAGGGCAGCAGTATGCTCATCCAGAAGCAGAAGCTTTGGTTTCTGTAGTGTAGCCATCAGAAGTGTCAGTGCCTGACGCTGTCCACCGGAGAGAAGTCCGACCTTGGAAGTAAGACGGTCTTCCAGTCCGAGCCCTAAAACTTTCAGCAGTTCTTTATATTCTTCACGCTCTTTCTTTGTGATTCCCGGTTTCAGTAAACGTGTTTTTCCACGGCGTTTTGCAAGGGCAAGGTTTTCTTCGATTCCCATTGTAGCAGCGGTTCCGGTCATAGGATCCTGGAAGACACGACCGAGATATGCGGCTCTTTTGTGTTCGGATAATTTGGTGACATCGATACCATCGATAATGATCTGTCCTTCATCGATCTGCCATGTGCCGGCAACTGCATTCAGCATGGTAGATTTACCGGCTCCGTTACCACCGATAACAGTAACAAAATCACCTTCATTCAGTGTGAGGTTCAGACCGTTCAGAGCCACTTTTTCATTGATGGTTCCCGGATTAAATGTTTTATATATGTTTTTCAGCTCAAGCATCAGTTGTTACCTCCACGTTTCGTAGGTTTTGTAAAATATTTTGTTTTCCAGTAAGGCACTGCAAGGAAGACAGCTACAACAAGTGCAGACAGCATCTTCAGAAGGTCAGTGTCGATTCCGAGCCAAATAACTGTCTGAAGTACCAGATAGTAGAGAATAGAACCGAATGCAACACTCAGAAGACGAAGGGCAAAGTTGCGGAAAATACGTCCGAAGATTGCTTCACCGATGATGACTGCAGCAAGACCGATAACGATTGCTCCACGTCCCATGTTGACATCGGCAAATCCCTGATACTGTGCCAGAAGTGCACTGGAAAGTGCAACCAGACCGTTGGAAATCATCAGGCCGAGTACTTTACATACGTTGGTATTGATTCCCTGTGCACGGGACATATTCGGATTACATCCGGTAGAGCGGAGTGAACATCCGAGTTCTGTTCCGAAGAACCAGTAGAGAATTGCAATCAGCACGACGATAAAAATAGCAACGATCAGAATGGTATTCTGATAAAATGGAACACCTTTTACATTACGAAGGGAAACAAGAAGATTGTATTTGTTTCCGTTGACTGCCTGATTTGCCTTACCCATGATCTTGAGGTTGGCAGAGTAGAGACCAAGCTGTGTCAGGATTCCGGCGAGGATTGCCGGGATTCCCATAAAAGTGTGAAAGATTCCGGTTGCGAGTCCTGCAAGCATTCCGGCTCCGGTAGCAGCAAGCATGGACACCCAGATATTATGTCCGCTCATCAGCATCATGACACAGACAGCACCGCCGGTACACATGGTACCGTCAACAGTCAGATCGGCAACATCCAGAATACGAAAGGTAAGATAGACACCGATTGCCATGATTCCCCAGATCAGCCCCTGCGCGGCTGCACCCGGGAGTGCGTTTACTAAGCTAAGAATATTCATTTTGTGATTCCTCCTGACGACACAGAAAGCGAGAAAGGATATTCCTCTCCCGCTGTCTGTATAAATTTGTGTTTTGGGCTTAATTATGAGAAAAATTATTCAGCTTCTTCTGCGTCTGCACCGATTGCTACATAATCATCCGGAACTTCGATTCCGAGTTCTTTACAGATTTCCGGATTGTATTCTTTTGTGAACTGTGGCGCATACTCGATAGGCATTTTGGAAATATCTTCGCCGTCTACCAGAACTTTCAGAGCCATCTTACCGGTAGCAACACCGAGGTCATAATAGCTGATGGAAAGAGTGGCAACACCGCATCCCTCGCAGATACCTTCTTCACCGGCGATTACCGGAACTTTCTCCGGAAGGCAGATGTTATTGATGATTTCTGTGTTGGATGCAACGGTGTTATCTGTTGGTAAGTAGATAACATCACTTTCTGTAGCAGCTGTTGTAGCTACGGAAGAAAGATCGTTGGAATCTGAGAATGCATAGTATTCACAGGTGTAACCTAATTTTTCAAGAGCTGCTTTTACTGTATCCACCTGATACTGGGAGTTTGCTTCTGCGGAGCAGTAAACAAGTCCGACATTTTTTGCATCCGGGAAGAGCTCGTTAAGCATTGCTGCCTGATCTTCAAGTGGAGCAAGGTCTGAGGTACCGGAAATATTATTTCCAACAGTTCCGTCAAAATCGTCAAGGTCAAGTGCTACACCGTATTCTGTAACAGAGGTTCCGAGAATCGGGATATCTGCTGTACCTGCTGCAGCTGCCTGAAGAGCAGGAGTTGCGTTTGCAAGAATCAGGTCTACATTATCGGAAACAAAGTCTGTGATGATAGTAGAACAGGTATTGGAATCACCCTGTGCGTTCTGCTCATCAAATGTTACTTTGTCGCCAAGTTCTTCTGTAATGGCATCTTTGAATCCCTGTGTTGCAGCATCCAGAGCCTCGTGCTGTACGAGCTGGCAGATACCGATGTTATAAGTTTTATCGTCAGCACCATCTGCTGCAAATACGCTGACACCACCCATGCCAACTACCATTGTTGCAGACAGAACGCCTGCTAAAATCTGCTTTTTCATATTTTAAGTCCTCCTGTATTGTTGATTCACGTTCGAATCGAATTAACTTTTTAAAGTATAACGCTTTAACGCGAAGAAGTCAAGAAGTAATAAAGAAAATAACTCAAAATCAACATAAACGGAATGGAAAAATGAATAAAGCGAATATATTTTGCGGATTCCTTTCTTATAAATATACAAAAAAAATTAGGGTGTCAAATAAATAGTATGTTTTTGCTTGAATTTATTGACAATTCACAAAATGACATGTATAGTAAAAGCACTTGCAAAGAGGCGTAACAGTAATTGTTGTGCCTCTTTTGTTCGGTAACAGGAGTAAGAGGAGAAAATGGAGGAAAGAAAGATGAAAAAAGCATTGGCAATTGGACTTGCAGCAGCAATGGCAGTTACGATGACCGCACCTGTATATGCAAGTGATGACAGTGAAAGTGGTGCAGGCATTGCAAAAGAAGATTTAAAGATCGGAGCAATCTACATCGGTGATGAAAACGAAGGATATACAGCTGCACATATGGTTGGTATCGATGAGATGGTAGAAAATCTTGGACTTGATGATTCACAGGTTATCGAAAAAACTCTGATCGGTGAAGACGAAGGATGCTACGATGCAGCAGCAGACCTTGCAGATCAGGGATGCCAGATCATTTTTGCAAACAGCTTCGGACATGAGACCTATATCCTTGAAGCAGCAGGAGAGTATCCGGACGTACAGTTCTGCCATGCAACAGGAACTCAGGCAGCAGCAAGCGGACTTTCCAACATGCATAACTACTTTACAAATATTTATGAAGCTCGTTATGTATCCGGTGTTGTAGCCGGTCTCAAACTGAATGAGATGATCGAAGACGGCACAATTACAGAAGATAACTGCAAGATGGGTTATGTTGGTGCATTCCCATATGCAGAGGTTATTTCCGGATATACTTCTTTCTACCTTGGTGCTAAGAGCGTATGCCCATCCGTAACTATGGAAGTTAAATACACAAACAGCTGGGCAAGCTTTGACCTCGAAAAAGAATGTGCTGATGCATTGATTTCTGACGGATGTGTCCTGATCAGCCAGCATGCAGATACTACAGGTGCTCCTACAGCATGTGAAGCAGCAGGCGTTCCTTGCGTTGGATACAACATCGACATGACATCCGTTGCTCCGAATGAAGCACTTACATCCGCATCTATGGACTGGGGTGTATATTACACATATGCAGTACAGTGCATGCTTGACGGAACAGCAATCGACACTGACTGGTGCAAAGGATTCTCCGATGGTGCTGACAAGATCACACCACTCAATGAGAAAGTTGTTGCAGAAGGAACAGATGAAAAAGTAAAAGAAGTTGAAGATGCACTTGCAGACGGATCTCTTCATGTATTTGATACTTCTACATTCACCGTAGATGGCAAAGAACTTACTACCTATAAGAAAGACGGCAGTGATACAGAATACATTTCTGACGGATATTTCCATGAATCAGAGTATGGTTCTGCACCGGCATTTGATATAGCAATCGACGGAATCACATCCATCACAGAATAAGACTTTGGAACAGGCGGAGCTGCTTGCCAGCAGCTCCGTTTTTTGAATTGTATATAGAGGAGGCGCCGGTGGTGCGTCTGCTGATTCTTGTTATATGTGTAAAGGAAATCTCCTCCGGTTGGATATGGAGGTTTCTTTTGCACATATGACAATTTGTGATATGGAAATCAGGCCATAAAGGAATGACTTTATGACTGGGATAAAAGGAGGGAATGACAGTGGGGGAAACTTATGCACTTGAACTTAAGGATATTTCCAAGCGTTTTGGATCAGTCCAGGCGAATGATCATGTAAATCTCACGCTAAGAGAATCAGAGATTCTTGCAATCTTAGGTGAAAACGGAAGCGGCAAGACGACTCTGATGAATATGATTTACGGAATTTATTATCCGGATGAGGGACATATTTTTGTGAATGGAAAGGAAGTAACGATCCGTTCACCAAAAGATTCCTACGAACTGGGAATCGGTATGGTACATCAGCATTTCAAACTGGTAGATGTGCTGACAGCAGCCGAAAATATCGTACTGGGACTGCCGGGCAGGGCAAGACTCAATATGAAAAAAATCACGGAAGATATTCAGAAACTGGTAAATAAATATGGTTTTGATCTGGACCTTTCAAAAAAAATATACGAGATGTCTGTTTCGGAAAAACAGACTGTAGAAATCGTAAAAATGTTGTACCGCGGTGCGAAAATACTGATTCTTGACGAGCCGACCGCGGTGCTGACACCGCAGGAAGCCGACCGTCTGTTTGATATTTTGCGAAATATGCGTGATGACGGATGTGCGATCATTATCATTACACATAAATTGCAGGAAGTGCTGGCATTATCTGACCGTGTGGCAATTCTTCGAAAAGGACAGTATATTGATACGGTTGAGACTGCTACTGCAAATGTGCAGAGCCTTTCCGAGATGATGGTAGGCGCTAAGGTCGATCTGAATATTGAGCGTCCGAAACCGGAAAATGTAAAGAAACGTCTGGTGATCGAGGGGCTGAACTGCAAAGACAAAGATGATGTAAAAACGCTGGATGATGTTGAGCTTTCGGTCAATACAGGCGAGATTCTCGGTATTGCAGGTATTTCAGGAAGCGGACAGAAGGAACTTCTGGAAGCAATTGCCGGATTACAGGAAGTGGAAAGCGGTTCAATCCGTCTGCTGGATGACAATGGCGGAAGTATGGAGCTTTCCAAAATGGATTCCATTTCTATTAATGAAGCAGGAATCAGTCTTGCGTTTGTCCCGGAAGACCGTATCGGTATGGGACTTGTCGGAGACATGGATATGACCGACAATATGATGCTTCGAAGCTACCGCAATGGAAAAGGACCATTTCTGGATCGTAAGGGACCGAGGGCGCTTGCATTAAAGATCAAAGATGCACTCGAGGTTATGACACCGAGTATTTCAGCTCCGGTTCGTCAGATGTCCGGTGGAAATGTACAGAAAGTTCTGGTTGGCCGTGAGATCGCGCAGAGCCCGAAGGTGCTTCTTGTTGCATTCCCGACCAGAGGTGTGGATATTAATACTTCTCATGTCATCTATCGGCTTCTCAATGAGCAGAAGAAAAAAGGCGTGGCTGTAGTCTGTGTCATCGAGGATCTGGATGTGGTACTTGAACTCTGTGACCGTATTGCAGTGCTCTGTGGCGGAAGAATCAGCGGAGTGGTTGACGGAAGGACTGCAACAAAAGAGAGAATCGGTCTTCTCATGACGAAACATGAAAAAGGAGGGGCTGTCAATGAATAAAGAACCTTTCTTACAGGTAAGCAAAAGAAGAAATAAAGCCGGATGGCAGGAAAGACTTCTGATTCGCTTTATAGCACTGATTCTTGCACTGATTGTGTGTGGAGCAGTAATCGTAGCACTTGTCAAAATGAATCCGGTGGATGTATATAAGGCAATCTGGGACGGAGCAATGGGTTCCGAGCGCCGTATCTGGCAGACGATCCGTGATACGATGGTGCTTCTGTGTATCGCAATCGGTCTGGCACCGGCATTCAAAATGAAATTCTGGAATATTGGTGCAGAAGGTCAGATCCTGATTGGTGGAGCATGTTCCGCAGCAGTGATGATCTATGCGGGGGATAAAATGTCTCCGGTAGTACTTCTGATCGTGATGTTTGTTGCAAGTGCAGTCGGTGGTATGATCTGGGGAATGATTCCGGCAGTGTTCAAAGCATACTGGAATACAAATGAAACTCTGTTTACCCTGATGCTGAATTACGTTGCCATGCAGGTTGTTACATACTGTATCGTTTTCTGGGAAAATCCAAAAGGTTCCAACACAGTTGGTATCATTAACCAGACTACTCAGGCAGGATGGCTTCCGGAACTGTTCGGACAGAAATATGGATGGAATGTCCTGATCGTTATGATCCTGACGGTCGGTATGTTTATCTACCTGAAATACTGCAAACAGGGTTATGAGATCGCAGTAGTCGGAGAGAGCGAAAATACTGCAAAATATGCAGGCATTCATGTAAAGAAAGTTATTATCCGTACTATGGCAATCTCCGGTGCAATCTGTGGTATTGCCGGATTTGTTATTGTCAGTGGTGCAAGTCATACAATCTCCACTGCGACAGCTGGCGGCCGTGGATTTACGGCAATCATTGTTGCATGGCTTTCCAAATTTAATACCTTTATTATGGTGGCTGTTTCTTTTGGTATTGTATTTATGAATCAGGGTGCGGTACAGATTGCAACACAGTATGGATTGAATGAGAATGCATCCGATGTTATCCTCGGTATCATTCTGTTTTTCCTGATCGGTGCAGAATTCTTTATCAATTACAGAGTTAAGCGTGCGAAAAAATAGGAGGTAGATGCAATGAGTGTACTGATAATTTTTATTCAAAAAGCAATTGTCCAGGGCATCTGTATTCTGTATGGTGCGCTTGGGGAGATTATGACAGAAAAATCCGGTAACCTGAATCTTGGTATTCCGGGAATTATGTATATGGGCGGTATTGCCGGACTGATGGGAGCATTTCTTTATGAAAAAGACAATCCGGATCCAAATGCTTTTATAGGTGTACTGATTTCTTTTGTATGCGCATTTGCATGCGCTATGATCGGAGGTCTGATCTACAGTATCCTGACGATCACGCTTCGTGTAAATCAGAATGTAACCGGTCTTGCGCTGACCATCTTTGGTACAGGGTTTGGTAACTTCTTCGGTGGTTCTATTTCCAAACTTGCAGGTGGTGTCGGACAGATTTCTGTAAAAGTGACCGGAAGTGCCTATACAGCCAAAATCCCGGGACTTTCAAAGATTCCGGTGATCGGTGATATTTTATTTAATTATGGTTTTATGACATATCTTTGTGTGATCGCAGCGGTTGTACTGTCTTTCTTCTTATTTAAAACAAGAGCGGGACTGAACCTTCGTGCAATTGGGGAAAATCCGGGAACTGCGGATGCAGCAGGCATCAATGTTATCAAATACAAATATCTGTCTACATGTATCGGCGCAGGTCTTGCAGGTCTTGGTGGACTTTATTTTGTCATGGAATATTCCGGTGGAACATGGACAGACAATGGATTCGGTGACCGCGGATGGCTGGCTGTTGCGCTGGTAATCTTTGCACTGTGGAAACCTTTGAATGCAATCTGGGGTGCATTCCTTTTCGGAGCACTTTATATTCTGTATCTTTATATCCCGGGACTGGGACGAAGCATGCAGGAGGTGTTTAAGGCATTGCCGTATGTGGTAACGATCATTGTACTTGTGTTTACAAGTTTCCGAAAGAAGAAGGAACATCAGCCGCCGGCTGCATTGGGATTACCGTATTTCAGAGAAGAACGATAAGGATAAAGGATTCCCGGTGAGGGATAATTATTGAGAAAACTCTGGTGGGATTTTCGGTGAAGGTTCTTCCGGGTACGACTCAGTTCAGAACTTCTGAGATTCCATGATGTACAGAACTTTGCTAAAAACGATACGGAAAATGCTGAACTCGCTGACGCTCAGACAGCAGCATTTTCTGTATCAACGCAAAAACCTGTACAATCAGGAACCTTTACGAAGTTCTTCAGGCGAGATCGTACCGGAGAACCTTCACGAAAATCTTCAGCCGGAGTTTTTCATTTTCTCCCTTCACCGGACTTTATCTGAGGTAGCGGCGAAGCCGCGAGTGGAAAGAAAATTAAAGTTTTATAAAGTCTGTTGAAATGTGATAGTACAAATGGTACTATAAATCTGAAAAGAGTAATGAAGTAGTAATCTGAAAGCATATTTTCTAAAGTTCAAGACAGGTGTGTCGTCTATTTTTATTCATTTCATGGATTAATGTTATTGAATTCAATCCCCAAAAGAGAAATTAAGTAATGGAATATAGTAATTGGCAGTTTTGGGTCTTTGCAACCGTAGGAGGGGTGGTCTATGGCAAAAAGCAGAAATGTAAGTATTATTGAAGATCTAAACGGAGATAGAATTGTTGTTATAAATGACATCATTTTTAAAGGAAAACGAAAAATTAAATGGAATGATGTAGAAGAGTATTTGCAACGGTATGTCGGAGAATTCTATGAAATAGCAGATACGAAGGAAATTATTTACATTGGTACGGATTTGCCGGATGAATATGCAAATTCTAATTATACGCACAGACTGAAAGGGACAAGTGCAAAAGCAAAGGCGAATGCGGCACAGGGAATTCCTGAGATGATAGAAATTGCGACAGAAAAACTATATGAAGAAAACAAAAAGGAAAAGCATAGTAAAGATGCAAAATATGGGTGGTATAAATATGAAAGCAAATTTGCGCTGCCTGTATATGACAGAAGTGGAAATGTGGAGAGATACAATGTTTTCGATGCGCTAATGGTGATAAGATGCTCGAAAGAACACAAGATGTATTTATATGATATTATAGAAATAAAAAAGAAATGAGATACCTTTTCAGGTTATTAACCGTACTCAGTAAAAGAACTCATTTCTTACTTTATAAGTATAAGACGAGAGAAAATGTATGTCAACAAATTTTGAGATGGATTTTATAGAAGATAAAGGATTCCCGGTGAGGGGGCTTTGAAGTAAATGAACTCCGGGCAGGGTGTTTTATGGATCATTCTCTGGATCTGTCTCAATTCAGAACTTCTAAGGTACCATGGTGTACAGAACTTTGCTAAAAACGATACAGAAAATGCAGAACTCGCTGTCGCTTAGACAGCAGCATTTTCTGTATCAACGCAAAAACCTGTACAACCAGGAACCTTCACGAAGTTCTTCAGGCGAGAACGTACCAGAGAAACATTTGCGAAAATTTTGCCTGGTTTTTATATTATCCTTGCTCTCACCGTACTTTATTTTGGAGTAGTGGCTGATGCCACTGGCGCCAGTGACCAGATATCAGCGCGGAGCGCGAGCCTGTGGGGCACCCATGGCAATATAAAATAGAAGATATTGGAAATACACAGGAAGGGGAGAAACTGGATATAAACATATCGGATATAGAAACATCTGCAAGAGTCCTTAGTATTTCTGGGCGATGAAGCCGTTTCCGTGTCCGATATGTTTAACAGCCAGTTTTCCCCTTCCGTCACATTTCACACTCTATTTTCCAATTTTATGTTGCAATCTCATAAAGTTAGATATATAATACAGTCATGTAAAAGAAAATTCTTCGGGGCAGGGTGACTGAATACAAATCAGAATTCCCTACCGGCGGTAAAGTCCGCGACCCGCGTAAGGCGGCTGATCCGGTGACTGGCACAAGTCAGAATTCCGGAACCGACAGTAAAGTCTGGATGAGAGAAGAACACGAATAATTCATACGTGCTCATTACCCCGGGAAGAAACTTCCGGGATTTTTTTATGCATAAGAAAGCCAATAGACAGAATCTTTCTAAAGCATAACGTAGAATTTTCTTTTAAAAAAAGAACAATTCAAAGGAGAGACAAGTATGAGTGAACAGGTTTTAAGAAGTGGAAACGTAATGGAAAGAAGCCGCACCAGAACGATCACACAGATCGCAATGCTGGGCGCGCTGGCAGGAGTATTAATGAATATTGAGTTTCCGATCCCGTTCCTGGCACCATCTTTTTACCAGTTGGATTTCTCAGAGATTCCGGTACTGGTTGGGACATTTGCCATGGGACCTGTAGCAGGTATTCTGATTGAAGTCGTAAAGGTTCTGGTACACCTTGTAACAATGGGGACAGTAACAGCAGGTGTTGGTGATTTTGCAAACTTCATTTTCGGATGTGCATTTGTGGTACCGGCAGGACTGATCTACAGACTGCATCACACAAAGAGCCGCAAACATGCTGTATTCGGAATGGCAGCAGGAACGCTCCTTACAACAGCTGCAGCCTGCCTGATGAATGCCTTTGTACTTCTTCCGGCATATGGCAAAGCATTTGGAATGCCGATCGAAGCATTTATTGAAATGGGAGCTGCAGTCAATTCTTCCGTACACAGCCTTCTTGGATTTGTGGTACTGATCATCGTTCCGTTTAACTTATTTAAATATACCCTCACTTCCGTAATCGTATTCTTTATTTATAAGAGAATCCGTGTTATCCTTAAAGGAGACTGATCATGTCAGCCTGCAGACCGTATCTTTATATGGCTGCAGGCTGTTTTACAAAGATGCATGGTATACTTCATGCAGAAAAGAGGAAACCTATGGGAAAGATTCATAATGTAGAAAAAATGACCGACAACCGTTTTGTCAATCTGTATCATGTAGATGCGACCAGCATACACAACACTCCGGTATCATATTATGTGGCATCCAGGGCGAAAGATGTACCCTCATTAAAACTTAAGACCGGGCGTAACGATCCGGATGGTGTGATCATCTACAGCATTTACGGAGAAAAAAGGGACAAAGTCGTTTTGGTGCGCCAGTACCGCTATACACTTGGTGACTACATTTATGAATTTCCGGCAGGTCTGGTAGAGCCGAACGAAGATTTTCATGAAGGCGCAGTCCGTGAAATGTATGAAGAAACAGGACTGAAATTCGAACCTCTGAAAGTTAATCCGGCATTTGAAAAGCCATACTTTACGACGGTTGGTATGACTGACGAATCATGCGCGACAGTTTATGGATATGCAAGCGGTGAGATCAGCAAGGAAGCACAGGAAGATACAGAAGAAATTGAAGTCGTCCTGGCAGACCGCAATGAAGTGAAACGAATCCTCAAAGAAGAGCGAGTGGCAATCATGTGTGCATATATGCTGATGCACTTTCTCAAAGATAAAGAACCATTTGCATTCCTCGAAGACTGAGGCCAGACTGCATATTATACCGGTGAAAATTTCGGATTGCAGTCGAAATATACTGATGCCTAAAAGGTATAAAAAAACATCATAAAAACTATAAAATTACAAAAAGAGCGGGTTGACAAAAACTCAATGACCATGTTATATTTTGTTTGGTTGTAGTGTGTAACTCGATTTAGGAGGCATTAACTATACATAACAAGGAGTGTTTATGTATATTAGTGTCTTTTTTTGTACAAAAACCGGTTAAAAAGCGCTTTTATATGTACTCACTTCTGGAAAAATATACAGAAGGAGAGTCTCAAATGAAAGACAAGATTTTTAGTGTTTTACAGCGAGTAGGAAGAAGCTTTATGCTCCCGATTGCGATCCTTCCGGTAGCCGGACTTCTTCTTGGTATCGGAAGTTCTTTCACAAATGCAACGACGATCGAGACATACGGACTGACAAAGATCCTGGGCGACGGAACGCTGCTTCATTCCCTGCTTGTGATCATGAACAGTGTAGGAAGTGCAGTATTTAATAACCTTCCGCTGATCTTTGCAGTTGGTGTTGCCATTGGTATGGCACAAAAAGAAAAAGAAGTTGCAGCTTTATCCTCAGTAATTGCATTTTTTGTAATGAATACAGCAATCAATGCGATGCTGACAATCACAGGACAGATCCTTGATAATGGCGAGATCGCAGAAAACGTTCTGGAAGGAACGATTACTTCTGTCTGCGGTATTCAGTCCTTACAGATGGGTGTGTTTGGCGGTATTATCGTAGGTTTGGGAGTTGCAGCCCTGCATAACCGATTCTACAAGATACAGCTTCCGAATGCGCTGTCATTCTTTGGAGGAACCCGTTTCGTACCGATCATTTCCACGATCGTGTATATGTTTGTCGGAATCCTTCTTTACTTTGTATGGCCGGTCGTTCAGACCGGAATTTACGCTCTGGGCGGTCTGGTAACAGGCTCCGGCTATGTGGGAACACTGATTTTTGGTCTGATCAAACGTGCACTGATTCCGTTCGGTCTGCACCACGTATTCTATATGCCATTCTGGCAGACAGCCGTTGGCGGTACGATGGAAGTAGCAGGACAGATGGTACAGGGCGGTCAGAATATTTTCTTTGCGCAGCTTGCTGACTCTGCAAATATTGCACATTTCAGCGCAGATGCGACAAGATACTTCTCCGGAGAGTTCATTTTCATGATCTTCGGTCTTCCGGGTGCGGCACTTGCTATGTATCAGTGTGCAAAACCTGAGAAGAAAAAAGCAGCAGGCGGTCTTCTTCTGTCTGCAGCACTTGCATGTATGGCAACCGGAATCACCGAGCCGCTGGAATTTTCCTTCCTTTTCGTGGCTCCGGCACTGTTTGCTGTTCAGGTTGTTCTGGCAGGTACGGCATACATGATCGCACATATGCTGAATATTGCCGTAGGACTTACTTTCTCCGGTGGATTCCTTGATTTCTTCCTGTTTGGTATCCTTCAGGGAAATGCAAAGACAAGTTGGATGAGAGTTATCCCGGTTGGTATTATTTATTTCTTTTTATATTATTTTATTTTCAAATTCATGATCAAAAAGTTTGATTTCAAAACACCTGGTCGTGAAGATGATGATGTAGAAACAAAACTTTATACAAAGGCTGATGTAAATGCTCGCAAGGAAGCACAGAACGGTGCCGTTGAAGCTGGTTCTTCTGATCCGGTCAGCGAGGCAATCACAAGAGGTCTTGGTGGTAAGAAAAATATCAGTGATGTGGACTGCTGTGCAACACGTCTTCGTTGTACGGTTAAGGATGCATCTCTGGTAAACGATGGTATTTTAAAGGCAACAGGTGCATCAGGTGTGGTTCATAAGGGACTTGGCGTACAGGTTATTTATGGTCCAAATGTTACCGTTATCAAATCAAATCTTGAGGATTATCTGGAAACAGCACCAGATACTCTGGAAACACCGGCGGAAAGTGTTGAAACACCGGAAGTAAGTGAGCAGAAAGAAGAGGCCGGACAGAAAGTTGTCGACCGCATTGTGATTTCCAGCCCGATCACTGGTGTAGCGGCTGAGCTCTCTACAGCACCGGATGAGGCATTTGCCCAGAAGATGATGGGGGATGGTGCGGTAGTTACACCGGAAGATCCTTATGTACGTGCTCCTGAAGATGGAGAAGTTGCCTTTGTCTTTGACACAAAACATGCAATTGGATTTGTAACAGAATCCGGAATCAGTCTTCTGATTCATGTGGGAATCGATACTGTAAAACTGAATGGTGAGGGATTTGAGGCACTGGTAGAAAGCGGGCAGGAAGTGAAGAAAGGAGATCCGATGCTGAAACTGGATCTGGATTATCTGAGCAAAAACGCACCTTCTATTGTATCACCGGTTCTTTGTACAGAGCTGGAGGATAACCAGAGAATCCATCTGTTAAATGAGGGTCAGGTCAAAGCAGGAGAGCCGCTTTTCGAAATCGAGGTTCTTCAGTAAGAACTACCCGGATGGGGAAGAGATACGGATGTTGTACAGGATAGCAAAAATTTTAAATCATAATTCCTTTATGGGAATCCAGGATGAAAATAACCAGGAATGTCTGGTTATGGGAAAAGGAGTTGCTTTTGGCAAGAAAGTGGGACAAACTGTTCCGGTCACTGCGGAAGCAAAGGTTTATTCATTGAAAGAAATGACAGAGCGAGGAGAGGCAAAAGATATCCTCAAATCGGTTTCACCACTTTGTCTGGAGTTTGCAAACGAAGTGCTGAATCAGGCGGAGCAGGAATTTGGCAAAGTAGACCGGACAATTCTTTTTACCATGGCAGATCATCTGGACTTTGCGATCCGCCGCATTCAGAATGGAGAGCAGATCAGCAACCCGCTGACTGATGACATCCGTGTTATGTTTTATAAAGAATATAAAGTAGCCAGTTGTATTCAGGAACTTCTGAAGGAAAAACTTCAGTTGGAGATAGATGAACATGAGATTGGCTATATCGCCCTGCATGTGCATGCTGCCATCGTAGATGAAAATGTTTCCCAGGCAATGGAGATTGCCAGAACAGTCCGCGAATGTATTTCTCTTGTAGAGAAAGAAACCGGAAATTCTATCGACGTCATGTCACTCGGATACAATCGTCTGATGAATCATGTGCGCTATATGGTAGCACGTGCAATCCATGGTGAGAAATTAAAAATGAATCTGAATGAATATATGTCCGTAAAGTTCCCGGAAGCATTTATGGCAGCAGAGCGAATCTGCCGTCAGATGGAAAAGAGCCTGAAGCTTCCGATTCCGGACATTGAAATCGGATATCTTGCCATGCATCTGGAAAGAATGTTAGATACGGATATCAATGAGTAAGATATAAAGTTAAATGTCACTGTCGAAGGTAACTGTAGGATAAATATAAATACAAAAACATAATATAAAAGGAGAACAAAACTATGAAAACATTTGAGTATACAATTAAAGACGAACTTGGAATCCATGCAAGACCGGCAGGACTTCTTGTAAAAGAAGCAAAAAAATTCGAATCTGAATGCACTATCACAAAAGACGGCAAAACAAAGAAACTGACACAGCTTATGATGCTCATGTCTCTTGGCGTAAAACAGGG
>OGRN01002135.1_pt1 | contig 15686 bp, 9 predicted proteins | sample 1553401 | NCBI WGS metagenome assembly OGRN01 (sample SAMEA2580096, study PRJEB22360) | human gut metagenome | biome: human gut; feature: human-associated habitat; material: faeces | place: Denmark | collected 2008/2010 | reverse complement strand
AATGCCCGAGCAATTCCCACTCGTTGTTGCTGCCCACCAGACAATTGGGAAGGATACTGATTTCGGTAGATATCTGGATCGAGATTTACCATCCGCAGCATCTGATCCACCCGTTCCTGAATCTCCCCTTTTGACATCCGGGCGATCTGCATAGTAAGAGCAATGTTTTCCTCCACAGTCATGTGCGGAAACAATCCGCCGGACTGTACCACATAGCCCACCATTTTGGGAAGATCCTGCACCGTAACATCCTTTACCGGTATGCCATTAATAGATAGAGAACCGCTTTTTAGCGATAAAATGATACTTTTGCGGAGCCGTGCCGTGGAAGATAGAGATATCCCACAGCCTTTTGACCGCACCAACATCATTCCCGATATAGAGAATATAATGGACTATAAAGTCCCCCTCATATTCTCCGCACTTGCCTATATCGGCATACCACTTGGCTATGCCTGCTTCTATTTTCCTGCGCAGCTCAGCGAGTATTTTAAAATACCACTCTATGTAAATTCCCTAAATACCGCCTTGGGCAGCTTCCGAAGCGTCACCTATCAGAAGTATATGACAAAGCATATCGAAGAAATGTACCGTCACGATATGCTAACAGGACTTTATAACCGTACTGGCTTTTATAATGCCCTTGAAACTCTCCCACGAAGAAATGACCAGCTTGCACTTGTAGTCTCAGTGGACGTTGACGGACTGAAATATATAAACGATAATTTCGGACACGAGGCAGGCGACTATGCAATAAGAGCCGCCGCAAACGCTATCGACAGCGTGAGCATTGAGAATAAGGTCTGTGGAAGATTTGGCGGAGATGAGCTTGCCCTTTTTGCTATAGTTGATACAGACCTTTCCGATCAGGTCAAGGAGGAGATAAAGGATAAAATGGCAGAGCTGAACAGACACTGCGGAAAATCCTATGTCCTCTCAGTAAGCGTGGGCGCAGCCGTTGCTCCGGTAGAAAATTTCTGGTTTGACGATGTTATGCACATCGCAGATAAATATATGTATGAAGATAAAAGACTTAAACCTCATAACAGAATATGATCTGTAATGGGTCTGAAAAAACTTAGAGGACGGATAAAACCGTCCTTTTAGCTTGTTGAAAAAGTCTGAAACAAGTGGGACGTCGAGGGCGCCGTCCCCTACAAATGGCGAAAATACGCTGTTTGTATGTAGGGGCGAACAGCGTTCGCCCGTTATTTGAGTGTTTTTCGACAGGCTTAGAGGACGGATAAAACCGTCCGTTTTTTGTTTTTGCACAAGTTTACTTGACGAAATGAAGAAAAAGTTGTATAATATTGATTAATGCTTTATGAACTTTGTGTTTAAGCACCATGTACAAAAACAGTGTCATATATTTGTGCGAAAGATAGAACTTTGTAAAAAATAGCGACATTTTGCCTTTTTAAAACGTACTTATATATAGTAGGCTCACCTTTTGCAGTGTTGCCCACAAGAAACTTTTCAGAACGGAACATAAAAAATGAAGATAAAACAGCTTTTTTCGGGTGATACCGATAATACATTCATACAGTTTTTCAGATACGTCTTTGTGGGCGGCTTTGCCTTTGTGGTGGATTACGGCATTATGACCGCACTTGTGGAGCTTTGCCGCTTCGACCCTGTCATTGCTGCGACTATCTCTTTCGTGGCAGGGCTTTTGGTGAATTATGTTCTGAGTACATTTTGGATATTCAAAAATTCAAAGATAAAAAACCGCCTTGCAGAGTTTGCGGCATTTGCCGCCGTGGGCGTTGTGGGACTTGGCATAAACGCCGCAATAATATGGTTTTTCAAGGATATCCTTGCTTCAAAGCTCATATTCGGCACGCTTCTCCCGCAGGATAAATATTATCTTGTGGGCAAACTCGTTTCCACAGTGATAGTTTTCATATGGAACTTTGCAGGCAGAAAATTTATTATATTTGATAAAAATAAAGACTAAACAGGAGAGGATAACACATGGAAAAGGTAATTATTATAGGCGCAGGCCCAGCCGGTCTGACTGCGGCAATAGAGCTTCTTAAAAACGGCGGAGACTATGACGTGACCATACTCGAAGGCTCGCAGGCAATGGGCGGAATATCACAGACAGTGAGATATAACGGCAACCGCATGGATATAGGCGGACATAGATTTTTCTCCAAAAATCAGCAGGTCATGGATTGGTGGGCAGACCTTATGCCTTTGCAGGGCAAGCCTGCCTATGACGATAAAAAGCTAGGCCACGAAAAGCCGCTTGCCGAAAACGGCCCCGACCCTGAAACTGAGGATAATGTAATGCTCGTTCGTGACAGAGTGTCGAGAATTTATTACAATAAGCACTTCTTCGACTACCCTATCTCAATGAAGCCCGAAACCATAAAGAACATGGGCTTTGTCACCACCATGAAAGCAGGCTTTAGTTACCTGTGGGCGTGCGTGTTCAAAAAGCCTGAAACAAACCTTGAGAATTTCTATATAAACCGTTTCGGAAAAGTCCTCTATTCCATGTTCTTTGAGGGATATACCGAAAAGCTCTGGGGCAGACACCCAAGCGAGATATCCGCAGATTGGGGCTCACAGAGAGTAAAAGGTCTTTCTATCACAGCTCTTTTGAAAGATATGTTCAAAAAGGTGTTCGGCACAAAGAATAAGGGCGAGGTGGAAACTTCCCTTATCGAACAGTTCTGGTATCCAAAATACGGCCCAGGTCAGCTTTGGGAAACCGCCGCTGAGAAAGTAAAAGAGCTTGGGGGAAAAATACTCACAGGCTGTCAGGTAAAGAAAATAATGTGCGAGGGCAGAAAAGTCACCTCCGTTGTCTGCGATACAGCTGAGGGCGAAAAGACCTTCACAGGTGATATCTTTATCTCCTCAATGCCTGTCAAAGACCTTATCCTCGGCATGGACGGCACAAAGCCTTGCGATACCGTCATAAAGATAGCCAAGGGTCTGCCATACCGTGACTTTGTTACCGTTGGTCTGCTGGTCAATAAGCTCAACCTTAAAAATGAAACAAATAAAACAACTCTCGGCAATATCGTCCCTGATTGCTGGATATATGTTCAGGATAAGGGCGTAAAGCTTGGCAGAATACAGATATTCAACAACTGGTCGCCTTATATGGTGGAAAAGCCTGAGGATACAGTTTGGATAGGCCTTGAGTATTTCTGCGCCGAGGGGGACGATTTCTGGAATATGTCCGAGGAGGACTGCGTGAAATTCGCAACCGCCGAGCTTGTTAAAATGGGAGTTATCTCCGAAAATGAAGTGCTCGATTCCCATAGAGAAAAGGTCAAGAAAGCATATCCTGCTTATTTTGATACATATAAGCATTTCGATACAATGATAAAGTTCCTTGATACTTTCCCGAACCTCTATTGCGTTGGAAGAAACGGTCAGCATAGATATAATAATATGGACCATTCAATGCTCACCGCCATGGAAACAGCCGAAGCCATAAAAACAGGCAAAAAGAGCAGAAAAGATATTTGGAACGTGAATACAGAAAAAGAATACCACGAAGAAAAATCTGGAAACTAATATGAACAAAAAGAAAGGTGGACTTCTTCTGTCCCTGCGGAAAGACATGGGCAGAAGAGCCATAAGCGACAGACGGCTTGAGGCGATCTTCCGCACCCTCAGCCGTCACCCTTATATAGTTGCAGCGTTCATATGCCTTGCACTCACAGGCTTTGGTAGCTATAGCTATAAGTTTTTAAACGGCGTCATTGTGTGTGGCGTTTTCATGATAATAGAGTTTTTCTACCTCAGACGGTTTTTGAAACAGCTCGATGACAGCGGAAAGCATACCGCAGGCTCAGTTTTGACCTTTGCAGGCAAGACCCTTTTGACCCTTGCGGCAGTGAATTATTTCGTACATACCCAGTATAAAGCGGCTTTTATCTGCTTTGCAGGACTTTGCGTCGTGCTTGTTATGTATGTCGCGTTGCTCAATAACGATAAAAAGTTCCACGACCGTGTCACCTGCCTTGCCTTGGCAGGAGCAGGCTTTGTTCTGCGCTATTCCTATGTCTTTATGTCCGACATCTATACAAGACAGAATGACGTGTGGTATTTCGGCGGCGAGGGCGGTCACGCAGGCTATATAGAGTATATCTATAATAACAACGCCCTGCCGAATTTCGACCCTACCACCCTTTGGCAGTATTATCACCCACCTCTGCATCATATCATCTGTGCGGTGTGGCTGAAATTCTGCGCCTCTGTAGGCATAGAGTATTACATGGCGTGCGAGGCTATACAAGCCTTGACCCTCTTCTATGTCTGTGCCGTAACGATAACAGTCTATAAGATATTGAGGCTCTTTGATCTTAAAGGCAAAGCCCTGACTATCCCGTTCGGTATGTGCTGTATGTATCCATACCTTGTCCTTATGTCAGGTGGAATAAATAACGACCCTCTCATGCTATGCTTTACAATGTGCGCATTGTATTGCGTGCTCAGGTGGTATAGAGAGCAGACCGCAAAGAATATCGTTAAAGCAGCCCTCTGTATCGGTCTTGGCATGATGACAAAAATATCCGTAGGGCTTATCGCCCCTGCCGTAGCCATACTTTTCTTTATGGCGCTTGTGCAAAATCGTAAGAATATGGCAAACCGCCTGGGTCAAATGTGCCTTTTCGGTGTAATATGCTGTCCTCTTGGACTTTGGTGGAGCGTGAGAAACTACCTGCGCTTTGGCGTAAAACCAAACTATGTCCCAAGCCTTTCAAATGCCGACAGCCAGTATATAGGCGACCTTACAGCCAAACACCGCCTTACAGACTTCAGCTTCTCACAGATCAAAATAGTCTTTGAGCAGTGGGGCGGTGAAAGCTATAAAGAGTATAACCCTACCATAGCAATGCTTAAAAACTCCATTTTTGGCGAGGGCATAAACGAAACTTTCTTCCCCAAAAACGCAATGCTCGTGCCATATGCACTTTTCTGGATAGCCTTGGTTCTTGCGGTCATAGCATTCATCGCAATGCTCATAGTGCTTTTTGTAAAGACCGATAACGCAAGATTCACCGAAAAACTCATGCTCACAGTGGTCTATGCCACTATTTTAGGCAACTATTATAACTTCTGTATCAGATATCCTTTTATCTGCACAATGAATTTCAGATACATAATCCCTTGTATGCTCATAGGACTTATAAATATCGGACTTTTCACAGACCTTTGCAACCGCTCTGAAAAATCCCCCTGCAAAGCCATAGTCAGCACCCTGAGCTATCTTTCCTCTGCATTTATCGTCCTGTCCTACATAACATACTTCTTTGTGGCAAGCACCAACGGATAAAACCCCGACCCCATGTAGTGGCGAACAACGTTTGCCCGCCTAGCTTCCCCACAAACTGAAAAATATCGCAAAAAAATACCGACCGCTCAACCCGAGCCGTCGGTATTTTCATTATGCCAATATAGCCTTATTTCTTAGTAGTCACATTCTTAACAGCCGACCAAGCGCCGTAATACTTTGTGCCACCTACAGTTGTGTAAGATCTCACACGAACATAGTATTTCTTGTTGGCAGAAAGCTTTGAAACTGTGGTCTTGTCTGTCTTGCTGTTTGTTATAGTCACTTTCTTTGCACCAGTGAACTTTGAGTTAGTAGCGTACTGAACCTCGTATCCTGTCGCAGAGCCCTTCTGAGCCCAGTCGATAAAGAATGCTTTGCTCTTAGCTGTAAGCTTCTGTATCTCCTGCTTAGCAGGGTTAATGGTGAAAGTCTTTGTGATAACTCCGCCATACTTGCCCTTGCCTGTTATCTTTACAGTAGCCTTGCCAACTTTTTTGTTGTTGGAGTATGAAACTGTGTAGTCAGTGCCGTTTTTAAGAACAGTGCTTCCCACCTTTACAGTTACGTTCTGTGTGATAGCCTTTCCTGTGAACGCCTTTGTGGAAATGCCCGAAACAGAAGCCTTTGTGATGTCGTTGTTAGCTGTCTTTATGCTCTTTACATCAGACCATGCGCCGTAGTATACCTTGCCGTTTACGTTTGTGTAAGAACGAACACGAACATAATATGTCTTGTTCCCTGCCAGACCGCTTACTGTCAGCGTGTCAGGCTTGCTTGCTGTCAAATGCTTTGAAACTGCACCGCTCATGTTTGCGTTTACAGAATACTCAACGTCATATCCCGTAGCAGAGCCTTTCTGCGCCCAATCAATATAGAATCCCTTGTATCTGGTTTCAAGCTTCTGTATCTGCTGTTTTGCAGGAACAATGTCGAACTTAGCGCTCAGAGAGCCTGAATAGTTGCCCTTGCCGTATACATAAACGTTTGACGTGCCAACGTTCTTGTTGTTTGAGTATGAAACTGTGTAGTCAGTGCCGCTTGTAAGCGTCCTGCCTGCTACCTTTACTGTAACTGACGGAGTAATATTGCTTCCCGTGAATGAAACGCTTGAAGCCACTGAAACTGTTCCGCCTGCCATTGCACGCTTTGTGATAGTGAAGTTCTTTGATGTGTAACCTGTGTAGTCGCCCATGCCTGTCGCAATAACAGTTGTAACGCCAACGTTCAGATTGTTTCTGTATGAGATAGTGTAATCCTTGCCTTCCTGAAGCACCTTGCCGCCAAACGTAACTGTAGCCGCAGGCTTTTTGTATGTGCCGTCATAAACATAGCTTGTTTCTGAAAGCGTAATAAGTCCGTTGTTAAGGCTCTTCTTTGAAACAACTATCTTAACGTCCTTTGAAACGCTGTCATAACCGTTTGCAGAAGCCGTAACAGTAACATATCCTGTGCCTGTCCTGAGAGCGGTCACGTTTCCGTTCTTGTCAACAGTGCATATTGACGGAGTCGTGCTTTTGTATGTGAGAACAGCACCGCTTGTTGATGAGCTTGCGCCAATGTTCTTGCTCTGTCCCGCAACTATGGTAACGCTTGAAGAGCAGTTAAGATCTGCTTTTTTGCCGTAAGGCTTCATAAGAGCCTCGATAACGTCCTTTGCAGGGCTTGTAACAGTGTTGTTTTTTCTGTTTATGTAGCCGTGATATTCACTGTTGAGAACAATGCTGCTTCCGTTGTATACTGCAAAAGCATTGTTGTCCCACAGTACGCATGGAATGTTGTTCTTTTTTGCAAGCGCAGTGTAGTCTGTTGCCCACTTTACACGCTCAGCAGTGTTGTTCTTGTCCGTTGAGCCAAACTCGCCGATAACAACAGGTATACCCTTGTCACGGAAATTGCTTTTCAGCGTGCTGAAAAGGTCCTTAAGTTCTTCCTTTATAGAAGAAGAGTAAGTCGATGTTGCACCCTTTGATGTATCTACATTCATTGCAAAGTTGTAAGGGCTGTAAGCGTGAACTGATAAAGCGATGCGGTTTTTGTTGCCTGAGATATCTGTAGGAAGCTTGAAGCCTGAAACCGTTGCCCCGTCTATGGAAGCGTCGTAACCAGGACACATGATAAGTCTGCCCCTGTTGTTTGAGCCTGTGTCTCTTATGGTGTCAACAGCCTTCTGATTGAGTTTGTTAATGCAGTCTATAGCGTCCTTTACCTCTGACGGAATGTTCCACTTGCTGAACCACCACTCATAGCCTGTGCCAATAAGCCGAGGCTCGTTAAGAGTTTCAAATATAAGATGATAGTCATAATCCTTGAAATATTCTGCCGCCTGTGACCATACGCTCGTAACAAATTTCTCAGAGCTTGAATATGCAGAAGACCTTGGATAATATCCTGCTCCCGAAGCGCTTGCAGAAGACTTTGTGTCATGATGAATGTTCAAAATAACATACATATCGTTTTTGTAGCAGTAGTCAACTACTTCCTTTACTCTCGCAAGCCATGCTGAGTCGATAGTGTAGTTGTCACCCGATACGTGCTTGCCCCATGAAACAGGCACTCTCACTGTGTTGAAGCCTAAAGACTTTGCCTTGTCTATAAGAGCCTGAGTTGTTTTAGGATTGCTCCACGACGTTTCCGTGTCAAGACCCGAACCGCCTGTTGCGTCAAGAGAGTTGCCCAAATTCCAGCCCAGACCCATATCTTCAAGTATGGCTTCCGTGTCAGCGTTTTTGAGAGTATCTCCCGACAATGCCTGCGCATTTATATCCCCAAGGTCAAGACCAATAAATATGGTCATTGCCATTAAAAGAGATAAAATAAAGCTCAGGTATCTTTTTGATACTGATTTCATTCTTTCCCGTCCTTTCATATATAAAATATTAACCTCATCAGTGTCTTTCATTATACCACATTTCTGTTCAAATTAGAATACGCTTATTTAACAAATAACATACATTCTTTTTGTGTATAAACCTCAAATGTTCATATTTTTAATCACTATATGAAAAAGTGCCGATTTATTAACGCTAATATAATTATACAATGTTAAAATTTTAGAGTATATTATCTGCAAAAAAATCAGATTTTGCTATTGAAAATAGAGCAGTATTGTGCTATAATCAAATGTGTTCAAAACTTTAGTCCAAAGAAAGGAAAGGTATATTTTATGAAAGTTAAACAGTGGCTTGCATCATCACTTGCAGTGCTGATGCTTGTTTCGACCGTGGGCTGCGGAGATAATTCCTCAAGCTCAAAGGCTGAAAGCAAATCAAACAACAGCTCTGCCGTTGTTTCGGAAACTGCAATGCCTGAAAAGGATTATGCAACAACGACCGACGGCTCAGCGAAAGTCAAGATCGACGGAACAAAATTCATGGTGGGCGACAAGGAGCTTTGGTTCAATGGAGTGAACGCTCCATGGGATAAGTGGAACGACTTTGGCGGAGGCTTTAATTTTGAGTTCTGGCAGGATCATTTCCAGAAGCTTCACAATTCAGGCGTAAATGCCGCAAGGATCTGGATAATCTGCAACGGCGACGTTGGTATGGCTATTTCAGCAGACGGTACATTTGACGGTGCAACAACAGCTCATTGGGAGGATCTTGACAATCTGTTCTATCTTGCAGAGCAGTATCAGATCTATATAATGGCAACAGTTCAGTCCTTTGATAACTTCAAGGATCAGAACCAGAATTATCAGGCTTGGAGAACGCTCATTCAGGACAGCGACAAGACAGATATGTTTGTAGATAATTATATAGTTCCTCTCGTTCAAAGATATGGCAAGAGCGATTATTTCTGGTCTGTGGACCTTTGTAATGAGCCTGACTGGATAGTTGAAAATGAAGAGTGCGGCAAGCTTGATTGGCTCTATCTGGAGCAGTATTATGCAAAGGCAGCCGCAGCTATCCATGCAAATTCAGACGTTCTCGTAACCGTGGGCATGGGTATGATAAAGTATAACTCCGACAGCCAGCAGGGCAACAAAATATCCGACAGTGCGCTTCAGGACGTTTTGAGCGGTGATAAGTATGACAAGAGCCTTGCCTATGTTGACTTCTATTCAACTCATTGGTACACCTGGATGCAGGGAATGTGGGGATATCCTTTCAGCGAATCTCCAACAGACTTTGGCCTTGACGGTACAAAGCCTTGCGTTATAGGCGAATGCCCGGCCGTTGCAAGCGACAGCGATTTCGACATCACCTCAGCTTATGAGGACGCTTACAACAATGGCTGGAACGGCGTGTTTGCATGGAAAACAAGCGGTCAGGACGACGGCTGTGGACTGTGGCTGGATATACAGCCTGCTATAGAGAAAATGGCAGGTATCTGCGAGGATAAGATATTCCCTAACGGCAAAAAAGCTGTATAAACAAACTTTGATAAAATAATCACAAAAAGAGCCGACTTTTGCGGCTCTTTTTTGTTGCTCTTTTTTGTGAACAAATTGTGCTGTCTGTTGACTATAGTGCGGCATAATGCTATAATAAGATACGGAAAATCAATGACGATTTGCAGAGAGTAAAATGCTGTAGATCGTTATTTTTACGCATTAACGTCATATAATGACGGCGTGGAAAGGAAGTAAAATCATGGAAGAATACAGCTACATATTGTTTATTGCACTTATACTGCTTTCGACCAAAATTCTCGGACTTGTAACAAAGAAAATGAAGCTGCCGCAGGTAGTCGGTGCGTTGTTGGCGGGCGTAATACTCGGACCTGCTGTTCTTAATGTTGTAAAAGAAACTGAGTTCATCTCAGAACTGTCAGAAATTGGCGTTATCGTGCTGATGTTCACCGCAGGACTTACAACAGACGTTAAGGAGCTTAAAAGGACTGGTAAAGCGTCATTCATAATCGCTCTTCTTGGCGTTATCGTACCACTGTTCGGCGGACTTGGACTTGCCGCTGCAATGGGCATAGGCAAGGGCGATAAGCTCGCCTGCTCACCATTCCTGCAGCACCTCTTCATAGGCGTTGTGCTTACTGCAACATCAGTTTCTATCACAGTAGAAACTCTGAAAGAGCTTGGCAAGCTCTCTACAAGAGCAGGTAATGCCATTCTCGGTGCGGCTATCATAGACGATATCCTTGGTATCATCGCATTGACCCTTATCACAAGCCTTGCAGATACAAGCGTTCACGTTGCAACAGTTCTTATTAAGATAGTAGCGTTCTTTGCAGTGGCTATCGGCTGTACAGTCGTTTACCATGTTGTGTTCACAAAGTGGAGAAAAAGAGATAAAAAAGACCTTAGACGTCACGTTATCATTTCCTTCGTTTTCTGCCTGCTCATGGCGTATGTAGCAGAGCTTTTCGGCGTAGCAGATATCACAGGCGCATTTGTTGCAGGTCTTGCAATTTCAAGCGAAAAGGACGTAAAGTATATCTCAAACAGATTTGAAACACTTTCGTATATGTTCCTTTCACCAGTGTTCTTTGCAAGCATCGGTCTTACAATGAACGGTATCAACATGGGCGGCAAAATGGTGCTGTTTACAGTTTTGCTCCTTGCTGTGGCAATAGTCACAAAGATAATAGGCTGCGGACTAGGCGCAAAGGTTTGTAAGTATACAAATCAGGAAAGCTTGCAGATAGCAATGGGTATGATATCCAGAGGCGAGGTCGCACTTATAGTAGCGGCTAAAGGACAGAAGCTTGGACTAATGGGCGACGAGGTTTTCGCACCTATCATCATCATGGTGGTTGCAACAACCATAATCACACCGGTATTCCTGAAGTTTGTGTTTAAGGATAATCATGAAGAACACGTTGAGGATGAGCTTATGAAGTCTGTGGAGGGCTTCTCACAGTATGAACAGGAGCTGCAGGAACTCTCAAGAAAAGAAAAGTAATGAAAAAAAGCAAAGAGCGGAGCAAAAAACTCCGCTCTTTTTTTGTACAAAAAATCCGCTGCCACGAATGATAGCGGATATGGGTGCAGGGGCACGCCTTCATATTTTATCACAGCGTAAAAAATGATATGGGCGGCGATAAAAAAATCCGCTACCACGAATGATAGCGGATATAGGTGCAGGGGCACGCCCCTGCTTAAAGATTGAACATGATCTGATTGAGAACGCTCTCCAGATATTCCTGTCTGCCGCTTGAAAGTGAGTCAGTAACTTCGCCCTTCTCAACTGCATACTTCTCAAGGCTCTCCATGTCAGCCTTACCTGCAATGATGTCTGCACCAATGCCTGTTGTCCAGCTTGCATATCTGTCATCAACGAACTTGTCAAGTCTGCCGTCCTCAATGATCTTTGCAGCAGCCTTAAGACCAAGTGCAAATGTGTCCATACCTGCAATGTAGCTCAGGAAAATGTCTTCCATTGTGTATGAGCCTCTTCTTGCCTTAGCGTCAAAGTTCAGACCGCCGTTTGTGAAGCCGCCTGCCTTGAGAACTTCGTACATACAAAGTGTAGCGTCATAAGCGTTTGTAGGGAACTGGTCTGTATCCCAACCGAGCAGTGGGTCGCCCTGGTTAGCGTCGATAGAACCGAATACACCGTTATCTCTTGCAACTCTCAGCTCATGCTGGAATGTGTGCTGGGCAAGTGTAGCGTGGTTAGCCTCGATGTTCATTTTGAAGTCCTTGTCAAGACCATATTTTCTCAGGAAACCGAGAACTGTAGCTGTATCGAAATCATACTGATGCTTTGTAGGCTCCTTTGGCTTTGGCTCGATGTAGAAATCACCAGTGTAGCCCTTTGAGCGAGCGTAATCAACAGTCAGCTTCATAAGTCTTGCCATGTTGTCAAGCTCCAGACCCATGTTTGTGTTTAGAAGAGTCTCATATCCTTCTCTTCCGCCCCAGAAAACGTAGCCCTTACCGCCAAGCTTGATAGTAGCGTCAACAGCGTTCTTGATCTGAGCAGCCGCATAAGCGAAAACATCAGCAGAAGGTGATGTGCCTGCACCATGCATATATCTTGGGTGATCGAAGCACTTAGCAGTACCCCAAAGAAGCTTCTTAGTAGGGTCAGCAGCCATTTTTTCAGCTATGTAGTCAACTACCTCAGCAAGCTTTGCGTTAGTGGTGCCGAGATCACCGTACTCAGGAGAAAGGTCACGGTCATGGAAGCAGAAATAGTCGATAGAAAGCTTGTCCATTATCTCGAAAGCAACATCGACCTTCTTCTTAGCTCTTGCCTCAGGAGCAGCCTCGCCCCAAGTCTTGTCAGTAGTGCCGCAGCCGAACATATCAGTGCCGTCGCCGCCCATTGTGTGCCACCATGAAAGAGCGAACTTGAGCTGTTCTCTCATAGTCTTGCCCATTACAACCTCATCTGGGTTATAATACTTAAAAGAGAGGGGATTAGTTGAGTTTACGCCCTCATACTTGATCTTTGGAATATCCTTAAAATACTCTGCCATAATTTTGACCTCCGAATATATTATTGTTTGATCTTAACGATTAAACGATTACAATACAATAATACACCAAATCGCACCCGTTTGTCAACTGTTTTTTATCAAAATTGCATATATTGATATATATTAAAATTGTGGGATAACTGCATAGACACACTATTTTTTCTCGTATTTTCATCAATATTTCTGTAATAATTTTCTGTAATAACTGCACAAATTTTGACAACTAAACTTGTGCAAACAAATGATTTATCTTTTAATTTGGCAACATTTCTGCAATTGTTGCATTTTTTATGCAACAAATTACCCCTTTTTCGGGATAAGTATAAGGGTATTATCCCAAATCGAATATCCTGCAAGGTAGCAGTGTATGAGGAAACATTTTGTCAACGTGAGTTAGGTGAACACGATGAGAGGTTCTGATCGCACAGAAAAGCACTTCCTGCACCTTGTTTGAAGCTTGAAAATTGAATAAAAATCGTACAAAACCACAAAATTACGGCAACAAAACTGTAGGGGCGAACACCGTTCGCCCGTCGAAGGAACAAGCCCGCAATTACAACACGGTTTGGCAACCGAAAAACTTGCCCACCGCACCTGTAGGGGAGCGACGCAATTTCTGTTTCACAGAAATGGGCGTCCCGTTCGGAGAGGTAACACCGTGTTTTTGGTATCTTCTATGTTGAATTATTCGGGGTGACATTGTTGTGATAATCTCCGTTAATTCAATGGGTGAGGAATATCGGGACGCCGAGGGCGTCGTCCCCTACAATTATGGATACTGTTGATACGCATACCTCCATTGAATACATTTATCCCCACTCGAAAATCTGATTTCAGACCTGCAATACTCCACAATGAATTGTACAATATGCTTCTGAAACCAATTTTTAGCCTGGTAGATATTGTGCAACCCTACAAAAATCACATAAATGACCTTAAATGACTTGAATTTTGCGAAAAAGGTGCTAAAATATAATTAGCACTCAGAAAGAATGAGTGCTAACAATCAAACGGTGAGAGTGCTGAAAAGGCTAAAAATACAGCAACTCACAATATTTTACAAAGCTTATAATTGGTATTATAAAAGGAGGAACTTATCATGGCGATCAAACCATTGCAGGACAGAGTTGTAGTTAAGATGACAGAGGCTGAGGAAACCACAAAGAGTGGTATCATTCTCACAGGTTCAGCCAAGGAAAAGCCTGAGGTCGCAGAGGTAATAGCTGTAGGCCCTGGTAAAAAGGACGTTACTATGGGTGTTAATAAGGGCGACAAGGTGCTTATCTCTAAGTACAGCGGTACTAATGTTAAGCTGGACGGTGAAGAGTTCATTATCGTCAAAATGGACGACATTCTCGCAGTTGTTGACTAATTTCACTGCATTTTAAATAGTATATAAACGGAGGTAATTTACAATGGCTAAGGATATAATTTTTGGCGAAGACGCAAGAAAAGCTTTGCAGAGCGGTATCGATAAGCTCGCAAATACTGTTAAGATAACACTGGGACCTAAGGGCAGAAATGTAGTTCTTGATAAGAAGTACGGTGCTCCTCTTATCACAAACGACGGTGTTACTATAGCTAAGGAGATCGAGCTTGACGATCCATTCGAGAACATGGGCGCACAGCTTGTAAAGGAAGTCGCTACTAAGACTAACGACGCTGCCGGTGACGGTACAACAACAGCTACATTGCTTGCTCAGGCTCTTGTTAGAGAGGGTATGAAGAATATCGCAGCAGGTGCTAATCCAATGGTACTTAAGAAAGGTATGGATCAGGCTGTAGATACTGCTGTTGAAACTATCGTCGCTAACTCAAAGAAGATAGAAGGCTCTGATGAGATAGCTAGAGTAGGTGCTGTTTCTGCCGCTGATGAGAACATTGGTAAGCTTATCGCTGAGGCTATGGAAAAGGTAACTGCTGACGGCGTTATCACTCTTGAGGAGTCAAAGACTGCTGAAACTTACAGCGAAGTCGTTGAAGGTATGCAGTTCGACAGAGGATATATCGCACCTTACATGGTAACAGATACAGATAAAATGGAGGCTGTTCTTGATGACGCTTACATTCTTATCACAGACAAGAAGATTTCTAACATTCAGGAAATTCTCCCACTTCTCGAGCAGATCGTAAAGGCTGGCAAGAAGCTTCTTATCATTGCCGAGGACGTTGAGGGCGAGGCTCTTTCAACTCTTATCGTAAACAAGCTGAGAGGCACATTCACTTGCGTTGCAGTCAAGGCTCCTGGCTTTGGCGACAGAAGAAAGGAAATGCTTCAGGATATCGCTATCCTCACAGGCGGTCAGGTAATTTCATCTGAACTTGGTCTTGAACTCAGCGAAACAACTATGGGGCAGCTGGGCAGAGCAAGACAGGTAGTCGTTCAGAAAGAGAACACTATCATTGTTGACGGCGCAGGCAACAGCGACGATATCAAGGCAAGAGTTGGTCAGATCAAGTCACAGATCGAGAACACAACTTCTGATTTCGACAGAGAAAAACTTCAGGAAAGACTTGCTAAGCTTTCAGGCGGCGTAGCTGTTATCAAGGTCGGTGCTGCAACTGAGGTAGAAATGAAAGAGAAGAAGCTGAGAATCGAGGACGCTCTGGCAGCTACAAAGGCGGCTGTTGAAGAGGGTATCGTAGCAGGCGGCGGAACAGCTCTTATCAACGCTATGCCAGCAGTTAAGAAGCTCGTTGACAAGCTCAGCGGCGACGAAAAGACAGGCGCTCAGATCGTTTACAAGGCTCTTGAAGAACCAGTTAGACAGATCGCAGTGAACGCAGGTCTTGAGGGCAGCGTTATCATAGACAAGATAATCCGTTCAAGAAAGGTCGGCTACGGCTTCAACGCTTATACTTCTGAGTATGTTGACATGATACCTGCAGGTATCGTTGACCCTACTAAGGTTACACGTTCAGCTCTTCAGAACGCAGCTTCTGTTGCTTCAATGGTGCTTACAACTGAGAGCCTTGTTGCAGACAAGAAGGATCCACAGGCTGA
>OGRN01002132.1_pt1 | contig 15705 bp, 15 predicted proteins | sample 1553401 | NCBI WGS metagenome assembly OGRN01 (sample SAMEA2580096, study PRJEB22360) | human gut metagenome | biome: human gut; feature: human-associated habitat; material: faeces | place: Denmark | collected 2008/2010 | reverse complement strand
CGCTGGCCCTGTTCGGCATGGACGCGGTCAAGTCGCTCTATGAGTTCCGTCTCAGCGGCAGCGGCCACCTGATCTCGGGCGACGAGGACCGCTGGAAGCTGCTCGCCGCCGGCGTGCAGGACTTCCTGCTCCACCCGCTCTTCGGCACGGGTCTCGGCAACACGGCGCACTCCGCGCTGGCCGTGATCGTACCGGGCAGCATGGCGTTTTACCACAACCTCGTCGCGCAGGTCATCGGCAGCATGGGCATCGTGGGCATCTTCGCCTACGGCGTGCTGATTCGCGACCGGTTCAGCCTGCTGCTGCGCGGGCGGAAGGATCCGTTCGTGGGCGCGATGCTGCTGAGCTATCTGGCGATGCTGATGGTTTCGATGACGAACCCGGGCGAGTTCTGCCCGTTCCCGAACGCGGCGCTGATGGTGATGGTGTTCTCCATGGTGGAGGAGGCCGTCGGCGCGGAGACGGTGACGGTCACGCAGCTGCGCCGCCGCGGCGCTCTGCGCGGCAGTACGGGCGGCAGCTACGCGCAGTATAAATAATCCGATGACGGCGGGCAGTTTTCTCTGCCCGCTGTTTTTTTGCGCGCGGAGAAGGATGGGCGCGCCGCCCCGGGCGATTTGTAGGTTTGTCAAACATATTGAACAGCGAACTCGTAGGGAGAAAGTCAGTGGAGCGGTCTCATGGGTAAGTTGTTGGAGCGGCGGTTATGGACGGCGAGCTGCTTTACAAAATCATCCAGAGAATAGAAGGCGTGACAGGAATAGAAGAGCTTCTGATCCTGTCACGGTGGCTGCGCTCGACCTTTCCGTTGTGGCGCGGCGTATAGGGGCGAATCAGTTTATGCCGGATCCCCAGTTCGGCAGCCGTCTTCTCAAACAGCGTCGGCAAATCACGTTTGCTGTTTGAAAAACGGTTCGTAAACTCGAAGCCGTTGTCTGTCTGGACTCACTCGACCTTGATGCCGCGGCGTGCATACCACGCTTTCAGTCTGCGAAGAAAATCGGCCGAAGAATAGGTGGACTGCTCTGGGTAGGCGGCGAGAAACCGAAGGCGCGTGAACTCGTCAATGGCGGTGTACTGGAACAGGCGAAGCTCCGGATCCGCAATGCACTTACGCGGCACAACCTTCACATCCACCCGGACGCGCTCGCCGGGATGGGGCATCTGCTCATACGGCTTGGGAATATAGGTTTCTTTCTGCTCCTCAGCCGAAAACAAGCCGATTTTGCGCATCACGCGGAACAGACTTTCTGGGCGGCGGGTGTACCCGCGCCGCCGCAGGCGGTACCATAGCTCGATTAAGCCCATTTTAGGATTCCGGCGGCGCATATCCCAGATGAGTTTTAGCTCAGCTTCTGTATGCTGGTTTGGGTGGATGTATGACCGGCTTTTGTTATATTTCCGGCTGGCACGGCTCACGCCGTATTTCTCCGCGTACTTCATTGGATTGCCTGCAGGCCATGTCTTGTGTTATACTCTTGTTCAATGTGTATTGTAGTCCTACAAATTCCACCCATCCGCAGCGTTTCCCCCTCTTGCAAAACGCGTAAAAAGCTGGTATAGTAAGCTAAGTTGACGCACACAGTTTGGGAGTGCGTAGACCCTATCCATGAGCGGCCTGGACAAAAGCCCGCAAAGCCTTGCGGCACGGGCGATAGCGGGTTTTCCTCCGGTTGCCGAAAACGGCACAAAAGCAGCTTTGACCACAGGAATAACCACAGACAGAAAAATTTTTGATTTTCTCCCTCGCCGTGGTATCATAGCAGAAATTGAATATCCGGGTGTGGCTCAACTGGTAGGGCGCGACATTTGGGAGTGCCGTGGCGGTATCCGGGATAGGGTGAGGCGAAACGCCGCAAAGCCTTGCGACACGGGCAATAGCGGGTTTTTCCCCGGTTGCCGAAAACGGCACAAAAGCGGCTTTGACCACAGGAATGACCACAGACAGAAAAATCTTTGATTTTCTCCCCCGCCGTGGTATAATAGCAGAAATTGAATATCCGGGTATAGCGAAGTTGGTATCGCGCCTGGTTTGGGACCAGGAGACCGTGCGTTCGAGCCGCACTACTCGGACCAAAATCCCTCTGAAATCAACGATTTCAGAGGGATTTTTCTTATTCTTTGTCTATTGCGGCGCAAATACCGAGGTTGTCATTCTCAACATATCTTTTTGACAAGTGCAGACTTAATATTGTATTTTTTGCCGAATCGCGGTATAATCGATTAACAGTATAACTTTCGTCTGCAAGGCCTACCGCGTGGAAAATTCATCCAGCTTTTCGCTTTCTATAGCGTATAGGAGGTTGTATCATGGAGATAAACAAAGAATTGAAGCATATTGCTGAATACCAAAATTCGATACTTCCTCGCCATCAAAAAAGAACTGAAGAAGCTATTGAAATTATTGCGAACGACGCAATTGAATCATTGAAAAATGGAACATTTGACTTTAAATCTTTTTTGCATTTGGATTTGAACCAAAACGGAAAGCATCGTCAAGTTATCATGTATAAGCCTTTTTCTCCCGAAGAGCTATTATGCATTTTTTTGAAACGGGTGCTGGATAGAAAATTTCATATATCTTATCCGAACAGAAATGAGTATATTCGTACTCTATTCGACACAGCCGCAGCAATCAAAGACATGTCAGATTATACGATATTCAAGTTTGACTTCTCTGATTTTTTTAATACTGTCTCCAGTGAATATGTTTATCACAAGTATATCCAGAGTGCTTCACTTGAACGATACCAAGACAAGTTGATGGCCAATTTTGTGAATGCTACAAAATATACTTTTGCGGGATTAAACACATCGAACATACTGTGTGAAATTATTGCTCGAGATTTTGATCAGCGATTAGTTCAACGGTTTTCAAAGCAAGGAATCATATTGTATAAAAGATACATTGATGATGGAATTATGATATTGAACCGTTATGTTGAGCAAAACGATTGTTTGGAGATAGTCAACGATGTAATAAAGGAAGTGTTTTTATCTCCGCAGGATTCCAAATTGTCCCCGTGTAAAACAGCGCTGAATTTATCAAAAGTAAGATATATTGCAGGGAGATGTCTCGCGGTTGGTGGGCCTTCCGAGGCATTCGATTTCTTGGGATATGAATTTGAATTGAAAAAAATATTGACAAGGCAACAAAAACAAAAAACTGAGTTCCGTTATGGTATTACGCAAGCAAAAATTGATAAGTACACTCAAAAAATTGAAGATATTGTTAAGGAGTATGTCTTATCTCCGCAGAAAGATATCGAACTTTTACGACATCGGATAAAGGCATTTACACATAGATCTGTGTATCAAATAAGCCGGTATAAAAGTATCGTATGGAAAAACAAAGGTTTCATTGCCAATTACTGTGAGTTAAGATTTAGAATGAATTCTCTGACAAACGCTACCGAGGATTTTTTGAAAAACGCTGTTATAAACGCATTTACAAATCAAGGTGTACCCATTCCGTATTTTCTCAAAGGAAATAGAGATGAGTCTATCTATAGTTTATATAACAATATGCAAAATTATCGTACACTGTTGTTTGTAGAGTTGATTGGCATAAATCATGGCACACTGAAAGAGATGTGTAGACAAATTGGGATAGATGTTAGCGGTGACAAGGGTTACGATGGACTTGTTAGAGACTACTTAATCAAAGTTAAGGTAGGTCACTAAATAAAAATTTAAGAGGCCATCGGTTACCCGTTGGCCTCCTAAACCGAGTCTAAAAATGTATATAGCCTCTTCATGCAACCATTGGACGAACCTTAAAATAATTGCAGCGCTGATGTGTGCAATCCTTTCAGATTGCTGTAGAGCTGTACTTTCTCTACAAGTTTATTATACGCATTGTTTGGAGGAAATTCAATGAAAAGATCGAAAAAAAATATTGAAAGGAATAAGTTGGATTACTTATTAACTGACATTATGCCTGTTGAGGTGTCGGAGCTCTTTTCATTCAGCAAATTTTATGAATATCTTCTCTCCAAACAGTCGACTCTGGATGATATTGTCTCCAAAATGCGTGCAATGAAAGCTGAAAATTCAGAAACACCGTTTGCTGGAGGGAAATGGGGAAATTGGGCAACATCGCCTTTGAAGTTCAACATATTGAAGGGAACCGACTCCATCAGAGGGCTGAATTTGGTTCAACCCCTTTCTGCAATGAATATTTATTTCTTTGTAGAATGCTATCAGAAAGAATTGCTTGATATACTATCCAACAATTCGTGTTTTTCGCTACGGTATCACCGGAAAAACAGCGACTTATTTTATAGACGAAAATCCAAGAAAATTGTAGATTATTTTGAAAAAACATCGCAAAAAGTGGATCGAGCCATTCTGCAACAAACAGGAGCTTATTTCAAGATTTATAAGTTCAATTCAGTATCGTCCTTTACGAATTCAAGATTATGGCAGCAGTGCAATTTCAAATATCATAACTTTGCCAAAATTGACTACAAGTCCTGTTTTGACAGTATTTACACCCATGCTTATAAATGGTGTATTGAAAAAGATACTGTTGATTCAAAAGAGGCTTCTAACGCTAACCTACACATCGTTATAGATCGAGTGCTACAGAATATAAACGGTAGATCGTCTAACGGTCTTATTGTAGGACCTGAGTTCTCCAGAATGATTGCTGAAGTTCTACTGCAAGAAATCGATGTTGAAGTAAAGCAAAACTTAGCAGCACAAGGATTAAACGCTGGGACTGATTATAGGGTATTTAGATATGTGGATGATATATATATTTTTTCCCATACGCAAGCACATACAGACTTGATTATCAAGACAATCGAAATAGCTGCTCAGAAATATTTGCTTAAATTTAATGAGTTTAAATACTTGAAAGCAAATACACCAGTTGTTTTAAGTTCTTGGCTTGGTAAGGCACGCGCATTGTCAGATAGGATTTCGACTCTCTTTTATCGCAAACAAGAGCTACACGACATGGTAGACAAGAAGCCTCTTCTAAAAAGCGGGTATATTTCCGTAGATAGAATCAAAGATGACTTCATTTATCTTGTGAATGAGTTTCCGAAGGAACAAAGATACATCGTTTCTTTTATGCTGAGCACCCTTCTGAACAATATAAGCAATAAAAAGGATGGGTATGCACTATTTGAGCCAGATAAGTGTGCTCGCGCGTTTGTGCTGTTGGATTTAGCAATGTACATATATTCGTTCTGCCCTTGCTTTGAACACACTCAAAAATTAATTTCTATGATTGTCTACATGGATGATGAGCTTCACTTCTCGAAGGATGAATTAAATCACAAAAAACTGATTAACCTTATCAGAAGATATTCGTTTGTTTTTGAAAAAGGAAACATGAATGATCTTTGCAATTGGTTTGTATTTTTTCATGACTATAGTGTACCCTTACTGCGCAATACAGAGGCTATTCTTGAAAAGAAACTCCGCGAAGAGGACAACCCCATTTTGTGGGCAAACTATCTTATCTATAGCAGATATCATTCTGATTACCACAAAGAAATATTGATTTGGGTTGAAGAATTGTTGCAGTACAAGGTAAATCAAATTGGCAGTAAAGATCCTTTATTGCAAAAAGAGTTTTGGTATGTGATTACATTTATTAATTGCCCATACATCTCAGGTTCAGTCAAAACGGCATTGGAAGGCATAGTTCGTCCAATGGCAACTGCCGCAGAAACTAATCTGGCAAATAAGATAAAAAAGATAATCGCAGAATTTCTGTTGCAGAATAAGTCAAATCTGTTTTTCTGCTGGGGATATTATCATTTTAATACGAGTAAACAGTTGACTTTCCGAACATATCAGAGGACGCTATTTAAACAGTACAAAAACAAACGCTCGATAGAATTATACGGTAGTTTGGACACGTAGAAGAATATACTAAGTTCACACCCTTTCAGGGCTAAATCTTCTCTTAGAAAAGCATGACCATGGGTATCAATGACCCTGTACCCATGGCCGTGCTTTTTTATTACCCGCTCTTTCCTTCCCATTGCCCTTCTGGTGCTACCATCACCTTGCCTCCAGATTTATCAGCCTCTTCGCTTCCGCAATCTCTGCCTTCATCTCTACGATTAGTACCTTCAGTTTCTCCTCACACTCCTCGCGGGTGTGAGCGTAGACATTGCGGGCGTGCTTTTTACCATCGGGCCACTTGGGAGAATAGCGCCCCTCGAAGAGGTGGTCGTTGATCTCACTGACGCAGCCGGTGCCGGATCTGCGCTTGCGGCCCACGTGGGGCTTGAAATCGGTCATACTCGGCTTTTCCGCCTTGGCCGGGGCAGTTTCCTGTCCTGGCTCTGAAGCGTCCTCCTGCGGCGCTGCTTTGCCGATGCTGCGGTCGATGTTGGCGGCGGCCGTGAGCCGCATATCATCGGTGATGTGAGTATAGATATCCAGCGTGGTGGCTGCTGACACATGGCCCAGCATGGCGGAGAGCGTTTTCACATCCATGCCGTTCTCCAGTGCCAGCGTTGCGAACGTATGACGCAAATCATGAAATCTAACATGTTTGCATCCTGCGTGTTCCAAGATGAGCTGCAGTCTGCGGCGCACCACGCCGGGCGTGATAGGAGAGTCCTCCTTCACGGGAGACGGAAACATCCAGCGGGAGTCCACTGTCTTTTTGTACTCCTGCAGCACCGCCACCACCGCAGGCGGCAGGACGATCTTGCGGACAGAGTTCTTCGTCTTGGGCGTGCTGATTTGAAGCTGGCCCCGCACATCGTAGACCTGTTTGTTCACATTCAGCACGCCGGTCTTGAAGTTGAGGTCGTCCCATTGCAACGCCATGAGTTCGCCCCGGCGCAGGCCGGTGGCTAAGTCCAGAAGGAATACTTCATAGTAGCCCTCGAACTTCGCCTGGATAAGAAACCGCTGCAGTTCCTCTCGGGTCAACACCTGCATCTCCCGTGCCTTTTTCGGCGGCAGCTTGCAGCCGATGGCCGGGTTCACACGGATCAATCCATCCTGTACCGCTTTCTCCAGCGCCGAGCGGCAGGGGGCGTGGCACATACGCACCATCCGGTCGGACAGCCCTTCGCCGTACTTGTCGGTGAAGCGCTTCCGGCCACTTTTCTTGAGCCGACCATAGAACTGCTGCAAGTCATTCTGCGTCAGCTTGTTCAGCGGGATGCTGCCGATTTCCGGGATGATGTGCAGGCGGATACGGCTCTCGTAGGTCTCCTGCGTAGTGGGACGGATCTTGGGCTTGGAGTGATTCTCGTACCAGTATGTCAGCCAGTCCCCGAAGGGCATCTCAGGGCGAACCTTTCCAGGCTTCAGTCCCCCGCACTCCTCCTTGAGCTTCTGGAGTTTCTCGACGCACTCCTTCTTGGTTTTGGCGAGGACATTTTTCGTCTTGGGATAACCGTTGTCATCGTAGGCGATGACGATGCGGCCTTCCCAGCGTCCGTCCTTGCGCTGTCTTACGGTTCCGTCTCCGGCTTTTCGCTTTCTTGCCACGGTTTCAACTCCTTTCCGAAGATGTCTTCCATGAAGCCGCCCACGATGCCGCAAGCTTGCTTCTGCATATCTGATGTGACATGGGTGTAGGTGTCCAGCGTGAAGGAGGCGTTGGTATGGCCCAGGATGCCGGACAGTGTCTTGGCGTCTACACCGCTGGTGAGGGCGTGGGTGGCGAAGGTGTGGCGCAGATCGTGGAAGCGGATGCTGGGCAGTCCTGCGTGTTGGAGCAGCGTTTTCATGTGGCGGTACGCCGCATTGGGATCGACGGGATCTTCCGGCCTCACTGGGTCTGGGAATATCCATTGGCTGATAGCATCCGCTTTTCGCCGCCGCAGGATTTCGGTCACGCTGTGCGGCAGGACGATAGTACGCATACCCTGATTAGTCTTTGTCTCACCGACGGTGTACTCACCCTTCCGCTGGCTGTGGAGGGTGCGGCACACCTTCAGCGTACCGGTATTCCCGTCGAAGTCGCTCCACTGCAGACCGCAGATCTCGCCGCGGCGCAGGCCGGTCATCAGCTCCGTCTGGAAGAAGTCCCGCCACACCTCGTCCTGCTCCACCACTGTAAGGAAGTCGTCCAACTCCGCACGGGTCAGGATGCGCTTGGGCTTGTAGTTGGGCTTGGGCGCCGTTGTCCCCTCGGTGGGGTTCCTGGGAATGACATGCACCTGCACCGCGTCCTTCAGCGCGGCGTGGAGGGTGGAATGAATGTGGCGAACCATGGAGTCGGAGAGCTGATGATCCATCTCGGGGTGCTCGTGGATGCGCCCCTCCGTTTTCAGGCGGCGGTACATCCGCTGGATGTCCTGCTGGGAGAGGAGGGAGATCTGCTTGTCGCCCAGTTGCGGCTTGATGTAGTATTCGATGTAGCGGCGGTAGCCCTCGAGGGTACCGGGCCGCACCGTACCCGCCTTGTACTCCGTGAGCCAGCGATCCAGCCACTGGCCCAGCGTCATCCGGCTGTCCTCGGTCAGCTCCACATCACGGTAGCACTCGATGTTCTGGTGCAGCTTGTCCAGCAGGGCCTTTTGCGTCTTGGCATACACATGACGGAACAGCGGCTCGCCGTTTTCCCGGTGGCCGATGACGATGCGACCCTCCCAGCGTCCGTCGTCACGCCTTCGCACCATGCCGTCACCGGCAGGTCTTCGTTTTGCCATGTATTTCACTTCCTTTGGATTCATCTTCTTTTTGCAACACAAACAACTACCACACTTTTGCGGAAATAGCTATCAAAACTTTGAAATGGTTTGCCATTACATCCGCATAGAAAACCCGTGGTACTGCTCGTATTCTTCCTCTTCGTCATCTACGGCGTATTCCACCGTGCGGTCGATCTTGCCGCCGCGTTCCAGAATACGCCGGATCTCCTGCTTGCTGTGATGCAGCGTTTCCAGATGGAAGCGGTCATTGTCGCCGGTGTTCATCGCATCCAGAATGGAGATCAAACCGCAGACGGCATCATCCACCGTAGGCAGGAGTTCACCGTACTCGGTGGCATCGATGCGGCTTTCCAGATACTCACAGCCGCCCATATCGAAGTAGGCTTCCATGCTGCTGCGCAGAAGCGTCTGGTCGAAGAGTTTATTGTCTCTGCATCGGACATTCTCCGGTGTGGTGTAGGTGATGTATTTTTGATTCGGCTCCCATCGTACCTTGTAGCCGTACTCCGCCATGAATGCGATGAACTCCTCACGGGTAGCACAGTTCTCCATAGCTTCCTTAATGGTACGGCGCAGCCGTTTCTTCCAAGCAGGAATACGGAACGGATCTGCCTTGCTCTCGGTGAAGGACAAGCCATACTCCCGGCAGAGCTGGTTGCTGTACTCCTTGGCCTGCTGCATCTCCCGGGCGCTCTGGTGAAACTTCTGGCCGTTTTCAAAGTTTACCGAGTTCATGATGATGTGATTGTGGATGTGCGCCGTATTCATATGCGTAACCACCACGCACTGGTAGCCCTTGAAGTATTTCGCAAACTTCAACCCGATCTCATGCGCTGTATCAAAATCCAGCGGATCGTCCGGGGCGAAGGCTTGGACGATGTGATAATAGCTACGGCCATCTGTTTTGCGGAACTGTTTCTTTACCGCTTCGAATTCATCCTGAGCTGTTTGAGCCATGCAGTTGACACCAGATATGAGACGCTCCACCGTTTTCTCACGGTTTGTAACATAGTCCAGGATACCGCTCAGACTGCGTGAGACAGCAATGAATTTAATGTTTGCCATGCGTTCCGGTACACCTCCGTAAAGGGTTCATAGTTCACCTGCGTGATACGCCCCTGCCGAGCCATGACCGTGAGCTGGTTCAGGTTATTTCCCTGATAGCGCAGCTCTCGCAGAAGCTCATCCATACCTTCAATGACCGTGACCTCACGATCCATAGCCGCCCGGCGCACAAACTCGCTCTCGGTCATATGAGCTGCATCCGCCTTGCGGCGGATGCAGTCCTTTTCCCACCCGGCAACGCGGGCGCGGATAAATTGATTCTTAGCCATGGTGCTCGTTACCTCTGCTTGCCAGCATAGTCATCGTCTCGATCTGCTTAGCCAGAGTCTCGTCCCGCGCATGCACATAATAGAACTCCAGCATCTTTTCGACTGCAAAGCACTCCTGCCACTCCGCACAACCAGACAGTGCGGCTTTGCCCTTGCCGGTGAAAAAGTGATTCAACACTTCACAGGAGACATCCACGCCGAGTTGATAGAGCATGGCTTCCCGTACATCGCTGAGCATCTCTTCCTTATCGTACTTGTCCATCATAATTTCATAGGGATTATAGGTGTTCTTCGTCATAATCTTTATCTCCTTTAAATTCATTTTTCTTTGTGTTGATAGGGGTGTGGGCTTAGCCCGCCTGCCGAAGGGGTCGGAACGGGGCAATCGCCCCGTTCCGTACCACGAAGGCGAAACTTGTCATTCTCGAAGCGAGAATTTTCGGCGCTGACGCGCACTTCAGCCGCTCTGCGGCGCTTTGCGGAAAAGGCAGTCATCTCGCTTGGTCAAGCATCCATGGCGCATCACCTCCTTCCGTGCAGAACACGCTGCGGTAGGTACTGACATCCGGCACCATGCCACGCTCCAGCATGATCTCATGTTGCAGTAAGCGCACGCACATTTCCTCATAGACGCTCCGCATCTCGTCGCGGCATCGGCGGGCGAGGGTCTTCTGCTCATCAGTCAAATCACCGCGATGTTCATCGCAGAGAAACAGACGAAGTCCGTCTTCATCAATGGGGTCGGCATGATCCTTGTTCCACGCCCACCGGATGTAGCGTACTGTGTCGTGCGTGCGCTGGAGAACCATCATCGGGTCATGGTCTACAATAAAGTTTGCAATCTGCTGCATCATGCGCTTTCCTCCTTCTTTACGTTGCTCCGCTGCTCCAGCTCAGCCAGGCGCTTTTGCACCCGCGCCCGCTCCACACTCTCCTCCGCCTGCCGGAATTGCCGCTGGTAGTTCTGCTCCAACGCCTCCTGAATGGGACGGATGTTGTAGATGAGACTGCCGTTGCGCACGCGGCCATCCTTCGTGGTGATGGTGCTGGGTTCGGTGCGGATGAGCCCCTTTTCCTCCAGGCCGGCCACATACTTCCGCACGGTGTTTTCACTCAGCTGCACCGCCCGACCGATGGTGCGGTAGCTGGGATGGCACTGGTAGGTCCTGCGATCTTCGCAGCGCAGGAGGTAGTTGTAGACGGCAATCTCATGCGAGCTGAGACCGAGGTTGAACACCTCGTTTGGGACAAGGTAGTAGTGCTTGTTCGGGTCCCGCTTAGGCCAGCGCTGGAACATCAGGCATTACCTCCTGTCTGCGCGTCTACCCACTGACGGAACTTTTCTTTGGGCACCACGATACGGCTACCGATCCGCAGTGCAGGGAAGCCCGTTTCGTGCATGAGCTCATAAGCGCTGGAGATAGACACACCCAGCACCTGCGCCACCAGATTTGCGTTGAGAAACAGTGGCAGGTCAGCATAGGAACGAATATTTGAGACTTTCATATCTTCTTTTCCTCCTTCGTCATCACAAAATAAAACGCTCCCACAAAATTTGTGGGAGCAGTGTCTATATAGCATTTTTCGGTTTTGCTCTGTGATAGAATAGAAAAAACTGGGAGGTGATAAGATGCCCCAGAATAAATACCGTATTTATGAACTGTCCGCTCGGTCGGTGATGAGCTATGCTACTCAGGAAAGTGGCCAGTGGCATTTTGCTCTTGACCGGGCAGCCACAGAAAAGTGTAGGAGTTTTTCCGCGCTTCACGAGCAGGACGGCAATGCATTGTTTTTCCAGATCATGTGTGTTCTTCAAGGAGACGACTTTTCGGAACCGACAGATGACCGGCTCATTGAGGGATTATCCGACGTGATTTTCTACATGGATTTCTCTGGGATTTTTGATCGTGACAGTATGCGGCCACGGCAACTCGCTCGTCAGGAGAAGGCTCGGGACATGTTTCGCCCGGAGGGTGTGTGCTTAGATTTGGGCTCTGGGATGCGCCGCTATCTCGCCTTCGAGCGATCCAACAGCATGAGCCGCCAAAGCAAACTGTCTTTTCTCCGCGAGGATGTGTACCACCATGTGCGCCGCCGCATCCAGATGGACATGACCATCGGCAACTGCCAACTTAGCAAACTCTATGCCTACAACGGATTGATGCTATCCAGCGGCGTGCGGCTGGACGGGATCAATATCGATAAGCCCCATCGCGTCATCGTGGTGGACAATCCGGTGGTAACAACCAGGGATGTTCCGGTCATCACCGTGGAGGATGATGGCACGCAGGACAGCACCCGGAAGTATCACCGGGTGGAGCGGCGGATGGATGTTCCCATCACCTGTTTTGATGGGGAGGGCCTCATTTCCAAACGATATGCAAAGGTGGTAGATCGGGCATTTTGCGGCGGCACTGTCCACACCTCTTTTCAGATCCGCCTGCCCTATATCAAGGGAATGGTGCACCAAGTAAACTTCCACTGGATTTTAGACCTCTGTGGCCAGAAAACCATCACCGATATCTGGGGACAGGAACATAACATCAAGGATGTGGACATCATCCTCACCAAGAGTATGTTCAAGGGCTTTGGCTGGCTGAAAGACAGCGGGATGACCTGGGAAGACTACTGGGATGCCTTCCGGCGCTACCGCCACGCTTTGTACATCACCAATGTCAGCAAGGTGAAACCAGAAACGCACACCGAACTGAACTATCAGTTTTTGAATACCATTTCAATCCGAGAGGATGAATTCCGCCCCAGGGATCTTCCTGACGGCTGGGATCACAGTCCGGAAGAGGACAGTCGGAATTGGCTCACCAAACAGACTACTACAACTTCCGGGCTAATAAGGACTTCCAACAGGAATACTTTCTGAAACGCATGAACCGCTGGGGCATCCTGCCTTTCCGTAAAAATCGGGATCACCTGCTGGGAGAAATTCTGCGCAAGAATCCACGCATGATCGGCGAACCCATCTATCAACAGGAGTTGGATGCCAGGGCAGAACAGATTTTGAAAAACTATGCTCTGGGCCGGCTGATTGTGGCCGGGGACAATCGCTTTCTCTCTGGGGATCTATTGGATTTCATTAGTTTTCTGCTGGAAGCAATGCCAAAGAAGAAAAGAAACAAGGCATACTACGAAATAACAAAAAGTTTCCGCTTTGCTGTCAGCGCTTTCTATGCACCTGGTGCGGCATATTCTCATGGAGAAACCTGTACCCTGCTGCGTAACCCTCACATTGCCAGAAACGAGGAACTGCAACTCTCTTTCTACGACGCGAAAAAAGAGAAGATGCAGTATCGTCACACATTCTTTCACCATCTGACGGATCTTGTTATGGTGGACTCCACCATGCTGGCGGCGGAGCGGCTGGGCGGCGCGGACTATGACGGGGATATGATCAAGACCATCGCTGACCCCATTCTGAATGAGTGTGTCCGCCGGAACTATGAGGCATCTCGCCACGCTGCGGATGACGCACTTTCCAACGAAGCAAATATCCCGCTGCTGATGATCCCTTCAGCAAAGCCCCTGATTCGAAACGCGGACGACTGGGAGGCTCGGTTTGAGGTGGTACGTGGCACCTTCTCCTCACGGGTGGGACAGATCTGCAACGCCGCCCTGGATCGCAGCATCATTGCCTACAATGAAAATTCCGATGCCCAGGAACGCAAGCATCTTCAGGAGGAGACAGAGGTACTGGCTATCCTGACTGGGCTGGAGATTGATTCTGCCAAGAGCGGAATCCGCCCAGACCTGGACGAGTACCTGAAGGAGCGGCGGGTGGAACGGACACCCTTCCTGCAGTATAAAAATCTGGTGGAGGAATCAGAGGAGACACGTCGGGCTTGGTATGAGCCTACCCACCAGCAGCGTATGAAAGCCTTCTTTGAAAAAATCGACTGGGATAAGGTGGACTCCAATCTGGAGCGACTTCCCTACCTGGCTCTACAGTTGGGAAAGCACACACCGGCCATTAAATCCAAACCGGCAAAGAGCAGCGAACTTTTTACCTTTGCCCAGGAGCCGGATTGGAAGGAGCATCTCGACCAAGAGATTTTGGAGCGGGTCTCCGCACTGCTGGCCGACTATGAAGCCTGCCTGTCCCGTATTCGGACCTGCCGGGTCGAGCCCAAGGAAAAGAAGCGAAAGAGCGATATAGAACGAATTCTCTTTGCCCGAGGGCAGGAGGAGTTTTGGGACACGGACGAATTGTACGCCCAACTTGGAAAGTTGCCTCCAGAACGAGTGGAGGAAATCTGGGCAGTGTTGGATAATACCAAGTGGCAGTTCCTGACGGAAGAGCAGAGAATGCAGTTCCTTCTTACTTGGCTTCCAGAGTTTGAACCATTGTTTGACCTGTTTTCCGATTTCCGCGGCGGTGGATATCGTGTTCTGAGTGATTTGCTCTGTGATATTTTGCAGGAGAATGAGCAGCAGAAGAAACGGCAACTGCACCGCCCTGGAGACTCAACTGTATTTAACGATTTGATGGAGGCGTATCTTAGCAAGCGAAATTCCCAGCACTACCGGGAGGCGGTATCCGCCCGGTGCCGCCAGCTGATGAACAGGATCGTTCGTCCGCAGACTGCGGTGCGCTATATAGAGGCCCTGGGCAAGCGGAATCTGCTGTGGGATCTGCTGCTGGATGCGCTGGAGCCCAATGTACTGGAGGTGTCCCATGCTGAATGAATGGCAAGAATTTTTAGATTATACGGAGCCGGTGGAGTACCGAGCATCCAGTAAAAAGGACACCGCCTGGCTGGGGCGGTTTACCTTCGAAGCTCTTCGGGATTTTAGCGGTATGAACCGTATTTTGACCATCATTGTACGTGGTTTTTTGTTTCACGCTTCGGATGGTACGCTGTTGTCAGACGATCCGAGAGAAAGAATCAGTTTTGCTTACGATGGTCTGTGCGCCTGGTGCAGCATACCTGAGCGTGGTAGTACGCCCAAAGAGGAGTGGCAGCACCGCACCGATTTTAGGTCGCTCCACCATCAGTTTCCCAAGCTGGTGGATGCGGAAGGCTGGGGCTGGTTCAGCCGCCACTTCCATCAGGCTATGCGGTTCGCCGCCACACATCCGGAGTTGGTCCGTAAAAACTATGCGGACTCTGCCGGCGAGTTAAGCAAGCGGTTTGACCGGGTGTGGCGCGGCAAGGTGCTCCAATACCAAACCAGGGCTCTTTCCACCTCCACGGAAGGTGCGTGGACGATCCGCTTTGATGATATGGTTGCCGATGCCCTGGAGTTAGGCCCTCTGCGCCGTGCAGAACCTGAACTGCCTTCGGAACTGGCGGAGAGACTTGAGCAGGTTCGTCCAGATAAAATGCCTTCCAATGTCCTGCCTACCCTGGTAGCCTACTACCTGGCTAACCGCCCGGAGGACAGCGACTGGGTAGTGCTCCCTGTGACCAGTTTTGACTGTTACTTCGGCGATACCAACTTTGGCCGGAAGTATCTGAACCAACTCCCTCGGGAGATCATCGAGCGGAGCAATAGTTTTGGTATTAGCCGATATCGAGTAAAAGCGGATTATTTGTTCTATTCAAGCCAAATGAATTGTGATATTCTATACATATATATTAAACTATATTAAACAGGAGGGGACATTCTTTGAGCATAAGCAATAGGAATTTTCGCGATTTTGTTGAAAAAGTCTGCCAGATGTTAGAAGAAATTTCCCGAACAAACCCGCGACAAATCGCGGCTTGTAAAAACGG
>OGRN01002120.1_pt1 | contig 15745 bp, 19 predicted proteins | sample 1553401 | NCBI WGS metagenome assembly OGRN01 (sample SAMEA2580096, study PRJEB22360) | human gut metagenome | biome: human gut; feature: human-associated habitat; material: faeces | place: Denmark | collected 2008/2010 | reverse complement strand
GTGCCTCCCAGAAACTGCCCTACAAAGACACCGTCTATCGTCAGATACAGAGCGCTTGCCAGCATACTGACGGCTCCGGGAATGGAAGCAAGAAAAAAAAGTTTTAATGGCGGTGTTTTGGAAAATAATGATGCAGAATTCATAGGATCCTCCTTCATAGTAGTGTCAGAAACAAATAGGTGAAAAAAGCGCCCGATTATCATGACAATAACCGGGCGCACCCGACATCTTCTCCGATGACGACGTTTTGTTGTATAGCAGAGGCAGTATAGCATAAATATTTGAAATAGACAAGAGGACGCAGATATATTATACTGTCCATGGAAGGGCCCTGCAGAGTCTCTGCGAGGCCCTTTTAAAAAATGAGATGACAGGAGGATTGTAAAATGGCGAGGTATCATTACGATCTGGTTTTGAATCAGCCGGAAGATTTTGTGCAGTTTATTATGAATGATTTCCTGCAGAAGAATCAGTTTACAATGACTGATTATAATGGAGAATCGGTATATCGGGCAGGGGATGCCGTGGTGGAAGGTTATAAATATCTGAAATGGTCCTATGTAAATGGAGTTTTTCATATTGAGGCATGGTTAAAAGGCGTAGGCGGAGAGATGGGCCTGGACGGTTTCGTAGGGACACTGCAGAAAAAGCCCTATAAAGACAGCCTGGAACAGCTTTACGCGGCTCTGCAGCAGCCCGTTCAGACGCCTCAGGGACAGCAGCCACAGGGCGGCCCCCAGGGAGTGCCGGTCTACACGGTTGATAATACCAGTGCGGCCACGATGGCGCTTGTATTTGGCGTGTGCAGTATCCTGATGGGATGGCTGGTTCCGATCGCAGGACTGATTCTTGGAATCCTGGGGGTTACCAGAGCAAGACTTGGAAAGCATTCAAGCTTCGCGGGCCGTGCAAAGGCCGGAAAAATCTGCTCTATCATCGGACTGTGCCTTTCCATTTTTGTATGGGTATTAAACATAATACTGGTATTTTTTTAGACAGGAAGTGATAGAAAATGGACATCAATCAGGAACTTCTCCAGTTTATCGAAGAAAGCCCGACCGCCTACCATGCAGTCCACGTAATGGAAAGAGAACTGAAGAAGAAGGGGTATCAGATGCTGCAGGAGCACAAGTCCTGGGATATCAGGCGGGGAGGCAAGTATTATGTGGACAGAAATGGTTCCTCGCTGATCGCTTTGCGGATTCCGGAGGAAGCGGAATTCTCCGGGTTCCGGATCGTGGCTTCCCACAGCGATTCGCCCTGTTTTAAGCTGAAAGAGCATCCGGAGATGGAAGTGGAGGATCAGTATGTCAAGCTGAATATCGAAGCATATGGCGGTATGGAGAGAAACTCCTGGGTTGACCGCCCACTGTCTGTTGCAGGACGGGTGGTGGTGCGTACAGAGGAGGGACGGCAGGTCCGCCTTGTGGATCTGCAGGAGCCGGTCTGTGTGATCCCAGGGCTGGCACCCCACATGGGGCAGGCTGTGGAAGAGGGACAGAAGCGTAAGATACAAAAAACGATGCTTCCCCTGTATGGAGGAAAAAAGGCGGCCGGCACTCTGGGAGGACGGATTGCGGCCTGTGCCGGTGTAGAAGAGCCGGAGATCCTGGGAAGCGACCTGTTCTTATATCATTGTATGAAAGGAATGGTCTGGGGAAAGGCAGGAGAGTATATTTCCAGTGCAAGGCTGGATGATCTTCAGAATGTGTTCGCTTCCTTCCAGGCCTTCTTAGGGACCAGGACAGGTGCGGCCATGCCGGTGCACTGTGTTTATGATAACGAGGAGGTAGGAAGCAGCACCAGGCAGGGGGCGGCTTCGACCTTCCTTTTGGACACCCTGCTTCGGATCTGTGAAGCGCTGGGGAAAACGCCGGGAGAATATCGCCGGCTGGCGGCGGAAAGCTTTTTGCTTTCTGCGGACAATGCCCATGGCGTGCATCCGAACTATCCGGAAAAGGCATGCCCGACAAACCGTCCGTATTTGAATGGCGGTGTGGTGCTGAAATTTAGTGCCAACCAGAAATACACCACAGACGCAGTGTCGGCAGCGCTGGTCCGGGATCTGTGCGAGGAGGCGGAGGTGCCTTGCCAGACCTATGTAAACCATGCGGATGTGCCGGGCGGATCTACACTGGGAAATTTTTCGGCCAACCAGGTGCCAGTCCGGACGGCAGATATCGGTCTTGCCCAGCTTGCCATGCACTCTTCTTATGAGACTGCCGGGGCAGAGGACACTGCATATATGATCCGGCTGATGGAAAAATTCTTCCGCTGTACCATATGATAAGAGAAGGGAATCAGCACAGGAAAACAGGCGTTTGACGCGCCTGTTTTTTTGTTTGTCTTCAAAAACGTAGATAAAATATACAAAATTCACAAAAATAGAGAGGGGAGGGATGGGATGTTTTCAAGGGTTTGAAAATGAAAAAATATGTGGCAGAATTGATCGACACTTTTGTACTGCTCTTTGTAAGCTGTGAGGCGGCCGCCGTATCCGGAGGAGTGGACGCAGTTTATCTGGCTATGCTGATCTGCAGACGCATGGATGGGAAAGGTTTTGTCGTCTATGTGATCGCTCAGATAGCGGCAGCAGGTTTCCGCTACATATTAAGCGGAGACTGCCTGACACAAACAAAATCTGAACAAAAGAAATATTGACAAATAGCTGGGGCCGTACCAAAATGTATAAAGGTATGGCCCTGATTTTCAGCAGGGGAAGATCCATGTTCAGAAATTTATGAAAAAATGAAAAGGGAGAAAAGACGATGCATCAAAAAAGATGGAGGATCCGGTGGAATACCATGAAGATTCTCGTGTTTGGTTTTTTGGGAGTGATATTCCTTGGCGGAGTTCTTTTATGGCTGCCCGTCTGTAACCAGCAGCCGATCGCGTTTCAGGACGCGCTGTTTACTTCCGTGACAGCCGTCTGCGTGACCGGGCTTGTGACGATCACGCCGGCAGTCCAGTTTACTCTTCTGGGGAAGGTGATCCTGCTGGCTCTGATCCAGATCGGAGGACTTGGAGTTATAGGCTGCGCTGCTTCTTTTTTCCTGATCCTTCGTAAAAAGATCACGGTGAAGGAACGAGTGGTGCTTCAGGAAACCTACAATATGGATAAACTGGGCGGGATGGTCGGCCTGGTAAAAAAAGTTATTATCGGTACCTTTATAGTGGAGGGGGCGGGAGCTGTGTTCTATAGTTTCCAGTTCGTGCCGGAGTACGGCCTGTTCCGCGGTGTCTGGTATTCGGTGTTTCATTCGGTCTCGGCGTTCTGTAATGCAGGGATCGATATCCTGGGAAGTGGAAGCTTTACCAAATATGCGGCCAATCCGCTGATGAATATGACGACCATGCTTTTGATTATCCTGGGCGGCCTTGGATTTACGGTATGGTTTGATGTGATCGGAAATGGGAAAAAAATCCTAAAGCATGAGGTGCCGCGAAGATGGTGGTTTACCAGGCTTAGGCTTCAGTCAAAAGTGGTGTTGCTGGCAACAGGCACCTTGATTATCCTGGGGGCGGTGCTTGTGTTTATACTGGAATTTAAAAATCCGGCGACGCTTGGAGAGTTGTCGCTTGGAGATAAAGTGATGGCGTCTTTTTTTCAGTCTGTTACAAACAGAACGGCGGGATATGCAACCATCTCACAGTCAGGACTGCATACGGAGACTAAGCTGGTCAACAGTATTTTGATGCTGATCGGCGGTTCGCCGGGCGGAACGGCCGGTGGGATAAAAACGACAACCTTTGTCCTGCTGTTTTTAGGATGTATGACCTTTGTCAAGGGTGGAAATGATATCGAATGTCTGGGAAGAAAAGTTTCCGCAGAGAATTTTCGAAGCGGATTTGCCATTGCGATTCTGGCATTTTCGGCATATTTGATCGGTATTTTTCTGATTTTAACCTTTGAGTCGGACCAGATTTCCGCGATCGATGTGATCTATGAAGCATCATCGGCTATCGGGACAGTGGGGCTGTCGGCAGATCTTACGCCAAATCTGACCAGACTTAGTCAGGCAGTATTGATGATATTGATGTATATTGGCCGGATCGGGCCCATGACTTTGATGCTGGTATTCGCAGGTAAGATCAATCCGCGGGATAAGATAAGAGAACTGCCGCAGGAGAGGATCATGGTCGGATAATGAGATTAGGAGGAAAGGATAAAATGAAGAAACAGTATGCGGTTTTTGGACTGGGAAGCTTTGGAGAAAGTGTGGCTGTCACGCTGCAGAGTCTTGGATGCGAGGTTGTGGCAGTGGATAATCATATGGAACGGATCGAGGAGATTGCCAATCGTGTGTCATATGCCATGAAGGCGGATGTAGGGGATCCGGAGGTGATCCGGTCGCTGGGGACCCGGAATCTGGACGGCGTAGTGGTGGCTGTGGCTGATGACATGGAGGCCAGCGTGATGGCAACACTGGTTTCAAAAGAACTGGGGGTACCCTACGTGCTGGCAAAGGCAAAGACGGAGCTTCACGCGAAGGTGCTCCAGAAGATCGGCGCCGACGCGGTAATCTTTCCGGAAATGGAGATGGGGGCAAGGGTGGCCAAGAATCTGATGTCTGCCAATTTTGCGGACTGGATCACCCTGTCAGATGACTATAGTATTGTAGAAACGATGATCCCGAAGCACTGGGCGGGCAAGTCTTTGCAGGAGCTGGACGTCCGGAAAAATTATGGGGTTAACGTGGTAGGCACAAAGCTGGGGGAAGAGGTAGAGGTCAATCCGGACCCACAGAAGGCACTGGAGTCCGGGACGATGCTGATCCTGGTGGGACACAATGAAGATCTGGAGAGGATAAAATGATTACAAGTACGGCGAACGCAAAAGTAAAGAGGATCATACAGCTGCGGAAAAAGAAAAAGGCAAGAGACGAAGAGGGCGTGTTCCTGGTGGAAGGAATCCGGATGTTCCGGGAGGTTCCGCCGGAGCTTCTCAGGGAAATCTATGTATCGGAAAGCTGTATAAACAAAGAAAGAAGTCTGGTGCAGGAAATGGAAGGAAAAGCCGGTATCCGGGCAGAACTGGTGTCAGACACAGTCTTTGAGCATCTGTCGGATACCCGGACGCCTCAGGGGATCTTAAGCGTTGTGGCGCGCTGCAGATATACGCTGGAGGATGTTGCGGAGGGAAGATGTCCTCATGTGCTGGTGCTGGACCGCCTGCAGGATCCGGGGAATGTGGGAACGATTCTTCGCACAGCAGAAGGAGCAGGGGTGACAGGCATTCTGCTGGACAGCGAATGTGCAGATATCTATAATCCAAAGACGATCCGTTCTACAATGGGGTCGATTTTCCGGATGCCTTTCTGTTATATGCACGATCTGGAGGAAGGAATCCAAAGGCTAAAGGAAAAGGGAATCCATACTTATGCGGCCCATCTGGAGGGGAAGAACTTTTATGATGAAGAGGACTATCGAAAGCCCTGTGCATTTCTGATCGGAAACGAAGGAAATGGCCTTCGAAGGGAGATTGCTGATATGGCGGATACTTACATCAAGATTCCGATGGCAGGCAGCGTAGAGTCCTTAAATGCCGCCATTGCATCGGCAGTTCTGATGTTTGAGGTCAGCAGACAGAGAAGACGGGTTTAATTGTTTGATTTCTGGCACAAAGTATAGTAATATATTGAAAAAGTAATACTAATCAATGCATGAAAGAGGGGTGCCTATGCAGACAATTTACTGGCTGGTATTGTTTGTGATACTGCTGGTCATTGAGATCTTCACGATGGGGCTGACGACAATCTGGTTTGCAGGCGGGGCGCTGGCGGCATTCCTGGCAGGTGTGCTGGGATTCGGGCTCGCGGTTCAGATCGTGGTATTTCTGGTGGTGTCGGTCCTGCTTCTGGTACTGACCAGGCCGATCGCCGTGAAGTATTTCAACAAGGAAAGGCAGAAGACCAACGCAGAGAGCCTGATCGGACAGCAGGGCCTTGTCGTGGAAGATATCGACACGATCCATGCAAAAGGCGTTGTGGAAGTGAAGGGGCAGGAGTGGTCGGCGAAGACAGACGAACCAGATGGGAAGATCGCAAAAAATACAGTTGTGATTATTGATGGGATTCAAGGCGTACATCTTATTGTGAGAGCCAGAGAGGAGAAAACATGTTAGGAAGCATTTTGGGACTTATTTTATTAATTATCATCATACTGATTTTAATTTCCTGTGTTAAGATTGTAAAACAGGCGCAGGCCCTGGTGGTAGAAAGGCTGGGGGCATATCAGGCGACCTGGGGCACCGGACTTCATTTTAAGATTCCGATCATCGACCGTGTGGCGAGGCGCGTGGATTTGAAGGAGCAGGTAGTGGATTTTGCTCCGCAGCCGGTGATTACAAAAGATAATGTTACCATGAGGATCGACACGGTTGTATTTTATCAGATCACGGATCCGAAGATGTTCTGCTATGGAGTGGCCAATCCGATCATGGCGATCGAGAATCTGACGGCCACGACTCTCCGGAATATCATCGGAGACCTGGAGCTGGATCAGACCCTGACGTCCAGAGAGACTATTAATACCAAGATGCGCGCATCCCTGGATGTGGCGACCGATCCCTGGGGCATCAAGGTGACTCGTGTGGAACTGAAAAATATCATTCCTCCGGCAGCTATTCAGGATGCCATGGAGAAGCAGATGAAGGCGGAGCGTGAAAGACGTGAGGCGATTCTGCGTGCAGAAGGAGAGAAGAAGTCCACGGTTCTGGTTGCAGAAGGTCATAAGGAGTCGGCCATCCTGAATGCGGAGGCTGATAAGCAGGCAGCCATCCTGCGTGCAGAAGCTGAGAAAGAGGCGACTATTCGTGAGGCGGAAGGTCAGGCGGAGGCGATCCTGAAGGTACAGCAGGCAACGGCGGACGGTATCCGGTTCCTTAAGGAGGCCGGAGCGGATGAAGCTGTGCTTACGATGAAGAGCCTGGAAGCTTTTGAGAAAGCGGCTGACGGAAAAGCAACGAAGATCATCATTCCTTCTGAGATCCAGGGAATTGCCGGACTGGTAAAATCTCTGGCGGAGGTCGGAGCAAAGGAAGAGGATCAGGAATAGCAGGAACGAAAGGGCGCTTAAAAAGGGCGCCCCTCATTTATATTGTGTGCTGACAAAGATCAGATAAAACAGAGAAAGGGAGAGATGGACATGAATTTAATAGGAAGAAACTTTCTGACGCTGAAGGATTTTACACCGGAAGAGATCACCTATCTTCTGGATCTGGCTGCAGACCTTAAGGAAAAGAAGAAAAAGGGGATCCCGGTAGATGATTACCGGGGAAAAAATGTGGCGCTGATTTTTGAAAAGACCAGTACCCGGACCAGATGTGCATTTGAGGTCGCAGCTCATGATATGGGAATGGGAACTACATACCTGGATCCGAAGGGATCCCAGATTGGGAAGAAAGAAAGTATCCCGGATACGGCAAGAGTCCTGGGAAGGATGTTTGACGGCATTGAATATCGTGGATTCGGGCAGGAGATTGTCGAGGAACTGGCAAAGTATGCAGGTGTTCCAGTGTGGAACGGACTGACCAATGAATACCATCCGACTCAGATGCTGGCAGATCTTCTGACGATCCGGGAGTATTTTGGAAAGCTTCAGGGAATCAAGCTTGTATATATGGGTGATGCGCGCTATAATATGGGCAATTCTCTGATGATTGCCTGTGCAAAGGTGGGAATGAACTTTGTGGCATGTACGACGGAGAAATATTTCCCCAATGAGGAGCTGGTAAAGACCTGTCAGGGATATGCGGCTGAGAGCGGCGGGACCATTACGCTGACCGAAGATGTGCAGACCGGGACAAAGGACGCAGACGTGATCTATACGGATGTGTGGGTGTCTATGGGAGAACCGGATGAAGTATGGGAAGAGCGGATACGGGAGCTGTCTCCTTACAAGGTGACAAAAGAAGTTATGCAGAATGCAGGGAAAAATGCTATTTTCCTTCACTGCCTGCCTGCTTTCCACGACCTGAAGACGACGATCGGAAAAGAGATCTATGAAAAATATGGCATTCAGGATATGGAAGTCACGGATGAAGTCTTTGAGTCGGAGCAGTCCAGGGTATTTGACGAGGCGGAAAACCGGATGCATACGATTAAGGCGGTGATGGCTGCCACTCTTGAAAAGAGCGGAAAAGAATAAGAGTGTTTCTGCCGGAAACAGCAGGACATTTTGGGAGGATAAGGTATGTACGAAGATAAGGTGGTGCTCTGCGGCGCCAATTCTTATACGGAGAAATATTATCTGAATCCGGATTTTGAACAGCTTCCGGAGGATATTAAAAATGAACTGAAGATCATGTGTGTACTGTATGTCCATGATGTGGGAGGAATCCTGACTCTGGTGTACGAAGAGGATGGAGAGCTTTGCTTCGAGGTAACCTCGGAAGAGGGAGATCCTATGTTTGATGATATCGGAAGTGCGCTGAAGATCAAACAGCTGCAGACAGAGAAGCAGGATCTGCTGGAATCCCTGCAGCTGTATTACCGGGTATTTTTCCTGGGGGAGGAGTTTTAGAATATTATGTTGATGGTAATAGATGTAGGAAACACCAATATTACGGTCGGTGTATTCAAGGGAGAAGAGATCCTTGGCACCTTTCGTTTAAAATCAAAACAGCCCCGTACTTCTGACGAGTATGGAATTACTTTGCAGGAACTGGTGGAACGACACGGGATCCCCAGCTATGAGATCCACCATGTGATCGTAGCGTCGGTGGTGCCGGATATCATGCATTCCCTGGGAAGTGCGATCATAAAGTATTTTCATATCAAACCAGTGGTCGTATCGGCAGGGATCAAGACCGGGATCCGGATCGTGACCGAGAATCCGAGACAGGTAGGCCCTGACCGGATCGTAGACGCAGTAGGAGCCTACACACTGCACGGCGGACCGGTCATCGTGGTAGATTTCGGGACGGCAACCACCTATGATATCATCGGCCCGGACGGAACCTTCGAGGCCGGACTGATCGCTCCCGGGCTTCGGACCTCAGCCCAGGCTCTCTGGGGAGAGGCAGACATGCTGCCGGCCATCGAGATCAGAAAACCGGCGTCTATTCTGGCAAAGGAGACCATATCCAGCATGCAGGGCGGTCTTCTGTACGGCCAGGTAGGCCAGACAGAATACATCATCAAACATCTGAAAGAAGAATCCGGATACACCAACGCAAAAGTCGTGGCAACCGGAGGCCTGGGCAAGATGATCGTGGCAGAAACCGACGTGGTCGATGTATATGATCCACAGCTGACACTTAAAGGGCTGCAGTTTATTTTTGAGAAAAACAGAAAGTGAAAAAATTAACAGGGGACGTAGTAAAATGCAAAAGGCTACGTCCCCAATTGATGATAAGGGTGTCCCCAAATGAAAATAGGAAACGTAAAACTTGCGAATCCATACATTCTCGCTCCGATGGCGGGGGTGACTGACCGCCCGTTCCGGCTGCTTTGTAAAGAGCAGGGAGCGGGACTTTTGTGTATGGAGATGATCAGCGCGAAGGCGCTGCAGTATAAAAATAAGAATACGAAAGCTTTGTTATCGATTGATCCCGGGGAATTTCCGGTATCGCTCCAGCTGTTTGGTTCGGATCCGGGGATCATCAGTGAGCAGGCGAAAGTAATTGAGGAGCTGCCGTTCCAGATCCTGGACATCAACATGGGATGTCCGGTGCCAAAGGTGGTCAAGAATGGAGAGGGATCGGCGCTTATGAACAATCCGAAGCTAGTGTATGAGATCGTATATCAGACGGCACGTGCGATAAAAAAGCCGGTGACGGTGAAGATCCGCAAAGGTTTTGATGAAAACCATGTCAATGCGGTGGAGATCGCCCGGATCATTGAGGAGGCCGGCGGCGCTGCGGTGGCGGTGCACGGACGCACAAGAGAACAGTATTACTCCGGCAGGGCAGACTGGGATATTATCCGTCAGGTCAAGGAGGCCGTCTCCATCCCTGTGATTGGCAACGGGGATGTGACGTCCGGTGAGAGTGCAGTGAAGATGAGGGAAGAGACTGGCTGCGATGGAATTATGATCGGACGGGGAGCCCAGGGGAATCCCTGGATTTTCCGGGATCTTCTGGAGTATGACAGGACGGGGCAGATGCCTCCAAGGCCAAATGCCAGGGAATTAAGGGAAATGATGCTGCGCCATGCAAGGCTGCAGATTGAATTTAAGGGCGACTATCTGGGAATCCGGGAAATGCGCAAACATGTAGCCTGGTATACCAAGGGGCTGAAGGGTTCTTCAAAGCTCCGGGATGAGATTAACCGGGTGGAATCCTACGAAGAACTGGAGGCTCTTCTGGAAGAAAAAATCATATAGAAAACGGATAATAAAAGGGACGGGTCTGACATATACTTTATCATGCTGATCAGTGAAAAATATATTGACATGGAGGACCGGCTTCTGTATAATAATGAAATTGTGAAAGTATCTTTAATTTCAATATTTTTATGCATGTCCTGATGTACAAAAAGAATATTTTTTTATAGACAGATAAAAAGAAAGTATGAAATAAGAAGGGAAAGACACACATGGAAGCAAAGAAAAAATTATTGACTTATGCAGGACTGAAAGCCCTGGAGGATGAGCTGGAAAACTTAAAGGTTGTAAAGCGTAAAGAAGTGGCCGGCAAGATCAAAGAAGCAAGAGAGCAGGGCGATCTGTCAGAAAATGCAGAATACGATGCTGCCAAGGATGAGCAGCGTGATATAGAGGCACGTATTGAAGAGCTGGAAGGCATTCTGAAAAATGCAGAAGTAGTAGTGGAAGATGAAGTAGATTTTGACAAGATCAACGTCGGATGTACCGTCAAGGTGTTTGACGTGACCTTTGATGAAGAGATGGAGTTTAAGATCGTCGGCTCCACAGAGGCCAACAGCCTGGAAGGCAAGATTTCCAACGAGTCTCCGGTAGGACAGGCTCTGATGGGCAAATCCGTAGGCGATGTGGTAGATGTAGAGACACAGGCAGGAGATATCCAGTATAAGGTGCTGGAAATCAATCGTTCGATGTAAGATAAGAAGGGAAGAGGAGTCATGGGAGAACAGCAGAAAAAAGGCCAGGAGCAGGATGTAAATCAGCTCCGCAAGGTTCGCCGGGAAAAGCTGGCAGACCTGCAGGCAAACGGGAAAAATCCGTTTGAGATCACCAAATACGATGTGACATGCCATGCGGCAGAGGTGAAGGAAAATTACGAAGAGATGGAAGGAAAGCACGTCTCTCTGGCAGGACGTATCATGCAGAAGCGTGTAATGGGAAAGGCATCTTTTTGCAATATTCTTGACCAGAGCGGCAATATCCAGTCCTATGTGGCACGGGACAGTGTTGGGGAAGATAATTATAAAGATTTCAAGAAAATGGATATCGGCGACATCGTAGGTATCGAGGGAGAGGTCTTTAAGACAAAGACCGGCGAAATCTCGATCCATGCATCTGAGGTGAAGCTGTTGTCCAAGAGCCTTCAGATTCTTCCGGAAAAATATCATGGGCTGACGAACACGGACATGCGTTACCGTCAGAGATATGTGGATCTGATCATGAATCCGGAGGCAAGAGATACCTTTATCAAACGTTCCAGGATCGTAAGCTCTATCCGCAGGTATCTGGATGGACAGGGATTCCTGGAGGTAGAGACTCCTATGCTTGTGAGCAATGCAGGCGGAGCGGCAGCAAGACCGTTCGAGACACATTTTAACGCACTGAATGAAGACTTTAAGCTCCGTATTTCTCTGGAGCTGTACTTAAAGAGACTGATCGTAGGCGGACTGGAAAAAGTCTACGAGATCGGCCGTGTGTTCCGGAATGAGGGGCTGGACACCAGACACAATCCGGAATTTACACTGATGGAGCTGTACCAGGCATATACTGATTATAATGGGATGATGGATCTGACAGAGAACCTGTACCGCCATGTGGCACAGGAAGTTCTGGGAACCACCACCATTACTTATAATGGTGTGGAAATGGATCTGGGTAAACCGTTTGAACGGATTACGATGATAGATGCTGTAAAGAAATACGCCGGTGTGGACTGGAATGAAGTAAAGACCACAGAGGACGCAAAGAAGCTGGCGGACGAGCATCATGTGGAATATGAGGAGCGCCATAAGAAGGGCGATATTTTGAGCCTCTTCTTTGAGGAGTTCGCAGAGAAGCACCTGATCCAGCCAACCTTTGTGACCGACCATCCAATCGAGATCTCTCCGCTGACCAAGAAAAAACCGGAGAATCCGGAATATGTAGAGCGTTTCGAGTTCTTCATGAATGGATGGGAGATGGCAAATGCTTACTCTGAGCTGAATGATCCGATCGACCAGAGAGAACGTTTTAAAGCCCAGGAAGAACTGCTTGCCCAGGGCGATGATGAAGCCAATACAACAGATGAAGACTTCATGAACGCACTGGAGATCGGTATGCCGCCGACCGGTGGTATTGGATTCGGTATTGACCGTATGTGTATGCTTCTGACAGGAGCTGAGGCAATCAGAGACGTGCTGCTCTTCCCGACAATGAAGTCCCTGGATAAGTAGGATGCCGTATTATTCGGTAACATGAAAGAAAAAAGTCAATTATAAGAAGAGGAAAAAGCCGGTTTGACTATAAAATGACCACAAATTGGATGTTTGAGCCATCCGGTAATACCTCTGAATACCTTTTTCATCGGAAAAATCAAAGAAAAAACGTAACGAAGAGAGGTCACTTTCTAAGAAAAATCTTAGGAAGTGGCCTCTCTTTTTTGCGTTGGTCACTTGCCACTATCATTGTAACTTGCAGGTAAAGGAAAAGCTGAAAGGAGATTACAGCGTAATGAGCAGAAATTATGAGCCAAAAACAGAAGCAGGAAAAAAATGTAAGAGAACAGATCAGAGAATGAAAAAGTATGTCCGATATAAAGAAGGGGCGGAAATGTACAGTATGTGCCAGAGTAAATTTGAGCGTTTGGCGAAAGATGCAAAAGCTACATATAAGGTGGATAAACTTGTTCTGGTTAATATTGAAATCTTGGAACGCTATCTGGAAACATTTCGAATCGTAGAATAACTGATCTGTATAAGGAGAATATACACGATGTTAAAAATCAGGTTACAGGGAACAAAGAGCGATATTCGCTGGTTCCAGAATATATTACAACAGTCCGAAGAATTGAAACTTACAGAATTCTCTAGAACGTTCAGCAACAGGGGAACTTCTCGATTCTTTAGGGCTTATGCAGAAGTCATAAGAAAAAATAATGAAGAAGAGGAAGATGAGAATGGCAAAAATTATAGCGATTGCAAATCAGAAAGGCGGATGCACCAAAACAAATGTGACAGTAAATCTCGGAATTGGTCTGGCAGGACAGGGTTATAAAGTAGCTTTAGTTGATAATGATGCACAGGGATCTCTTACAGCCAGTCTTGGATATGTGGAACCGGATGATATTAATGTGACGATTGCCAATATCATGATGAACGTGATCAATGATGATGAGAACGAACCGGCATATGGAATTTTGCATCACAATGAAGGCGTAGATCTGATACCGGCGAATATCGAATTGTCTGGACTGGAAGTCTCTCTGACAAATGTGATCAGCCGGGAAACAATTATGAAGAGTTATCTGGATACGATACGAGAACAGTATGATTACATTCTGATTGATTGCTCTCTAACACAGAATTCTTAAACATATTGATGAAACGTTTGAAAAAGTAACGTGGGAAAAAAGATAGTGAAGGCTTAGAGAGGTAATACGCCCCTAAGCCTTTTTTTGAAAAAAGTGAAAGTAAATTTTAATAATGTCAAATATATAATTCGAAATGTGCAGTTTCGAGAAAACGAAAGTTTCATGGTTGTAAAACAGCAGTTTTAATGCTAAAATGTACATATATTTTGCTATATTGATAGGGGATCAGAAATGGTAAATTATAATAACTTATGGGTTGTTATGAAGCAAAAGAAAATGACCAAAACGGAATTGAGATTGGCAGCAAAATTGAGTACAAGTACTTTTGCAAAGCTGAGTAAGAATGAGATGGTTTCGCTAGAGGTGCTTGTTCGCTTATGTTATGTTTTAGGATGCCAATTAAGTGATATTTGTTTTATCCCGAATGCGAAAGAGGGTGACAGCAGTGAGTAATATAATGGACATTATTGCAAAAGAGACAAATGGAAAAAGTTATAAGACATTTAAGTATACTTATGAAGGATCAGATGTGTTATCTTTTGCTTATGATGATCATCAAGAAATAACATGGGAACGATACGGAGAAACTGTACCGCCAAATGGGTCTATTAATTTGAAAAGAAAGGCAGATTCTATTGCAAATGATAAACCATTATTCGGATTTTTTTTAGACGGATCACGACACACATATAAAGTTGATGATATCGCATACAAAAATAAGGTATATCCAGTTATTGCGGGGCAGGTAGGTGTTAGCTGCTGTCAGCGTATAGATAAAGTAATGCATAGCTATGAGTTTGATCGTAGACTGGCAATTGCGTTGCCTAAAGTTGCAAGCCAGAGTGATTGGAATAAAAAAGTTTTTTTTGCAAATCTCTGTAAAAAACTTAATGAGGAATCTTATTTAGAAACAATAGACATTCAATTTACAGATGTTATTCCATATGCAACAAAAGTTGATGAGTTTGAGCGTATAGAAGGAAAAGGAATAGCGGTTATTCAGGATCTGATGATTCAAAGAGAAGTAGCCATGGTGACTAAATTGGTAGCTGAACATAAAATCAATAATAGAAGATATTTGCTCAAAGATGGCTCGTTGGAATACAGAGTAGATCATTTAAGAAATGACAGAGAAAAGCGTCAGTTTCAAAAGAATTTTAGTTTTGTTGTTGGAGTATCAAAATCATTTAATCCAGAAAATTGTAAAGATAAGAAAGGTAAGAATAATTCAAATATGATTGCTGATCTTCCGCTATATCATAGAACTCCAGTGAGTATGTATAGTTCTCCACGACTTGAAGGAATGAGATATGCCGTATGGTATTTGAGAATAAGAGATAAAAGATATACGACAAATACTTTTGATGGCATTTTAAAAATAGAAAAAATATTGGTTACAGATGAACAGATTCATAATGGCTTAGAAACAGAAGAAGTGGATTTGATTTCAGCAAACATAATAAATGAAAGAAATCCTGTCTGCTATGGAGCTGATAGTAGATGGGCAAATCACTTGTATCCAGTTTATGTGACAGAGTGTTTTGCAAAAAGTAAGTATCTTAGTGATACAATGTTTTTGAATCTTTTTTAGGAGATAGTGTTATGGGAAAAGTGATAGGAAAAGTAATTGCGACAGAAAAGAATCCATCGACAATAGATGATTTTTATTTTTGGACAAAGCAGGATTTGATATTAAACCCTTTCGATGTTGTGAAAGTTAATCATCTTCAACATAGTGTTTCTTATGGTGTCATTGAAGAAATATCTCATATTACAGATACTGCAAATTTTTTGGCAGATTATGTGTCGAACGATTTTGGAGATGTCGATGCAACAGAAAATACACATCGTATTGGAATGAACTATGTAAAAGCAAAAGTTATAGGAAATACGGGAAATATATATATACCTCTGATTAATAATCAAAAGGTTGAATTGGCAAATGAAGATGAAGTGGCAGAAGCTTTGGGACTTAAAAATGTCAAAAATCCAGTCACATGTGGTTATTTGGAAATGTATATAGTGGCTCAGTTGTCAAGACAAAAATCTGAGATTTTTATAATGAACTGATAT
>OGRN01002118.1_pt1 | contig 15754 bp, 10 predicted proteins | sample 1553401 | NCBI WGS metagenome assembly OGRN01 (sample SAMEA2580096, study PRJEB22360) | human gut metagenome | biome: human gut; feature: human-associated habitat; material: faeces | place: Denmark | collected 2008/2010 | reverse complement strand
GCGGGCCGCCGCAAAAAGGCCCGTGGCCGCTGCGACAAGTGCCGATGCCGCTCCAAGGGGAGTCGTATCGCCTGTTGTAGGCAGCTTGGAAGAGCGGGAAGGCTTGGTGCTATTGCCGGAGTTGGAACCGCCGTTGCCAGTGCCGGCGCCGCCGTTATTGGAACTGCCGCTACCGCTATCGTTTCCGTCACCGGAGGCGTTTCCGTTACCGGAACCGCCGCTGTTGCTGCCGCCGTTGCCGCCATTGTTGTCGGCGCCACCAGATCCGCCGTTGCCGCCGTCGCCGTTATCGCCGCCATTGCCCTGGTCAGGGGTTACGCTGCCATGGTTCTCATAGAAGTTGTAGTCGCTCGAGCCGGGGTTAACACCTGTTCCGCCCACTGATTCAACCTGGGAAGACTTCGAGACCAAGACCTCAGGATCGATTCCGTTTCCGGCATTGCCCGGATCTCCCATGGCGGCATCATTCTCGCCAACTGTGTTGCCACCTGTGGCCTTGAGCACGGAAACGCTCACAACGCCCTTGCCAGCGATGCCCGCGCCGCCGTCTCCTCCGCCCATTCCCACGGAGCCGCCTACAGCCTCAAGGCACCCGTTGCCAACGATGGATCCACCATTAAGGACGACGCCCGCGCCACCGTTTCCTCCGTTGACATCAACCGAGCCGCCCGTCGACTTCAGCGTGGCGCCCTGCTCGATAACGAGCTTCCCCGCGTTCACGATCAGGCCTGACTGGGCGTCTTTGTTGGCTACGATGCCCTCGCCTTCGATCGAGCAGGCGCCCTTCACCGTAACGGTGCCATTTGTCTGCACGGGCGCCTTCGGTGCCTCCACCTTGTAGTTGCCGTCGGTGAGGTAGTTTGCATGAGACCTGATTTCGGCATCCTCGAGGGTGGAGCCATCGTTCAACGTGATTTGGTTGACAAACGAAGAACTGTTGCGCGCACTCAGCGTGCCGCCGTTCACCTCAACGGCACCATAGGCAACTGAGTCGTCGAGGGTCAGCTTTCCTCCCTTTTCCACAACGATCTTCACGCTGGAGTAGATCTTCATGTTGTGGAGCGTGACATCGGCGCCCGAGGGGATCGTCAGGGTCTCTGTGCCAAAGTTGCCGTTTTCGCCCTTGCCGATAATGCCGTACACACCAGACTCGTGCGACCCGTAGATGTCATGCAGCCCAACGGGCACAACCGCATTGCCCGTTTCGGAGATCTCGTACGGTTCCATATCCCAAGAGCTGGTTCCCTCGGCAAGCGCATCCATTCGCTGCTGCAGGGTTTGATCGTCTGAGTAGATCCTCATCTCGACGGGGCTGCTCTTCTGGGTGCGCGCACCGGAGGTCACCGTTGCCGTGATGTAGTACGTGCCGGGCGTTTGCGGCGTTCCCTGCACGTAAACTGTGTCGTAGGCTACGGCGCTTACCTCCATGCCACTGCCTTCCGGGCTAATGGAGAAGCTGATATGGGCGTCCGAATTGCGCGTTGCGAAGGTGTTCCAGTCTTCCCATGCGCCCGAACCTTCCTTTACTTCAGGCTTTAGGCTGTTTGACTGGGTCGTGCTTGAAGAGCCGCCGCCCGTCGATGTGGCCATGACGTCATATTCCCCGCTTAGGGCAGAGGTTCCATTGACGACGAAGCACTGAAGGTCTCCCGCAAGCCGTACCTGAATCTTCTCTTGCACTACAAAACCAAGAGTTTCGCTGGCAGAATCCACCGAGCCATCTTCCTTGGTCGCCGAGGCGGAGACGATAACCGAGTACGAACCTGCCTCGGGAGCCTCTCCCGTGAGGGAAATGCTCTCTTTGGAGACGGAGGCGCTCAACCCATCGACCACCTTTGCAGAGATCTTTGCATCGGAAGCCTTCGTTCCCTTCAGCTCAAAGGGCAGCGTCTGGCTTACCTTGTCGCCCTTCACGGCAGCTGAGAACGATTTGCCCGAAGAAAAGCTAAACGAAAGGTCCTGGTAGGATACGGTGGGGGTTCCCGTGTTTTCGGGCTCCTTGGTGCTGCCCGTGTACGTTGCAGAGCCGTTGTTCTCGATCTTTCCCGTTGCAAAGGTGCAGTCCTCGAATACCGCAGTTCCGTTTACTACGGGAGTGTTGGAAAACGTGCAATTAGAAAAGTGGACCACGGCGCCCTTCTGGACCTCGACAACGGCGCCTTCTGCGTCCGACCTGTTTCGCTTGTAGAAGTTGATCCGATCAACGCTGATCTTAGAACCCGCGGGAAAGACAACGTTCATCTTGTTGGAATACCCAAGATCGACCGTCTTTGGACCCGATCCAAAGAACCCTTCAGAATACCCCGCAAGCTCGGTAATCGACGAGGGGATGGTGACCGTTCCCTTGTCCGTAAAGCTCGTTCCGATATGAATCTTTCTGTATCCCTGGGAAACCGCCTCAGAAAGATATGAGCTCAGCCCATAGGAACTATCGCTGATGTAGTAGTAGCCCTCCTTTGCAGTTTCAGATGCGGCGTCCACATCCTGATCGCTCTCATCTGCCGCAAATGTAGCGACGGGGGCGGTAACCGCCATTCCCGCAACCAAGGCCGCCGTTACGCCAATCTTCGCTACGGTTGCTGCGGTCGAGCTAGTCGAGCGGGATTCTGTCATGTCTTTCCTTCCTGGCTAATCCCATTGAAATTCAGTTAGCTGTGGCTAACTATAAGAACGAAGTTTACCATAGCTAACAATCTGCAATTTGTCAGCTAGCTGCGGGACCGCTCTTTTCCCACCGTGGCGCGCCCAACCAATCGTTTCTTCAGGAAAGGACCCCTTGTGAGTGAGCAGACCGAGCAGCCCAAGCCAGCGCTTTTCCCCAAGACCCCGTCTGCGGAAGGAAGATTTGAGGTGGAGAGCCGCGGCTTTTTTGCCTTTGACACAAACTGTCGCATCAAAGCGGCAATTCCTCGAGACGCGGCGACGCCCGTTTCTTGCCGGAGGCTCAACGAAGCCCTCGATGAAGCGGTCGGCCTCTGCTACCGCTACGAGAGGATGTGGAGCCACACGCGGGAGGACAGCGACATTTGGCGCCTTAACCACGCGCAGGGAAGGCCAGTGACCGTCAGTCGTGAAACCGCAGCGATCCTGAAGGCCGCCCGACACTACTACGAGGAAACGGTGGGGCTGTTCGATATCGCCATGGCGCCCGTTGCCGAACTCTGGAACCACCACAGGGCCCAGGTCCCCAGCACAGACGAAATAGCCAGAGCTCTTGAAACCGTCAAAGTGGGCCAGCCCCGAGTGGCCGAGGACTATGCCCAACTCCCCACCCCCGAAAGCAAGGTCTCGTTGGGAGGCATTGCGAAGGGCTACATCGCCGATAGGGTAGGGGAGCTCTTCGAGAAGAGGCAGATCCGCCATGCGCTTATCGACCTTGGGGGAAACATCGTGATAAAGGGAGAGCCCTTCTTGGGAAAGGAGGGGCAAGCGCACTGGAGCGTAGGCATAAGGTCACCCTTCCATGCCCTGGAGCGGAATCGGGCGGAGAAGCGCGCCGCCGCGTTGGCACGCAGCCCGCATGGAATCGATTTGCGAACGCTTCGCAACAAGCAGATGACTGCCGAACAGCCCGCCTGTATCCTCGAGCTTAACGACTGTTCCATTGTCACAAGCAGCATCTACGAGCGCTGCTTCGCAGACGAAAAAGGCATGGTCTACCACCACATTGCCGACCCCCGTACCGGACGCCCCTCTGAAAGCGATCTTGCAAGCGCAACGGTGATATCGAAGCGGTCGATTGATGGCGACGGCCTTTCGACGGCCCTTCTGCTCATGGGTAGCGACTGGGCGGCAGAATACGTTGAGGAACACCCTGGAATCGAAGCCGTCCTTATCACCCGCGACGGCGATCTGCTGCCTACCAGCGGGATACGCAAGGCACTGTCGAATTGTTCTCGCTAGCGCCAAGAGCCATGGTGCGAGAACTCTCGGCGGCCTTGCGGCAAGAGCGGTTCTACTTCCAGTAAAGGATTAAGAGTGCCTTGGTGGCCTGCGATCAGTTTCTAGAGGACAGCAAAATGGAGTTTTAGCCACCTGGATTCGTTTGGGGATCAACGGCCTAGGAACATACGTTAAGGCCTGGATTATGCTGCTCTGCGCTTGTCGGTTCTCCTGTTTTTGATATTTGCGTTTTGCGATTGTGGGCGTTTGGATTCAAAAGACATATCTTGCAGCGGGAATCGATGCTTGAAATCGGGAGTATAGAAGCGAATCGAATGAAAATGCTCAGGCCTGATCTCCTCGTTTCCGCGCCGTGATGCACAGCCAGTTTTTCTTTTTGTGTATCTGCACGTCGTGAAAGCCCGCCTGCTCCAGATACGCCTTCAGCTCGTCGCTCTTGTAGATGACCATGCCGCCGATGATCTCCGTCCACTTCTCATCCTTGTCCGTGTCACCGTTGCTCTCGTTGCAGATGAGAAAGGTCCCGCCGGGCTTCAGCACCCGATAGATCTCCCGGAAGCATTGCGGCAGAGCAGGCCAGAAATAGACCGTTTCAAAGGCCGTGACGGCATCAAAGGACGCATCCGCGAAGATCATGTCCGCCACGCTGCCTTGAAGGACGGAACAGCGTCCCTCCGCGATGGCGGCGTGGTTGACCTTCCTTGCCTTCTCCACGCTGACGGGCGAATAGTCGATGCCCTTCACGATACCTCGCGGGCAGCTTTTCAGCAGCCTCTTGATATTTGATCCGCCGCCGCAGCCGCAGTCCAGCACTTTGGCATCAGATGAAAGGCGCAGGAATTCAAGTCCCCATGTTGCCACGGGCGTATGCCCAAGATTCATCATGGAAACCATGACTTTCCCACCAAGCCCTACAGGCTTGCGGGTGTTCTCGAAAAAAGACATCTTGCCACTTCCTTACATTTTTTCCAAAACGATGATCTTATTCGAGATATTCCGAACGATAGATAGCTTGTCCAGCAGCTTGTAGATTGGCGCAAATGCCGCCATGCCTTCCGTCAGACCGTGTTCTTCCATATATCGAAAATCCGGCAGCAGTGCCGCAAGAGCCAAACCGTTCTTCACTCCCCAGCTGAACTTTGCATGGGTGCCCTCGATGGACTTTTCCTTGAAGCGCCTCGCCATCATCGGACTCATCGTTTCCACAAAGACCGTGGCATTCTCAAAGCGGCGGGAAATCACTGCAAAAATCCGCTGCACGTCTTTTGCGCTCAGGTACATGGTCAGCCCTTCAATGACGATCAGCACCGGCGCATTCTGCTCGCTGATTTTGCCGCCCCAATCGTCCATAGCGGATATGGCGATTTGCGAAATCGCGCCGTTTTCTGGCAAGAGCCTCTCCCGCACCGCCATCGTCTCCGGCAGGTCGAGGTTGTACCAATGCGAGTAACCCGACACCCTATAGCAGCGGGTGTCCAGCCCGCAGGCGATATTGACCACTACCGCACCGGGGTGCTTTGCAAGCCATTCCTTCGTCAGCCGATCCAGGACAATGGTGCGGGCAATAACGCCGCTGTGCATGGCGGCATCCTTGTCGGCAAGGGAAAAATCGTAGTCCAACTTTTCAATGATTTCCTCTGCTTTTGCGTCGTGAATGACCCCGCGTCCCCGACTCTCTTTTGCCCTTGCATAGACGGTTTGCAGCATGGTCTCCGGCACGCCCGAGAGCTTGATTTTTTCTCCCATGTCAAAGCTCCTTTTGTTTTGCGCACTCTGCGTACGTCAGTGGGAACGAGGCCTTCAGCACGGTGCTTTTCTGCACCGTCCAGTCGTTTTCCCGCAGAAATGCCAGGTATTCTTTGCTCGTCCACCTGCTGTGCAGAGGAAAGCCCGCCAGCATCATGAAAAACGCCTTGACCTTGCCGGAAAGCGAGTTGTCCGCGTGGGTGAAGGTTGGCGCAACTAGAACGCCGTCGTCCCTCAGCACCCGGCGAATTTCGGAGAGAGCCTTCTGCGGCTCCGGCACGATGTGCAGAGCATTGGCCACAATGACCACGTCAAAGCTTTTATCGGCGTAGGGGAGGTGGAACATATCCTGCACGGAGAAATGCAGCTTGGCAGATTGGTTGCCTCGCCGTGCCTCCGCGATCATCTCAGGCGATGCGTCTGTAGCCTCGATATGTTTGGCGCTGCTCACGAGGTTCTTTGCGATAAGCCCCGTGCCAGTGGCCAGCTCCAGCACCGTTTTGCGCCGCACCACGGGGCGCAGCAATTCGTATAGCTGCCCGTAGGCTGCTGCGTCCTTGCGCATGAAGGCGTCGTACCGCCCAGCGTTTTTATCCCAGAAGGCTTGGCTTTTTTCCATTGCCCTATCCTTGCAGCAAAAAGTTGCACTGCACTAACTCGCATAGATGATACTACCGCCTGGATTGGGCTAACCGCAGTCCTGTTGAAAAGCCGTACGCTGCGGCTTTCCCGCTCATGCAAACCGCTTCCGGCAGGCGCCGCGTCTTTGCCCCTCGCGAGCCTCTTTGCCTGGTAATAAGCCGTTGTGTATCGCTTATGGGTAACAAAAAAGCGCCGTATCTCTACGGCGCTTTGTCTTGCTTGGAATCTATGCGATTTTAACGTTCGCTACGCTTTTTGTTGCTGCCGATAACGGCCGTTGCGGTTAGTGCGCCACCGCCGACGAGCAGCAGAGCAAAGCATGAGGCAAGATTGCTGTTATCGCTGGTCTTTGGCAGATTAGTTGACGTGGCTGTAGTTGTGCTTACCGGGAGAAATGCAAAGCGCGTTGACGCCGTTCTTATGCAGCCACTTTGCGCCGCACTTTGCCATGTAGTCGTTTGGGTCGTTCCCAAACAGGCCAATCATGGCGCAGTCTGCTCCGCGCGGATTTTCATAGTAGGTGCCGTAGAAGCCGTCGCGCTCTGTCTCAAAGGAGTGCTTCTTCACGGTCGCCGCCCTCGCTTGGGTCCCAACTTGTTGGTCTAGGCTAACTATACCGCTCTGCAGCGCTCGCTCTTGCAAGTAGGCGAGAAGGGCGCTGACCTCCGTGGGGTATGACCGATGTGAACCCTGATTTGGCTGACTACTGGCTCATTCTCGCAGACAGTGGCCGTGTCGATGCGCCGTCAGCCAGCTTGGCACCGCTCGCATCGTGCTCTGCCTGCGCGATACTGGAATGTGGCTTTCCGAGATCTGGCGTCGCATGTACCTTTGCTCGCGGGGGGCTATTGGCCCAGGTGCAGAGGTTGATGAGCATCCGGCAGCAAAAGGAGAAGGCCCGCGGGCAGATGACCGAGATCAAGAAGAACGTTGACCATCTGGGATGTAAGGAGCGGCCACTGTTGGCGCAGAACTCCCCTTCGTGCGAGTGAATTCCGTTCCGTTGCGCAGAAGTGAGCTTCGTGCGAGTGCGTTGTTTTGACTCTGGAGCATATATCAAAAAAGCAATGTATATTTCATCGGGAAATCGCAGATCGTCAATGGCTCGACTGCATAAAATACCTAGACCGGTTGCCGAGGTGCCATAAAGGCACTCGCACTAAAGCCACTTCTGCACCGCCCGAGCCAAAAGTGCTCGCACGAAGGTGGGCTCTGCGCGGCAAAGGAGGGAGAGCCCGCCGCCTGTTGCTTGCCGCGCCTTGCAAGTTGGTCGCCGGGCCACGCTTTTGGTGCGCGGGCCAAGCTATCTTGTGCTCGTAAGGCGGGAGGGCCAGCTACCCGGATGCAAGATGGGAAAACAGCCGTGGACGATGACGATGAGGGCCTTGACGGCATGGTTCCCTGCCTTCCATCGTTTGTCCCGCTCATTCGCACTAACTCGTAAAACCATAGGTGAGAATGGGCATCGTCGGGTTTTCGACGGTACCCTCTCTTTTGCCGCGCAGATTTGCCATCCGCTGGAAGGCATTTGTACGCGAGGGGTTTGAAGGGCTTCTCGGCGCGCGGAATTTGGTTCCGCTGGAAGGAAAAACTGCGCAAATGGCGAGAAGATCGCCCCGCGCGCAGGATCGCCTTCCGCTGGAACGCGGTTTTGCGCGGTATACAGGCGGCTCGCTCAACTTAAGAGTTAAACTAGACTAACAATCACGCCACCAAATGGTCGCAGGGGAGGCGCCATGACGCCCGAGCAGTACAAGCAGCTTTCCATCAAGGAGTTCTCCGAGGCAGCAAAGACCTACGACACCAACCACGCGGGCCTCTACGAGATGTGCAAGGACGACTATCCCCAGATGCTGGCGGAGCTGGAGAAGGAGCCCTTCTTCGACGTGCTTGACGTGGGGTGCGGCACGGGTGCGGTCATCGCGCTGCTCAACGACAAGTACCCCGGCAGGCACTACGTGGGCCTTGACCTCACGCCGGAGATGATTGAGGTCGCGCGCACCAAGGTGGCGCCTGGCATGGAGTTTGTGGTTGGGGATGCCGAGGACCTGCCCTTTGGGGACGCTTCCTTTGACGCGGTGCTGTGCTCCAACAGCTCTCACCACTACCCCAACCAGGCGGCGTTTCTGGCGGGCGCCCTCCGCGTGCTTCGCCCCGGCGGCCGCCTGATTCTGCGGGACTACACCTCAAATGACCTGTTGGTATGGCTCATGAACCACTTCGAACTGCCGCTGGCACGCGCGTTTGGCCACGGTGACGTGCGCGTACTCAGGCAGCGCGATTTTGTGGGGGCTGCTCGCGCCGCGGGCTTTGAGGTGGTCTCCATGGAGGCGCAGAAGGGCTTCCGCGCGCACCTGGTGGCGAGAAGACCGCGGTAGGGGGTACATCACACCAGTCGCGGAACGGACCTCATGGTAACCTCTTCGCCAATGGGCGGCGAACGGGAGGCGTCATGAGCATCACTCCGAATCGTGAAGAGCTGACTGGTCGCGAGATGGGCAAGCGCCTTCTGGCAGTGGCAACGGCGGCCGCGCTGCTGGCGCCGAGCGTCCAGCCCGCGCCTGCCGGGGCCGCGCCCGCCAATGGCGCGACGGGTGACGCCAGCTCAAACCGCCGGGTAGACCCCAACGCCAAGAAAGCTCCTGCAACGGCTGCCGAGGCCAAGGCGCAGCTTAACGCCGCCCAGAAGACCGCCGATGACGCGCAGAGGGCCTATGACGTCGCCGCGGCTGCGGCGGCCGAGGCCAGCGGGGCCTATGACGACGCCTATGTGGCAGCAACGTCAATCGACGACGCTCGAATCGAGCAGCGCGAGGTCGACCAGACGTACACCGCTGACATGACAGGCCCAGATAATGGAATCAGCGACCTTGCCGCTCGAAAGGTGTGGCGGTCGATTCCCTCGCAGCTTCTCCGTTCGTCGACTAAAAAATTCAAATACTCTGAGGTCGAGCGCGATGGACGTCGCGCAAAGCTCATTGAACCGCTGGATTGGCTTGAGGCAGCGGGAATCATTTCCATCAACGCCTTGACCGACTGCGCCGAGGCACCGCTCGTTCCCTACGATGACATGGAGGGTAGCTTCTTCAAGGTGTACCTGTCCGACATGGGTCTCATGTTCTACAAGCTCGGAGTCAACCCACGTCTTTGGTTGGAGTCTCAGGAGCAGGGGCTGCCTCTGGGGTCCTCTGACTTCAGAGGTGCGCTGGCGGAGAATTCCGTCATGCAGGCGCTGAGGTCAAATGACCTACAGACTTACTACTGGACGCCGCCCTCGTCGTGGTCGGCAACCGGCGAGGTTGGCGGCAAGAAGGGCTGGGTTGGCCTCGATCTCATCGCGGATGTCCAGGAAGTACCAGTTGGAGTCGGTGAAGCTGGAGAACTCCGAGCCGATGTCCTCGGGCGGGTTGGTCTTCATGAGGTCGTACATGGCCATCGCGTTGCGCAGCTTGGCCGAGAGCTTGGCGCCCCTGACCTCGTTGAGAACGGCAAGCAGACCCATGGTGTGCTCCTTTTCTCAAACACAAGCTCCCTTTGCTTGTCTGCTTGCAGCATGCGAAGGCGGCCGTGACGAAAGCGTAGCTGGGGGCGCGGCCGCTGCGCGTGCTTGCTACTTTTTAATCATGGCAATCTCTACTTTTCAATACTGGTAATCTCTACTTTAGAATTGTGGTAAATAATATCTTTGAATCGCGATGGTTTGAGCGCTTGGGATGGGTGAGTTGGCATGGACGGCTATTTCGATCGAAGCCTTGAGGCGCAGCTTAAGCAAATGGCAGGCTGGTTTCCCGTCGTCTCGCTCACCGGACCAAGGCAGAGCGGAAAGTCCACGCTTGCCAAGCGCGCCTTTCCCAGCTATTCCTACGTGACGCTTGAAGACCCCCAGGTTAGGCGCGCCGCTCTCGAGGATCCTGTCAGTTTCGTCAGGAACCGGGGAGAGCGCCTGATTATCGATGAGGCCCAATATGCGCCTGAGCTCTTCTCGATGATTCAGGTTGCCTCTGACGAGCGCGGCAATCCGGGGCAATACGTGCTTACGGGTTCTCAGAACTTTCTCATGATGCGGAGCATAGGGCAGTCCCTGGCCGGTCGTGTTGGGATTCTCAAGCTGATGCCTCTCTCGTTTGAGGAGGTTGGGGGCGCCTGCGCGAGCGTTGACGAGTTTACTCTGAGGGGCGGCTATCCCCGTCTGCATGTTACGGGAATGCCGCCCTCGGTCTATTTTCCGAGCTATATCAACACCTATGTTGAACGTGACGTCGCGGGCTATCTGGACGTACGCAACAAGGCGGCGTTTCACAAGCTGCTGACAATCTGCGCTTACAACGTCGGGGCACTTCTCAATGTGTCTGCGCTGTCGCGAGATGTGGGTGTTTCTGCCCCGACCATAAGGAGCTGGCTTTCCATACTGGAGTCGAGCTACCTGGCGTTCACCTTGCAGCCCTATTATGCAAACGAGAGGAAGCGTCTGACCAAATCACCGAAGATATACTTCTACGACACGGGGTTGCTGTGTCATTTGCTCGGAATCGACAGCGTGCAGCAGCTTGTTGAAAGCCCCTACTTTGGCGCCGTGTTTGAGAACCTTGTTATCTCCGAGTGTCTGAAGGGGCGTTTGAACGCGGGTGAGCAGCCGGCCCTATATTTCTATCGCGATGACAGCAAACGGGAGATTGACATGCTCGACCTTAGTGACCGAGCTCGCCCCCAGGCCATTGAGATCAAGTCTTCACGCACATATCACGACAAGTATGCAAGGCACCTGACGGCGGTGTGCGATGAGCTGGGGATTGGCCGAGAGAATCGCTTCGTCGTTGCTCGCGTCGAGTCGACTTTTGAGACCGGAGCTTGCCAGGTAGTCTCTGCCGAGGATTGGCTCGTTCGAGGTAATTGACGTCCGCGAAGTCGACGTCGCCGCGCTGTTGAACAGGGGATGCGCTGCCGAAAAATCGGTAGGTAATTAATTGAATTAGCAACGTTTGTCCAGCTGGCAGACGAGAAGGACAAAAAGGCCCGGGCGTTGCCTACCACTTTTTCGGTAGGCAACGCCCGGGTCGCATGTTTTTGGCGTCCGGCTAGCTCCTCGGCAGCCTGCCGAGGAGGCTGTCGTCGCCGGTGTTGGCGGCCGCGACCGAGGCGACCTCGCCCATCAAGCACAAGGCGGCCATTGGCTATGACTTCGAGAAGGTCTCGCACCCCACCGTGGGCACTTCTCAGCCGGACGGTATCGTTGGCTACCTGGGCAACGGTGCCGTTGGCGTTCCCGGTGAGGAGAGCAACACCGCCAACAACGCGGGCGACCGCGGACAGAGCTACTTCTGGTCCGCGGCAAGCTCCGACGGCTGGCTCTACGTGGGCACCTGCTACGCCGCCCTGGGCAGCAGCCTCACGCTCATGCAGAGCGTGCTCGGCGACAAGTACGACGCCGACGTCATGAAGCGCCTGCGCCTTGAGTGTCGCCAGCTGTAGGGTTTGAGCGTTCCATAACGCGCCAAAACCGCCGCCGTGGAGCCTCTCCCCGGTGGTATTTGCGCCGGCGGCGTATCTGCCGGCCTACGTTTGCGTCTTGTCACGGACCCCTTGAGTAGCGGCCCATTTTGCTCTGTTGCCAACAGGACAAACGTTGCGTTGCGGGGGTCGATACCCAAGGGGTACGCAACAAGACACAAACGTAGCGCTACCTTGTCCGATGTGCCGTGCCTGAGTGGCCCATGCGCCTGACACATGGAAGAATGCCGCGATGGCATCGCGCGCCGCGGCAGACCCCGGCTGCACCTTCGTGCACATTGGAATGACCTGCGGCCTTGATGACGAAATTGCGTGCTATACCAGCGGCTCGTTTGTTCCAAAGAGCGTGGGCGTTCACGGCGCTCACAAGTTAGCGAGTGGCCTCTACGCGCAGCCGCCGCAGCCGGAGCAGACGCTGGGGCAGGTGGCCAGGCCGCCGAGGGCGGTCTCGCGCAGCTCGAGGGGGAGCATGCGGCCCACGCGCAGCATGGCGTCGGCGGCCTCGTCAAAGGGCACGGGCGCCTCGATGCCCGCGAGCGAGAGCTGCATCGCGGTGAACGCGCAGGCCACGCCGATGGCGTTTCGGTTCTGGCAGGGCGCCTCCACCAGGCCGCCGATGGGGTCGCACGCAAGGCCCAGCAGATTGCCTAGGGCAATGGAGGAGGCGTTGAGCGCCTGCTCAGGAGTGCCGCCGAGCATCTGCGCGAGCGCTGCCGCCGCCATGGCCGCGGCCGAACCCACCTCCGCCTGGCAGCCGCCCTCGGCGCCGGCCACGCTGGCGTTGCGGGAGAGCAGCATGCCCACGGCCGCGGCGCACCAGAGCGCCTGCTGGACGTCCTTCTCGCCTGCGCCAAGGGCCTCGCCTGCGGAGATGACGCATCCGGGGACCACGCCCGAGGAGCCTGCGGTGGGCGCCGCTACGATGACGCCCATGGTGGCGTTCTGCTCGAGGACGGCCATGGCGCGCGTGACGGCCTGCGTGAGCGGGGCGCCTACGAGCGAGGCCGCGGCGGTGCCGGATGCCTGGGACAACAGCCGTGCCTCTCCGCCGATGAAGCCGCCAAGCGACGGCCGGGGGTTCTCGATGGCGCGGGTGGAGGACTCGCGCATCACCTGGAGTACGTGGGCCATGCGCTCGTCAAACCCAGGCGAGAAGAGCGACTCCTCGCGCAGGCGCATGAGCACGCCGATGCCGGTGCCGTGCTTCTTGCAGAGGTCCAGCAGCTCGCGGCCGTTGGCAAACAGGTAGGGCGAGCTGCCTTCGCCGCCGGGACGGGTGGCGCCGGGGATGTGGATGCGCCGCGCGGAGGTGACAGGCGCGAGCTGGGAGAGCCGCTGCAAAACGGCGTCTGCCGGGGCGTCGTCCATCTCCAGTACGGTGTAGGCCATGCCGCCGCGCTCGGAGCGATAGGTCTTCATGAAGGCGATGTTCACGCCGTCGTCCGCCACGCAGGCGATGATGCTGGCCAGTGCCCCGGGCACGTCTCGGTGGGAGACAAAGACCGTCTCGTACTCGCCCAGGATGTCCACGGAGACGCCGTTGATGCGGCAGAGGCGAACGCGGCCGCCGCCCAGGCTCTCGCCGCGGACCTCGAGCGTGCCGCCCGCGGCCTCCGTGATGGCGATGTCCACGGTGTTGGGGTGCAGGGCTGGGTCGTCCCCGCCGATGGCAAAGCGGTAGGCCAGGCCGCGTTCGTCGGCAATTTGGAACGAGTCGCGAATGCGCTCGTCGTCGGTGTCAAAGCCCAGAATGCCGCCGAGAAGTGCGCGATCGGTGCCGTGGCCGCGGTAGGTGTGGGCGAAGCTGTTCCACAGCGTGAAGGTGACGGAGGCGGGCTCGCCGGCGCACAGCGCGAGGGCCGTCTGGGCGCAGCGCAGGGCGCCGGCCGTGTGGGAGCTCGAGGGGCCGATCATGATGGGGCCAAGGACCTCGAAGGCGGACATCTGCGTCATTGGTTCCTCCCGCTGAAGGCCGCGCCCGGCGCGGCGGCTGTGCATGGTTGCAGAACACCACTTTACCAGCGCGGGTGGGTGGGCTGCGCGCAGGCGGGGGATGGGCGGGGCGAGTGCTCTTCTCGCCTGGTCCGCGCCAGTCTTGATGTGTAGTCTGCCCAGCTCACGTTGCGAGCCGCACGGTTCGGGCATTTGCTACCGATTTTTCGGCCGTCATCCCCGGCCGTGACAAGCGCGTCGCGTCGGCGCTACCCTTGGGGGTGAGAAACCCCAACGGCAAGGAAGCACATGGAGAAGAGCCAGGTCAAGGACCCCGACCGCATCGACCACATCGAGGTGCGCGGCGCGCGCGTGCACAACCTCAAGAACGTGAGCGTGGACATCCCGCTTGGCCAGCTGGTGGGCGTGGCCGGCGTCTCCGGATCCGGCAAGAGCTCGCTGGCCCTGGGCGTGCTCTACGCCGAGGGCTCGCGCCGCTACCTGGAGGCCCTCTCCACCTATACGCGCCGCCGCATCTCGCAGGCGGGCAAGGCCGCGGTCGACGACGTCCGCTACGTCCCGGCGGCGCTGGCCCTCCGCCAGCGCCCGGCGGTGCCCGGCGTGCGCTCCACCTTTGGCACCTCGAGCGAGCTTCTTAACAGCCTGCGCCTGCTCTTCTCGCGCGTGGGCAGCCACGTGTGCCCGCACTGCGGCGCCCACGTGCCGCCGAGCCTCAACGTGGCGGCCGAGCTGCCCCCGACCTGTCCCGAATGCGGCCAGAAGTTCCGCGGCCCTGGCGCCGAGGAGCTGGCCTTCAACAGCGGCGGCGCCTGTCCCACCTGCGGGGGAACCGGCGTGGCCCGCACCGTCAACCGCGCGGCGCTGGTGCCCGACGAGAGCAAGTCCATAGACGAGGGCGCCGTGGTGGTGTGGGGGTCTCTCATGTGGGACCTCATGAAGCAGGTCTGCTGCGCCATGGGCGTGCGCACCGACGTGCCCTTCTGCGAGCTCACGCCCGAGGAGCGCGCCATCGTCTTTGACGGCCCCGCCGAGAAGCGCCACATCCTGTACAAGGCCAAGAAGGGCGACAACTTTGCCGAGCTGGACTTCACCTATTTCAACGCCGTGCGCACGGTAGAGAACTCCCTTGCCAAGGCAAAGGACGAGAAGGGCCTGAAGCGCGTGGCAAAGTTCCTGGTTGAGGGCCCGTGCCCGGACTGCGGCGGCACGCGCCTCTCGGCCGCGGCGCGAGGCCCCCTCGTGCGCGGCATCAACCTGGCCGAGGCCACGCAGATGACGCTCGACGAGGCCTGCGCCTGGGTGGCGGGCGTGCCGGAGAGCCTGCCTTCCGAGATGCGTCCCATGGCGGCCTCCATCTGCGAGTCCTTCCAGTCAACGGCGCGTCGGCTCCTCGAGCTTGGCCTGGGCTACCTCTCGCTTGACCGCGCGGGCTCCACGCTCTCCACGGGCGAGCGCCAGCGCGTGCAGCTGGCCCGCTCCGTGCGCAACCGTACCACGGGCGTGCTCTACGTCATGGACGAGCCCTCCATCGGCCTGCACCCGGCCAACGTGGACGGCCTTCTGGGCGTGATGCGGGACCTCATCGCGGACGGCAACTCCGTGGTCATGGTCGACCACGACACGCGCATCCTCGCGGCGGCCGACCACCTGGTGGAGATGGGCCCGGCGGCGGGCGCGGGCGGCGGAACCGTGGTGGCGCAGGGTGGCGTGGACGAGGTGGCCGCGTGCTCGGAGTCCCTCATCGGCCCGTACCTGAGCGGCGAGAAGCGCGTGGAGGTCCGGCCGAGGACCGCGACGGACGACATGTTTGACCTGGGACGCATTCACCTTGAGTCGAGCGGCCTCCACACGGTGAGGCCACTTTGCGTGGACGTTCCCAAGGGGCGTCTGGTGGCCGTGACGGGCGTCTCCGGCTCCGGAAAAACCACGCTCGTGCTCGAGACGCTCGTTCCCGCGCTCGCGGCCGCGGCCGCCGGCGAGCCCCTCGCCCGCACGTCAAGCG
>OGRN01002114.1_pt1 | contig 15770 bp, 13 predicted proteins | sample 1553401 | NCBI WGS metagenome assembly OGRN01 (sample SAMEA2580096, study PRJEB22360) | human gut metagenome | biome: human gut; feature: human-associated habitat; material: faeces | place: Denmark | collected 2008/2010 | reverse complement strand
TGGTGGCTGGTCTTTGCTTCCTAAGAGCCGGGGCGCCAGCCGCAATCGCATCGGGCAGCGGCTGACAGGCAATTCCCTTGAAATGCACCGGAGTCACACCAGTCAGGCGCCTGACCTTCACTCCCGGACCCAAGTCGCGGCGGCACCGCTTTGGAGAAGCAAGCCATATGGTCTTGGGGTCAACAGGCGCGAGATTCAAAAGCGCGACGACAGTCTCTCCGTACAGAAACGCATCGCACCCCGCGGCCTTTACGGCAATTGCATAGGGGGCCTCCCGTTGGTCGGGCCAGACGGGCATACGATAAACCCCGCGAGCAACCCGCACGAACTTGCCCCTTGCTGCCTGCTGGACAATCTCCGCCCTGGACATACCAAGCTCTGCAGCCTCGACCGATGTAATCAGGCCATAGCCATCAACGGCGGCGTATATGTCATCGATTTTTGCCATGTCATTATTATAGTTCATATACTATACTTCTGACACTAAAAGAATTACGCATATTCAAGCCAAGCAAACAGTGTTCTCTTTTTCTTTCCAAGCCATCCAGCAACTTGCCAAGTTTCCAATTATCATCCCAAATTAATATGTCATTTTAGAAAGATAGTTGGGAAGATAGCGAAGGGCAGCGCCATGAGTCCCGAAGAGCTCGACGTCATCGTTAGCCTGCTACAGTCCGCGGACACAGACACCCAAGAAATCGAAGTGAAGGAGTCAGTCGAGAAACTACCCGTCAGCATAGTCGACACGATCTCCGCCTTTGCAAACGGCTCTGGAGGACTCATTGTCCTCGGCCTTTCAGAGAAAGCCGGATTTCTCCCTGCGCGGGAGTTCGATTCCAATCGCATCGCGGATGCGCTTGCTCAGGCGTGTTCCGAGAAACTGACGCCGCCGATTCGCCCAAACATTGAAATCATCAAGAACGCGGGAGCAAACGTCGTCGTTGCGCAAATCGACGAGATCTCTCCGCGCGACAAGCCGTGCTACGTCACGTCAAAGGGGATGTACAGAGGCTCGTTCATTCGTTCTTTCGATGGCGACAGAAAGCTGAGCGCATACGAAATCGACAGGTTGCTTGAAGACAAGACGCAACCCGAGCACGACACCGAAGTTGTCCCGGAGGCGACCATCGACGACCTCGACAAGTCACTTCTCGACAGCCTCATCCAAAGACAGAAGTCTCTCCATCCCCGGTTGTTCTCCAGTTTTAGCGATGAGGAAACGGCGATTGCCCTTAGAGTGGTGGCGCGCGATTCCCAGGGCATAGTCCGCCCAACGCTGGCGGGACTTCTGGCGCTTGGAACCTACCCGCAGAAGTTCTTCCCTCGGCTGACCGTAACGTTTGCCGCCTACCCCGGAGAGGACAAGGTCTCCGACGAGTCCGTCAAGTTCCTTGACTCAGAGAAGATGGTTGGCCCCATACCCGCCGTCATTGACGACACCGTTGCCGCAGTGCAGAGAAACAGCCGGCTTGGCGGCGTCATGAACGGAATCTGGAGGGTCGACGCCCCCGACTATCCTCCCGCAGCCGTCCGAGAGGCTGTGTGCAACGCGCTCATGCACCGCGATTACTCCCAGCTCTCGCGCGGCACTCAAGTCCAGGTGAATCTGTATAGTGACCGCTTGGAGTTCCTAAGCCCAGGAGGCCTACACGGGTCGGTCACCGCATCGACCATCGGACAGGCAGGCTACTCCTCAACCCGAAACCAGCATCTTGCGGACATCCTCGAGTCAACCCCATTCGGGAATGGCTTCGTCGCGGAAAACAGGGGGACGGGCTTCAAGCTCATGCAAAGGGAACTACAGAAGAACAAGATGAAGGAGCTTGAAGTCAAGGACTCCATCGCAATGTTCTCCCTGGTATTTCGCCGCAGAGAAGAGCAGTCCCCGACAGAGACGCCGCGCGACGGCCTTCTTTCTTACATTGCCCAGCACGAGCCCTGCAGGCCCGCTCAGATAGCCGAGGACCTCAACATTCCGAGAAGCACTCTTAGCTATAGGCTAAAAAAGCTCGTTGACGAGGGAAAGATTGAGAGGGTTGGAGCCACCAAAAGCAGGTCCCAGACTTATTGCCTCGCAAGGGAATGAGACCAGAAGCCAGCTTGGCCCCTCAAGCCAAGCGCCCCGCCGGCCGGAAAGAACGGGGCCGGTGGGGCGCGCAGATTGGAACGGTTGTAATCGCAGGTCGTTACTGCGGGCCTATCGAGACCTTGCCGTTCTCCCCTACGTGAACGCGTCCGGCGGCGAGAAGACCCACCACCTCGGGATAGAGTTCGTGCTCAATCTGGTGGATGTGGGCCTCGAGCTCGTCCACGTCCCAGCCCTCCCCCACTGCCAGCGCGCGCTGGGCGATGATGGGGCCGCAGTCGTACTTGTCGTCTGCAAAGTGGACGGTCACGCCCGTCACCTTGACGCCGTAGTCAAAGGCGTCCTGGATGGCATGCGCGCCCTTGAAGCTGGGCAGCAGCGCCGGGTGGATGTTGACCACGCGGCTGGGAAAGCTCGCCAGCAGGGGCTCGTGCACCATACGCATGTAGCCGGCCATGATGACGTACTCACAGCCATGGGCTTTGAGCTCGGCGGCAATGACCTCGTCGGCGGCAATGGGATCCGCGTAGATCTCCTTGCCGAGCGTCAGCGTCTGGATGCCGGCCGCCTCGGCGCGCTTGAGGCCGTAGGCGCTCGGGCGCGAGCTCACCACCAGGCCGATGCGCGCGTTCAGGCTGCCATCGGAAATGCGGTCGATAAGCGCCTGGAGGTTGGTGCCGCTTCCGCTGATGAGGACGCCGATGGTCAGGGGCTCCGCCTGGGACGCGGCGGCCTCCGTGGGCTTCTCGTCATCCTCGACCAGGCGGCAGACGCCGCCCTCGCAGCTCCAGTGGCTCATCGATAGGTCACCTTGCCCTCACCCGGCACGCACTCGCCCATCACAAACGGCCTGAAGCCCTCGGCCTCGAGCCTGGCCACGACCTCGTCCTTGTCCTCCGGAGAGCAGATGATGCTCATGCCGACGCCCATGTTGAAGGTCTTGTAGGCCTCGTCCGGGGTGAGGCCGGCGGCCTTGACCATGTACGGGATGACGGGCGGCATGTCCCAGGCGGGACCGTCCTCGCCGCCGCGGTAGACCACGGCGTCAACGTCAGCCGGGAGGGCGCGGTTGAGGTTCTCGGTGATGCCGCCGCCAGTGATGTGGGCCATGGCGTGGATGGGCGCACCGGCCTTGAGCGCGCGGACAAGGCCGCCCGCGTAGATGGTCGTGGGGCGCAGGACCGCGTCGGCCAGGCTCTCTCCACCCAGCTCTGCCAGGGGCTCGTTGAGCTCCTCGACTGTCTTGCCCTCGATGGCGACCTTGCGCACCAGAGAGTAGCCGTTGGAGTGGATGCCGGAGCTGGGCAGGCCGAGGATGACGTCGCCCACCTTGACCTTCTCGGGCCCGATCATCTTGGGGCGGTCGACGACACCCACCACAAAGCCGGCCAGGTCGTAGTCATCGGGATTCATGACGCCGGGGTGCTCGGCCATCTCTCCGCCCACCAGGGCGCAGCCGGACTTCTTGCAGCCCTCGGCAATGCCCGCCACGATCTGGGCCACGTGCTCCGCGCGCAGCTTGCCGATGGCCACGTAGTCAAGGAAGAAGAGAGGCTCGGCGCCAATGGGCACCACGTCGTCCACGCACATGGCCACGAGGTCCTCGCCCACCGTGTCGTGGCGGTCGAGCAGCTGGGCAATGGCCAGCTTGGTGCCCACGCCGTCGGTGCCAGAGACCAGCACCGGATCCTCCATGTCCTTGAAGCCCTTCATGGAGAAGCAGCTTCCGAATCCGCCGAGGCCGCCGATGACCTCGGGTCGGTTGGTAGCCTTGACTGCGTCCTTGATGCAGTCGACAGCGCGGGCACCCTCGTCCACGTCAACGCCGGCGTCGGCGTAGGTCACGTGCTTGGGCTGGTCAGCCATGCTAGTTCTCCTTCTCTTCAAGGTTGAGGACGTCTTCGAGGTTCATCTTGGACTCGGCGCTCACCGGGTTCAGGTTGTTGGGCTCGTAGCCGGGGAGGAACTTCTCCTCGTAGAACGTGCGCGGGATGGCGACGGGGTACTCGCCGTTGAAGCAGGCCTTGCAGTAGCCCACCCCCTCGGGCACGCAGGCCATGAGGCCCTCCAGCGAGAGGAAGCCCACGGAGTCCGCGCCAATGTGGTCGCGGATCTCCTCCAGCGTCATGTTTGCGGCGATGAGCTGGTCTTGGTCGGCCGTGTCTATGCCGTAGAAGCACGGCCAAGTGACCATGGGGCTGGCGCTGCGCACGTGGACCTCCGTGGCGCCGGCCTCCTTGAGCAGGCGCACGATCTGCGCGGACGTGGTGCCGCGGACGATGGAGTCGTCCACCATGACCAGGCGCTTGCCGCGCACGACGTCTGCCAGCGCGTTGAGCTTGAGGCGCACGCCCATCTCGCGCAGCTCCTGCGTGGGGGCAATGAAGGTTCGGGCCACGTAACGATTCTTGATGAGGCCCGTGCCGTAGGGAATGCCGGACTCCTCCGCAAATCCCTCGGCCGCTGGCGTGCCGGAGTCGGGCACGGAGATGACCAGGTCGGCGTCGACGGGAGTCTCCTGCGCAAGGCGGCGGCCCATGTTGTGACGCACCAGATAGATGGAGCTGCCGTCCTTGACGGAGTCAGGACGCGAGAAGTACACGTGCTCAAAGATGCAGTTGGCCGGGGTGCGCGGGCGGCAGCCCATCTCGGAGCGAAAGCCATCGTCGGAGATGCGGATGATCTCTCCAGGGGCAACCTCGCGCACGTAGGTGGCGCCGGCAATGTCCAGTGCGCACGTCTCGCTGGCCACGACCCAGCCGGCGCCGTCGTCCAGCTTGCCCAGGACCAGCGGGCGGATGCCGTGCGGGTCGCGGAAGGCGTAGAGGGCGTTCTCGCGCACCAGGACCATGGCGTAGCCGCCCTCGAGCATGCGCATCGTGTGCGCGATGCCCGTGCGCAGGCGGTGGCCGCGCTGGGTGAAGTAGCCGATGAGCTTGGCAGCCACCTCGGAGTCGGTGTTTGACCTGAAGGGAATGCCCATCTCGATGAGCTCGTGGCGCAGGGAGTCAAAGTTGACCAGCGTGCCGTTGTGGGCCAGGGCAATGATCACGTCGTTGATCATTGATAGGTGCGGCTGCGCGGACTCCCAGCCCTTGGCGCCCGCCGTGCCGTAGCGGCAGTGGCCGCAGGCCACCTTGCCAGGCATGGCAGAGAGGTCCGCGTCGGTGAAGACCTGCGTAACCAGGCCCAGGTCCTTGCGGACGAGGACGGTCTTGCCGTCGCCCACGGCGATGCCGGCGGAGTCCTGGCCGCGGTGCTGCAGGGCCCGCAGGCCAAAGTAGGTGATGCGGGCCACGTCACGACCGGGCGCCCAGACGCCAAAGACGCCGCACTCCTCATGGAGCTTGTCGTCGGGCTCGGGAGCGTCCTGGGCGGCCGAGGCCGACGGGCGGACGTACTTCTCGACGTTGCTTGTCACGAAGCTCGTTCCTCTCTTGGGGGCTAGTTGGACGTTGCGGCGGCGTCCGCGGCGGCGGAGGCCTTGGGCACGCAGACCAGGATGGTGCGGCCCGTCTCGTTGTTGGTGTAGTTGCAGGTGCAGAGCGTGAGAACCTTGTCCGCGCCGGCTATGAGCGCGTCGGCGTCGGAGCGCTTGGCCACGGCCTTGCCCAGAAGGCCCGCCAGGTAGGTATGGAAGTCGTCGTCGGAGGCAAAGGAGAACTGGCGGACGTTGGTGTCGTTCTCGTCCGTCTTGTAGAGCATGAGGGGCTCAAGCTCGTAGTTTGCGTCCTCGGTGACGTACCAGACGGTGTCCACGGAGTCAAAGTACTCCTGGTTCTCCATGTCGGCGATGGGCTTGAACATGGCGCCGTTGCGCAGGTGGTGGCCGTAGATGATGGACTGGGCGTCCTGCATGCCCGGCGCGGCGTTCTCTGCGTCAAGGAAGATCTGGCCGCCCAGCGAGTAGCTGCCCTCCGCGTTGGTGTGGAGGTACTCGTCGTTGTCCGCGCCCTGGTAGACGGGGAAGTTGACCACCGTGTTGGGAATCTGGACCCAACCGACCACATCCTGGTTGACCGCCTTGAGGGACGCCCAGTCAACCACGGGCGCCTCGCTGCCCTTGGGGTCTATGGTGGCGTACGCGGCGAGCTTCTCGTTGATCTGGTCCTGCTCGTGGTACTGCCACTGGTTGTAGCCCCACATGCCGGCCGCCACAAGGATGAGGATGACGCCCAGCGCAAACAGGATGCCGGAGATGATGCGGTTGCGGCGGCGCTTTGGGTTGTTCTCGCGCCGGCCAGAGAGGTCATACGGGTCCGTTCGCCTTCCATGACGAGAAGAGCCCGCGTCGGCGTTGGCCGAGGTCACCGGCACAAAGCCCTGGGCCGCGCGCCCGGCGTTGGCGGCCGCATGGGGGTTTCCAACCGGAGCGTGGTAGGACTCATCGCCGCCGCGATGCGCAGGCGTGCTCACCGGCGTGTGGGCGCCGGCCGCAGCGTCCCGACCGCGGCGGGGCTTCTCCTCGGGCTCCTTGAAGTGGGACGCCATGGGCTAGGCCTCGGCCATCTGCTGCTTGAAGTCCACCATCTTCTGGCGGTACTCGGGCAGCGTGGCGCCCAGGATCTGGGTGGCGTAGATGGCCGCGTTCTTTGCGCCGTTGATGGCCACGCAGGCCACCGGGACGCCGGAGGGCATCTGGACCATGGAAAGCAGGGAGTCAAGGCCGCCCAGGTCAGAGGTCTTCATGGGCACGCCGATGATGGGCAGCGGAGTGTAGGCGGCAACGACGCCGCCCAGGTGGGCAGCCTTGCCGGCCGCGGCGATGATGACCTTCAGGCCGCGGTCCGCAGCGGTGGAGGCCCACTCGTGGACCTTCGCGGGGTTGCGGTGGGCGCTGGCAATGACCAGCTCGTACGGCACGCCCAGCTCCTCGAGCTGCTTGGTGCACGCCTCCATGGTGGGCAGGTCGGACTTGGAACCCATGATGATGCCAACCAGCGGCTGGTCTGCCATAAGACGCTCCTCCCGTTTGCGCGACGCTTTTGCGTGACGCGCGTTTATCGCCATTCGGTCTTCAGTATACGCGAGGCAAGGCTTCCGGCCAGACAGCTTGGAAACTCGTCACAGTACCGTTAACCTCGTCTTTTGTCTGCGAGGTTGACCTTTTGTTAGCTCGCGGGCGCCGGCGAGAAGCGCTTCTCGCCTAGAGGCAGAAGCCCATGAGGATGGCGTGCTCGGTGGCAGGCAGGTGAGAGTACCAGGGCTCGCCGGACTCGCTCACGCAGAGGTAGTACTGGGCGTTGAGCGGGTCGATGGAGCGCAGCCACCAATAGGCGTCCGAGCCCTTGGTGCCCAGGATGGAGTAGGTGCCGCCCCACTTGACACCCTCGTCGGAGAAGAGCTGGTACTGGTCGCCCTCGGGGACGTAGGACTCCGCGCGCTTCATGCCCGCGGTCAGCTTGCCCACCACCTCGGAGAACGAGGGGGCCCACAGCTTGTCGGTCACGGACGTGGCGGGCGGCGAGCCGCAACCCCCCGCCTTAGCTCGACGGTCGTCGAGCCGTAACCCACCGTCTTCTTGGAGACCTCGACCACCTTGGAGGAGACCTCGTCGGGCAGCTCGGACAGCAGGGTGTCGTTCATCCAGGTGCGAAGCTCGCTGCCCTCCCAGCCGGAGTAGGTCCCCGCCTGAGAGACGTAGCGCGTCGCGACGGCATCCTCGGAGATCATGGTGATGCCGGCCTTGCCGGAGCCGTCCGCGCGGTCGTCCTGGCGGAAGCCTGCGATGCGCATGGTCACGGTCTTGCCATCGCTGAGCTGCAGCTTCTTGGTCTGCTTGCCGTCGAGCTTACCTGAGGCAGTGCACAGGTTGTGCTTCTTGGCAATCTCCATGGCGGCCGAGTCGTCGTCTGCGGCGGCAATCTGAGCAGAGAGCTCGGAGAGCTCGTCCCAGCTGTAGTCCTCGACGGAGGACTTCACGGCCACGGAGTCGTCCGCGTCATTGCCGGAGTCGGTGGGATTGCTGCCGCCGTTGGTCGAGTCGTCCTTGGGCTCCGACTGGGCGGGGGCATCCACGGGCGCCTGGCCCGGTCGGCTCATGGCACCGACGGCCACCACGCCGACGATGGCGATGACCACCGCAGCGGCGATGGCCGCAATCGCACGGCGAGAAACTCCCGGCCTGGCAGGGACAGCCATGGGCGCCTCCTGCGCGGAAGGAATCCTGAACTGCGTGGTTGCGTCGGGGTCGGCGGGTGCGGGAGGCTCCTCGGCGGAGGGCTCAAGGGCCTGTTCCGCCGCGCGACGATCAGCCTCCGCGGCAGCGGCGCGCTCGGCTGCGGCCGCCGCGCGCTCGGCCTCGCGGCGCTCGCGCTCCTCGCGCTTTGCCTGCTCGCGACGCTCCTTGGCCTCCCTGCGACGGCGCTGCTCCTCCTCGCGCTCGCGGCGATGAGCCTCGCGAGCCTCATCCTCGGGAGAGGAAAGCCCGGAGCCAGCATTGGCCGCGGGATACTTGTCCCAGGTTGCCTGGTCCGTCGCGAGAGCCGCCTCATCCTCGCGCTGCTCGCGCGGAAGCTCCGGGTCGGGCGCGGGAGGAACCTGCGCCGCAAGGTCTGCCAGCGAAGTGGCCCGCTTGGGCTTGCTCGTCCCCGGCTGCGCGGGCGAGAAGCCCGGGCGCGGCTCGTAGGGCCTCGGCGCCCTCATGGAGCGAGGCATTGCGCGCGGCGCGGGAGCCATGGGCACAAAGGGAACGGCACCGGCAGAGAGCGGCTGCTCAAGCGGCTTGGGCGCGGGAATGGCCTCGCCGGCGGCAGGGTCCGGCGCGGCATCGGAACTCACCGGCGCACCGCACTTCTCGCAGAAGCGCGCCTCGTCAGAGATTTCTGCCCCACAGTTGTTGCACTTCACAGCGGCCCTCCTGCCCCCTCGTGCCAGTTGCTCCCCATCATACTTGAAACCCCACGGAGGGCGAAGTTCAGCAGGCGCAGACGGACGGCCAAGCCCATTTTCATTAACATTTGCCCGCCGAAGCTTCTCACGACGCAAAAAGGGGCGCAAAGCCGAAGCTCCGCGCCCCTCGTGGCCCTACATATATGTAAGAGCGACCCTACTTGCCCGTCAGAATCTGGACCGGCGTGAAAGACGTCGTGATCTGGTCGCGAATCTCGTCCTGGATGGCGTCGTTGATGCCCGTGATAGTGCAGCCAAAGTTGACGCCGCCGTTGGCGGACTGCGTCTTGGTCCACACGAAGGTCATGTAGGACGTGACGTCACCCGTAGGCTTGAGGAAGCCAAAGAGGCGCGTGCGCTCGATCTCGCCATCAGCGCTCATGTGCACGTTGACGTGGTAGACAACGGTGTTGATCTTGGGGTTGAGCAGGGCGTTCACGGCAAAGGCCGTGGCCTGCACCTGAGAGCCGGCAAAGCACTCGAGGGCCTTCTCGGAGCTGGTGTCCGTGACGGTGACCTCGATGCGGCCCGTGTTCTCGTCAGCCTCCTGAACGGAGAAGTCCTCAGGGAACTGCGTGAAGCCGTTGCCCCACTCCACGCCGCCTCGCAGCGCGGAGGCCACGGTGCGGACATTGGCGTTCTCGGAGAGGTTTGCCGTGTTGGCGCGACGGATGACGCCAAAGCCCACCTGGAAGACAACGACGCCCACCAGGAACAGCAGCACAAAGCCCACGGCCGTGCGGGCAATGACCTTCTCGACGTTGGAGCCGGACGGGTCGTCGCCTGTAAGCGGGTCCACGTCGACGGACGTGCCCTTCTCCTTGCGGTGGCGACGCTCGCGGCGGGCTCGCTCCTCGTCGGTGTGGCCCGTCTCGTCCACCTTTGCAAACAGCGCCTCAGCCTCGTCGGCGTTGAGGGCGCCCTTCTGGATGCGTGCTATCTCATACTTCTTGGCCATGTGCTCTCTTCCCGTCAGGCGCCCTGGGGCACTGCGGGACCGCCCTTGCCTGTGGCGGCCCTCAACGGACATGCTGCAAGTATACGCAAGCGAGACCGGCTAGCGGGCCTCGGTCTCCCCCTCCGCGAACTGCATACGGTAGTAGCGCGCGTACGTCCCGTTCTTGGCGAGAAGCTCCTCGTGCGTGCCGCGCTCGGAGACCTGGCCGTTCTCCATGGTCACGATCTCGTCGGCGTTCTTGATGGTGGAGAGGCGGTGCGCGATGACCAGCGTCGTCCTGCCCTGCGCAAGCTCGGAAAGAGACGCCTGCACCGCACGCTCTGACTCGTTGTCCAGGGCGGAGGTGGCCTCGTCAAAGATCAGAATCGGCGGGTTCTTGAGGAAGACGCGCGCGATAGCGATGCGCTGCTTCTGACCGCCGGAGAGACGGGCGCCGCGCTCGCCCACGCGGGTCTCGTAGCCGTCGGGCAGCCCCTCGATGAAGTCGGCGATGTTGGCCCTCCTGGCCGCGTCGCGAATCTCCCGGGCACTGGCATCCGGCCGTCCGTAGGCAATGTTCTCGGCAATGGTGCCGTCAAACAGGTAGACGTCCTGCTGCACCAGGCCAATGCTCTGGCGCAGGCTCTTCTGCGTGACGTCGCGCACGTCCTGGCCGTCGATGGTGATGGAGCCCTCGCGCACGTCGTAGAAGCGCGGCAGCAGGCTGCAGGTGGTGGACTTGCCGCCACCCGAGGGGCCCACCAGGGCGATGGTCTCGCCAGGGCGAATGTCCAGGTCAAGCCCACGGATGACGTCTCCCTCGCCACCGGCGTAGGCAAAGCGCACGCCCTGGTAGCAGATGGCGCCCTCGCTCACGGCAAGGTCCAACGCACCCGGCTTGTCCTCGATGTCGGGGCGGGTGTCCAGCACGTCACAGAAACGGCGGAAGCCGGCGATGGCCTTCTGGAAGGTCTCGGTGAAGTTGAGGATATTGGTGATGGGGGTGGTGAACATGCTGATGTAGAGCGCGTAGGTGGCCAGGTCGGCGGCCTCCATCTGCCCCTTGGCAATGAGCCAGCCGCCCATGACCAGGATGACCGTGTTGAGCCCGCCCATCATGGCCGAAATCGCGGCCTGGTACTGGCCCATGGCCCGGTACATGCGCGTCTTGGAGTCCAGGTAGGCGTCGTTGGAGTCACGGAACTTGCGGCGCTCCAGGTCCTCGGCCGCAAAGCTCTTGACCACGCGAGAGCCGGCCAGCGAGTCCTCCAGGCGGGAGTTCACGCCGGAGATCTTGATGCGGTTCTCGGCAAAGACGGCCTTCATGCGCAGGTTGGCCCACGCGTTGTAGGCAATGAGCACGGCGCAGATGACGACCAGCACCAGCGTGAGCGTGGCGTTGATGGAGCCCAGGATCACAAAGGAGCCCGCGATCTCCACCACGCCAATGATGAGGAACTCCGGGCCGTGGTGGGCCGTCTCGGCGATGTCAAAGAGGTCCGAGACCAGACGGCTCATGAGGTCACCCGACTTGTTGCGGTCAAAGAACGAGAAGCTCATGCGCTCGTAGGCGTCAAAGAGGTCCTCGCGCATGCGGCTCTCCATGCGAGCGCCCATGACGTGGCCCCAGAAGCACACAAAGTAGCGGCAGCCAAAGCGCACCAGGTACATGAGCACGAGCCCCGCGGCCAGGTAGACAAGAGCACCCATGATGGCGTCGGCGCCCTCACCAAAGATGCCACGCGTGCAAGTGCGCAGAATCTGCGGGAAGGCCAGGTCGATTCCGGCAACAGCCAGCGAGCAGATGATGTCTGCCACAAACAGGCCCACCTGGCCCTTGTAGTAAGAGAGGAACTTCCCCATCAGCTGGCGAGAAGTGCGTTGCATGTTGCTCCTTTGCGGTGCTCTCGGGCGGTTCCGGCACCGGGTCTCCGGCGACGCGCCCCCATACACAAGGAAGCCGGCCGCCGCAACGGGCCGCCGGCTTCCGTTCAAATCAGACGAGAAGTGCTACTCCTCGGGGGTGATGACCTCGATGCCGCCCATGTAGGGGCGCAGGGCCTCCGGCACGGTGATGGTGCCGTCCTCGTTCTGGTAGTTCTCGATGATGGCGGCCATGGTGCGGCCGACGGCCAGACCAGAGCCGTTGAGGGTGTGCACGTAGCGGGTGCCCTTGAACTCGGACGGGTCGCGGTACTTGATGTTGGCGCGACGGGCCTGGAAGTCCCAGCAGTTGGAGCAGCTGGAGATCTCCTTGTAGTTGTTGTAGCTGGGCAGCCAGACCTCAATGTCGTAGCACTTGGTGGCACTGAAGCCAATGTCGCCGGTGCAGAGGGTAACCACGTGGTACGGAAGGCCCAGGGTCTGCAGGCACAGCTCGGCCTCGGCCACCATGGACTCGAGCTGATTCATGGAGTCCTCGGGTTTGGCGAACTTGACCATCTCGACCTTGTCGAACTCGTGGACGCGGATGATGCCACGGGTGTCGCGGCCGGCGGAGCCAGCCTCCTCGCGGAAGCACGGGGTGAAGGCGGTGTACATGAGCGGCAGCTTGGAGCCGTCGAGTACCTCGTCGCGGTGGATGTTGGTCAGCTGGACCTCGGCCGTGGGGATGAGGTAGAGGTCAGGCTGCACGTGGTAGAGGTCCTCGTCGAACTTGGGCAGCTGGCCGGTGCCAAACAGGCTGTCGTGGTTGGTGATGACGGGGGGCCACCACTCCTTGAAGCCGGCCTTGTTGTGCATGTCGATGAAGAAGTTGATGAGCGCGCGCTCCATGCGGGCGCCCATGCCGCCCAGCAGGTAGAAGCGGGTGCCGGCAAGCTTCACGCCGCGGTCGAAGTCAATGATGCCCAGCTCGGGGCCAAGGTCCCAGTGGGCCTTGGGCTCAAAGTCAAACTCGCGCGGGGTGCCCCAGCGGCGCACCTCGGGGTTGTCGGAGTCGTCCTTGCCGTAGGGGACGTCCTCGTGCGGGATGTTGGGGATGGCGGCGACGAGGTCAAAGAGCTCCTTCTCCACGGCGTCGCGACGGTCGTCCAGCGTGGCGATGCGCTCCTTGTTGGCGGCGACCTCGGCCTTCTTGGCCTCGGCCTCCTCCTTCTTGCCCTCGCGCATCAGCTGGCCAATCTCCTTGGAGGCGCTGTTGCGGGCCGCCTGGAGCGCCTCGACCTCGGCGATGACGGAGCGGCGCTCCTCGTCAAGCTCAAAGAACTTCTCGCGGTCCCAGTGAGCGTTCTGGCGGGACTCGCAGGCCTTGTCCACAAGGTCGGGGTTCTCGCGAACGAACTTGATGTCGAGCATCTTGACTCTCCTCAGCTCTGGGTACTTGCTTCTGGCGCCGTGCGCCGGAGCGGCACAGCTGGGATACAGTATATACTTGTTAGATGCGCACGTTAGACACCCATCTCCCAGGGAGGCTGTTCATGCAGGCTATCTCCGACTTCTTCACGTGGCTCTTCACCAACAAGACGGGGGTCATCTTCCTGGTCATCGGAGGCATCCTGCTCTGCCTGGTCATCGCCGTCGTCATGGAGCGCAAGACCAAGCAGACCTACTTCGAGCACGAGAAGACCGACAACGACTGGTCCCTCTTCGACGACGATGACGATGAGGACTCGGACAAGTAGCCACCACGTGGCTCACCCAAGCACGCAGAAGCGCCCGGCGAGAAGAACGCACTTCTCGCCGGGCGCCTTTCGTTGGGCGGGGCGCGGGCCAGCCGGGCTTAGAGGCAAAACTCCGTTGCCCGAGGACGTTTTGGCCAACGAAACGTCCCCGGGCAACGGAGTTTGTCTTGGGCGTCGGCCTTTGTCGGCCTTTGTCGGTCTGTCCACCACACAGAAAAAGGCCCCCGACCGGAGACGGGGGCCTTTCAAATTCATGGTGCGGGCGAAAGGACTTGAACCTTCATGAGATTGCTCTCATACGGACCTGAACCGTACGCGTCTGCCAATTCCGCCACGCCCGCGTGCTTGGTTAGCATACCGCAAACTTCCATCGTGGTGCAAGACTTTTTTCTGACATGGGGAACCTGGGGTAGAATGTCCCCACCGTCACGGCCGCAACGCAGCTCAAACAAAGGAGGCGCCGTGAGAGACCAACAGCCAGAGCCGGTGTCCTTGGGCGCCGCCGAGAAGCCCTCCGAGGAGGTGCTCCTCAACCGCTACCGCGTGCTGGCCCGCAGGGGCACGGGCGGCTTCGGGACGGTGTGCACCTGCTGGGACACCCGCCTGCAGCGTCGCGTGGCCATAAAGCGCATCCCCGTCCTGGACATGGACGACGGCATCAGTGCGTCCACGGCCGAGGAGGCCCTGGGCGAGGCCCGCACCGCCTGTCTTCTGGCCCACCCCAACATAGTGAGCGTCCTGGACTTTGAGATGGAGGGGGCCTACGCCTACCTCATCATGGAGTACGTGGACGGCCTCAACCTGGCCGAGCTCCTCTCGCGCGTGGAGGGCGGAACCCTCAGCCACGACGAGTGCGCCCACATGGTGGCCTCCGTCGGCCGCGCCCTGGCCTTTGCCCACGAGAACGGCGTCCTTCACCTGGACATCAAGCCCACCAACATAATGGTTGACCGGCGTGGCACGGTTAAGCTGGCCGACTTTGGCATGGCAACCCTGGCCTCGGCCGCCGGCTACGGAGACGCGCGCGGAGGCACCGTGGGCTACATGCCGCCCGAGCAGATCCAGGGCATGCTGGTGGACGAGCGCGCCGACGTCTTCTCGCTGGCCGTGGTGACCTGGCAGGCGCTCTGCGGCACGGACCCCTTTGCGGCCGTCCGCGCCGCGGACTCGCTCACCAAGATCTTCCACGGCCCCAAGGACCCGCTCGTCAAGCTCGACCCCACGGCAGACCTCACCACCCAGGACGCCCTCATGCGGGCCCTGGCGCCCCAGGCCTCGGAGCGCACCGCCTGCGTGGACGACCTCGTGGACGCGCTTCTCCCCGACCTGGGAGACCCGGCAGCCGGGCAGGAGTCCCTGGAGCACCTGGTCAACCAAAGCGAGAAGGACGACGAGGCCGAGCAGACCACCTGGCGCGAGCGCCACCTCCCCTGGAGGACGCGCTACCCCTGGCTCTACCCGGCGCTCGAGCGCGTGACCAGCGCGGCGGCCACGCTGCTGGCCATCCGCCTGGTGCTGCCGTGCTTTCCGGGAGCCACGTCCGACTTCGTCCTGCTGGGAACCCTCGTGGCCACGGCGGCGGCCCTTGCCTGGCCGCCCGTCGGCAGCGCGCTGACCCTCTCCGCGGCGGTCTTTGCGGCGGCGGAGCTGGCCAAGCGACCGGAAAATGCAGGCAAGACCATCGTCGCCCTGCTCCCGGATACCGGTGAGCGCTACCTCTCCACTGCCATGTTCACGGAGTGAGAAAACTGCCCGTTTCTTTCCAGGCTGCCGATTGTGCGCTGTAGGGGAGCGGCATGCCGCTCCCGGCGCAATGCTGCCAACTGGTACAGACTGTCGTCAAAATGGGAAAGGTTCCCGGGTTTGTCATTGCGAGGCCCAAACAGGGCCGTGGCGATCTCGCAGTGCCCAGTAGGATCGCGGGGAAGCTATCGGCAAAATCGTAACTGCCTTCCCGAGATTCCCACGTCGCTTCGCTCCTCGGAATGACAAATCGGGGGAGCGCGGTGGTGCACCAGCGCCCCTGCGCGTTTGAATTGTCCTGTACAGACCCAAAACAAAAATAGCGCACCCGCTGCGGGTCTCCGCAGCGGGTGATTTTATGTTGCCCTATTGCAAAAACAGAAAGATCGCCAGTGTCATCAGCACGGAGCCGGAGTCCTCGTTGCCCTCCGACAGGAGCAGCAGCAAAATGAGCACGACCAGCACATCACCGCTGTCCATGCCGGGGATC
>OGRN01002111.1_pt1 | contig 15799 bp, 12 predicted proteins | sample 1553401 | NCBI WGS metagenome assembly OGRN01 (sample SAMEA2580096, study PRJEB22360) | human gut metagenome | biome: human gut; feature: human-associated habitat; material: faeces | place: Denmark | collected 2008/2010 | reverse complement strand
CGGACATCGACCGGTAGCCGTTTCGGCTGTTCGCCCCGCCGCCGCACGGCTGATCGGCCTCGGCGTCCGTCACGGCGTTCACGACCTGCTCGGCGAGTCTGCGAAGCAGCTCCTGCATGTCGATGGCGCTGTCATCGAAACGGGGCATGGCAAGCATGTCCGGCGTCGAGTCTGATAAGATTCCCGTAGCGGTCTTCGTCCTTTCCCAGAACCTGTTGTTGTGGTGATTTCAGAATCTAGGACGAGGGCCTTCTTCGTTAAACGGGCGCCGGGACGTCACCCTTACATCAACATTTTCGACGCGATCCCGAGGTTCGAGGACGGCTGCATCAACCTTCAGGAGCTGATCCGCAGGATCACCGAGGACGTTGCCAACGGCGTGATGGCTGCGGAGGCAGAGATGTACGCCGCGGGCGCATCGGCGCGCAAGGTCGAGTGCGCCGTCGCCAAGCTCGGCATCGACGCCGAAACGCGCCCGCGCGCCGAACGGCTCGGCCGGTTGCCATGGAAACGGCCGGGATAGCCCCGAAAGCGGCCTGGCCGCGCCATGGTGCGCGTATTCTAGGCGAAGGCACGAACCCTTCCGAGCCAGGACGGCCGCTCGCTCAGGCTAACTTTGATGTTGCCCTACTGGAACGGCTTACGTCAACATCTGTAAAACTACCGCAATGAGGAGACCGCAGTGATAGATACGAGGCTTGTTGAAGCCGTTCCCGGAGCCGAGAGACTGATATTCGCGACGATTACCCCAGACTTGTTTGTTAAGGACCTCATGCAAGACTTTTCTGGGCGTCCGTTATATACATATGAGGAATGGATGCGCGAGCTCATCAACCACTCTAACGCTTTCAAGGAGCTGACCAGAGGTGCGGAGTTTCATGCGCCCGCATCCGAGGCCAATGGGGAGTGTGATGCGATATCAGACGCGTATCAGTTAGATTTCAAGCTCATCTTCGGAAAATCCATGACGCGCGCCGTAAGCCTCACTTCGTCAAGGCGAGTTTCAGACCGCGGAATAACTTTTGAACTACCTGGCAGAAGTTGTGCAAAAGAACAGAGAGGCTTACGCCTGCATGTGATTCTCAGGGATTACAGCCTCGCCAAGCTCGACGAGCTTCTAAAAACTGAGAGTAATAAACAATTGAGCGAAGAAGACCATGAGGTCCGAGGACTTCTTCGCTCAATTAATCATTCGAAAAACTTGCTACTAGTTTATCCTTGCCGCTTTGAAGGCATCGACAGACTGCCTGAACTTGAGGAAACCATAAACGCCGCACTTTACCATGACTTCCGGAACGCGCTCGACGTCCGACGGATGCACCATCCCGACAAGGACACCTTCCTTTCATATTTTTGCGATGACCGCATGGTTGTCACAAGAGCGAGCGGGCACGGCATAGCCAAGTTCGACGATATCATGGTCGCAAAAAGCAGAACATACATGGATATTATGCGTATGCGTGATCCCGGAGAGTATCAAAGGCTGCTGAAACTTGTTTAACCGACCGCAAGGGCTAGTTTTTTGGACATCAACCCAAGATGGGACCTGCCAAGAGAACCGGATGCCGCTGCGTTCGGACTCGCTTTTCTGCATTCAAAAGCAACGCTGAGCTTGACCTCACGGCTTGCGCCTGCTGCTCGGCGGTCTCCTGAGGCTGAACCGCCTCTGCAATGGCTGCCATAGGCAACGTCGCGCTAAAGTGGCCCAGATCACTGGACAGCCAAACGGCCGAGCTAACGAAAACCCAACCTATCCGGGACCCCGCCAGTCGGGGTCCCGCTTACTTTATCACGCCGCCAGCGGCAACTCGGCCGAGTCCCTCGAGTTGAGGCCGCTGTAGTACCAGCTCGCCGGCGTCTCGTAGCCCAGCGACCCGTGCAGCTTGCGGTTGTTGTAGTTGTCCACGTACTCGGCTATGAGCCTCCTGAGCTCGCCGAACGTGGAGTACTCCCTCTGGTAGATGCAGTAGTGCTTCAAGTCTCGGAACCACCTCTCGACGTAGACGTTGTCGGCCCAGCGACCCTTGCCGTCCATGCTCTGCTCGACGCCGCGGTGCCTCAGGCACTCGACGTACTCGGCAGAGGAGTAGGTGCTCCCTTGATCCGAGTTCGCCACGGCCGGCGTGCCGTGCTCGTCGAATGCGCGCTCCATGCAGGCGACGCACTCGCGGGCCTCCAGCGTGTCGTGCAGCCTCCAGCCCACGATGTAGCGGCTGTGCCAGTCGATGACGGCGGACAGGTAGACGTGGCAGCGCCCCAGCGGGATGTAGGTGATGTCGGTCGACCACACCTGGTTGGGAAAGCCCACCCTCTTGCCCCTGAGCAGGTACGGGAACCTCGGGTTTTGCTTGGCGGGCCTGCTCGTGGGGGGGCGGGCGCGATCGAGCAGATGCCCATGTGCGCCATCAGGGCCGCCGCCTTCCGGCGGCTGAGGGACATGCCGCACCTCGCCAGGTTGCGCATGTGCGACCTGGCGCCGTAGGACGGGTTGCGGGCGTGCTCCTCGTCCATGATCCTCATGGCGCGCCCCTCGTCTTCCGTGAAGGCGGGCGGCTCCGCCGCCGCGGGCCTGCTGTAGAACGTCGAGCGGGGCAGGCCCACCAGCTCGCACTGGCGCGACACGCTTATCCCCTCGCGCTCGGTCACGAGCTCGCGCCTATCGGCCGTCCCTGCCAAGCACCTCCCTAACGCTTCGTTGAAGATAGTCGCGCTTGACGGTGAGCTCGCCGATGATGCGGTTGAGGTTGTCCACCTCCCACCCGTGCTCCTCGGCCAGCTCCCTGCGGTCCCTGGCATCCCTCTCCATGCTGAAGACGGCGGCTGCGTTGTCGGTGAGCTGCCTGCGCCAGTCCGACAGCAGCCCCGGGCTGATCTGGTACCTGCCGGCGACCGCGCTCAGGCTGTTGTCGCCCTCGAAGAGCTCTATGACCACCTTGGCCTTGAACTCCGGCGTGTACTTCTTGCGTCTGGCCATGAGATGACCCCCTTCCGTGCGCGCTGCGCACATTGTAAGGGGCTTTCGTTAACATGAGGGCTCAGCTGTCCAGAAATTGCGGGCCACTATAATACGTTGCAGCACTATGCAACTATGCTTCACTGCTTTGTAAGCGTGCTATAAACATTTTAATCTTATTCTCTCGCTGTTCCGCTGTAAGTGATTTTGCTGCCTCGTCTAACCTACTTTGTCTCCTATGCGCGTAATCTATCAGAAATTCCGAATACCTGGATACCGTTGTACGATGCTCTTCTAAGACGTCGTCATCAACCATGAACTTGTCGTCGTCAATAATTACCTTCTCATTAGGTGAAGTCACCCAAAGTAGAAAGGCCGCATACTCCTCGGAATTCGAAAGGTTGTATGCAGTATCATCAATTATGACGACAATGTTTCCAGACTCATTACACGTAATCATCTCTCGTCACCTACCTGAAAATTATATTTGTTTAGACGCATCTTTAGATATCGTTCGCCGCCGTCAAGAACATCGGCAATCTTCTGCTTAACTGACCCGTCATTCATTACGCCGCAGGCATAACTGAAATTGTCGTCATCGTTTTCGCATACGATGACGTTGCGAGCATCGCCGTTGACGATAATCGGTGCTGAATGGCTTACTACAAATAGTTGAATATCAAATTTAAGCTTCTTTAACCTGTCAATTAGGAAATCTTTGATAGTTGCGACGTCCAGATTGTCTTCTGGCTGATCTAGAACGATATACATAGATTTTCCCTCGATAACCCTATCGTTCAGGAACAGCTTCAAAAGTGCCTGCGCTTTTGTGCCTGGAGACATGTCATCAACTCGCTTATCATTAATTGATATATTCGTCTGTAATTTATCAGACTCGCCAACTGCATTGCGAAGCATAGTAAAGAACCTTTCGTAATGCTCTTTGAGGGATTCCTTTGATACGCCTCTGAATTTTGTGCCGTTAAACATTCTATGCATCTTGCTGCTGTCACACATAGACAAATATGCTTCTACGAGCGTCTGGGAATCTCGGCTTGATCTGGTGCTCAAAAGTTCGCTGAACTTATCTTTGAATGACGCCTCTTCGCTATAGGCTAGGCTGATGACGATGGAGTCCTCATCGTTCTTAAGCTCAACTGGCGTTATTGGGCTGTGCATCTTCTCGTAAACGTCTTGAGCCTCATTATTGAGCCACTTAAGGGAAAGTCCAAGCTCGACAAGATCATCAAAAAATGTTGCGACTTCTTGCGTTTTCTCGCGGTATTGCGTTAGTGCCGTTGAGCCGCTTTCGCTATTGTATTTGCGAGCTGTGGAAATAAATCCTGATATGAGCCATTCGCGATTCTCGAACCAGGCGAAGTCGATCTCATCCAAAACGGCAGATAGGTGAGCGGTCTTCTTCTTCAAGTCGGACAGCTCTTTCTCGATTGAGCGTACCTCAGTCTCCAATGAAGCGAATAGCCTCTCGTTCTCAGGATAGATGGTACTGAATGATATTGAAGTTGATGATTTGGATACAGCTGTCAGTGACTCTAGCATCTTGTTTAGTTTCGTTTTGGCGCAATCAATCTTGGGCTTCTCTGCTTCTGGACGTGCGGGCATTGTGATCGAGACGCCTGAAGGTTCGGCACTGTTGAGATGGTCAATATGGACGGGGCCTGAACTGTACTTAGCATTGAAGGCAAGCAACAGCTTCTCCTCAAGCTCGATGATGTCATTCAGGCGAACCTTCGCCTTGTTTGATTCGTTTTCCGCAGACTCCTTCAGTGGGGAGATTCTCTCATTTAAAAACGGGATTTTTTCGTAGCTGCCGTCTCTAAAAATGCATTCAAGCTCGCCCTGACCAAGGTACAAACATTGCGGATGGTCTGCCGACGGCGTGCCTCCATAGGTTGTAAACCTGACGCTGTCTACATCCACAAGCTTGGCGTATGTGTCTAGGCCCTTTCCGGCCAGCAAGCTCGCGAGCAGCGTTTTGCCGCTCCCCCTGGATCCAACGATGCCATTGTAGCCGGGCGTGAAGGACAAAGTGGACGTAAGGCGATTCCCATCACCACAAACCATATCAAAGGACACTGATTGTAAGAAGTCTGTGGTGTTCGTTTGAGGCAGCATCGGATGTTCGTCTGAAGTCTTGATTCGGCTTTCTGGATCGCTTATCGCAAGCAGGAGCGAGTCGAGGTCACCATCGAAATCTATCCACGTGAACTTTGATCCGATTTTGTCGAGTGTTTTTGCATCGCTAAACAAGAGTGCAGCAATTGTCGTGTTGAGCTCGTTTGCCAAACCCCTTGAAATGTGCTTACGGCTTTTTTCTCCGCCCTCGACCGCCATGGCATGGCTGTAGTAGAAGAGCCTATCCTTGTAATCCCTGTTTGCAGGTGAGCTATTCGGCAGGTATTGAGATAGACTCCTATCTTTGTTTTCGTGTGGGATAAAGAAGTGTGGGATTGCAGAAGTTTTTTCTTGGAAGTCTTCAAGGTAGATTGCAATCCCTTCGGTCTGCTTAGAAAAATCCCTGCTTGAAAGTGAACCGAGCCTATCCGCCGTAAGGCCATTTTGGTTAGAACCGTTCAAAATTGCGTTTACGAATAAGGCTTTGATTATGCTTGCCATCTCATTCACCTTGTTCATATCGAACCAGATGATGGCGTGGAAGTAGTCACCCTTCTTCCCGTTGCCGAGGGTGAGCCGATACATGTCTATTGTTGATTGCTTCAGTTTGACATTGATTTCAACGCCACCAATGAGCATTTTTCCCTTTGGGCTCAAATCAGAGCGCAAACGATTCAACAATTTGACATCTATGTTGTTGTGGTCTGTGACTGCCAATACATCGAGGTCGCTGTCTGATAATCTCGAGCGGAAAGACGTCTCGTCGTAACTTCTGCTATAGCACGAGCTTGAGTGCACGTGCATGTCACATTTCTTGAATGTTCCTTCTGAAAGCCTCGTGTCAGTTGCCATGGCCCCAGCCTTTCGCTGCATAGAACAAATCGAATGTAGCCAAGTATCCTTCAACAACGGTACTGCAGGTAGACTCTTTGGAACATACGCCTATGCTAAGGGTGAATCCCAGCATAGCTATTGGTACGGGGGTGCGGACGGAAAGTTGGACAAAGCGGGGTTCGATAAGGTGCCCGCAGATGCCAAGCTGCGCGGAAGACCAGAGGCGCAGGGCGATTTAGACGGTCGAGGAGTGCGGAGAGTCGGTCGCACATGATGCCAGATTCGGGTGGCCTCAGCTCCATCAGGGGTCTTGTCGAGGGCTTGCTTGTTGGATAGGCATGTTCCGGCAGTCGTTTTGGTAACGGTTTTGTATAGCAATAAACTGCGATACAAAACCGTGTCTCTGCGCGGTTTATCGGGGACGCGTCCGAAAGGGCGTGTCCCCGTTTTTCTCGAGATTGATGATGCTATGGGAGAAGGCAACCTCATTCAGCCTTGCGATATGGCCCAATGCGCTTCTGGGGTTGCTCAAATGCTAGGGTTGAACTCAATCCAGTGCGGGTCGCGGGCTTGCACTGGATTGCAGTCGGAAGAAATCAACTGGGGTTTCTCGCCGGATGGGCCATCCAGTGCGGGGCGATTCGGGCCTTTTGCCCTGCACTCGTGAGTGCGGGGCAATCCAGTGCGGGTTTGTGCCAACATTCTTGGCGCTACCCACGCGCGCACTCCGCCTGGACTTCCGGCCGATAGCTGTCGTTGCTGAATTGAGAGCCAAACATAGGGAGGTTTTGTCTGATGCGGGCCTTGCGAAAGCCCCGGCACGGGCGCCGGGGCTTTCGCAGCGTCAGAGGCTGCCTTGCGGTGGCTAGGACCTGCGTATTTCATATCCGTAAGAAAATTACGGAACAGCAAAGGTTGGCTATTGTGCTGCGACGATTCTCGGTTTCTGCTATGCGCGGCTTTGCGCACGAGGTCTCGCTTGACCTCTCCGTGAGGCGGGACTACAAGTTTGGCGCAGACAACATCGAGTCGGGCATCATCACAAACGCCCTGCTCATCGGAAAGAACGCTTCGGGAAAGAGCAGTCTCGGAGATGCTCTCGTGGATATCAAGAATTGCTTCTTTGGGCAGGTTGGTGTGGTCAGCTCCTTCTCAAGTGGCGAGGCGCTGTTCCTGAATGCGGATTGCGGCCGGGGGACGGCGCTCTTTAGGTACGAGTTTGAACTCGGCGATAGGCTAGTCAGCTACTCATACGAGAAGTCGGACCCGCTGTCCCTTGTCCACGAGTGCCTGCTGCTGGATGGAGAGTGCGTCTTTGACTACGATGCCTCGGCCGGTAGGCTCCTTAACGGTGACCTCTCGCTTGTTGGTGCGGAGAACGTGAATGTCGAGTTCGCGAACCCCGCCTCAAGCCTTGCGGCCTTCCTGTGCGCGAATGCGCCTACCGCAAAGCTTGGCGCGCTTGCGGACTTCCGCCGCTTTGTGTCGGGGATGAACCTTATCCGCCTGGATGGCAGGCCCCTCCAGCTGGCACGCTTTGATGACGACATCGAGCGCATCATAAAGCACGATTGTGTCGGCCGCCTCGAGGCCTTTCTCCACGGCTTTGGAATTGATTGTGATCTTGTTGTTCTTGAGGGAGCTGACGGCGTCAAGAGGCTCTTCTTCAACCGCAGCATGAGGATGATTCCCTTTGCCGAAGGCTGCTCCAGTGGAACTCGCACGCTCGTGAGGCTGTTCTCCGAGCTTGAGCTTGGTCGAGCCGTCTCTCTCGTTTTCATTGACGAGTTCGATGCCTACTGCCACTTTGAGGTGGCGGATGCGCTGCTTCGCTACTTCTCGTCCAAGGGCGATTGCCAGACGGTCTGCACCACGCACAACACCTCCCTCGTCAAGAACGGGGTGATGCGCCCTGACTGCATCTTCCAGATTGACGGCCAGCATGGCGTGAGATCCCTTGCAGACTCCACAAGCCGGGAGATTCGCCTCGGCAATAACGTCGAGAAGCTCCTCCGCGCAGGGGAGTTCGAGTGGCGTGCCGCGGGCCGGGAGGAACAAGAGAATCCTTCTGATCGTCGAGGGCCAAAGGCGAGAGCTGCAGCTCCTTGAGCGCGAGCTCGAGGTGTTCGGCCTTGCGGACGAGCGCGAGATCGTGCCCCTTGGAACGGACATTCACGCGCTGCTTGACTTCATAGATGGTGAGTACGGGGGCGCCTACGAGGACATTGACCTTTGCGGGGTTGTTTGACTTTGCGCGAAACGTTGCGTTGCAGGCCTCGAAGGCTCAATACCTGACGCGGGGTGGGGGTCCGGACGACTGCGCCGCCTGGAACGGTGGCGTTGAGTTGGCGGGGGCGGTTGCCGGGATTGACCTTGAGGCCTTGCTGGAGCGTGCGGGTGAGAACCTGGGTCAAGGCCGCCTCGGGGCTTGCCGTATCTGCCTGTTCTTTGTTGCTGGCTGGCCGACCGCTCTGAACGGCGTCTGGAAGAAGGCACTGGAGTCCGGACTAGGGGTTGGGGTGTTACGTTCCGGAGTTTGGTGCTGGGGCCGCAATCCAGTGCGAGGCGTCGGGCCTCTCGACCTGTACTCATGAGTGCAGGGTTCGGCGCGGGCTTCGTGGTGGCGCCGAGGCTTCTTGTGCTATGACAAGTAATATATCGCGTTATAATATATTACGATATATCTACAGACTCATTGGGGGCAGAGCATGTTCGTTGGACGCCAGGCTGAGCTTGCCGTTCTGCAGGATGCCTACGAGAGCAGCTCGTTCGAGATGATTGCCGTCTATGGCCGCCGCCGCGTTGGCAAGACGATGCTCCTCGACCACTTCTGCGAAGGAGTCGATGATGCGCTGTTCTTTACGGCGCAGCAAACTACGGCGGAGGAGAACCTTGCCCGCCTGAGCGAGGTCGTTCTGGGCAATCTCGGAGCTTCGAGTGTGATGGATGGGAGAGTCCCCGCGACGTTTCGGAGCTATGAGGCGGCGCTCGAGCACGTCTTTGAGCTCTCTTTCGACAGACGCGTGGTGCTTGTGATCGACGAGTATCCCTATCTAGCGGAGGGCTATGCGGGCATCTCTTCCGTTCTGCAGTCTCTTATCGACCGCTATCGTGACCGGAGCAAGTTGATGCTCATTCTCTGCGGCTCTTCCATGAGTTTCATGGAGGGCCAGGTTCTAGGGGAGAAGAGCCCCCTCTATGGACGCAGGACAGGGCAGATTAAGGTGGAGCCGTTTGACATATTTGGTGCGGAGGAGCTTCTGGGCTGCGATGATTTTACTAAAGTCATTGAGCTCTATGGTCTTGTTGGCGGAGTGCCCCTGTATCTGGACCAGCTTGATGCCCGCAAGAGCGTAGAGTGGAACATCGCCAACAGGATTCTAAGGACTGGAGCGTTTCTGGAGGCTGAGCCTGCGAGCTTCTTGCTGCAAGAGCTCAGGGCTCCGGCACGCTATAACGCCGTGCTCTCGGCCCTTGCCGTTGGCAGGAACACCCCGAGGGAGATTGGCGACAGGACGGGTATTCCCGATCCAAACGTTTCCCAGGCGCTTCAGAGACTTGAGGAGCTCACCTTGGTCCGACGCGTCAGGCCCGCGGTGCTGAGGAAGGCCCGTCAGGTTAGATATGAGGTGTCGGACAACCTCTTCTGCTTCTCGTATCGCTTTAGGGGCAGGTACGAGACGGTCATACAGGCGGGGCTTTCCGACGAGGTGGCTCGCCGGATTGTAACCAGCGAGCTCTCGACGTATATGGGGCACGTGTTTGAGGACGTATGCCGGCAGTGGCTCCTGCGAGAGGTTCGCGAGGGTAGATTGGATGTTTTGCCTCTTGAGGTGGGGCGCTGGTGGGGAACGAATCCTGCAGAGCGCTGCGAGGAGGAGATCGACGTTGTTTTGAGCGGAGTGGATGGCGAGCTCATCCTGGGGGAATGCAAGTGGAACAACCGCCCTGTTGATGCGAGCGTTCTGGGTGTTCTGAAGCGACGGGCCGAGCTGCTCCCGGGAGGCAAGGATGCGCCGCTATTCCTGTTCTCGAAGAGTGGTTTTGAGCGGGAGTGCCGTGAGCGCGCTTTGGCTGACGGCAACGTGAGACTGGTCGAGGCTGGGGAGATGCTCTGAACGAGACGTTTGGACCCGACATGCGGTGGCTCTGGCGCGGAAATTGCTACGTTTGCGTTTTGCTGCGACTTGGCGAGTAGCGGGGCGTTTTGCCCTCTCGCCAACTGGGCAAACGCGGGGGACTTTGGCGCTGTACTTGGGGTGTCCGGATTAAAACGCAAACGTGGGGACGCGAGGGCGCGAAGGCGGCGATTTCTGGCCCCTCGCGCACAAAAGTCGCTTATGTTTGGCTCTTGTTTTGGCCTTGCCGGGTAGTGAGTCCCTACGGCTACTTGCCAACTGGGCAAACGATAAGGCTTTCTGGCTGGCACTTGTAGTTCCCGGCATTGGCAAGAGCGCGCCGCCAGTCATTGCAAGAACATTAGTTCGATGCTATCCTAACTATAGAAATAGAACTTGTGTTTGCTTGAGTAATAGATTCTATGGGGGTGATGGGCTATGGACAATGACATTGTCTTGTTTGAATCGGGAGACGGCCAAGTTACGCTGCCTGTTCGAGTTGATGCGACGGAGCAGGAGATTTGGCTGAATCGCGCTCAGCTGTCGGTCCTGTTTGGCCGCGATGTCAAAACCATCGGCAAGCACATCAACAATGCTTTGCGGGAGGAGCTTGCGGGCCAGAGGGAAGTGGTTGTCGCAAAATTTGCGACAACCAGGCAACATGGCGCCATGGAGGGCAGGACCCAGACTCGCCTAACGGAGCACTATGGTCTAGACATTGTATTGTCCGTCGGCTATCGAGTGAAATCCAAACGAGGGATTGAGTTCCGCCGTTGGGCAACTGACGTGTTGCGCCGATACATTATGGAGGGCAGTGCCGTCAACGAGCGGCGGTTACGTCAGCTGAGCCAGGTCACCAGCGTTATGGCACGTATCCCAGAGAGGCTCGAGACACGGCAAGTGCTTGATATTGTTCAAAGCTATACTGTGGCGCTTGACCTGCTTGATGACTATGACCACCAACGCATCAACCTGCCGGAGGGCACGAGGGCGACCTACGCGCTTTCTTATGATGAATGTATCGCGGTTATCAAGTCCATGAGGTTTGCTGCAGAGAGCGATTTGTTCGGAGTTGAAAAGGATGACTCGTTCAGAAGCAGCATCGCTAGCATTCATCAGACGTTTGACGGCCAAGAGATATATCCGACGCTTCAAGAAAAAGCGTCAAACCTGCTCTATTTTATCATCAAGAATCACAGTTTCTTGGATGGCAACAAGCGTATTGCCGCCACGATGTTTCTGTATTTCTTGGATCGCAACAACGCGCTGTTTTTTGGCGATCGCAAAGCAATCGACGACAGTACCCTCGTTGCTATCACCGTGATGATTGCAGAAAGCCTGCCTGAGGAGAAGGACTCTATGGTTGCTTTGGTTATGAACTTTCTTGCCATGAGCCCAGGCAATTAGGCAGCGTTGGCGCATGCGGGTTTGCAGGCGGAAGAGGGGGTGTGGCTCATTCGGATCGTATTGGGAGTCTCCGAAAGGGGACTCCTTTTTTGTGTGAAGAGTCACAAGTTGGGCATTCAATGGCCGTCCGATTACGCAAGGCTGGTATGGCAGGAGATTCAAACGTGAGAGTTGCCTACGTTTGCGTTTTGTTGCGACTTGGCGAACCAACTGGGCAAACGCGGGGGATTTTGGCGCTGTACTTGGGGTGTCCGTATTAAAACGCAAACGTAGGGGTTCGGGGGGCGTGAAGCCGGCATTTTCTGGCCCCTTGCGCACAAAACTCGCTTATGTTTGGCTCTTGTTTTTGCTTTGGCGGGTAGCGAGCCTCTTCGGCTTCTTTCCAACTGGGCAAACGTTGGCGATATTAGGCTGATACTTGGGGCTCTCAAATCAAGAGCCAAACATAGGCGAGTTTTGTCGGGAGCTTGACGCTGACGGCGGTTTTTGGAGGGGATGCATCGCATGGCGACCACGTTTGAGCCGCATAACGTCCTGGTCACGGGCGGCTGCGGGTTCATGGGCAGCAACTTCGTGCGCCATGTGGTGCGGGAGCACCCCGACGTGCACGTCACGGTGCTGGACAAGCTGACCTACGCCGGAAATCCCGCCAACATCGCGGGCCTGCCGCCCGAGCGCGTGGAGCTTGTGGTGGGCGACGTCTGCGACGGCGAGCTCCTGACAGACCTGGTTCCCGGGCATGACGCCGTCGTGCACTTTGCGGCCGAGACGCACAACGACAACTCCATCGCGGACCCGGCGCCATTCCTGCGCACCAACGTCGACGGCACGTTTTGCCTGCTTGAGGCCGTGCGCAGATGCGGCGTTCGCTACCACCACGTGAGCACGGACGAGGTCTTTGGCGACCTCGCACTGGATGACCCATCCCGTTTCACCGAAGACTATCCCTACCGGCCGAGCTCCCCGTACAGCTCCAGCAAGGCCGCCTCCGACCTGCTGGTCCGTGCCTGGACGCGCACCTACGGTCTGCGTGCAACAATCTCAAACTGTTCCAACAACTATGGTCCCTACCAGCACGTGGAGAAGTTCATCCCACGGCAGATCACGAACATCATGGATGACGTGCGGCCCAAGCTCTACGGCACCGGGCGCAACGTCCGCGACTGGGTCAACGTCGAGGACCACTCCAGTGCCGTCTGGGCCATCTTGACTCGTGGCCAGGTGGGGGAGACCTACCTCGTTGGCGCCGACGGCGAGCGCAGCAACATCGACGTGCTGCGGATGATCCTGGAGGCCATGGAGCGCGACCCCGATGACTTTGACCGCGTGCCCGACCGTCCCGGCCACGACCGCCGCTACGCCATTGACTCCTCGAAGCTCCGCCGCGAGCTCGGTTGGCGTCCCGTTCACGCGGACTTTGCCGAGGGCCTGTGCCAGACCATCGACTGGTACGTAGCCAACGAGTCCTGGTGGCGCCCCGCCAAGGAGGCGACCGAAGCACGCTATGGGCGACAGGGGCAATAGCTCCGCGCCCCTAGCGCCCCTTGGCGGCGAGGATGGCGTCGATGAGGGTGGCCACGCCGCGGTCGTCGTTGCTGGGCACCAGGTAGTCGGCGTGGGCGTGCATGTGCTTCTCGGCGTTGGCCACCACAAAGCTGTGGCCCACGGCCGAGAGCATGGGGATGTCGTTGTAGGTGTCGCCCACGGCGGCGGCGTCCCTGAGGTCGATGCCCAGCTGGCGGCAGAGGTGCGCCACGCCGGAGCCCTTGCTCACGCCCAGGTTCATGAAGTCGATCCACTCGCGACCGGCGTTGGTGGCGTAGAGCCGCTTGCCAAAGCGCGGCTCATAGACGCTGGCAAAGCGCGGCTCGGCGTCGTAGTCGGGGAAGAAGATCGTGACCTTGTCCGCCTCATCATCCACCTCGTCAAAGCTCCTGACGTAGCGGATGTCCTTGTAGTACTTGTAGATGTCCTCGTGGTATGCGCGGTCACGCTCCAGGACGTAGGCCTTGTCAAACGCGCAGAGCACCGGGGCGCAGCGCCCGTCGGCGGCGGCAAAGTCCAGCACCTCGTGCCAGAGCTTGGGCCTGATGAGGTCGCGGAAGGCAGTGCGCCCCTGGTAGATGACCCAGCCACCGTTGTCCGCGCAGAAGGCGATGCTGTCCTTGTGCGCGGGGAACATCATCTGCAGCGTTGGTGCAGGCCTGCCGCTCGCCGGGCAGAAGAGCACGCCCGCCTCGGCAAGCGCGTCAATGCGCTCGTCCATATGCGGCGGCAGGCTCCCGTCGCTTGCCAGCAGCGTGAGGTCCATGTCAACGGCCAGAAGCTTGATGTCTGCCAGGCCATTGTCCTCGGTGTAGTCCTTCACGGTGTTCTCCTCCCTGTGGGCGCCCGTGGCCCATTCTGTGGCCCGGGCCCAGTTCTAGTCGATAAACCCGGCGTCCTCGGTGCGTCCCTCGCGGTCGTCCGCCGCGGCCGTGGCCAGGCTGTCGCAGCGCTCGTTCTCGGGATGCCCCGCGTGGCCCTTGACCCACTGCCAGCTCACGTCGTGGGGCTCCACGGCCGCCAAGAGGCGCTTCCAGAGGTCGACGTTCTTGACCGGCTGCTTGCTGGCCGTTTTCCAGCCGCGCTTGATCCAACCGGAGATCCAGTGCTGCCTGAAGGCGTTGACCACGTACTGCGAGTCCGTGACCATGGTCACGGTGCAGGGGCGCCGAAGCGCCTCCAGGCCCACGATGGCCCCCATGAGCTCCATGCGGTTGTTGGTGGTGCGCCGGTAGCCGTGGCTGAACTCGCGCTCGTGCACGCCGCCGGCAGGGTCAACGTAGCGAAGCATCGTGCCGTAGCCGCCCGGCCCCGGGTTTCCGCGAGAAGACCCGTCCGACCAGCAGGTCACCTGCATGCGCGCCCCGCCGGCAGCCCCGCCACCGACCGCGGCGGCGCCCCCGCGCGGAGCCGCGGCGTCCACGAGCTTCTCGCCGGCGTCCTGGGCAAAGTCGTTCCAGCTTGCCACTACTTTGCCTCCGCCCAGTTGCTGCCGTAGCTCACCTCGGCGATGAGCGGGACCCTGAGCTGGGCCACGCCCTCCATGGTGGAGCGTACGAGCTCACTTGCGGCCTCAAGCTCGCCCGCGGGCACCTCGAGGTCAAGCTCGTCGTGGATCTGCAGCACCAGGCGGGAGGCAAGCCCCTCCTCGCGCAGGCGCCTCTCCACCTGAACCATTGCAATCTTGATGATATCAGCTGCTGCTCCCTGAATCGGTGAATTCATTGCTACACGCTCACCGAACGAACGCTGCATGAAGTTGCTGGAAGAAAGCTCTGGTACCGGTCTGCGTCTTCCAAAGAGCGTCACCACATAACCTTCTTCTTTGGCATGCGTTACTGCATGATCCAGAAATGTCTTAATTCCCGGATAGGTTGCAAAATAATCATCAATATATTTTGCAGCTTCTTTACGTGTAATACTTAAATCCTGGCTTAATCCGAACGAACTGATTCCGTACACGATACCAAAATTTACAGCCTTTGCATTTCGCCTCTGCTGAGGAGTTACTTCATCAAACGGTATATGAAATACCTGTGATGCCGTAATCCGATGGATATCACTCTGTTCCTTGTATGCCTGGATCAGATGCTCATCTCCTGAGCAATGTGCCAGAACACGAAGTTCAATCTGCGAATAATCGGCATCCACAAATCGATATCCTTCTTCCGGAATAAATACTTTACGAATCAGACGTCCAAGTTCCATCCTTACCGGAATATTCTGAAGATTCGGTTCAGTACTGCTGATTCTTCCGGTCGCCGTAATCGTCTGGTTAAATTTTCCATGAATCCGCCCATCATCCTGAATATAATTCGCCAGCCCGTCTGCATATGTGGACTTGAGTTTGGTATATTGACGATATTCCAGAATCTTTGCGACTACCGGATGTTCCGGTGCAAGCTTTTCCAGTACATCTGCCGCAGTCGAATAACCTGTCTTTGTCTTGCGCCCACCCGGGAGCTTCATATTTTCAAACAGTACAACTCCAAGCTGCTTTGGTGAATTAATATTAAATGTCTCACCTGCTTCTTCGTAAATTTCTTTTTCCAGTTCGGCAATTTTACCCGCGAGTTGATCGCCATACTGTTTCAAAGCATCCGCTTCTACACGGATTCCATTTTGTTCCATATCAAACAATGTGAATACCAACGGCATCTCAATATCCCGGAACAACGTATCCATCTTTGTATCCCGTAATTTCTGCCGCAGAACCTCTACCGACGCATAATTTACATAAGACTCATAGCAGGCTTTTATATCCTGATCGATCTTTTCATCAATCATCAGCCCCAGATGTTCTCTT
>OGRN01002108.1_pt1 | contig 15807 bp, 15 predicted proteins | sample 1553401 | NCBI WGS metagenome assembly OGRN01 (sample SAMEA2580096, study PRJEB22360) | human gut metagenome | biome: human gut; feature: human-associated habitat; material: faeces | place: Denmark | collected 2008/2010 | reverse complement strand
CGCAGAACCAGGAGTGGGTGGGCAGGCAGTTGTAGGTGTAGCAGAAGTTCCAGATGTCATAGGCAATGATGTAGACCCAGGTCATGTCAGGCCACAGCATGTCGCTCTGGTCCTCGGAGGCATAGACGCTCCACCAGCCGGTCATGCAGAAGATGTTGATGATGCCGGCAATGCCGTTGAACACGTTGTTCCAGCCAGCGAGCTGCGTGGCACCCTCGGAGGTCACCCACGTGGTCTCGCCCAGGGCAAAGAAGTGGTAGGCGCTCTCAAAGTCGGAGACGACGGCGATCATGATGTTGATGGCCACGATCAGGAACGGGTAGGCGCGGAACCACTTGGCCTTGCCGATCTTGCCCCACTGGTACTTGATGGCGATGAAGCCCCAGCAGCCAGCCAGCGCCGCGTACACCTTGGCGTAGTGGAACCAGCTGTTCTGGTAGATGTGCGTGGGGTTGGTGAGCGCCCACTCCTGGCCGTTGGCCACGCCAAAGGCGATGGCGGCGCAGTAGATGGTCATGGCGAGCGGGGCCACGCCAAAGATGATGGCCGCGCCGACCTTGGTCCTGCGGCCGACCTCGTTGAGGACGATGAGTCCCACAAAGACCATGGCCCAGCCGAGCCAGTGCGTGAGGGTGTTGGAGCCCCAGACGTCAAACAGCATGCTTGTACCTTCTCTCCTTGTTTGAGGCTGCCGGCTCCCCCACCAGCACCAATGACCCGTACCATCATATTTGTGAAGAGAATGTGATGCAAGCATGAATTTGACGTGACGTCAAAAAGCGCCCGGCGAGAAGCGCGCGCTTCTCGCCGGGCGGCGTTGCTACTTGTACGTCACGCGGACGGTGGGTGGCTTGCCGTTCATGGCGTTGGAGTTGGCAATGGAGTACAGGTAGTGGTGCATGCAGCGCCTCATGGCCTTGACCGCCGTGGCGCTCTCCGCGTCCTGCATCTGGCCCGTCGTCAGCGTGGTAGTGAGGTTAACGTCGGTCCCCGCGTAGAACGCCTGGTTCTTGTTGGTGTAGTCGTAGAGCGACCAGTCGGACACCACGTGCCCCTCAAAGCCCCACTCGTCGCGCAGCAGCTCCGTGCAGAGCGCCTTGCTGCCGCCGGCCCACGTGGAGCCAACGTAGTTGTAGGAGCTCATCACCGCGATGGCGGCGCTCATGCCACGGGTCTTGCGCTCGCCCGTCTGGTCGTCCAGGTAGTCGATGCTGCCCCGGGCGCTCTTGACCACGATCTCAAAGGGCCTGGCGTAGATCTCCCTGATGGCCTGCTCGCTTGCCCAGGTCAGAAGGTGCGCGCTGCGGTTGGTGTCCTGATCGTTCAGGCAGAAGTGCTTCATCTGCGCGTAGATTCCGCGCGAGAAGACCGCCTCCACCATGGCAGTGCCCAGCGTGCCCGTAAGCAGCGGGTCCTCCGAGTAGTACTCGAAGTCGCGTCCGCCAAACGGGCTGCGGTGCGTGTTCATGGCCGGCGCGTGCCAGCCGTTCATGCCCGTGACCAGCATCTCGTCAGCCATGGCCTCGCCCATCCTGCGCACGAGGTCGCGGTCCCAGCTCTGCGCCACGGCATACTCGCTCGGGAACCCGCAGTGCCCGCCGTCGTCGACGAAGATGCCAATGCCCGCCGGGCCATCGCCCTCAAAGGTCCTGGGCTTGCCCACCGAGTCAATGGAGTCGGTGCCGTGGTTATGGTTGTTCAGGATGATGGTCATCACGTTGGTACCGAGCTGGTCCAGCAGCTTCTCCCACAGCGGGTCGTCCATGGGACGTCCGCGCAGGTCAGAGAGGCTGATGCCGTTCTTCTCGCGCGTGAGGGGCATCTCGTCGGAGGGGTCTACGTGCTCCGCGACGTCGTACTCCTTGAGCACAAGGCCCACCGAGGCAGCCGTCTTGTCCTGCGCCGGCGCCGGGAAGGTGCCCGCAAAGTCGGCGCGACTCAGCTGCGTGACGTAGGCGTCCATGTAGTCCGTCACGTCGTCAAAGCGGTTCTTGACGGGATTGCCCGTGGCGGAGTCCGTCTGGAAGCGCTTCTCGCCAAGGGAGAGCTCGCGCTGGTCGATGACGGTGTGGGAGTCGCTCCTCAGGCTCAGCACGTACTTACCGGCATCAAGCACCCAGCAGCCGGCGGCAACGTCCCAACTGGCAAGGTCGCGCTCGTGCACGCGGAGCTCCAGCTCGGCGGACTGCCCGGGCGCGAGCTCGTCGGTCTTGGAGAAGGCCACCAGGCTGACCGCGCTCTTCTCCACGGACGGGCTTGTGGGCGGCGTGGAGTAGAGCTGCGCCACGTCACGGCCCGCCACCTGGCCCTCGTTGCTCACGAGGACGCTGGCTACCACGTCGCCGTCCTCGCGCCTCACGTCGAGAAGCTCGCGCTTGAAGCTCGTATACGAGAGGCCAAAGCCAAACGGGAAGGTCACGGCCGCGTCGTAGTCAAAGCCCGGGTAGTTGCCCGCGGCGGCCTCGACGGCGGCGGTCTCGTAGTAGCGGTATCCCACGTAGATGCCCTCGGCGTACTCCACGAAGTGGGCACCGGAGCCAATGGAGGTGTAGTAGTCCGTCACGTCGGTGTACGCGTGGTCGCCAAAGTTGTTGAAGCTCGGCGTAGCCGAGAGGTCGGCCGCCCACAGGTCGCACGTGTGGCCCGAAGGGTTGACGCCACCCACCAGCGCCCGGGCCACGGCCTTGAGGCCGCTCTCGCCGGGAAAGCCGATCTCCAGGATGGCGTCCGCCTCGCACGGGCCGCCCGGCTCCACGAGGGGCCCCGCCTCCATGGTGGTGGCCACATTAAGCAGCACCACGAGCTTCTGGCAGCGGGCCTTGACCTCCCTCAGGAGCTCCAGCTCCTCCGCGCAGAGCTCGAGCTGGTGCTGCCCCTCCACGTAGTTGGCCGTCTCGTCGTTGGGCACGAAGGTCTGGGACACCCCCGACTCAAGGCTGGCGAGAAGGTCCTGGCTGAGGTCGGCGCCCTCACCGGAGGGGCGGCTTATGACCACGACGCCGACGGTGCCCTCCATGCTCTGGCGCACGTCCTGCGGGTATGCCGACCAGGGAATCTCGCCGAGGTAGTACGAGACGGTCTCCGGCGCGTCGAGCGTGCCGATGGTCGCGCGCGGGCGGTTGAGCGCCTCCGCTGCCAGGAAGTCAAACGCGGCGTCGTTGACCTCAAGGCCGGCCGCCACGCAGGAAGTGCGCAAGTCAACGGCGTGGGCGAGGTCGATGAAGGCCGCGCCCGTGCCGTCGTAGACCGGGTCGGCGGCACCGCGACCAAGCAGCGAGACGCGCGCCCCCGAGGCCAGCGGCAGCGTGCCGCCCCCGTTGCGCAGCAGCACGATGCCGCCCGCCTCGACCTCCTCGGCAACGGCCTCGGCAGCGACGCGCGCCTCCTCCACGCTCGCGTACGCAGGCTGGTAGAAGGAGGCGTCCCACCCGGAGGTGTCGCCAATCTCCTCGATGGAGGCCACCTCGGTGGCCCCGGCCTTCTCGTCTGTGGCGGGCTCGCCGGCGCTGCAGCCGGCCGCTCCCGCAATGGCACCGAGCCCCGCAAGCGCGAGCGCTTCTCGCCTGGTGATGCTTCTTCCCATGAAACCCCTCCTTGTAACGGTTGGTTCCATGATGGGGGGCAAGAATGGCCTCGGTCGCGTGCCCGGCACGAGGTGCACCAGGCCGAGCCCGACCTGCCGCCGCGCCGGCCAAGCGCCTGGGAATCACACTCCCCGTACGGCCATGACGTCACCCAGGCTCGCACCGAACTCTCGCGCGTAGAGCTCGCACTTGACCATGAAAAGGAAGAAGGTCCTCGCGTTGCCCACCCGCCGGCCACGAAGCGTCTCGAAGTTGGCGAGTCCCTTCGAGACCACGACGTCCGTCGCGACCAGCACCTGGCGAGCCTCGCCCGAGAGAAGCCTCTCGCACGTCCCCGCCACGTCATTGCCGTTTGAGACCACGCGAGCCACCTCGCCCAGCCCCACCTGCGCGGCGTCCGCAAGGGTGACGTCGCCGGAGACCCGCCCGTCTCGCACGATGACCGTGGCCTCACACACTGGGTTCGACCTCTTGACCGCCCTCAGCAGCATCTTGTCCAGCACGACCTCGCCGCAGTTGTCGGCAAGAAGCACCGCGCTTCTGGCCTCGAGAAGAGCCTCCGAGAGCGCCGAGAAGGGGTCGCCTTGCCCCTCGTCGGCGCCAGCCCTCTCGAGAAAGCGGGCCAGCACGTCCTCCTCGACGCTCTCTTGGACGCTGAAGTCGACGTAATTGCCGCAGGCGGCAAGACGGGCAGCCAGGGCTACGGGGTCTTTCGCGGCCACCACCTTGCGCCAAAGGTCGTCCTCCCAGCCCATGACGAGCTCGTTCAGCCGGAGCTTCTCCTCTGTTCGGTCCTCCTCGACCCCAAATTGCTCCCTCAGGAGGCCGTCTAGCTTGTGGCCGATTTCCGGCGCAGTCAGCTCGCGAGAGCCCTCGGATATGGCCGAGAGCGCCCGGCGCATATACGCGGAGCGCAGCTCCCAGGGGGCGTCCCCAGGCGCTGCGCTCAGATACTGCCTGCACAGGCAGGCGATGCAATCAGGCCCCAGCTCCTTGGCGTAGAGCTGGCTCGACTTGGCCGAAGCGGCCACTAGGCCAGCCCCTCGGCCACGACGGCGCACAGGATGGCCCCGCCGTCAGGATTTGCCGCGGCGCGCTCGCCAAGCCACTTGGCGCGGCCGACCGAGGCCTGGATGCCAGAGGTGGCCTCGGCGGCCTCGCGGGCCTTGGCAGCGGCGGCACCCATCGCAACGCCAAGCTCGTCACCTGCGGCGACGCGCTCCTCGAGGACGTCCGCCATGGGATAGAGGGCGTCCAGGATGGTCTTGTCGCCCAGCTTGGCGCCGCCGCGGGCGGCGATGGCGTCAGCGAAGGTCCTGGGGATGGCGACGACGTCGGCCTTCTCGACCTCGGTCTTGCCCTTGAACGCCTTGCCCACGGCCATGATGCCGCTGGAGACGAGGGTTCCCATCGTGGAGGGAGCCTCGCGGTTGCAAGCCATGGCGGCCATGGCAAGCATCTTGCCCATGTCGTCGCCCTCGAAGGCCTCTGCGGAGGCCTTGGTCGCCGCCAGGCCAAGCGCGACGCTCATTCCCAGATCGCCGTCGCCGGAACGGCCGTCCAGCTCGTTGAGCTCGTCCTTGTGAGCCTCGATGATGTCGCTGACGCGGGCGATGAGGGCCTTTGCGTCATTGATGCCATAGGACATGCTGTTATCTCCTTATCACCAGGTGTTCCCCAGAGCCCGCAGCTTCCTAGAACCGCATGAAGGGCGTGGAGGCGGGCGCGTTCAGATACTCGGAGAAGTCGTCCTCCATCTTGAGGAAGGAGAGCGATGCGCCGGCCATCTCCATCGAGGTGCCGTAGCGCCCCACGAAGACGCGGCTCACGTCAATGCCGGCCTGGTCAAGCAGCTGCTTTACGTCGGCATAGAGGACGTAGAGCTCCTCCTCGCACGTGGCTCCGAGTGAGTTGACGAGCACGGCAATCTTGTCGCCAGCGGCAAGCCCCCGGTCAGCGACGAGCCTCGGAACAAGGTAGGCGGCAAGCTCGGCGGAGGTCATCTTGCCGGCGCGCTCGACGCCGGGCTCGCCGTGGATGCCCATGCCGAGCTCGGTCTCGTCCTCGCCGATCTGGAAGACCGTGGTCTTCTCGCCGGGAATCTGGCAGGAGCTCGTCGCAAAGCCGAAGGTGGAGACGTTCTCGGTCACGCGACGGGCGAAGTCGGCGACCTCGTCCAGGGAGTGGCCCTGCTCCACGTAGGCGCCCACGAGCTTGTAGGCGAAGAAGATGCCGCTCACGCCGCGGCGCTCCTGCCAGCGCTCGCGCGGGAGGGAGGCGACGTCGTCGGAGCACTTGACCACGCGCGTCTGGATGTCGTCAAACTCAAGCAGCTCGGAGGCCATGTCGAAGTTCATGGAGTCGCCCATGTAGTTGCCAAAGAGGAACAGGACGCCCGCGCCGCGGTCGGCCTGCCTGGCACACTCGACGATGGCCTCGGCACTCGGGGAGGTGAAGACGTTGCCCACGGCGCAGCCATCGCACATGCCCTGGCCCACGTAGCCCAGAAACACCGGAAGGTGCCCGTAGCCGCCACCGGTCACGATGGCGACCTTGCCGTCGCCCTTGGCCTGGCCGGCGCGCACCACGCTGCGTCGGGAGGTCTCGCAAAGTGCGAGGTCGTTCGGGTTGGCGGCCACGATGCCGGCGAGGCTCTGGTCGACGAAGCCGGAAGCCTCGTTCATGATCTTGCTCATCAAACGCCCCTTTACTCAAGATTCGCGTGAAGCGGGAAGCCCTTGTTGATGTCAAAGCCCCTTGCGGCGGCCATGGGAACGACCATGGCGTCAGAGAGGAGAAGGACGGCGTGCTCGAAGCTGGAGCCGCCGGCCATGACCGTGCGCTCGCTGGCGTCGAAGTCGCCCTTGTCCGTGAAGGTGGGGACGCTGACGACGACGTCGCTGAGCTCGGCCAGGGGCGAGTCCTCGGAGATGGTGATGCAGGCGACGCGGCCGCCGAGGTCGCGGGCCTTTCTCGCCACGTTGAGGACACAGGAGGTGGTACCGGAGCCAGAGGCGCAAATCAGCAGGTCGCCCTCGTGGAACGCCGGCGTCGTGGTGTCCCCCACCACGTAGCTCGCGTACCCCATGTGCATGAGCCTCATGGCCATGCACCTCATCATGAGCAGCGACCTTCCCGCGGCGCAGCAGTACACGTGCGGCGCCTCATCGATGAGGGCGATGAGCTCCTGGAGCCTCTCCCCGCTCACGCCCTCGAGGATGCCGGCCAGCTGACGCGCTCCCAGCGCGGCGATCTGGTTGACCGCCATCTCCGTTGACTCGCTCATGTTCGACCTCCTAGTGGCTTGCGTTGTAGGCGTCGAGAATCTCGCGCATCTGGCGCGCGACCTCGCCGGGCTTCTCGGCGTTGAAGATGGCGCCGCCGGAGATGATGTCCTGTGCCTCGCTCTCGACGGCAGCCTTGAAGGTGGAGAGCTTGATGCCGCCGGCAATGGCCTTGGGGGTGGAGACGCCAGAGAGGCGCTTCAGCTCCTCGACGGGGTCGGCGCCGGTGGCCTGGCGGTCAAAGCCAACGTGGCAGCAGAGGTAGTCCGGACCCATGGGGGCAACCTGAGCGGCGCGCTCCTCCATGTTCTTGACGTTGCACATGTCCGCAAGGACCATGACGTCGTTCGCGTGGGCAAGCTCGATGGCGGCGCGAAGGGTGGCGTCATCGGAGGCGCACAGGACGCTGAACATGTCGCAGCCGGCCTGGATGCACGACTTGGGAACCTCGCCGCCGCCGTCCATGACCTTGATGTCGGCAAAGACGGTCTTGGTGGGATAGGCGTCCTTGATGGTGCGGACGGCGCGGGCGCCCTCGGCAACCATGAGCGGGGTGCCCACCTCGATGATGTCGACGTACTCGCCAACCTGCTCGAGGATCCTCATTGCGTCCTCGATGGTAAAGAGGTCCAGGGCGACCTGGAACTTCTTGTCTGCCATGCTCTCCTCCTTTTGCGCGCAGCGGACGGCACGGCCGTTTTTGCCAAGGCTTTCGCCAGCCATCGCGCCGAGCGCATGGCCATGCCGTCCGTTGCTTTTGAACCGATTGGAAAAGGCGTCTGAACGTTTGCTAGGCGACGATGCCAAGCAGGCCGCAGACCAGGCCAAGCGCCATGATGCCCAGGATGATCCACAGGACATTGACGTTCTTCTTCAGGAGCTTGAAGCAGCCGAGCGTGATGAGCATGGGGATGAGCCCCTTGAACATCGCGTCGAGGTAGGTCTGGACCATGATGGGGTCAGAGCCCGCGACCGGAATGGTCAGGGCCACGTTGAAGGCCACGTTCGACGCCGTCATGGCTCCGATCATGAGCAGGCCGAGGATGCCGGCGGCCTTGGTGACCACGCCCATCAGACCGGACTCAGAGACCTTCGAGATGAAGGAGGTACCGAGCTTGAAGCCCAGGACCTGGCAGCCCCAGCGCACGATCCAAGAGGGAATGTTGTAGATCAGCAGGAAGGCAATGGCGCCCAAGGGGCTGCCGGTGGCGGCCAGGCCAATGCCGATGCCGGCGGCGATGATGCGCAAGACGCCCCAGAAGAAGGCGTCGCCGACGCCGGACAGGGGTCCCATGAGGGACGCCTTGACGGCCTGGATGTTGCTCACGTCGAAGTTCTCGTCCTCGGCGGCGTCGCGCTCCATGGCGGCGCAGATGCCGGAGACGACGGGGTGCACGTTCAGGGTGATGTTGTACCAGGAGGTGTAGCGGCTCATGGCCTCGGCGCGCTTCTTCTGGTCGGCGTAATAGCGGTTGAGCGCGGGCTCCATGGTGAAGAGCATGCCGCCGGCCGCCGCCTGGGCCTGGCCCGCCCACAGGGCATAGAGACAGTTGGTGCGCAGGAACATGCTCTTGAGCATCTTGCGGTCCTCAGCGGGCAGGTCCTTGGTGCTGAGGTTGATCTTCACGTCGCTTTCCGGCTTGGTGGCCAGGGTCTTCTCGTCACTCATGCGAAGAAGTCCTCCTCCTCGTCAGCGGCCACGGTGCCAGCGGCGATCGAGGCCTTCTCCTTCTTCATGGCATCCAGGTCGTTCATGACCACCAGGGTCACGATGACGGCGCCAAACGCGGCAACGCCGACGGTGCCAAGGCCCATGTAGGCAACCAGGATGAAGCCCAGGAACCAGTAGATGGCAATCTTGTTGTTCCAGAGCATCTTCATGAGCATTGCCATGCCAACAGCGGGAAGCAGGCTTCCGCTTGCGGTAAGGCCGGCGATGACCTGGTCGGGAATCTGGTTCATGACGACGCTCATGGGCTCGGCGCCAAGCAGGACGCCCAGGAAGGTCGGAACGGCAACGATGAAGTGCTTGATGCCGCCGCCGACAAACCAGACGAGGTTGACCTTCTTCGGATCACCCGTGGCAGCGGCCTTCTCGATGAGGGGGGCGGCCAGGGAAGAGATAGAGAGGTGGATGACCGAGTAGACCAGGCCGCCGAGCAGGCCGATGGGGACGGCCAGGGCGACCGCGGTGCCCTGCTCCATGCCCATGGTGGAGACAAAGGCCACCGCCAGGACCGTTGCGGTAACGGGCTCGGCGGTAACGGATCCGCCCACGTCCACCATTCCGAGGAAGACGGCCTCCAGCGCGGCGCCGACGAGCACGCCCGTCTGGACGTCGCCCAGGAAGAGGCCGGCGATGAGGCCTGCAACGAGCGGGCGCTCGGTCAGCGCCTGGCCCAGCAGGTTGTTGCTCCACTTGGCCACGAATGCGGCGAGAAGAGCCATTGTCGCTGTGTACAGCATTTCTTGATACCCTCCGTTCCTTGTTGCGTTCTTGATACGTGCCAGGGAGCTCCGGATCTCCCTAGAGCGTCTTGAGAAGGTCCTCGACGGACACTTTGCGGTCAGTCGGGGTGACCTGGTGGATGACCGTGACGCCGGTTGCAACGAGCTTGCGGCAGGCCTCGAGCTCGTCAGGGTTGAGCATCACGGACTTGATGAGGTTGACCTGCTGGGCGGGATCGGAGCTGTCAAAGCGGCCGACGTTGGCAACGTTGACCTCGCCGACGGCCTCCGGGCACGCCTCGACGATCTTCAGCGCATCGGCGACGCAGTCGACAAGCGCGAAGATGCGCATGGAGCCGCCACGCGGGTCCTTGGCAATCCTGATGGCGTCGTCGACGGACTTGATGAGCAGCTTCTGGGAGCTGGGGCAAGCCATCTTGAGCGTCGCGGAGATGGTGGGGTTGGATGCGGCCCTGTCGTTGGCAACCAAAAGGCCCTTGCTGTTGAGCTCCTTGGACCAGAGGATGGCCACCTGGCCGTGAATGAGCCTGTCGTCAACGCGAATCTGGATGATCATGGCTGGTTTCCCTTCTGCCGCCCTCGCGGCATCGCTTCTTCCCAAGGCCGCCAGTGCGGCCCAAACGCAGTCGGCTAAGCAAAGAAGTCGTCGTCCGCGGCATCGCCCTCGTTCGCGGGGTCGGCACCGGGAATCTCGACGCGCTCAAGAGCATCGGAGGCCATCGCCACGACCCCGTCCACCACCTCGGGGGTCAGGGGCTCGTCAGAGAGCAAGCAGCCGATGACCACGGCCAGGTTCATGCCGGTGACGTGGATGACGCCCGGGTGGCTCGCCAGAAGTACGCTCACCTTCTGGAACACGCTGCCGCCGAGCAGGTCGGTGAAGACGATGGTCTCGTCGCCCTCCTCGGACGCGGCGAGAAACTCCTCGATGGTCGGCACGAAGTCTGTCTCGTCAACGTATGCGTCAATCGCGGTGACCGCCGAGGCGTCTCCCGTAAGGATCTGCAGCGAGCTCTTCAGGCCGCTCGCCAGATGACCGTGGGATGCCAGGAGCACCCTTCTCTCCCCCATGCCGTCCCCTTTCGCTTTAGAAGGAAAACTTCGTTTCTCTTTCCGAGTGCAGTTTTACTTCAGCCAACATCCGTAGTCAACCATTGGTGGAGAAAAACTTCTGCTTTGCCGTTCACGTGGATTTTTGCTCCACTCACAGGTAAACACCCTGCTCGCAGCTCTCCCGTCCCATGGCGAGGCGTCCGTCTCTCCCCCATTGCATGATATCTTTGCTTCACTGGCTGAAGTTATACTTCAGAGCAATCCGCCACAGGCCGAAGCACTTGGGAGAGCCATGGTCCTCGACAACATACGCACCTGCTACAAAGACATGACCGACGCCGAGAAGCGCGTCGCCGACTACATTCTCTCCTCGCCCTCAAGCGTGGTTCGCATGAGCATGAACCGCCTCTCCGAGGCGAGCGAAACCTCCGATGCCACCGTCATGAGGATGTGCAAGCTCGTTGGCGAGACGGGCTTCCACCAGCTCAAGATCAGCCTCGCCATGGAGCTGAGCGCCGAGCCGGAGGCACCTCGAGCCAGCGAGGGCCCCGACGAGGAGCCCAACGACATCGTCGAGTTCCTGCGCAGGACGGACGAGGGGATTCTCTCCATATCGAAGACGCTCGACTCCGATGCCGTCCATCAGGCCATAGGCATGCTGCGCGACGCCCGCACCGTCTTCGTCTTCGGCTGGGGCAACAGCTCCGTGGTCGCCGCCGACCTCGCCCACAGGCTGGCGCGCTGCGGCGTCAACACCTTCACGACCGAGAGCACCGAGTACGTTCTCAGGAGCCTCGTCATCGCCGACCCCAGAGACATCCTCATAGTGTTCACCCACACGGGGCAGTCGACGGTCTCCCTCGAGACCATGCGCGTCGCTCGCGAGCAGGGCATCAAAGTCGTTCTCATCACCAACGACCCCACGAGCGAGGCGGGCTCGCTTGCCGACTGCATCCTGTGCACGGGCGACCAGGACGAGCTTCTCGGCGACTTCGGCATAACGTCCCACCTGCACGAGCTCGTCATAAACGACCTCATCCTCTACTTCCTCACCGACCGTGGCACGTCCATCAACAGCGGCCACCGCAGCGAGGAGGTCATCTCGCACTGGAAGCTCTAGAGCCTCTCGTCGCCATCCCGCGTCACAGCCCCAGAAAAAGCAGATGGGCCGGATGTCGTCAACTGCGACGTCCGGCCCGTCCGAGGCAAGGCGAGGGAGGTCCTGGCCGGACAGAGCCGGGGAAGGAGGGGGAGGAGTGGCTCAGGGCGCTAGGCGCCGGTTGGGCCGGACCGCTTCCGCTCGCAGCTTGAAAGATAGACCACGGGGTCGGACGTGGGAGCCATCCTGTCGCAACCTGCCCGATTTGCGGCACATTCGGCACGCGCCGCCCGCCGACCGTCCGGGGGACGCCATAATATGAGGGTCAACTTCGCAGAAAGGCCCCATCGCATGTCAGACAGCACCAACGAGGGCGCGTCCGGCGCCGCCCCCGTCGACGAAGGCCCCAACGGCCACGGCTCGCTCGGGCGCCTCATCCCCTGGCCCGACGAGTCCACCTACCCTAACATCCCCGCCGACGAGGCCCTCGAGCTCTTCCTGGGCTGGGTCGAGTCTCGCGGCATAGAGCTGTGGCCCCACCAGGAGGAGGCCCTCCTGGACCTCGCGGCCGGAGACAACCTCATCCTGGGTACGCCCACCGGCTCCGGCAAGTCCATGGTTGCCCTGGGCCTTGCCTTCATGAGCGTCTGCACGGACCGCCGCTCCTACTACACCGCCCCCATCAAGGCCCTGGTCAGCGAGAAGTTCTTTGACTTCGTCGAGCTCTTTGGCAAGGAGAGCACTGGCAAAGTCTTTATCAATGACTGCACTTGCACCTTTCAGGTGGTTGCCCTGGCGCATAACCGGGATTCCACCGCCGCCACAGGCAATTACAAGGTCACCGGAGTCAACCATTGTACGGATTGTACCGATCTCAACGATCTCCTGCGGTTTTGGAGAAGCTACAACACGACGGTATCCGCGTCCTGCATCTTCTTTCATGATATAATCATATTTTTCAGCCATAACATCAGCTTCTTCCTTAGAAAGGAATTTACCAATTGGCTTGGATGGTGTTTCGAAAGCCGGATCATCAGCATCTACACGAACCTGAGTGATCATTGTAGCAACCGGAATATCATGGATTCCTCTGTTGAACAATTCTTCTCTCAGGGCATTCTGCAGGTCATATCCGATGTAAGCCTGGCTCATTGCAACACATACAGAAAGTGGTGTGTTTGGCTGTTTCTCATCCTCATGTGTTAATGCGATCATAGCGTTGTTGATCATACCAACCTGAGGACCATTGCCGTGTGCTACGACTACTTCGCAGCCTTCCTGAATCAGGTCTACGATCGCGCGTGCTGTAATCTTAACAGCAGCCATCTGCTCAGGAAGAGTATTGCCAAGGGCATTTCCGCCGAGGGCAATGACAATACGTTTTTTCTTTTCCATTTTAGGATCCTCCGTATTTACTGTAAAGGTATTGTACAGGTCTGAAAGATTCAGGCCTGTACAATAAGTTACTAAATTAAGGTAACTGTGAAACTATTTTTGTCTGAGAAATTTAAACTTACTCAAAAATTCTGGACATTCCTCTTTCTTCGAGCTTCTTCAGGATTTCCTGTGGGTTCTCGAATTTAGCAAGGAAGATCATAGCTGCGATGATGTATGGTTTGAAGCTAGCTTCTTTGTAAAGTGGATCTCTGTAACGATCGAATACGGAAGCGTCAACTTCACCTTCTTCACAGCTTACGCCTGAGATGTCAGCTGGCAGACAGTGCATGTAAAGAGCTTTTCCGTCTTTTGTTGTAGCCATGAGCTCTTCTGTACAAGCCCAGTCTTTGTGCTCTGCATTCTGAGCAAGAAGTTCTTTCTCAAGAGCTTTGATACCTTCTGTATCTCCGTTTCCGTAAAGCTCTGTACGTTTTTCCATAGCTGCAAATGGAGCCCAGCTCTTTGGATATACGATATCAGCATCTTTGAATGCTTCAGCCATGTTGTTAGTCTTCTTGAAGGATCCGCCTGATTTCTTAGCGTTCTCTTCAGCAACTTTCTCAACATCCTCGAATACTTCGTATCCTTCTGGATGAGCAAGAACAACGTCCATTCCGAAACGTGTCATCAGACCGATGACTCCCTGTGGAACAGAAAGTGGTTTTCCGTAAGATGGTGAGTAAGCCCATGTCATAGCAAGTTTTTTGCCTTTCAGGTTCTCAACTCCGCCGAACTCATGGATGATGTGAAGCATATCAGCCATACACTGTGTTGGGTGGTCAATGTCACACTGAAGGTTTACAAGTGTAGGTTTCTGCTCAAGAATTCCGTCCTTGTTTCCTTCTGTTACAGCGTCAACAACTTCGTGCATGTATTTGTTACCTTTTCCGATGTACATATCATCACGGATACCGATAACGTCAGCCATGAAGGAGATCATGTTAGCTGTTTCACGAACTGTTTCGCCGTGAGCAACCTGAGATTTGCCTTCATCCAGATCCTGAACTTCAAGACCAAGAAGGTTACATGCGGAAGCAAAGGAGAAACGTGTACGTGTAGAGTTATCACGGAATAAAGAAATACCAAGACCACTTTCGAATACCTTTGTGGAGATGTTGTTCTCTCTCATGTAACGAAGCGCATCAGCAACTGTGAAAACAGCTTCAAGTTCGTCGTCTGATTTTTCCCATGTCAGGAAGAAGTCACCGTTGTACATTTCTTTGAAGTTAAGTGCGTTTAATTTGTCGATATAAGCCTGTAATTTAGCATCCATTATAATAATCCTCCGTTTGATTAAGTGCCGTGCACCGGTTAAAAATTGTCCGATGCACGGAAGTTTTATTGTTTTATAATACGTTAACTTTTATAGTATAGTCTTTTTTGAAATTATTCGCAATAGGACATTGGCAGAGCAGCGTAAACAGCAGCACATGTAACCAGATCCTGTTTCCATGTCATTTCGTTAGGAGCGTGAGCCTGAGCTTCTGCACCTGGTCCAAAACCGATACATGGGATACCGTTTCTACCCATGATAGAAACACCGTTTGTGGAGAATGTCCACTTATCTGTCAGTGGGCGAGCCTGACGCATTTCAAGTGTGTCAGCAGCACCGATTCTCTTATCACCGTAAAGACCATGGTAAGCAGCTTCCAGTGCTTTTGTAACCTTGTGATCCTTTGGAATCGCCCATGTTGGGAAGTAGCATTCGATTTCATATACACAGCCTGTGTAGGATGGACGGTCATAGTTGTACATGGAAACAACAACGTCATCACCGTATTTCTTTACGCTAGGCAGGTTGCGGATTTCATCCAGACAGCTTTCCCATGTCTCGCCGAATGTCATACGACGGTCAAGAGATACTGCACAGGAGTCAGCAACTGCACAACGGCTTGGGGATGTGTAGAAGATCTGAGATGTTGTAACTGTACCGCGGCCAAGGAAGCGAGCTTCTTCCCAGTCAGGGTTGTATTTAGGATTCAGCATCTTAACAAGACCTTTGATCTCTGTTTCGTCTGCATCATCATTTTCATTCAGCGCACGAACATCCTGAAGGATATCAGCCATCTTGTAGATTGCGTTATCACCACGTTCTGGAGCAGAACCATGGCAGGAAACACCCTTAACATCGATACGGATTTCCATACGTCCGCGCTGACCTCTGTAGATACCGCCGTCTGTAGGCTCTGTAGATACTACGAATTCAGGACGAACTTTGTCTTCGTTGATGATGTACTGCCAGCAAAGGCCATCACAGTCTTCTTCCTGAACAGAACCAACAACCATGATCTTGTAACCTTCCGGAATCAGGTTGTAATCTTTCATGATCTTAGCGCCGTATACGGCAGATACGATACCGCCGCACTGATCGGATACACCACGTCCGCCGATCTCGGTCTCTGTCTCATATCCCTCATATGGATCAAATGTCCAGTTCTCGATATTTCCGATACCTACGGTGTCGATATGTGCATCGTATGCGATGATCTTTTCTCCGGTTCCCATGTAACCGATGACATTTCCCTGTGGGTCGATGACTACTTCATCAAATCCGACTTTTTTCATCTCGGCAGCGATCGTGTCGATGTGGGCTTTCTCATCACAGCTTTCGCCCGGGTTTTTTACGATCGCACGAAGAAATGCGGTCATGTCTTTTTCGTATCCCTGTGCAGCCTCTTTGATTTTGTTCAGATCCATTTTTTAATCTCCTTTTCTTTTTTATGTAAAGTTTACAGGTTACATTTCATTTCCGTCCCAGACGATGGATTTGTAACGATCCGGATCCGTATCTCCCTCGGTGGAGAAGAGCAGGACTTTGGAATTCTCATCCAGTCCGAGATGTTCTCTTAATCCTTTGTATTCGTCCATGCACATGATGCAG
>OGRN01002104.1_pt1 | contig 15825 bp, 9 predicted proteins | sample 1553401 | NCBI WGS metagenome assembly OGRN01 (sample SAMEA2580096, study PRJEB22360) | human gut metagenome | biome: human gut; feature: human-associated habitat; material: faeces | place: Denmark | collected 2008/2010 | reverse complement strand
AGGTCCAGGAGGCCGTGAAGTTCTGCAAGGAGAAGGCTCCCGAGCTCGCCATCGATGGCGACCTGCAGCTCGACGCCGCTATCGTTCCCACCGTCGCCCAGCTCAAGGCCCCCGGCTCCTCCGTTGCCGGCAAGGCCAACGTGCTTGTGTTCCCCGATCTCGAGGCCGGCAACATCGGCTACAAGCTGGTCCAGCGCTTCGGCGGCGCCGAGGCCTACGGCCCCATCCTGCAGGGCATCGCCAAGCCGGTCAACGACCTGTCCCGCGGTTGCTCCGCCGACGACATCGTGGGCGTCGTGGCCATCACCGCGGTCCAGGCCCAGATGGCCGAGTAGGTTAGCCTAGCCTGACCTGACGCGAAGGTCCCCTGTCACTTCCCTCGCAAACGTCCTCGCCGCAAAGAGCGCGGCTGCGGAATGTTTACTCGGAAGGGACAGGGGACCTTTCCTGTTGGCGACGTTGCCGGCTCAGCCAGCCGGAGCTTGACCAACAGCGCGCAGGCCGCAGGGACGCTGGCATACCAATCGCATGCACCGTTGGCAGAAACCTCACGACTTGCGAAGCCCAGAGAGCCAGACAAAGGCATCAGTGGCAGGTAACGCATAACTTGCAAGAGCCGCATGCGAGAAACGCATGATTGATGGCAGCCGACACACGACTTGCAAGCATTTTCCCAATGAAAGGGTTTGCCTCATCGCAAGTCATGCACCGGCTGCCATTCCTAAGTCAAAACAGGTCCGTTTTCCTTGCATATCGTGTTGTTGCTGCCACCGGCACAAGCGTACTTGGAACGTGCCATTAATCCCGAGAAGCCGAGTTGCAGAGAACCACCTCAGGCATGAGGGGGCAGCCACCTAGGCAAGCGTTGTGATGCTCGCAGCCGGGACACGCGCCGCGCATCCGGTTACGGAAGCGCTCAAAGGGTTCGCTTGCCCAGGCCTCCCCTATCGTCGTTGGTCGGAGTTGCACCTCGTACCTGTGCTTCTGGTCAAAGCTACAAGGAACCATCACCAGGTCGGGACCGATGTAGCACGAGAAGCGCCCGCCCTCGCAGGTGTCCAGGCTCTGCGGCGCAACGTTCTTGCAGTAGTTGATCACGCCCGGAACCGTGCAGCTATCCAGACCAACCTTGAAGGGATGCTCCCGGTCGAATTCTGCAAAGAACTCCGCAAGGCGCGGGTCACCGACCTTGAGGACGTTGTCTGCAGACCCAAGACCAGCAGGCTTGTAAAGCAGGAAGATGACTGCGTTGACGCCGGGTGGGAAGTCGTCTTCCGCAAGCCTGTGCGTCGCCTCCTCAATGCTGCTGTTGCCAAGCACGTAGTGAATATTTGTCTTGACGCCCGTCTCCAGAAGCATGCGGATGGTATCAAACGTATAGCTGCTCCGATACCAGCTGACAGCGACGGCACCGCAATGGCGCTTACAAAGATCGGCGATCTCCGGCGTCATGCCAAACCCGGACGTGGTGAAGTTGGGCACGATACCGTGCTCGCGCGAGACCTTGAGAAGTTGCTCAAAGTACTCGTGCTGGTCAGGGTCGCCACGACCACCGAGGGCAAACTGCATGACCTTGCCCTCGCACTGCTCGGCAATCCAGCGAAAGTCTTCAAGAGGCATGTTGGGTTGCTCAACCACGGCACCGCTCTGGTAGCAGCCAATACCGGCCTTGAGGCACAAACCACTCTTGCCATGCTTGCAGTGACCCATCACGCCAACATCAATAAGCTGCGGAAATGACGCCATAAATGGGTCGGCGCCGGTGTCGTTGCCCCGCTCATCAAGAATGCCCGTTCGGATGTACGCCCCTGACTCGTCATCAAACACCGAAGCAAACCCAAAGCGGCCGTCAATAAATACACGTCTCATGACTAGATGTCCGGATAGTAATCTTCGTCAACCCAGAACTGAGAAGAGTACTCGGATTTGCCGGTCTTGGCGTCATAGTCATATATGGTCAGGTCATGGCTTGCAAGCGCACCAACGTATTCAAGCCAATCATCTTCGGTAACCTCAGACCGCGGGCAGCCCTTCATCTCCGCAGCACCCCGGTAGGTTTCCTCCAGCTCTTCTTCACTGTAATTGTCCTCGTAGAGTCGCGCTTCAGAATCGCCTCCCCACCCATTGCTGAGGTACTGCCAGTGGACACTTTTGATTGATTCCACAATCTCATTTTTATGTGCCGCAAGAACGCGAACCAAGGCAGCTATGTTGTCTTCATTCCAAGCATAGAATTCCCTGTTCATGCTACTAATCAGCTCGGGTACGATATCCTCAACAGACCTGGGAACATTGCTTAGTGGGTCTCCGTAGCCCTCGCACCCATTACTCGATACAACGCACTTGTCTCGGGCCTCAAGCGGAAGCGAGTAAGTCGCGCCGCGTTCGCGCATGCAAGCTTGATAGTTGTTAAAAATATCGGCTAGCAGGGGACTCTCGATACAGACAACCGCAAAGCTGCTACTACTTGAGTTAGTCACGAAATCGGTTCTAATTTTCATGGAAAATTGCCCCCAAATCAAAGGCCATGCGAATCTGGACATGGGCAAACAGGACGGCCGTCTCATCCGCATTGCAGCGAAAGCCAATAAACACGGCGTGAGGCCTTCCGACTCCCCCGAGCTCCTCGTATCGATTAATTACATCCACAAGGGAAGGCCTCGTCTTTTCGGGCTCGCGGAGCGAACGGTTAAACTCTTCACGCAAACGCAGCTCGGGAGAGAAGCCATGCGTCTCCTCAGAGAGAAGGTTATCAAGGGTGTAATGCTCTATTTCTCTCTCGATAAATGCAATCTCGTCCTTATCGGAATGGTCATCGGTGAACAGGAACTCGTAACTCAAATTCTCGCCAGTCGCCTCGTCAACGTAGGCAAAGCGGGATCGTCCGATCAATCCAAGCTCCCCTTCTATCGGAGAGAAGAGCGTCGGATGAAATTCAAACGGGTTGAAGTTGTGTGGGATGTCATAGTCCACCAAGGCAATCTCCCTACCAAAAAGGGATGCCACGGGAACAACGTACGACTCGCTCGTCGCCAGCCCAAGCACGTCACCGTTTTGCAGCACACCCCAGTTGAGCTTATCGTCAAGCGGCATAAGCCTGCCGCCGAAGGAGACGCAGGCCACATTCCCATCGGCAGACTTCTCCAAGTTTGGCATTCCAGACAGTTTCGGAGAACTTGGGAGACCAGAAAGACGACGACAGGAGACGTAGTCACCGACGATGCTCTCGTGCTCGAGCTCGGCTTCGTTCTCAGACGGACGAGGCATGCAGCCCGGCAAGATTAGATTTTCAGGCAGACGATCAAGCTTAACGTCCTGCAGCCCGCGGACGCCCAAAGAGCCCGAGGGCACCGTCTTGTTGGGCGAATTAATGAGCAGACGATTATATTGAATTGAATAGCGGGGGTTGCCAGGCTCGATCTTGATACTGCACCGAAGTCCAATTGCGCTCCGAGGGTTGCCATTCTGATCGTAGATATACGGGATGTCCTCGGCACAGTTTCCCCAGAAGGTATGGTCGATCTCCGTAAGGCCGGCAGGAATGTTCACGGAAACAACGCGCATCCGCGTGAAGCTGTGCTCATACTCCGTGACGAAAGCGTTCTTTTCGATCTTCCGCAGCGAGGAAGGAAACTTGAGGGCAAATTTAAAGTCCTTAGCCGCAGAAACACATCTGGAAGCAAGAACGGTCGTGCCATCAGGCACAGAAATAGCCAGCGCCCTGTTGGGGATATCTTCCCAATCGTAGGGTCTGCCAGGCGCCCCGTCGTAATGAAGGGACAAAAGTCTCTTCTCTTCTCCATCAAGCTCAATAAGGCTGCCATCAACAGAGAGGAACCGACTGTTACCACCGTCGACCCAAACGTCAACTGGACCACACGCAGCAATGTCCTGATATTCAAGCAACTCGCCAAAGCAGAAGGAGAAAGCACCGTCGCCTATTCTCTCTACGCTCGCGGGCAAGTTGTAATTTCGGCAAGCACAAAGCGCGAAGGCGCGTTCTCCAATCTCGCGAAGAGTCTGCGGGAATTCCACGGACGTTACGGGAGCCTTAAAGAACGCTGACGGCGCGATGACCTCAACGCCTTCGGGGATAATGCCCCTGCCGCCATCACCAAGATACTTGTAGACCGTTTTACCGTCACCGGAAAGAAGCATGTCGTCAACGCAGTTCGAGCGCGCCTCGTCAATGCCGTAGAAGACCTTAATCAGCGCCTTAGGCCTCTTTTGGCCGCCCGTAACCTCGAGGACTTCCGCGTATATATGGCCGCCGACGACACCCATTGCGTCTGCGTAGGCAACCACGTCGCTCAGCTTGCGCGAGATGCGGTCCTCATGGTTGATAAGGCCAAATTTCTGCCCACAGAAGATGCCGCCTACATATTGGTCGTCAATGAGTTCGAACGTGATGACGTCGCCAACACGAAGCATCTCGTAGGACTGGGCATTGTCATATTCCTCGCTTCCGGTAACGTCTGAGTCGAACTCAACGACGTCTTGCTCGGGAAGCCTGGAAAATACGGCATGAGCATCGTCAAGACCAATTTCATCGTAGAAGGCCCTAATCTCGTCCTCACTCGGACGCAGTATGGAATCGGGCCGAGAGACCTTGGAGATAAGTTCCTTCGCCTTGAAGAAGTCGCTCGGAGTTTGACCATAGACCCTCTTAATCCAGGCATCCACAGAAGAAAGCGCCTGGGCGTACTCGGGGTTTTGCTTCTTAAGCTCGGAGAGACTTTTTGGCCGTATTGTCCTCAGGTACTTCTCACACATAGCGTCGACAATACCCTGGCAAGTGGCGTCGTCGAACTCTGCAGGCTTAGCCTTTGGCGAGGCGAGGATGTCTTGGCTCTTGAGGTACTTGACAAAGGTATTGCCAAAGAGCCTTGGGGACTCTCTCTGGGCCATCGAAAGCTGTGCGGCATAATCAGGATTCAGGCCGATCAGGTCCTTGAGCGTAAGCGGCTTGTGCTCGGAATCGGCATACTTGGCCTCCATCTGACGGACGGCCCCTATGAGCTCCTCGTCGGAGAACGACACACCAGACCTATGGTTAGCGCTTCCGTCAAGAACTCCCTCTTGGGCCAGAAGCTGGCTAAACGTCACTCCATAGGTGCTTTTACAGGTATTCATAAATGTCTTGATTGGGAGGTCGCCGCAAAGATCCTTGACCTGATCAACGCTCGAGGCCGGATGCTCAGCAAAGCGCTCCTTGAGCTCGGCGAGAACAGCTTCAGGGTCAAACGACGTAGGACGGCCGCCCTTTACGCTATACGAATCTCTCACGTCGTAGCCGCAAGCTACCAGCAACTCGGCACAAGTCTCATAGCCAAACTTCTTCGCAAGCTTCACGAACTTCTCGGCAGTCTTCGGATGTGACTTCCTGAAGTCAGAGACGACGCCATCGGGATACCACTCATTGATTCGCGGGATATAGGTGTCCGCGATCTTCTCCCAAACCCCGTCTGCAATCAGATCGACGTCATAGCCAATGTCAATCTTGGGCACAGCGCCGTTACCCGTGTCAAACCCATAGGCAGCAGCAAGCCTAGGCCACTTTCTGTAACCAAGCTCATTTGCAACGGCGGCAACACGGTCGACAAAACTGCGGTGGTTCGCCATAACCATGTTGGAATAGATAACCTTGTCCGGATACCACGCCTCAAGCTCGGCCATCATCGAGGCGACGTTCTCCTCGTACCACGCAACGATCTTCTCGCGCCGCTCATCAGTGAGTTCAGGCTTTCTGCCAGCGTACAAGGACATATAGACCTCCCCCGAGGGATGAACACCTGTTCCTCAATCAGATCACCGCAGACAGAAATTTTGCTGTACAACAATGGCAGCGGTGCCGATCACGCGATGGGCGGTCAAATGAGCCATGGAGACGGAGCGCCGGCCTCGGGGCGCACCACAAGCTCGCAGAGAACCGTGGCGTCATGAGAGCTCGTACTTGTCGCCAAAAGGGAATAGTCTCCGCCCTCCTTGGGCGGCACGGTGGAGAGAAAGCGCAGGCGGGCCCTGTGAACGCGCGCGGACGGGTCCGTGCACCTGCTGTTGGCGCGCACGAGCGCGGTGCTTGTGACCCTACCGCCCGCCGCATCGGCGACATAGACCTCGTAGTCTGCCGGAAGGACCTTACCCCCGACGGCCTCGTCCTGAAGAAGCTCAATAACAAACGTCGGAGCCGTGACGGTGCCGAGCTGCGTAACAAGACTGAGACTGGCCTCAGCGGCCTCGACGTAGCCTTTGCTGCCCGCCCTATGGTTCTTAAAGCGCAGGACGGGGACGCACATCTCCTGCAGGCTGATGCCTCCATGAACGTAGTTCTCGCCGTCACCGGGCATGCGGAGGCGCACGCACTCGCGCGGGAAGAAGGCCACGAGCCCATCCTTGCCAGGAAGCCTGGCGGGAACAAGGAGCTCGGAGCTTGCACCACCGCAAGCGACCACGTAGCGGCGCGAAGCCTCCACGACCTGTCCGTCGACGGAGTCGGCCCCCACATGCTCGCTCTGCCCAAGCGGCTTGGCCGTATAGAGGAAGCCGTGATCTGCCGTCACGAGCACCTCGGAGGCGCGAAACTCGCGTACGAGCAGCTTGACCAGGTCTTCCAGCTCAGAAACGGCGTCCGCGCAGGCACCAAACACCTTGCGCTCCGTCTGGGCGGAATCCCCCACGGCGTCAATGGCGTTGTGGTAGATGTAGACAACTTCGGCGTCACCGACGAGGTCGCGTCTTCCGGCACGGTCGCTCCCAAAGACGAAGTCATCGTGGCGAACGGCAACGGCGTCGGAAGAGTATCTGCGCAGCACCGCTTGGCGCGAAGGGGTCGTCCTCGTCTCAGCGCCGTCCACGAGCACAGCAAGGCCACCCCTAGGGCCCGTCGAAGCAGCAAGGGAGCCGTGCGGAAGCAGGGCGGGCATGCCGACCTTGGTCTTTGTGGGAAGTGCCGCCTGAACGGCAGCAAGGTCAACGGAGCCCCGCGTGCCGGCCTCAAGCCGGTCCGCCAACTCGGCCCCGACCTCGTAACGCAGCGCGTCGGAGACGATGACCCATGCCCTCTTGCATCGGCTTGCAGCCCCCTCTACCTCTGCCTGGTAGAAGTCAACCTGACGCGCGATACCCTCGACCTCTCCCCCGCGGCCGAGGTCGGTCTCGATGCAGGAGCACCACCGGGCATTGAGCGCCCGGAGATACCATTCCTTGTAAAGGTTCTCAATGGCATCGCCGGCCCTACCAAAGGGGACGTCCAGTCCGTAGGGGGACTTCGCCGCAACCTCATCAGCCGCCACGCGGAACTCGCGGTACCACCTGTCGGCGGCATGCCACTCGAACAGGTACTCGTTCCAGACGTCATCCGCAACAGACCTGGGCTCCGCCACACGGTGCGCGTCCTGGAAGATGCGCAGGCTCGCGCCAGCGACAAGCCCCCTGTAGCAAGCATCGAACTCGTCACCCCAGGCAAGGCATGAGCGCACGTCGGCAACAGAGAGCAGTGCGGCGGGGTCGCAGTCTGGCGAGGCGAACTCCGCGAGGCACTCGCCCAGGAGAACAGCATCAATGATTGGGAAGACGTCGCACCACAGGAGCGCCCCAGCACCGGCCTCTCCAAGGGCATCGCGCATGCCCAGACGCTCCTCAGACTCGACGCAGGCAGATCGAAGCCCCACGCGGTCCTCCAGGAGCCACCTCTCAAAGACCTCATGGCAGAAGTGCCTCTGGACCTCGTCCACGTCACGTCCAAGCCGAGCGCCCGCGACGCCGGCAGGCAGTGTGGAGGAGGCGGCCACGGCAAGAACATGGTCAAGGAGGGCGTCCTCATCAGAACGGTCCCCTGCGTAGCCGCAGCAGTCGTGCAGAAGCACAGCGAGGGCATCGCCAAGCCCTACCCGCTCAACGGCTCCACGGCCCTTCTCGCCGCCACGAAGGAGGCGGCGTCCGAGTTGGCAGACCCCAAGCAGACGGCAAGAGCAGAACGCAGAAGTTGCTGTGGAGTGCGGTATGCCCCGGAGAGGGCCGTGAGCTTGGAGAGGGCCCTCTTGCCCGCAAGAAGCCCCCTGCAGGTGTCGACGGCCTCGCGCATCTGGGGCGTGTCCGTGGCGTTGAGGTCCCTCAGCAGCGCGGAGGCGTAGTCGGCACTGAACGGCACGGCCAGCGCCTCGACGTCCGCAAGCCAGTCAAACGAGGAGGCTTGGTTGCCGCCGCGGTACAGCAGCACCCTCGACCCAAGGGGCAACGCGTTCAGGCGGCGCTTGAGCAGGAACTCCTCGCCCGGCACCTCACGCAGCACCTCGACGCCCCCAAGCTCGAGGTCAGGCGCCAAGTCCTCGAACTCTCCCGCCGCGTCACGCCAGCAGACGACGCCACCACGCTGCCCCATGGCGGCAAAGATATCCGCAAGCTGCCTTCGTATGCTCTTCTCGTCCATCAAACTCGTACCTATTCGTCAAAGAGGCCGGCAAAGATGGCCTCGAGGTCCTCTTCCGTCGTGGGCTGCGTTTCTATGAGATCCGCGTCGATGGCCCTCAGCATGGTCTCCTCCTTCATGCGAAGGCGCTTGTAAATCTCGCAGTCAAGCGACCACGCCTTGTCTCCGCCGTACTCTTCCCAAAGGAAGTAGTAACGCGTCTTTTGCCCAGCGGGCAGCCCCAGACGGTGTATGCGGTCCCTGGACTGCAGCAGATGCACAAGGTTGAAGCTGTACTCGTAGTAGACGGCATCATGGCACACCGAGTGCAGCGAGACGGACTCCGCGAGTGTGTGGGGGTTCGTGATGAGCACGGGAAACTTACCCGCCCTGAAGTCATCGAGTATCTGTGAACGATCTTCCACGTCAACGTCCCCATAGACCTCGCGGGCCTCGATTCCGCGTCGCTGCAGGTCGCGACTCAGGTCCCGCATGCTCTCGCGGAAGACGCACCAGACAATGACGGGGCGGCCCGCGCGCACGATGTCCTCGACGAGCCGAAGGGCCCGCATGCGTTTCTTCGAGACGCCAAGGGAGTTGATCATGTCGACGATCTTGTCAGAGTAGTCGACGGTGTCGACCTCGCCGGTGTCCTCGTCCACCTCGAGCACCCAGCGGTAATCCGCAGGATCGAGGTCCTGAAGGAGCTCGACGGGGTCGTTCTCCATCTGCATGAGGCGCAGCATGAGCGTGAGCTTGTTCTTGCGGTAGTGGTTCTTGAGCACGCCCACGAGCTGGTCGTCGCGCACGTCGGAGTCGACGCGGACGAGCTCGTCAGGCTCGGCCGCAGGGACGCCCAGGTCCGCCTTGGTCGTGCGGCAGAAGAACGGCTGGATGCGCTCATTGATCTGCAGCTGCTTCTCTTCCGTGGCGTTCTTGAGTTCTCGCTTCTCAAAGCCGAAGAAGCTGTCGTACTCGTGGGGGTAGAGGATGTGCAGGAAGTTGTAGAGGTCCTCGTAGGTGTTGGGCAGCGGCGTTCCCGTAAGCGCGAAGGTATAGCTCGCCTCCAAGCTTATGGTGAGCGCCGCCTGCGCCTGCTTGCCACCCACGCGCTTGACACGGTGGACCTCGTCAAAGACGAGGAGTGTCTTATCTGCGGCAACGCGCTGCAGGTCATCGGCTATGCCCGGCGACGCCTCGTAGTTGACGAGAATAAGGTTGACACCGCCTATGCCCGTGCGGATGAAGCGCTGCTTGTCTGGCCGGCCCATGCCCACGAAGCCGGCATCCTGCGTGGAGAAGCACGCGAGGGGCTGGTTCTGCCCAAAGCACAGGCGCCACTCCGTGCGCCAGGAGTCAAACGCGTTCTTGGGGCACACTACCATCAGCCGCTCGACCAGCCCTCGCTCGGCAAGAAAGGCGAAGGCGCCGAGCACCGTGGCGGTCTTGCCCGAGCCGGGGACGGAGAAGTTGCCCGCACGGGCCATGGAGGCCAGGAAGAAGGCATCGCGCATCTGGCGGTCCTTGAGCCTGCGGACCATGGCGGCATCCACCACGCGCGCGAACTCGGCCATCTTGGCGTCGTACTTGCCGTCTCCCCGCTTGATCTCGTTTCCCATGCGGTAGCGCTCGTCCGCAAGCTCCTTGAGCGCAAGGAAGCGTGATCTCAGAGACGGCGAGACCTCAAGGACGCAGCCGAGCTTCTCGGCCAGCGCCCCAAAGTGGTCGACTATCACCTCAAAGCCAGCGTTGTTGTCAGGCATGGAGAGGACGAGAAGCCCGTCCCTTTGCCCCTCGACGTGACGCCGGCACCGAAGCTTGTACTTGGGGCTGCGCAAGACGGCGTCAAGGCCGGCGGGCTCCGGGTCAAGGAGAAGCTCTTCTCCCTCCTCGTAGAGCCTCATTACTCCCCCGCCCTGTCGAGGGCGTCTGTAACGCGCCCAATCTCCGTCTGGAGCTCGTCAAGGTAGTCGCGCATGGAGAGGCGCTGCTCCTCGGTGAGCTTGGGGATGAGCGCCGCATCAACCTTCTGGATGTGAGAAAGAGCGTCGGCCAAGGCCTTGACCTGGCCGTTCTTGACCTTGCGATTGCCATTCTTGAGGTCAGCCTTCGCCACAGAGGCATTCTGCTCCTCCTTGAGCTCCGGGTCCGTCGCAATGCGGTCACGGAAGAACTCCGTGGTGCTGGGAGCATCAGCGGGGAGGGACTCGATCTTCTCCAGGAAGCGCTCGGTCACGTCAAGCTGCTCCTCCATGAAGTCCTCGTCCTCCATGAGGTGGTCGCAGTACTTGCGGATGTCGCGGGCACGGTCACCCTGGCTCTGGAGGGCGAGGTAGGTGTAGGTGCAGTGCTTGACGTCCTCGGCCTGGTCCGGGTCCTTGCACTTCTTCAGGCGAGAGGTGAGCGATTCAAGCGCGCCGAAAATCTTCTGGTCCTGGGCCACGTGGAAGGCGCAGGGCATGCCGAGAAACGCCAGGTACTCCTTGAGAATCTCCACCTGGGCAAGCTTCACCTTCATCTCGTTTGGCTTGAGGTTGGCGTGCCTGGCGTACTCCTCTGCCGTCATGAGCTTGTCCACGTTCACGCACTCGTCAATGTCCACGAGACGCGTGATCTCGTCGTAGTTCTCCTTCTCGTCCCGCCCCATCTGAATGTCGAGCTCAAGCGCCTTGATGGCCTTGCGGTCAAACGTGTCAGGAAAGACGAAGCAACGCATGAAGCGGGGCTGGCCCTCCTCTCGCGAGAGCTGGCGCAGGCAGGTGAAGCGCCGATTGCCGTCAATGACCGTTCCGTCGGAAAGGGCAACAGCGGTCTCCTGCTGTCCCTTGACCTTGATGTCGAGCCTCGTGGTCTTGAGCCTCTGGGGGCTTGCGGCCTCGATCATCTTCTCGATGAGGCCGTCAAGCTCCTCCCCCGCCGCGGGAAGCTCCCCGTGCTCGGCGCGGTAGCGGGAGATGAAGGTTGCGATGCGACCGTTCTGGGGGTTGTAGTGCAGCTTGTCTATGCGTATGTCGTACTTTGCGCAGGCCTGGTTGCTGCCGTTGATGAACACGTTGTCCATGATGTTGGTGTCACGAATCCAGCCCTTGGCGCGGCCGGTGTCAAGAAAGCTCCTGTAATCCATCCTCTACTCCACTTCGTCAATGAATGCCTGGTGGTCAGGGTAAATTCGGTCAAACTCTGGGCTAAAGAACAGCCCCGCCTTTCTGGCGAGCGTCAGCAGCTGCCCCCTCGGAAGAGCCACCCCAAAGGAATCGGTCAGCTCGGCGAGAAGGTCATCGACCTCGGGGCCTCCCTCGCGCTGGACGAGCATGCGAACGAGGTCGCGCCCGCGAGCACCCTCTCCCTTGGCCGCAAAGATGCGCCTCTTGCACAGAAGGCCGCTGGAGAGGCTCGCCCCGCAGCTGAAGAGCACAGACTCGTAGAAGCGGTCATCGAGGCCATACTGCAGCAGGGGCAGCTCGAGAGCGTTTGCCTGCAGCCAGGGCACGGTAAAACACGAGATTCCGGCAACCGCCGATGCCGCAAGCGCCTGTCCCGCGAACGCGCTCACATCGTCATCCGAGATCTCCAGCTCCGCCAGGCCGGACGGCGTGATCCAGGTATCAGCATCGTACGAGAAGAGCGTGCCTCTCTGAAGGCGCTGGTACACGTACATGCGGAAGGATTGCGCCTCGCCAAGCCCGTCCGGCAGCGAACCCGTGCCAACAAGCGGCGGAAGGAAGATCGAGTCGTAATAGTCCCAGAGGCTCCCAAACGTCACCCGGACGGCGCAGTCCGCATAGCCCCTAAAGCCGACCTCCTCTGCCGGGCGCCCGCCGGCCAGCTCGCCGAACCTCTCCAACGGGTACCAGTCACAGTCAAGCTCGGGAAGCTGCGTTACCTCAGCCGCGGCAGGTCCAGCAGCGGGCTCGCAGGTCCGTTTCCGGAGGGTGGACTCCGAGAGCTCGCCGGATGGGTGGAAGCACGGGCAGCGAGACTCGAGGTCGCAGAACCAGTCACGCGCCTCTATGACCTCGGGATGCGAGCGGTAGAAGAGCACGCGCTCGTCAGGGGCGACGTCATTCAAGACGCAGGCAAGCCCGAAGCGACTTCCGAAGTCCTCGCGCACAAGTCGCACGTCGCCGGGAAGGCCGAGCCAGCCCACGGCATCCGAGTAGTGGCCTGCGGCGTCATGCCAAAGCAGGACGTCACCCTCGGCCGTGGCCAGGAAGGCGTCAAGCTGTCCCTGCAGCTGGGCCTGGTCTATGTTGCTTATCTCGGGCATGCCTATTTGATCTTTGCCAGAATGTCGGCGAACTTGGCATAGTTGACCTTCACACCGTCGTCCAAGTCGATCTTGACCATCTGATCGGCCAGGTGGTGGATCCTCTCCTCGTAGGAGGCGAGCTCGGCGGCCTGGGCCTCCACGAGCTTGCGCTCCTTGGCAAGAGCGGCCTTCTGGCGACCCTCGACCACGGCCATCTGGTCGTCCAGGTGCCCCAGGCGCGTGCGGTAGCGCTCCTGCTGGGGCAGCACGTAGTCGGTGCGGATGCGCGCCACCAGGTCGGGCTGGTAGCGGTGCATGTACACCAGGCACTTGAAGCCGTTCTTCTTACCGGAGTCAAAGAGCCAGTAAATGGGGCGCTTCTTGTACGTCTTGCAGTGGTCGGCAAAGAAGTCCTTGAGGAAGTACGCACGGATCACGTCGCGCGGGCCCGCCTTGGCCGCCGGGTCCAGGGAATCCGCCACAAAGCGCAGGTTCTGCTCCAGGGTCTCGTCCCCGTAGGCCACGCGGACAAACTCTACGAACTTGGCCACCACGTCGTCGCCAAAGTACTCGTCGTCGGTCACGGGCAGCACGTTATTGGCATCCGGCATGTAGGCCACGTGGTCGGAATCGGGCATCTTGGCCAGGTAGTCCTCCACTGTGGCGCCGGCGTCCGCGAGCACGAGGCCATCCACGTCGAGCGAGTAGCGGCCAAACATGCAGCCCACGGCGTAGCTGATCAGCGAGACGATCTCGTCGCGGCGGGTGCGCACGTAGCGGTTGCCCTTGTAGCTCTCCGGGATCTCCTCCGCGGTGTCGAAAATGCGGGCAACCGAGACGTACTTGTCCTCGACCTCGACGGGCACCTCGCCCTCCATGTGATAGATCCTGGCAAAGATGCGGTTGAGCTCCTCCTCGTTGGCGCGGAGCTGCTCAAAGCGCTCGTTCACCTCGGCCTTTCGGGCCTCGTACTTGTCTTGCAGAAGCGTAGCCATGTAAGGCCGCCTTTCCTGTGTGTGGGGGCAACGTATCCGGCTGCCAGGGCTGCCAAGAAGGGCCTGCGGTTGCGGCGGCCTAGGATAGATCTAGCTGCGTAACGTCAGACATGTCCCTATTTTCCATCCTGTAGATCTCGTTCCAGACGGCTCGGTAAGCGCCCTTCCAGTTCCCATCGGTCACCGAAAAGGGTTTGACCGTGATTCCGAGGGCCTCGAGACTCGAGGTGTCGGCGGCATCGCCCTCGGTGAGCGAGAAGTAATAGATGTGATTGGTTATCTTTCCTTGGAACTCCTTATACGAAAGAAGCTGAGCGCGCCTCATCAGGAGCCACCAAAGGTCAAGCTCGGCCTCGGAGAGGCCAAGGCCCACGATATAGATGTCCGTATTAAAGAGCAGTTCGGCCCAGGTCTTCTTCCAGCCCGTCCGAGAAAACACTTCCTCGACAATCAACCTTTGTAGATTGGTCGCAGGCATCTCGCTGTCGTCAAAAGACAGCAGCTCCATCGTCTTAGCGAGATTGTCGATGTACTTGGTTATCCCAAGGCAAATCGACTTGCGATAGTTCAGCTCACCGTGAATGTGATGGATTTCCAAGTCGCCAATCAGGGCATGCCGTTTGTCGCTAGCCACATGTTCGAATTGATACTTATTGACAAGCTCATTGTCTCGATAGGGAGACCAGGGACAATGGAACAGGGCGTTCTCGAGGTTGTAGTCATAATTCGTCGTAAGAATGGTCTTAACGCCGGAAGTGGCTACGGAGGCAAGGAAATCGGCGTCATCGGGGGTCAGATTCTCAATATTGAGCTCCTTGAGGAGCTGCCACAACCTGAATTCCGAGTCCCCTTCTCCGTGCTCGCGATAGGCATTGCACATCATCATGTCGAACTGCAACAGGGGATTTGATTCCCTGCCGATGGAATAGAAGAACTCGTTTCCAAGAGTTCTGAGAAGAGACTCCCAAGATGGGTAGCCCTCTATGCATCTATTGAGCCCGTTGCCGAGAAGAATTGCGCTCATAGCGACAACTCCCTACACCAACGGATGACGTTTGAAATCCCAGGAGGTTTCAAACGAGTCCCAGTCAAGCTTTGATAGTTCTACGGATGCGGCTACTATTCCGGATATCGTTTCTTCTAGAAGTGGGTACGCCCCAATAAAGGGAATCGCTGCAATGTCGGACACTTGCATATTCATTGTTGGGTTTTGTAGCGCTAGGCAAAGTGAAGCTACGGAGCTATTCAATAAGCCAAGGACATAGCGGTAATCTTGGTCCGAAGGAAAGCAACAATGCGCGGCAATGTCGTAGAACGTATCGGACGGAGCCGTTCTAAAGCCGGGTTTTCCTGACGTCAACATTGTGCAAGTGATTTTGGGCTTGATAAGCATGCCTAGGGGTAGGACACGAGCGTGAGGTTGTTCCAAGATGTAGTTGGGGTCGTTGTTGTAGAAGAGAACATACTCGAGATTTCCGCTCCATTTTCTGAAGGAGCCGCCTTTAAGGTATTTAATCCACTTATGAGACCCGGTGGCGTCGGTGGGAATCCAATCGGTTTCCCACCACAGGCGAAGATACTTGCTATTGTTTGATGTCTGCATTCCGACTTTAGGACGAGCAACTTCATCAATGCATTTTCCGGTGGCATAGGCACGAAGCAGTCCGTCTCCTACCCAGTAGGCGATGGGGGAGCCGGGAATCTGGTGGAAGGTGGAGGCATCGCGGCGGTAGAACCAGCCGCAGGTGGGGTTCTTGATGGCCTCCAGCAGGGCCTGGCGCTTGGGTTCGCTACCGTTGAGGTCAACGAGGCGGAAGTAAGCGCCAGGCACCTCGCACCTGCCGTTGTAGAGGACGTCGGCGGTGACGGAGACCACTTCGCCGCCGATGGCGTCGAAGGCGCGCGGGCCGAGGTGGGCCATGGTGACGATGCCCTTCTCGGCGATGAGCTTGCTGCGCATCTTCTCGAAGCTGCCAAGGAACATCCAAGACTGCATGGTGACCATGGCGGAGTAGCCGCGGTCCTTCGCAAGGCCGTAGCCGCGCTCGATGAAGCAGGTGCACAGGTCACTCTTCACGTCCGGGTAGTTCTTCTTGATCCACTTGCTCATGAACGCGTTGAAGCTGGAACTCCCCATGTAGGGCGGGTTGGCCACCACCACGTCAAAGCGGCGG
>OGRN01002093.1_pt1 | contig 15879 bp, 15 predicted proteins | sample 1553401 | NCBI WGS metagenome assembly OGRN01 (sample SAMEA2580096, study PRJEB22360) | human gut metagenome | biome: human gut; feature: human-associated habitat; material: faeces | place: Denmark | collected 2008/2010 | reverse complement strand
CACCAGATAGCCTGTGATGCGGCGGATGCGCTCAAAGGCGTGGCCGTTTTCGCTGCGTCCGCACTTGGGGCAGGTATCGCCGATGATGCCGTTAAAGCCGCAGACCGGGTCGCGGTCGACCGGGTGGTTGACCGAACCGTAGCCGATGCCGGCCTCCTTCATGCAGCGGATGAGCTGCTCAAAGGCCTCGACATTCTGGCAGGGGTCGCCGTCCAGCTCGACATAGCTGATGTGGCCGGCATTGGTCAGCGCGTGGTAAGGCGCCTCCTTGTTGATCTTGTCGTAGGCGGAGATGTTAAACCACACCGGGATGTGGAACGAGTTGGTGTAATAGTCACGGTCGGTGACGCCCGGGATGTTGCCGTAGCGCTTTTTGTCCATCCGGATAAACCGTCCGGACAGGCCCTCCGCCGGAGTGGCCAGCAGGGTGAAGTTCATCTTCATCTCCTGGCTCTTGCGGTCGCAGTAGTCGCGCATATATTTGACAATCTGCAGGCCCTTCTGCTGCATCTCGTCGCTCTCGCCGTGGTGATGGCCGTACAGGGCGGTCAGCGTCTCGGCAAGGCCGATAAAGCCGATCGAGAGGGTGCCGTGTTTGAGCACCTCGCGCACCTCATCGTTGGGGCCCAGCTTGTCGCTGTCCAGCCATACGCCCTGCCCCATCAGGAACGGGAAGTTGTAGACCCGTTTGGCCGCCTGAATCTCAAAGCGGTCGAGCAGCTGGTTGGCCACCAGGTCGAGCATCTTGTCGAGCTTCTGGTAGAACAGCTTCTCGTCGTGGTTGGACTCGATGGCCAGGCGCGGCAGGTTGATCGAGGTGAAGGACAGGTTGCCGCGGCTGTAGCTGATCTCGCGGGTCGGGTCATAGACGTTGCCCATAACGCGGGTGCGGCAGCCCATGGTCGCCACCTCCGTCTCGGGATGGCCGGGTTTATAGTACTGCAGATTAAACGGCGCGTCCAGGAAGATGTAGTTCGGGAACAGTCTCTTTGCGCTGACCTTGCAGGAGAGCTTGAACAGGTCGTAGTTCGGGTCGCCCTCGTTGTAGTTGACCCCTTCCTTCACCTTAAAGACGTGGATTGGGAAGATGCAGGTCTCGCCGTGGCCCAGGCCCGCGTCGGTGGCCAGCAGAATGTTCTTGATGACCATCCGTCCCTCCGGGGAGGTGTCGGTGCCGTAGTTGATCGAGCTGAACGGGGTCTGTGCGCCCGCGCGGGAGTGCATGGTGTTCAGGTTGTGGACAAAGCCCTCCATCGCCTGATAGGTGTCGCGGTCGGCCTTGCGGGTTGCGCGGTGACGGGCAACCTCCACCAGTCGCGCCGCCTTTGCCTGCGGGATCTGGTAGCGCTCGGTCAGGCCCTCGGCCACCGCGGCGTCAAATTCCTTGGCGCCGTCCTCCAGGCGGGGGGTAAAGCCGGTCTTTTCTTTGGCCTGTTTGAGGATGGCGTCGATGCCTTCCTTCTCGTCCTCGGTGTCCAGATAGTCCTCCACGCCCTCCATCAGCTTGTTGGTGTAGGCTTTGCGGAAGGTCTTGGCGACGCCCAGCGCCATGCCGTAATCAAAGTTCGGGATGCTCTGGCCGCCGTGCTGGTCGTTCTGGTTGGACTGGATGGCGATGGCCGCCAGCGCCGCGTAGCTCTGGATGCTCTGCGGCTCGCGCAGGAAGCCGTGGCCGGTGGAGAAGCCCCCGTCGAACAAGTTGATGATGTCGATCTGGGTGCAGGTGGTGGTCAGCGAATAAAAATCGAAGTCATGGATGTGGATGTCGCCCTCCCGGTAGGCCTTGGCCTGTTCCGGGGTCAGCAGGTAAGCCTCGTTGTAGGCTTTGGCGCCCGCTGTGCCGATCTGCAGCATGCTGCCCATCGCGGTGTTGCCGTCGATGTTGGCGTTGTCGCGCTTGACGTCGCTCTGGCGGGCGTCCACCTTGGTGATCTCGTCGATGGTCTTCATCAGACTGGTGTTCGCCTCACGAATACGGGTGCGGTTGGCGCGGTAGAGGATGTACTGCTTGGCGGCGTCGTCAAAGCCCAGCCGCATCAGCTCGCGCTCGACGACGTCCTGGATCTCCTCGATCTTCGGCGGGGTATCGGGATATTTGGTTTCCAGGTCCTTCACGACCGCCTCTGTCACCGCCGCAGCGCCCTGCAGGGTCGCGCAGCCGGCCGCCTTCATCGCCTTCTCCACAGCAGACAGAATCTTGGTGCTGTCAAAGCTGACGATTCGGCCGTCCCTTTTGATAACTTCCTTCATCATCTCGATTCCCCTTCTTATCTGAAAAAATAAAATAGCAATAGAAAAAGGCCAAATACAAACTGTATAATGGGCTTTTACACTCTGTATACCTACAATTTGTATCGCCTTGTACGTTATACCACTAGATCTTGGGTTTGTCAAGGGCAAAAAAATCGGTCCCGTTTGCCCCTGACCGCCCGCTTTGCGCGGCAAAATCCCTTTAAAACCGCCTAAAATCAAACCTTGCCAAAACGCATCCAAAAATGCGGGCAAAATTTTGGCAAAAAATTTTCTCACTATCCACCAAAAAGAAAAGCTTCGCTTACCGCAAATTGTAACAATACCACGTTTGTATACATTCTGCCTTTGCCCTCCACTGCTTCCCTTTTTGTACGATGGCATTCTTCTTTTCGCGCCGGAATTTACAATGCGTATAATCGCCTCTTTGCGCTCTCCCCTTCTTCTGTTTCATCAAGGTGAAAAAGCGCGCAAGAAGGCGGCCCTTTTGCATCAGGTAAGGGCCGCCTTTTTATGGCCGTCATGCACGCACAATTTTCTTTCAGTTTCGCTCGCTCAAGAGGCGGTTGGCAAAAGCGTTGAGCGCCTCACACGGCTCGTACTTGGTGCGGTAACCCACACCGTCGATGATGACAAAGAGGTTGCAGGCCACGACCTGCGTCGTCGAGCCGTCCTGCAGGGTGACATCAAAGACCACCGCCTGTCCCGCATAGTCGGTGTAGCTGTTGTCGCCCTGGTAGAGGACCACCTTCTGCAAAAGTGGCAGCAGCTCCCCGGCCTCGGCGTCGGTGAGCACAAAGCTCTGGTCCGGCGGTGTCAGCGTCAGCTCCACCTGGGCGATGTCCGCTTTCTCCCAGCTTCGGAACGGCTTCTGCCCGATCAGTCTGGTCTTGACAACGGCCACGACAAAGACAGCCGCCAGCACGGCCACCACAGCCAGCATCCTTCTCTTTGCAGTTCTGCTGAACATGCGATCCCCTCCTTTGCTTCCATTGTACCACATTCGTGGTATCCTATCAAGCGGGGGAAGTTCTTTTCTTTTCCGAAACAAATTTAACAGATTCTTGATGGAAACCCACCCCTTTCTCTGCTATACTCAAAATGGTATAATAGAATAAAGCAGAAAAAAGGAAGAGAGAAAGAGGGAAGAGAGGATTATGGCAATCAAAACCATCGTGATCGGCTATCAGCCCAAGACCAAAAAGATGGCGCAGCGCATCGAGGAGACCGCCAACGAGATGGAGGCGCAGGGGTACCAATTCATCACCTGCTCGGTAACCCCCAGCGCCAGGGCCATTTTAATCTTTCGGGAAACCGGCGAGCGCAAAAGCTCCCCCGCTGCACCAATAACAGAAAGGGATTTATAAAAGAGATGGAAAACAGAAATAAAATTGATTTCAACCAGAAGAAAGGCTTCATCTGCGACATGGACGGCGTCATCTATCACGGCAACCGCATCCTGCCGGGCGTCGCGGAATTCATCCAGTGGCTGCACGATGAAAACAAGGAATATCTGTTCCTCACCAACAACAGCGGCTACACCCCGCGGGAGCTCCAGCAGAAGCTGGCCCGCATGGGACTGGACGTGCAGGAGGAGCACTTTTACACCAGCGCCCTTGCCACCGCCGCCTTTTTAAAGGAGCAGTCGCCGGGCTGCTCGGTCTTTGCCATCGGCGAGGCCGGCCTGCTCAACGCTCTGTATGACGCGGGCATCACCATGAACGACGTCAACCCCGACTATGTCGTCGTCGGCGAAGGGCGTACCTATTCGCTGGACACCCTGACCAAGGCCACCAACCTGGTGCTGCAGGGCGCCAAGCTGATCGGCGCCAACTCCGACGTCTCCGGCCCGATCGAAAACGGCATCGCGCCGGCCTGCCGCGCGCTGATCGCCCCCATCGAGATGGCCACCGGCACCCAGGCTTACTTCTGCGGCAAACCCAACCCGCTGATGATGCGCACCGGCCTGCGGATTCTAGGCTGCCACTCCGGCGACGCGGTGATGGTGGGCGACCGGATGGACACCGACGTCATCTCCGGCATGGAGAGCGGCATGTCCACCGTGCTGGTGCTCTCCGGCGTCTCCACCGCGGAGACCGTCAAGACCTACGCCTACCGCCCAACCATCGTGCTGGACGGTGTGGGGGATATTGTGAAGATGGCAAAGGACGGCACGCTGGCATAGGCAGCCGCACAAATAAAGCCCAAAAAGAGGAGGCAGCGAGCTGTGCGTTCGCTGCCCCTTTTTTTGTGTGGTTTTCTGCGCGGGCCGCATAGCTTGAGTCTTTCAAAAAGCCTGGTGCGCGGATTGGGTCCAGGCTCAGCCTGCTCTCCTAAGATATAAAGGCGAACATCCTTCCTCCGCCGCAGGCCGCCTGGCTTGAACCTTCAAAAAACTCTGTGCGTGAATTGCGTCCAGGCTCAGCCTGGGGAGCTTGAAAGGTTCAAGTCCGTTCCAAACCAATAGTTGCAAAAGCCTAGGCTTTTGCAGCTGCCGCTGTCCGGAGCTTGAAAGGTTCAAGTCCGTCCTCAATCAATACCCAAAAAAGACCGGAGCCCTTAAGGCTCCGGTCTTTTTTGGTGCCGGTGAGCATTCCAAATCCGAACCAGAAGCATCCCTTTTAGAGGCTTCCTGTATCTCGCTGAAAGTGATTTTCTTCGTTCCGTCCTTGTAGTTAAAGGTGATCAGCATCTTATCATCGTAAAGATAAATCGCATTGATAAAGGTGTCTATCAGCATTTTCTGGTGGCTCTGCTTGGTGACATCCAACTTGCGGAAACGGTGGAGCCAGAAGGTCATAAATTCGGCGCTGATCTTGGGAGGTTTGGACAACTGCTCATTGGCAAGACGGGTTTCCAATTCTTCTTTTGCCGCCTCCAATTCTTCAAGGCTCTCTTTCGTGGATTTGGTCAAAACACCCTGTTGGATCGCATTTATCAAGTTGCGAATCTTGGTATTCGTTTCCTGTAACTGTCGTTCGTACAGGGGAATATTGGTGTTGTCCTGTTCCTGCAGCTCCATGAGCATCGAAACGATAGCTTCGATTGCATCGTCATCCATAATCATCTTCATGGTCTCGGAAACAACCAAATCCTCAATCCATCCCTTTTTAACAGGTTTTTTGTGGCACTCTTTTCGCTTCTTTTTGACTGAAACGCACTTGTAATAGTGGTGGACAACCCCGGTGCGGCTGGTGCCGCTCTCACCACAGAGGTAGGCCCCACAATACCCACAGAACAGCTTGGTTGTCAACAGATAATCGTCCTCAGCCTTATGACGGGCTGGGGCTTTCTTGTTTTTCTCCATTTTTGCCTGTACCCGGTCAAAAAGGTCCTTCGGCACGATGGAGGGTATGCCGTCAGGGATGAGAATATCCCTGTACTGATATTCGCCAATGTAACGGCGGTTTTTCAATAGATGCTGTACACTGTTAAAGGTCAGGGGATTTCCGCGGGTATTTTTCATGCCTTGCTCATTGAGCCAGTCCCGGATTTGCTTCATGGTCGTGCCTTCATCGTACTGTTTGAAAGCATCCAGAATATACGGCGCAGTGACCGGATCGATCTGGAAATGCTGCTCCGCGTCAATCACATATCCCATCGGTAGCGTCCCACCGTTAAACATACATTTCAGCGCATTGTCGGTCATGCCGCGCACGACTTTTTCAGAGAGGTCAACCGAATAGTATTCGGCAAAACCTTCCAGCATGGATTCCAGAATGATACCCTCCGCGCCGTCTGAAATGACCTCCGTAGCGGAAATCACCTTAACACCGTTTTTCTTGAGCTGAGCCTTATACTGGGCGCTGTCGTAGCGGTTCCGGGCAAACCGATCAAGCTTCCAGACGATAATCATATCAAACAGCTTTTTATTGCTGTCTTTAATCATATTCTGAAATTCAGGCCGGTTATCCGTCTTAGCGGAAATAGCTCGGTCGATATAGTGCCGCAGTACTGTGATTCCGTTCTTTTCAGCGAAGGCAGTACACTCTCGGATTTGCCCTTCAATACTTGCTTCTCTCTGATTGTCGGAAGAATATCGGGCGTAAATCACAGCTTTCATTGTTCTTCTCCTCCGGCATATTCCAGTCGCTCTAATTCCTCCATATCTCCTACAAGCATATGAAACCTTTCTTCCCCTTCAAGGTGAAGGTCGTTATAATAAATCGGCTTTCCAAACAGAATTTTGACGGCCCGTTTTATCCTGCCCCAAATGGTATTGTAATTGTGATCGTATCGGGAATCCTGAATGGAAATATCATAACTGACATCGTTGTCCGCCCACACAGTTTTTTCGATAACGAGCATACAGCACTTGCAATCACAGGGCAGCACGATCATTTTGCTTTTCTCTTTCATTTTCCACCCTCCATCATGCGGAACAGGGCCTCTTTCAACCGCCCGTTCATCGGAGAATGTGGGTCAAAGCACATCTCGATAAACTTCCCCAATTCCGGATTGTCGGAGATCGGCGGTCGTGCCTGATACAGCTTGCCCTGTGGCTCATCACAGCGGCAGGTGATATAGTCCATCGAGACATCAAAATAGTCCGCATACCCGATTAGGACCTCAATAGGAACCGCTTTCCCGTGTTCATACCGGTTGATGCTCGGCTGGGTCACATCCAGCAGCTCAGCCATCTTCTTTTGCGAAAGTCCCATCCCTTCGCGCAGGGTTTTCAAACGCTCACCAACTGTATTCACCAAAGCACCTCCAATTCATCTTGAATATAGTATAATACAAATCAGAGATAATTACAATACCTATTACGAATCTTTAAGAGAAATCGAGAATTGCTCTCTACCAAAGGGGGTGTGGCATATATCAGCGCTTTTGTGTATGATTTCGGGTCAATTTTGAGGCATTTCTGCCGCTGTATGTGGCGTTTTTCATTCTGTTAAGAAAAGATGCTTCTCAGCCTTGTTGTTTGCGATATCGTCTATTTTTTGCGGTGTCGTCAAGTTCAGCATCTTTGTTTTATTCTATGCCCTCCATCCACATACTGCTCCAAATATACATATCTTTTACCTTGCTGAGGTAGCAGATTTTACACGACGCATTGTAAAATATAATGGGTTGTTGTAATTGTAAAAAATATTTACTTTGCAATATACGAATGTTGGCAAAGGAAGGGGTCTCACTATGAAAATGAAAAGGGGCTTTATTGGTTGTCTGCTGTCTATTTTCGTGATACTGACAATGTTCAGCGGCTGCAATGTAGGAAGCACGGACGGAGGTGAAGCCGACACGGTTTTGGGTGGTGGTAGCTCGGTGCTGCGTATTGTTTCCGGATCGGAAAATTCCGAACTGGAACCGATCTTGGAGGAGTTTTCCGACAGGGAGAATGTGCGCATTGAGATGACCTATATGGGCTCGCTGGATATCATGCGTCTACTGGGAGAGGAAGACATCCCCTATGAGGCCGTGTGGCCGGCCAGCAGCCTGTGGCTGACGGTGGGGGATACGGAACACCGGATCAAGCACGCGGAATCCATCTCCATTTCGCCGGTGGTGTTCGGTATCCGCAAAAGCCTGGCGGAGGAGCTGGGATTTGTGGGGCGGGAGGTGTCGGTAAACGACCTTCTTGAGGCGATCCGGAACGGAAAACTCCGCTTCTGCATGACCAGCGCCACTCAGTCCAATTCCGGCGCCAGCGCGTATATCGGATTTTTGTACGCGCTCCTGGGCAACCCGGAAGTCATCACATCGGAGGATCTGCAGAGTGACGAACTGAGGGCGCAAATGCAGGAGCTTCTCTCCGGCGTGGACCGCTCCTCCGGCAGCTCGGACTGGCTGAAGGACATGTTCTTGCAGGGCGATTATGACGCTATGGTGAACTACGAGTGCCTGGTCATCCAGGCCAACCGGGAACTGGAAGAGCGTGGCGAGGAGCCGCTGTATGTAGTGTACCCCTATGACGGTCTTTCGCTGGCGGATTCGCCCCTGGGCTATGTGGACAAAGGGGACGATGGCCAGGAGGAACTGTTTTTAAAATTGCAGGAATACCTGCTGTCGGAGGATGTGCAGGACGAGATCCAGCGCACCGGCCGCCGTTCTGGCTACACCGGGGTTTCGGAGAAAAACAAGGATGTATTCCGGGCCGACTGGGGCCTGCAGCCCGACCGGGTGCTCTCCCCCATCAAAATGCCAGCTGCCGATGTTCTGTTTGAATGCCTAAATCTATACCAAACCGATTTCCGCAAGCCTTCCCTTACCGTGTACTGCCTGGACTACTCCGGCAGCATGAGCGGCGAGGGAAATGAACAGCTGGTTCAGGCCATGGAGCAGCTGCTCATCCAGGAGAACGCCCGGAAAAACTTCTTGCAGGCATCAGAAAACGAGGTGAATATCCTTATTCCCTTTAACGGGGGCGTGATCGACACTTATACGGCCACAGGCAACGGCAGCGAGCTGGAAGCGCTTTATGACAAAGTGGAAAACCAGGAAGTAGGCGGCGGTACCGATATGTACGCGGCCGCCGTGCGGGGGATTGAGCTGCTGGGAGAATATGATCTGTCGCAGTATACGCCGGCGATCATCCTGCTCACCGACGGGCAGTCCAGCGGGTCCCTGTCCGATTTTGAGGCGGCTTACGCCGGGCTTGGAACTGAGGTCCCGGTCTTCTCCATCATGTTTGGAGACGCTGACGAAACCCAACTGGAGGAGCTGGCGCGGTATACCAATGCCCGGGTGTTCGACGGCCGGGAGAATCTGACGGAGGCGTTCCGCAGCGTAAAGGGGTATAACTGATGAAAGAGACTTCGCGAATGCTCGTTTCCTCCTTTGCTGCTGCAATCGTCTTCCTGCTACTGTTCCTATTTTTCCATTGGAATCTGATTGTCTGCATCCTGCTGTGTGTCGGCATCTATTTCGGACTGTTTTTCCTGCTCAAGCCCAGCCGGAAAATCGCGGGAATTGATGTGGAATCTATGCCTGGCGGTGAAGAGATCCGGCAACTTTTGGACGATGCCCAGGCGGACCTGGCAGACATTGATAAAGCAGTAAAAGAGATCAAAACTTCCTCTGTGCGGCAGGATGCGCAGGCTCTATATGCTACCGGGGCCCGGATACTAACCTATCTGGAGGAAAATCCAGACAAAATTAAGCTGGCGCGCCGCTTCTTTACCTATTATCTGGATACGGCCGCCAAATTGCTGACAAGATATGTGGATTTCCAGGAGACGGAGCTTCATTCGGGGGAGGTCGCCGATATTCTGCAAAAGACGGCGGAGGCCCTGCCGGTGCTGAACTCCGCCTTTGAAAAGCAGTTTGCCCATCTGATGCAGGGCGAGCTGCTGGATATCGAGGCAGATATCGAACTCCTGAAAAGCACCTTGAAAATGGAGGGCGGAAAATGAAAACCAAGCTCATTGGGCTGGGCATCCTGGCAGCTGTCATCATAGCCGCCGCTGCCTATGTATTCATCAGTAATAGCCAAACCGTTACTGAAATCAACGGTTATGTGGGCGGCGAAAAAATCGGCCTGCTGGAAGACGAGGAGGTACAGGATATCCTGCGGGACAGGTATCGGCTGGTCATCGACTACGCCAAGGCAGGTTCCATCGATATGGTCACCGACGACGCCGAGGGGCGGGATTTCCTATTCCCCTCCAATCAGACGGCTCTGGAACTGTATAAGCAGGTTCATGGAGACCCGGTGAAAAGCGAGATCATCCTCAATACACCCATCGTCCTGTATACCCGCAGCGCCGTGGCGCAGGCCTTGGTCGACAGCGGGCTTGCTGTCGTTACAAACGGCGTATACACGGTGGACATGGAAAAATTGACCGAGACCATAGAAGCCGGCACAACCTGGGAGGAAATCGGCCTTCCCCAGCTTTACGGCAGTGTTTCCGTGGGCACCACCGACCCGACCAAATCCAATTCCGGCAATATGTTCGCCGGGCTTTTGGCCAATACCCTCTGCGGCGGCGTGGCGGACGAAAGCAATCTGGCGGAGATCCTGCCCCGGCTGCAAAATATTTTTCAGAAGCTGGGGTATATGGAAAGCTCCTCCTCGGATTTGTTCGATCAGTTTCTGAAGACCGGCATGGGTGCCAAGCCTCTGATCGCCGGCTATGAAAACCAGCTGCTGGAATTCGCCGTGGAAAACCCGGATACTTGGGAGCAGATCAAGGGGGACATTGTGATAATGTATCCAACGCCCACCGTCTGGTCCTCCCATGTGTATATCGCCCTGGATGAGGCCGGTACGGCGGGGACCGATGCCCTGCTGGATGAGGACATCCAGCGGCTGGCCTGGGAAAAGCACGGGTTCCGTACCGGCGTATACGATACCCCCACGGATGCAGCCCGTTTCGGGGTGTCCTGTATTGCCGAGGAATTGACGCAGGTAGCGCCCATGCCGGATGCCAATACCATGGACAGGATCATTAAAGCGCTTTCATAGTGGGAAGGAGCAGATAAAAGATGGCAGATTCTATCACACTGGATGCTTTGATGCAGAGTAAAGGACATACCGCCTTGCAAGTGCAGAAGCCTGCAAGCGTGGAAGCGGTGCGCGCTCAGGTGGAAGAATTGAGTCCGGAGCAGAAAGCACGGGTGGAGGAGGTCAAAAACAGCATCGACCTGATGGATTCTCAGGCTGCGCTTCAGTACGGCGTCGGGGCGCAGCGGAACATTTCCAGCTTTTCCGACAATATCCTCACACAGGTGCGCAGTAAGGACAGCGGCTATGTGGGGGAGCTGATGTCGGATCTGGTGCTGAAGGTCAAAGAGGTGGATGTGGACGGACTGGACGAGGGCTTTTTGGATAAACTCCCGTTTCTGAAAAACGCCTCCCGGGCCGTTAAAAAGTTCATGCAGCGGTATGAAAAGTTGGAGGTGCAGATCGACCGCATCGAACAGCAGCTGGATCAGGCCCGGATGCAGATGCTTAAGGACATCACCATGTTTGACGGGCTGTATGAAAAAAACCTGGAATACTTCCGGGAACTGCAAATTTACATCGCCGCAGGCGAAGAAAAGCTACAGGAATTGCAGGAAACCACCCTGCCGCAGCTGCGCGCCGAAGCGGCGGCTAAGGGCGACGCCATGAGCGCCCAGGTGGTGCGGGATTTCGAGGACACGGTAAACCGCTTTGAAAAAAAGATCCACGACCTGAAGCTGAGCAAGACCGTCGCTATCCAGACAGCGCCGCAGATCCGCCTCATCCAGAACAACGACAAAATGCTGGTGGATAAGATCCAGACAGCGATCCTCAGCACCATTCCGCTGTGGAAGAGCCAGATTGTCATTGCCCTGGGGCTTCACCGGCAGGAGAGCGTGCTGAAAATGCAGAGAAGCGTCTCCGACGCCACCAATACCCTGCTCACCAAAAACGCAGAACTGCTCAGGCAGAACAGCACGGAAGTGGCAAGAGAATCTGAGCGCGGCATTGTGGATCTGGAGACGCTGAAAAAGGTCAACGCGGATCTGATTTCCACCATCGAGGAAACCATCAAGATCCAGCAGGAGGGCCGCGCCGCCCGCCAGAATGCCGAAACAGAACTCCTCAGTATCGAACAGAAGCTGAAAGAAGCCCTATTGACCGCGATACAGTGAAGAAAAAATGAGGGGTCCTAGACTCCCCAAAAAACTGTATTTAATCCTGGTCGGCATCTATGCTCTTCCTGGCAAATATTGGCGTTTTCGTCAGGCTCCGCTTTTAAGACTGAATGTAAAAGCAGAGGTATGATAGCTCTTATCCGTATGCACAGCAAAAGAGGCCTGGAGTACAACTCCAGACCTCTTTTGCTGTCAATCCGGTTGCGTATGGTTTATTTTTAGAACTTGTGAACGAGCACTTCTTGAGCGCTTTTCTAAAAACGACTTATCCTTTCATCCTACGAGCACGATTTCTTGTTAAATTATGACATCCGATCTTTTCCACCAAAGTCACCATTTTCTCATCGGAAAAGCAGATTTCTTCAAACTTGAAGCGGTAATACTTTTCAGTTCCTTTCTACAACAACAAAGTGGCGTTTTTATAGGGGTTTGGGTGCTCCCAACAAGAACAAATGAGCAGACTGGCCGACAGGCCGGAACGCTCATTTCGCCGCTGTGTACGGACAGCGGCTGTGCTTGCTGTTCTCTGAAATCTCATATCCGCAGAACATGATGCTTCCGCTTTTTCCAAAGCCGGGAGCATTTTTATTTTCACTTTTTTCAAGCAGACCCCTGTTTTTCTCGGAGAAAATGTCCGTTGTAAAGTAGGAGGGGAATTCGGTTCAAAAATATTTTGCTGCCATACCTGCGTTTAGCCTAAAAAGTGTCCGTTGTAAATTGGGAGGCACTTTCCGGCTTGGAAATTTTATTCCCGCCTTACCCGCTAATCTGCGAATAAAATGTCCGTTGTAAAGTGAGAGAGAAATTTTTTCTGAGCAGGTACCAAGTTTTTGCCCGAAACTGTCCGTTGAAATATGAAAGGGGATATTTTTTCGAGTGTCCCCCCCCAATCCGCAAAAAATTGTCCGTTGTAGTTTGAGGAGGCGAATATCCAATGGCTGAACGCACAAGACCGATCCGCATCGAGTTCTGCGTCACCGAGCAGGAGCGGCGGCTCATCCAAAACAAGATGGCGCAGCTCGGCACCAGGAACATGGGTGCATATCTCCGCAAGATGGCGATTGACGGTTACATCATCAAGGTGGATTACACCCAGCAGAAGAAACTGGCCGCAGCCGTCAGCCGGGCTGCCAGCAATATCAACCAGATTTGCCGCCGCATCAACAGCACCGGGCAATCGGCCTATATGGCCTCCAACGGAAAGCACTACGCCAACCATTACGCCACAATTCGCAAGTGGCTGGACGAGGACAGCAAATCGAAACCCGGTAAGAATTACGACTACACAGAGCCCTATGAGGAAGGAGAATGTTTGTGAATGTAAATCCAATCATGGCTGCAATCGTTGAGGCAGCAGATACCCTGAACACTGCACCGGATGATTACATCAACCCGGATGACGGGCTGAAATACTGCGGCAAGTGCCACACGCCCAAAGAAGCCTATTTTCCCGAACAGTACCGCAAAAACGGGTTGGACAAGCATCCGATTGCCTGCAAATGTGCGGCTGAGGAACGGGCGCGGCGCGAAGCAGAACAGCGGGAGCTGGAGCGGCTAAACCGGATTGCCATGCTCCGCTCCGAAGCGTTCCGGGATATTCCCGCCGCCAGATGGCGGTTTGAAAATGCCGAGGTGATGACTCCACAGCTTGTTAAAGCGAGAAGATATTCCGAAAACTGGGATGCTTTCCGCCAAGATGGAACCGGGCTGCTTCTGTTCGGCAATGTAGGCACCGGAAAATCCTATGCGGCGGGATGCATTGCCAACGCCCTGATTGAAAGAATGGTTTCCGTCCTGTTTGTCGGGCTGTCCGATGTGGTGAACCGGATGCAGGGCAATTTCGGCGCTGACCGGGATGCCTACATGAAAATGCTGATGCGCCCGGAGCTGCTGATTTTGGATGACCTGGGCGCGGAACGGAACACCAGTTTCGGCAGGGAGCGCGTGTTTGATGTGGTCAACAAACGGCTGCTGACCGGCAAACCAATGATTGTCACCACCAACATCCCGCTTTCCGTGATGCAGAAGGCTGCCGATCTGGACGAGCGCCGCATCTACGACAGGGTTTTGGAAGTCTGCGTCCCTATCCAGTTTAACGGCGAGAATTTCCGAAAGGGCAACGCGGCGGAAAATGTGAAACGGGCGGCGAAAATTCTGAATCAGGGCACCTGAACATATGAGAGAGGAGTCGTTTGTTGGCCAGAAAGAAGAAATTGATAAACAACACCTCAATTCCACAACGGGAAATTGAGATCATAGCGCGGTGCATTTTCCCCGATATTCTTGCCTTCTATGAGAGTGAGGAAGGGCAGCGGGAATTTGCAGAATGGAAAGCGCAACAGGCAGAAAAGCCAGATAAAGAAATTGCAGCACAAGCCGCTGACTAAATATAGAAACAGGCAAGGCAATTCGCCGGTTTGGTGATTGCCTTGCCTGTTTTTTACTTGGTTACTTTCTTTTTCGCGGTCCTCGCGGTTTGGATTCAGGGCGCTTTATCACGCCGTTCAGGAAATAGGTGTTTTCGTATCGCTCGAAATAAACAAATAATCCGAACCCGTCCCCCACAGGGAAGAACTGGTTCGGATTATATTGGTTTGGTGCCGCTGACCGGACTTGAACCGGTACGGATTTTACTCCGAGGGATTTTAAGTCCCTTGTGTCTGCCTATTCCACCACAGCGGCGTATGGATTCTAAAATTTACCTTCCTATGATACAATATTTTCCGCGGGAAGTCAAGCGGTTATTGATTTTACTTCATTTGTCGTGTATTGACAAAAAAATGGATTTAGCCGATAATAAGAAAAAGGATTTTTATAAGGAGGCCCTGCTATGAGACAGTGCATGGATTCGGAAAATTTACACCGCCGCCTGAAAAAAATTATCGGACAGGTGCAGGCCATCGACCGCATGATCGATGAGGACATCCCCTGCGAGGACATCCTCTCCCAGATCAATGCCGCCAAGTCCGCCCTGCACAAGGTCGGACAGGTCGTTCTGGAAGGGCACATCAACCACTGTGTCCGCGACGGCATCGAGCACGGCGATGCCGATCAGACCATCGCCAACTTCACCAAGGCCGTCGAGCGATTTGCAAACATGATCTAACAAAAATCTCCCAAACAGCTGCACAATGCAGCTGTTTTTTCTTTTTCCCCTTGACAAACAGATACCCCCACCGGTATACTGATAGCAGAATATACCAATACCCCTACCGGTATTATCGAGGAGGCATCTGCCATGCAAAAGCTGGAACAGCTGCTCGAGTGGGGCGGCACCAAACGGGACATCGCTTTTCTGATTCTTTCCGGCCTGGCCCTGCTGCTGAGCATCTTTCACCTGAACCCCTTCCCCTTCGATATGGCCTGGGTCGCCATCATCCTGTGCGGCGTCCCCATCATCCTGGAGGCCGTCATCGGTCTGGTCACCGCCTTTGACATCAAGGCGGACGTGCTGGTGTCCATTGCCCTCATCGCCTCCCTCCTCATCGGGGAGGACTTCGCCGCCGGCGAGGTGGCCTTCATCATGCAGCTGGGAGCCCTGCTGGAGGACCTGACGGTGGCCAAAGCCCGGGCGGGCATCGAGAAGCTGGGGCACCTGACCCCGCACACCGCCCGCCGGATTCAGGCCGGACAGGAACAAATCCTCCCCGCTGAGCAGGTGCAGGCCGGAGACATCCTGCGGGTGCTGCCGGGCGAGACCGTCCCGGTGGACGGTGTCATCCTCTCCGGACAGACCTCGATCAACCAAGCGGTCATGACCGGGGAGTCGCTGCCGGTCGATAAGGGCGTGGGCGACGCGGTTTCCAGCGGAACGGTCAACCAGTTCGGGTCGTTTGACATGAAGGCCACCCGCGTCGGCGAGGACAGTTCGATTCAGCGCATGATCCGGCTGGTGCAGTCAGCGGATGCCGGCAAGGCCAAAATCGTCGGCATCGCCGACCGCTGGGCCACCTGGATTGTCGTCATCGCCCTGACCGCCGCCGCACTGACCTGGCTGATCAGCGGGCAAATCATCCGCGCGGTCACCATCCTGGTCGTCTTTTGCCCCTGCGCGCTGGTGCT